>JGI10211J34971_10000202_pt1 | contig 46860 bp, 43 predicted proteins | sample Etolagsediment_FD_34971 | JGI IMG/M metagenome (IMG submission 34971) | reverse complement strand
AAAAGCAGACCGAGAGCTTCAGAGAGCTCAGAAAAGAGCACTTTCACAAGGTTCGCCCGGAAATGGAAGCCATTGCGAACCTGAAAGCCGCACTGGTGGAAGAGTCTTTCAACACCACCCCTGACACCATAAAAATAGCCAACATGGCCCTCGCTCTCGGCAGCCGTCAGGCCAAGATAGAACAAGAGCTCGCCATGCACTTCCATGACCTTGCAGAGGTCTGCACTCCAGGACAGCGCGACTCACTGAAAACTGTTCTTGAGCAGCTTGCCACAAAAAAATTCGTTCTGCGGCAGTCCCGATGGAACAGCCACGCACAGCGTGCTAACCCCTGAACAACTAACAAACACCACAATGAAAAAAGGATTGAACTGGCGGATTTTCATCAGTTTCGGACTGCTCACCTCATTCCTGATGCTTCTCATCTCAGGAATCATTCTCTATATCGCCCCTCCCGGACGGGTGGCAAACTGGACCGGCTGGAACATCCTCGGCCTCAGCAAACATGCATGGCAGAACCAGCACACAATTTTCGGATTCAGCTTTGCCCTGCTCAGCATCTTCCACCTCTTCGTCATCAACTGGAAAGCATTCTTCGCCTACATCACCACCAAAACAGCAAAGGGTCTCAAAAACCCCGTGGAATTCTCCGCAATCATCCTCCTCACTCTCCTCTTTGGCATTGGTACGCAGCTTGAGATACAGCCCTTCACCTCAATCATCAATTTCGGCGAATCAATAAAAGACTCATGGGAAGAGGAGGCCAATGAACCGCCCGTACCCCACGCCGAAACCATGACCCTTGAAGAGCTCTCCCGTCAGCCCGCGCTCGACCAAACGGCCGAAACAATGCTTGAAACGCTTCAGAAAGCCGGTCTCAAAGCAACAGCCACAACCCAGACGCTCGGCGACATTGCCAAAGACAACAACATGCTGCCGACAGAAGTCTACAAACTCCTTGCACCCGCAGCAAAAAAGGGAACCGGGCAGGGACAGCAGCAGGGACAGCAGAAAAAAGAACTCCAGAAAGAAGGATTCGGCCGTAAAACACTTGAACAGGTAGCCGAAGAAAACGGCGTCACATCCATATCCCTTCAGCTCGCCCTCAAGCAGCAGAACATTGCAGCCGAACCCGGCATGAGCATGCGCGCCATCACCGAAAAAAACAACATCGCCATGCCCACCCTCCGCCAAAAAATAAACACAGCCCTTGCCCGCTAAAAAAAGAGTAAGAGTTGGGGACACTCATGACTGAGTGTACTTAACAGCACACTCAGTCATGAGTGTCCCGCCGCCGGTACAGATTGAGATTAACGCTGGTTGAGGAAAAAAAGACGGACCTCTTTCTGGAAAAGAAGAAGCGAAAGGGCGAGATATCCGAAAAGCAATGCAACCCTCGCTCCAACCGAAAAAGGGCCAATAAGCGCAACCGCCGAAGCGATACCGATGCCTGCCGCCAGAAAAAGCAGCAGACGCCCCCAGTCATACTCTATCGGGTAAACCCGAAGGGAATAAAAGGCCATCACAAGGCTCATGACAACAGTCCCCGCCACAATAGCCCAGGCGGCCCCTTCCATACCGCTCAAAGGGATGAGCAGCCAGCAGCTGGCACCTGTAACGGCTGCTCCGGCAAAGGTGACCACAGGAAGATACCGGGTGCTCCCGGTAATGAGAATGCCTGCGGACAGATTGGTGGAAACCATGTCGAACACATAGCTCAGAAAAATCAACGGAAGGACAGACAGCCCTATCCAATATGCCGGCGGCAACAGATAAAGCCTCCCTCCCCAATGATACCGCACAAGATCCGGCACAAAAAAAGTGGCCGCAAGCGCAATGACCATGGTCAGCATGGTTGAAATGCTCAACACATGCCGGAACAACCGTTTAGCGTCAGGGTCACTGGAGTGCTGCAGGAAAAACGGCTGCCATGCAAACCGAAACACCTGAATCATGAGCTGCAGAAGCACTCCAAACGCCACCACCCGTCCATAAATACCTACAACATCGGAAGCCTGCATCCCCGCCCCGTAAATCCGTTCAATGTCCTCCGCGGGCATTCGGATAAGAAGATTACGGTCAATCAGGTGGATAAGAAGGCCCGCTATACCCGTCGGAACATAGGGAAGACCAATACGGAGCATATCGCGAAGCTGGGGAAACGAAAACGACAGACGAAGCTGGCGGAGCACAGGAGTGAGCATGAGAAGGCTCAAAGCGGAACCAAGTATATTTGCCAGAAAGGCCCCCGAAAGACCGGCCTTGAACGGGCCAAGAAGAATGAATGCGCTCAGCACAACCGCCACCACACCCGCAATGCGCGCTACGGCAAACTGTACAGCCTTTCGTTTGAGACGCAGTTCGGCAAACGGAATCACCAGAAGGGTGTCAATCCAGAGAATGACTGCGGCGTAACGGATAAAAGGCTGCTCGGCAGGAGTCAGCCCGATAAGAGAAGAGACTCCGGGAGCAAAAAAGAAGAGAATGGCGGTAAAAAGCGTAGCCGTCGTCAGCAGGGAGAAAAAAGCAGTCGAGAAAAATCCACCCCCATCCCGCTCCTCATGCAGGGCATCGGAAGCACACTTCAGATAGGAGGTTTCAAGGCCGTAGGAAAACAGCACATTGGCGATGGCAATGTTTGCATACACCAGCGTCTGAATGCCATTGTCGAATGTGGTCAGCTGGTTGGCATAGAGCGGCACCAGCAGATAGTTCAGGCTTCGGGCCAGTATGGTGCTGGTCCCGTAGATCACCGTATCCTTGAAGAGGAGCTTGAGTTTTGAAAAAAGCATGGAAAAGAAGAATAGTCAGAATGCCATTGCGGCCTAAGCGCCATCATCCCTGACCGACCCGTCAGCAGCCTGCTCCTCACGGCGCTTCTTGAGCTGCTCATCGTCAATCTGGAACCGGCCGTCTTTCTTGACAACGGGAAGTTTGGCGATAACCTCCTTCAGATGATCCTGAGCCTCTTTCTGCCGGTTCTTGAGCTTCTGCAGCTCATCACCCGAAAGCCCGATCGGATTGTCGCGATCGATAAGGGTTTCCTGCAGCGACTCAATGTGGAGGTTCTGCTCCTTTTTCATATATCCCACAAAACGGGTAAACAGAAAAACAAACAGCACAAAAATAAGCAGCGAAAAAATCATTATGGGAATCCAGCTCATGAACTGCGGCTTTAATATTGACAATCAAAATAGTTATTATAATGTATGCCATATTACGGTTTTAAAAAAACGAGAACCCCGATAACCCGAAGCCCCCTCATCAAGAAAACCACTCATGGACAGCAGCACCATCATTGAAAAAGGCAGAACGGTCCTCCTGAAGGAAGCAGCAGCAATCAGCCGGATGGCAGAACGGCTTGACGGAAACTTCGCTGAAGCGGTTGCCGCACTCGGCGCATGCAAAGGCAAAGTCATTATTTCCGGTATGGGGAAATCAGGTATCGTCGGCCAGAAAATGGCGGCAACAATGTCGTCCACCGGCACCACAGCAGTCTTCCTACACCCGGCAGAAGCAGCCCATGGCGACCTTGGCATGGTACAGCAAAACGATGTTGTCATCGGCCTCTCCAAAAGCGGCACCACCGAAGAGCTCAACTTCATCATTCCCCCGCTCCGCCAGATAGGGGTAACAATCATCGCCATGACCGGCAGCGTACGCTCCTATCTGGGAGAAAACGCCGACATCACACTCGACACAGGCATAGAGCAGGAGGCCTGTCCCTATGACCTGGCGCCAACCACCTCCACAACAGCCATGCTTGCCATGGGAGATGCTCTTTCCATAGCCCTCATGGAAGAAAAATCCTTCACCCAGCGAGACTTTGCCCTCAGCCACCCCAAAGGGGCGCTTGGCCGGAGACTCACTATCAAACTCAAAGAAATCATGGCCACAGGGGAAGCAGTCCCCATAGTCCGCGAAAGCGACTCCATGTCTGAGATGATTCTTGAAATGACCTCAAAACGATACGGCGTCAGCGCCGTCGTCGACAGCGCAGGGCGGCTCACCGGCATTTTCACTGACGGAGACCTTCGCCGTCTGGTCCAGCAGGGAGAGGAGTTCCTCTCACTCACAGCCGGCGAAGTGATGACCCCGAACCCCAAAACCGCCGATGACGACATGTTGGCAAAAGAGTGCCTCGACACCCTTGAAACATACCGCATCACCCAGCTCATGGTTTGTAACAACCAGCACCAACCAGTAGGGCTCATACACCTGCACGACCTTCTCGCCCTCGGACTGTAAACACAAAACCCCCGTCAGGCAACGGGGGTTTGAGCGCATCCACGAAAAGTCTTTCTCAGCTGCGCCCAAGCGCTTTCATCATTGCCTCGCCGATATCGGCAGGACTCTCAACAACATGGATGCCGGCAGCCTCCATCGCCTTGATTTTCTCCTCAGCAGTTCCCTTGCCTCCCGACACAATTGCACCGGCATGGCCCATCCGGCGGCCCGGAGGCGCTGTACGGCCTGCAATAAAGCCGACAACGGGCTTTTTGAAATGCTTTTTGATGTACTCGGCAGCCTCTTCCTCAGCGCTTCCGCCGATTTCACCGATCATCACCAGCCCTTCTGTTTCATCATCCTTTGCAAACATCTTCACAGCATCAAGAAAACGGGTACCGATAACCGGATCACCACCAATACCAATGCAGGTTGACTGGCCAAGCCCAACATGGGTCAGCTGATGCACTGCCTCATAGGTCAGGGTGCCGCTTCGTGAAACAACACCGATTGAACCCTTCTTATGGATGAAGCCCGGCATGATGCCGATTTTCGCCTCACCGGGGGTAATGACGCCCGGACAGTTCGGCCCTACAAGCACCGCGCCTTTCGACTTCACAAACGCATAGGCTTTCATCATATCGTTGACAGGAATTCCCTCGGTAATGCAGATGATCACCTTCAGCCCCGCATCTGCGGCCTCCATGATCGCATCAGCCGCAAAAGCTGCAGGAACAAAAATGACTGTCGTATTGGCTTCCGCTTTCTCCACAGCCTCCTTAACGGTATTGAACACCGGCACCGGACGGCAGAAACTGTCGCGATCATTGCCGTTATAGAGCACTCCGCCCTTACCCGGCGTCACGCCAGCAACCACATTGGTGCCGTACTCAAGAATCTGCGAAGTATGAAAGGTACCCTCTCCGCCCGTAATGCCCTGCACGCACAGGCGGGTATCCTTGTTGACCAAAACACTCATAATGACAATGATTTAATGGTTGCTATAGAGCTGGATTCAATCGGGAAACCGGGCGCTGCATGTGGCGTGCAATGCCAAGCAGTTTCCCCTCTTCAAAGAAATTGCAGATAAGGTGCATGCCGACCGGCAGATTCTCCCCATCGTAGCCGACAGGCACGGAGAGAGCCGGCATTCCCACAATGCTTGCCGGCACCGTAAAGACATCGGCAAGATACATTTCCAGCGGATCGGCCGTCTTTGCACCAATACCGAAAGGGGGAAACGGCGAAGTCGGACCGGCAATGACATCAACCCTGGAAAGCGCCTCGCGGTAACGGTCCTGAAACACCCGGCGGACCTGCTGCGCCTTCTTGTAATAGGTATCATAGTAACCGCTAGAGAGTACATAGGTTCCAAGCATGATTCTGCGCTTCACCTCAGGACCAAACCCCTCGGTGCGCGACTCCACATACATGGAGGAAAGATCGGTAGCCCCCGCGGAACGATAACCGTAACGGGCGCCGTCATAACGGGCAAGATTCGAAGAGGCCTCGGCCGTCACCAGAACATAATAAGCCGCAATGGCATGATCGCTTTTGGGCAGGGTAATATCAACCAGCTCCGCCCCCTGCAGCCGAAGCTCCTCAAGCCTGGCCAGCACAACGCGTGAAACATCCGGATTGAGCCCCTCATTGAAAAACTCTTTTGGAACACCTATTTTCAGCCCCTTCACTGACACCCCGGAAACCTCGGAACAATAATCGCTCACAGCGTGTGAAGACGAAGTTGCGTCATGAGGATCACTGCCCGCCATAACCCCCAGCACAAGGGCAGCATCCATGGATGAGTGCGAGAGCACGCCAATCTGGTCAAACGAAGAGGCAAATGCCACCAGACCATAACGGGAAATACGGCCATAGGTCGGTTTAAGCCCTACAACATCGCAGAACCCGGCCGGCTGACGGACTGAACCTCCCGTATCCGAACCAAGCGCCACCATGCAGAGACCTGCCGCAACCGCAGCGGCCGAACCACCAGAGCTTCCACCCGGAACGCGCGATGGGTCAAAAGGGTTCTGTACCGGCCCGAAAGCAGAGTTTTCATTCGAGCTGCCCATGGCGAACTCGTCCATATTCGTTTTGCCAAGGAAAATCGCATCCTCATCAAAAAGCCGACGGATAACTGTAGCGTCGTAGACGCTCCGATACCCCTCAAGCATTTTCGAGGCACAGGTAAGCGGAGCCCCGTCCATTGAAATATTGTCCTTAATTGCCATAGGCAAGCCAAAAAGCCGGCCCGGTTCGCCGCCTTCACGAAGCTTCCGGTCCAGCGCCGCTGCACGCTCGATCGCCTCATCACGAAACACCGTGAGATAAATATTGTCATCACCATGGCGCTCTATGCGCTCAAGATACACACGCACCACCTCTTCGCACGACACCTCTCCAGCCAGCAGCCGGGGGCGCAGATCTTCATAACTACTGAATTGCACGGTCTCTATCAGAATTATTTTAGGGAAACCCGCCTATACGGAACACCAGGAAACGATTCCGGACGGAAAAAAACAGCAATCCCGCAGGATTGCCTTCCACTGTAAGGTTTGTATAATAAGAAATAACTGTCTATAATTCAATTTACACCGGAGTTGGGCCACGACAATTGCGAGCGCATCCATACCCGACAGCAACAACAATGGCAATGAGTAAAACCGACCTATGGCCCTGATACAAAAACCGGACCTGACAGCAACAAAGAAAGGCCACTGGTTCTCATCAGGCGGGCGCAGCAACGACAGCCTGCTGCAGGCCGAGCTCAAAGCCTCATGCGAACTCCCCTCACATATCGCCATCATCATGGATGGCAACGGCAGATGGGCACGCCTGAAAGGCAAGACCCGCGTTGAAGGACATGCGTCCGGAGTCAACTCCGTCAGAGATATTGTGGAAGCCTCTGCCGAGCTTGGCATAGAGCATCTCACACTCTTCACATTCTCCACGGAAAACTGGAAGCGACCGGAAAAAGAGGTAGCCGCCCTCATGCAGCTGATTGTCAGGATCCTCGGCCGGGAAACCCGCGCACTGCAAGACAACAACATCCGGCTCCAAGTCATCGGAAACAGGGAGCTTCTCCCCCTGAAAGTCCGCGAAACACTTGAAAATACAATTGAGCTCACCAAGAACAACAGCAGCCTCACCCTGACGATTGCGCTCAGCTACAGTGGCAAATGGGACATTGTTCAGGCCTGCCGCACGGTAGCCGAAGCTGTCGAGGCTGGACGCATCACGGCTGACGAAGTCAACGAACAACTGATTGAAAGCCATCTCTCAACTGCCGGAATACCAGACCCTGAGCTCATCATCCGGACCAGCGGAGAGTTCAGGATCAGCAACTTCATGATCTGGCAGAGCGCCTATTCGGAAATCTACTTCACCAACACCTACTGGCCCGATTTCCGCCGCGCGAACCTCTACGAAGCAATCCGCGACTTTCAGGGCCGTGAACGCCGTTTTGGCAAAACCAGCGACCAGATACAATCCACAGCATCATCACTCACGAAATAACACGACCGACCTCGAAGTGCAATGAAAAGAACCGAGAAACACATCATACCCTTCCTTCTTGCCGCCGTAATAGCAATAGGTGGAACAGTTCCCGCTCCCCGGGCGACAGCCTCTGCCGCCCCGGTGGCACAGTCACCCGAAGCTGGAACCACAACGGTTGTCTCCATTTCGATAAAGGGCCTGCAAACCCTTGACCAGGGAGAGCTGAAAGCAAGTCTGCCGATCAAAGAGGGGGACACTGTCCGCATACCTGGACCGGAACTCTCCGGCACCATGCAATACCTGTGGAATCTCGGCCATTTCAGCGACATCTCACTGGACACAGCCCGTCCCGGAGCAAATCGCACATCCCTCACCTTCACGGTAGTCGAGCTCCCGATTCTGGACAACATAACCTTCAAGGGAAACAAGAAAGTCAAGGTCGCCGAACTTGAAAAAACCGCAGCCCTCATCACGGGAAAAACACTCACCCAGCAGGAATTGGTCACTGCCGCAAACAAAATCGAAAAACTCTATGCCACAAAAGGCTACCTGACTGCCGGAGCTGAATTCAAACTCCAGAAAACCTCCCGCACGAACCACTATCAGGCCATCTTTACCATCAGTGAAGGGCCGAAAGTCTCCATTGATAAAATCACCTTTCACGGCAACACAGCCTTTGATCAGGGTAAACTGCGCGGAGTCCTCAAGGAAACCTCCCAGAACTCATGGTGGAGAAGCATTTTCGGTTCGCCAAAACTCGACCGCGACAAACTCGCCGAAGACAAAAACCTTCTGGTGGAATTCTATAGAAACAACGGCTACCGTGACGCACGGGTACTGCGCGATGAAGTAAGCTACACCAAAAACAAAAAAGGGCTCTATCTGGACATCTACCTCAGCGAGGGACCAAAATACTCCATCAGAACCGTCACATGGATTGGCAACACCAAAGATTTTGCCACTACAGAGACTCTCAACACCACCTTTGCCATTCAAAAAGGGGACCTCTACAACGCAAAGAAAATTGAAGAGAGGCTGAACTACTCACAGGACAACACCGATGTCAGCTCACTTTACCTCGATCGCGGCTACCTCTCCTTCCGGGCCAAACTTGAAGAGCGGGTCGTCAAGCCCGACTCGGTTGACCTGACTGTCTACCTGACGGAAGGAGAACAGTACCAGCTCAACTCCATCAATATCAAAGGCAACACCAAAACCAAAGACCATGTCATCCGCCGTGAACTCCACACCGTTCCGGGCGACATGTTCAGCCGGAAAAATGTAGTCCGAAGCATCCGTGAGCTCAACATGCTCAACTACTTCAACCCGGAAACCCTGACCCCGGATGTCAACCCGAACGAAAAAGACAATACGGTTGACCTCACCTATAATGTTGAAGAAAAACAGACCGACACCTTCAACGCATCGGTCGGATACAGCGGCATCGGCTTTACCGGTGCGCTCGGTGTCACATTCAACAACTTCTCACTCAAAGACATATTCAAATCGGAAGCCTACAAACCGATTCCCCACGGAGACGGTCAGAAACTCTCCTTCCAGTGGCAGTTCGGCGACGATGACTACAGCACACTTGCGGTCTCCGTCACTGAACCATGGGCGTTCGGCACTCCAACATCAGTTGGCTTCTCGGCATTCACCTCCCACCGCTCATACGACTACACCGATGACGGCAACGACAACCCCGACACCATTGACCAGTATGGAGCCACCCTTTCAGTCGGGAAACGGCTGACCTGGCCCGACGACTACTTCTCCATCAACTGGAAGCTCAAGTTCCTGCACAGCGAAGGCGGCTTCCTCAGTTTTGNTGACGATACCAACGCCCCGGAACAGGCCGATGAGATTTCCATCACCCAGACCATCAGCCGGAACAGTATAGACAACCCTATCTACCCCCGGCGTGGAAGCAACAACTCCATATCAGCCCAGCTCGCAGGCGGCGTACTTCCCGGCACCGTGGACTTCTACAAATTCACAGGAAGCTCCAGCTGGTTCATCCCCGTCACAAAAAAATTCGTCTGGAACCTTTCCACACAGCACGGCTACATGTCAACCTTCAACGATGACGATTATGTACCCTACACCGAATATTTCTACATGGGAGGCAGCGGCATGTCGTCACTGCAGACAGTTCCGCTAAGGGGTTACGACGACCGCAGCCTTGGAACTCAGATAGGGCCAGACGACACTTCCGAACTCTACGGCGGTACCGTCTATTCGAAATTCACAACCGAACTCCGCTACCCGCTGACCCTTTCATCATCAGCCAGCGTCTATGCCCTCACCTTCCTGGAAGCAGGAGGACTCTGGGAAAACTCCAGTGATGTCAACTTCTCCGACCTGAAAAAATCAGCCGGCGTCGGCATGCGGCTCTACCTCCCCATCATCGGTCAGGTAGGAATTGATTACGGCTACGGATTTGACGCCATTGCAAAAGAGCCGGAAAAGAGCAAACAGGGATGGGTCTTTCTCTTCAGCTTCGGCACAAGCTTCTACTGATCCACAACAGGGCGCTTAGAGACTACCGCACTTCGCGGAACAGCACGAAAGAAACCGGCACATTCAGCCGGTTTTTTTCGTTTAAACCGCCATTGAAAAAAAAGTTGCCACTAACTCAAAAAACATATACATTTTATATATAGTAGCAGTTAAGAGCGTGCATATTTATATACACGGACGACCCGAAGACAACACACAACGATTAAACGATTACTGCCATGAAAAAGAAACTTGCACTTTTGACAGCCGGTCTCGCACTTGCAGGATTCAGTGCAGCACCGGCATCAGCCGCAGATCATTATGTAAGCGGCAATGCTGGAATCACCTGGATGAATGATGTTGATTATGCCGGCCACAAAGCCGAAATGGATGCAGGATTCGCTCTCTTCGGAGCGATTGGATGCGATTACGGCGATACGCGGCTTGAGGGCGAACTGGGGTATATGCAGAACGATGTTGACAAGGTTGATGGGGCCAGCGCAAGCGGTGACATTTCAGTGATTTCGCTGATGGCAAACGGCTACTACGACATCGACACCGGAGGCGGCATTGAGCCCTATATCACTGCAGGCGTAGGATTCGCCCAGGGACATGCTGAAGATGTCACAAATTTCGGCACATGGAACGAAACAACTCTGGCATGGCAGGTAGGAGCCGGAGTGGCCGTACCAGTGGGAAACAATGTCATGGTTGACCTTCGTTACCGCTACTTCGACACCACAGACATGCTTGACGACACCAACATCGGCAGCAACAATTTGCTGGTCGGCATGCGGGTAGGGTTCTGAAGCAGACACACTTGTCATTCAATCAATAAAAAAGGAGGCCTTTGGCCTCCTTTTTTATTGAAACAAAACTCATTGAACGAATCATGAACTGCTCTTGAGCCGGGAAATTTCATCTCGCAGACGGGCCGCCTCCTCATAGTTTTCACTCTGGACAGCCTCGGAAAGAGCAGCCTGCAAAGACTCAAACCGGTTCTCAGCACCTTTCGGCTTTTCCTCCGCCCCTGCTGCACCGGCACTCTCTCCTATCGCAGGAACCGACGGTTCAGCTCCCTCTTCCTCCTTCTGCTCCTCCCGGATACCCGCCTCCGCCATAATATCCTCGCTCACAAATACAGGGGCACCGAAACGCACAGCAATGGCAATGGCGTCGCTCGGCCGGGCATCAATCTCATGAATTTCGCCATTCACCTCACACACCACCTTCGCATAAAAGGTTTCGCTATGCAACTCATCAATGACAATCTCATTGACATGAAGACTGAAAGCATCTGCAATATTCTTGAAAAGATCATGTGTGAACGGCCGGGGAGGCTTGATGTTCTCAAGCTTCAGCGCTATTGCCTGAGCCTCAAACCCACCGATAATGATAGGAAGCCTTCTGTCTCCCTCAAGTTCGTAAAGAATGAGAGCATAGGCCCCATTAGCATGGGGGCTGGTTGAAAGCCCCAGAATGTCAACCTGAACTTTGTGCATAGGTCTCACGAATGTTTCATTTCCATAGCCAACAGCAAAGTACCCTTAATCATTGCATCTTCAAAAATTCCTTGAGAGCCGCAACAAACTCCGGAAGCACTTCACCCACATCTCCCACCAGACCGAAATCAGCAACCTCAAAAATCGGAGCATGACTATCGCGATTGATGGCAACAACCGTTCCAGCGCCGCTGATACCCGAAAGATGCTGCACCGCCCCCGAAATACCGCAGGCAATATAGAGCCGTGGAGCTATTGACTTACCTGTCTGCCCTATCTGCTCCCCATGCGGCCTCCACCCTTCGTCAACAACTGTTCGGCTTGCGCCGACTGCCCCGCCAAAGAGAGACGCAAGCTCCTCAAGAAGAGCAAACCCTTCCGCACTACCCATGCCCCGCCCACCGGCAACAACAACCCCGGCCTCAGCAACATCAACCATGCCCTCCCGCCTCACCACCTGCCTGACTATTGAAGGAAGATCATCATGCGCTGCCGCAGGAACGGCAAGGGGCAGTATATCCGGCAGGAATTCCGTGGCCGGCTGAAGAAGAATTGAGGATGGGGAAACAGTAACAATGGCACGGGGAGAGGAGGCCACGAAGGTTCCCTCCGCCGCACCCGAATAGAGCCGGCGATGGCACCGCCCGGCCTCGGGCAGTGCACTGCACCGGCTGAGCAGCGAAGCCCCAAGGCGTACAGAAAGAGCAGGAGCAAGATCGCGGGAAAGAGCTGTATCGGCAAACAACAGCTCGCTGAAACCACCCTCCTCAAACAACTCACCGATTATGCGCCGATACAGACGGGGATCATAGCGCCTCAGCCGCTCGTCACAAGCATGATGAATCACCCCCGGTCCCGAAAGCTGCAGGGAAGGATTCTCTTTATCAACCGGCCCCAAAAGCACGGCAGAAAGCCCGGCCCCCTTACACTGCATCTGCATACGATGCCAGAGATCAACCGAGGTGCTCTTCAACACCCCTTCGCGCTGCTCAAGAACAATCAGCCGGCGGCTGCACCCTTGCCCTTCAGCCCCATGAGTATTGTTGCTCATTGCAGCAGCCCCCTTTCATGAAGCATGCCGGCCAGCGCTCTGGCATCAGACGCAAAGTGACAGTTTTTTTTGTTTGAAACCGGCAGAAGTGCACCAAGGCCGACACGCGCACACTCAACCGGTGATCCCTCAACTATCTCCACAGGCTTTTTCCGCCCCTCCATCACCCCCCTCATGCTTGTTTTTCGGGGAACATTCAGCCCCTTTTCCGCACTGATTACTACAGGAACTGAAACCTCCAGCACCTCAGCGCCTCCCTCAATTTCCCGTTCAAGACGAAACACGCCATCCTCCCCGCCCTCAAGCGAACTCACAGCACATACCGAAGGCAGGCCAAGCCGTTCAGCCAGCATTCCCGGCACCTCGGCGCTTCCGAAATCAGTGGACTGACGACCGCAGAGAATCACTTCCGGCAATGCAGCAGAATACCATGAAGTAAGTGTATGAGCCAGAATGGAAGCAGTTTGCCATGAATCGGAACCCTCGCCCTCAGCAATAACCACCCGATCGGCACCCATGGCAAGGGTCTTGCGAAGTGCCTCTGAGCCCGAACGGGGCGCATGACTAAAGACAGTCACCTCACCACCGCCAAACCGCTCTTTCAGCTGCAAGGCTGCCTCAAGGGCATATTCATCATAGGGATTGATTACTTCGGTAATCCTTGAGCGATCAAGGGTTCCATCCGAAAACCCGAACACCGAGGCGGTATCGGGCACCAGGCAGACACAGACAGCAATGTGCATCATAGGCGGGTTCTCCTCTTTCGTTCAGACAACAAAAAAGCCGCTTGACAGCGGCTTTTTCATCAGTATAAGTGCCCGAGAGGAGATTCGAACTCCTACACCTTGCGGCGCTACCCCCTCAAGATAGTGTGTCTACCAATTCCACCACTCGGGCCTTACTTCACAATCCAACAATCTGCAATGAACAGAGTGAGAATAGAAGGGCTCGAACCTTCGACCCTCTGCTTAAAAGGCAGATGCTCTACCAACTGAGCTATATTCTCAACCAATCCGCATGACTGGAAACCAACACAAAGCAAGCTGACGATACCTCACCAAAGGTGAGAATCACTTACTTGTTCTGGTAACGCAGACGCTTCTTATGACGATTCTTCCGACGCATTTTTTTGCGTTTGTGAACCGCCATCTTATGTCTTTTTCTCTTTTTTCCGCAGGGCATGTTTTCTGTGTCCTTACTCTTGTTTTAAAGGCAGATAATATAGGAAAAGTTTCTAAAAGCGCAAATCTATCCATTCATGTATTTGAAAAACTCTTTATTGTCTTTTGTATCGGCAAGCTTTTCGCGCATAAACTCCATGCACTCAACAGGGTTCTTCTCGGCAAGATACTTCCGAAGAAGCCAGGTCCGCGACAACTCCTCCTGACTGAACAGCAGCTCCTCCTTCCTTGTGCCTGAGCGAAGGATATCAATGGCAGGGAAGATTCTCCTTTCGGAAAGCCTGCGATCAAGCAGCAGCTCCATATTACCCGTTCCCTTGAACTCTTCAAAAATAACATCATCCATCCGAGATCCGGTATCAACCAGCGCGGTGGCGATAATGGTCAAACTGCCCCCCTCCTCAATATTTCGTGCCGCACCAAAAAAGCGCTTCGGCTTGGTCAGCGCGTTAGCGTCAATACCGCCAGAAAGAATCTTACCTGAATGAGGGATAATGGTATTGTGGGCACGGGCCAAACGGGTAATGGAGTCAAGCAGCACCACCACATCGCGACCAACTTCAACAAGCCTCTTGGCCTTCTCCATCACCATGTCGGCAACCTGAACATGGCGCTCGGGATCCTCATCAAAAGTCGAACTCACCACTTCAGCCTTCACACTGCGGGCCATATCAGTCACCTCTTCAGGCCGCTCATCAATCAGCAGCACAATCAGATAAACCTCAGGGTGATTCTGGATGATGGCATTTGCCACCATCTGCAGCAGCATGGTTTTACCGGTTTTCGGCTGTGCAACAATAAGTCCGCGCTGCCCTTTACCAATCGGGGTAAAAATATCCATAATCCGGCCGCAATGCTCATTCGTCTTCGTTTCAAGGCGAAGCCGCTCATGAGGAAACAGCGGAGTCAGATTCTCAAAAAAAGGCCGTTCGCGGGTGATTTCAGGTTCAGCCCCATCAATCGTATCAATCTTCAGGAGTGCGAAAAACCGCTCACCCTCTTTAGGTGCACGCACCTGCCCCGAAACCGTATCACCGGTCCGCATACTGAACCGCTTGATCTGGGAAGGGGAGACATAAATGTCATCGGGAGAGGACAGATAGTTATAGTTGGCAGAACGAAGAAAGCCGTACCCTTCAGGAATAACCTGGAGAACGCCGGTATTCACCATCACTGCGCCACCCTCCTCGCCGCTGTTCTTCTGCGACTGGGCCTCGATAATCTTAAAAATCAGCTCTTCCTTGCGAAGACCTGCGGAAAGCACGCCAAGCTCTCTGGCCATGGCATTCAGCTCAAAAACCTTTTTTGTCTGGAGCAAATTGATGTCCAGACCTTTTGACGCGGGAGTTTTCGACATTGTACTTGTATTCAGCGCTTGTTAATGAAAAAACGGAAGGGAAACGCCCTGCAACGGGCGAAATGGAAGCAGCTCAACCCTGGTCATGGCCTCCGGTAAAGGAAAGGATAGTACCCGACACGGCGGAAGGAAAGCCATTGAAAAAATCCGGGAAGTGGTATGGGTAGGGAAAAGTGTCTTGATGACAAAGGAAATTGGTAGTAGAAAAGATGGCGCTGTAGAGCGGAGAATCCTTTGAATGAATATAAACTTTTTCCATAAAAAAATCACGCTCCTTCACCAATCCGTCAAATGTTCCACTAACGCCCCTGCAAGATAAAACGAACCGGTTGCTAGCACCAGCGATGTGGGGGAACTCTCCTGAAGCAGCCTGTCCATCCCCTCACCCACAGAATTCGCCACAGAAACCTCACCACCCTCACGGCGGCACAGCTCCAGAAGCTCTTCAGCAGGCACGCTTCTCCCGGAAGGAATATCAACCACCACAAATCGGCACCCAAGGCGAAGCAGCTCACGAATAATGGAGGGCGCATCCTTGTCGGAAGCAAGCCCAAGCAGAACAGAAATCCTGTCGTAGCTACCAATAAAAGGCAGAAGTGCATCAACCGTAGCCCTCACCCCATCCGCATTGTGCGACACATCAAGCAGAACGGCGGGAGTGCTGCCAATCAACTCCAGCCTGCCACGGTAACCAGTGTCACGCAGCCCAAGAAGCCCGCTTCGCACTGCCGCTTCGCTGAGGCCTCTGTCAACTGCCACCATGACGGCAAGAGCCATATTCGAGGAATGGAACCCGCCTGTCAAGGGGGCCTCAAGCCCCGCAAAACGCTTTGAACCAATCTGAAGGTCAACCACCAGCCGCCCAATCGCCGATTCAACAACCCTGACTCTGCTCTCTTTTCCCACCAGGTGCAGCGGGGCATCACACTCTTCAGCTGCCCGCCGAATCGGAGCGAGGCTCTCTTCGCCCGAAACCGACGAAAACACCCGTGAGCAGGGCTTGATGATGGCCGCCTTCTCCCCGGCAATAGCGCCGAGGGTCGTACCAAGCCAATCAGTATGATCAAAGCCTATACCGGTAATGACTGCGTAGTTGGATTGAACCACATTGGTTGCATCCAGCCGCCCCCCCATTCCGGTTTCAATCACCGACACATCAACCCCCTCATCAGCAAACCAGGCAAAAGCAATAGCTGTCGCAACCTCAAAAAAAGTAGCGCTTTTCTCCAAAACAGGCTCTTTCAAAAGGGAAGCATAGTACGCTACCCGCTCTTCGGGAATAGGGAGGCCATCAAGACGCATCCGTTCGGTAAAATCAACAAGATGCGGCGAAGTATAGAGCGCCGTTTTGAGCCCCGCCGCACGGAACATTGCCGCAATGAGCGATGCCACAGTCCCCTTGCCGTTGGTCCCGGCCACATGCACCACAATGCCGAGACGCTTCTCAGGAGAACCAACTACCTGCAGGAGCTCGCGCACCCTCTCAAGGCCGGGCTTTATGCCGAACCGGTGCAGGGGATAAAGAAAATCAAGAGTTTCCTGATAGGTCACAAGAGTAAAGGCTACCTGTTATGCATGGTGGCAAGCGCCCGTTTGATGACAACCTCCAAAGAGGCGTCCGGTTCCGGCTCCAGCGCGCATCCCACAGCTTGATTGGCCACAGGACGGGGGAAACCGAGCGTCATGAGAGCGTTGACCGCATCCTCCCTGAACCCTCCCCTGTCCGCAGCCACTGAAGCTACAGCACTACCCACAGGAGCAAGCTTGAGAATTTTGTCGCGAAGTTCAAGAATGATACGCGCAGCAGTCTTTCGTCCAACACCGGTAATGCCGAAAAGCCGTTCCGGTGCATTGGCTAAAATGGCCTCATGCACCTCTGGCACAGCCATGCCGGAAAGTACCGCCAGGGCGAGCTTTGGCCCAACGCCGGAAGTAAGGAGAAGAAGACGGAAGAGCTGTTTCTCCTCTTCGGTCGCAAAACCGTAGAGCTGAAGAGCATCCTCACGGACAGAAAGATGGGTATAAAGAATGGTTTCAGTTCCAACCTCAGGCAGCTGCCGGGCAGTACCTGCGGAAACAAGGAACCGGTAGGCTATACCGGAAACCTCGAGAACCGCCTCTTCAGGCAGGCACGAGACGAGCCTGCCGCGAAAATATGCATACATGAAAAGAAATGGTAAGAGGTCCAGCCCTTACTCAGCCTTGCCGTACTCGTTCAGGATGCGGGCAAGCTGCGACTTCTTTCGCGAAGCTTTGTTGGCATGGATGTAGTTCTTGACGCCAAGACGGTCAAGTTTCTGAACCGCTGAACGGTATGCAACCTCAACCTCGGGCTTGGGAGCACCAGCGTCAACAAGCTTCTGCATGTTCTTTACCAGAACCTTCAGCTCCTTTTTGCGGGCCCTGTTACGAGCATTTTTTCTGTCGGACTGCCGAAGTCGTTTTTCGGCGGATTTGTGTAAAGGCATAAACGATAGCTCTTTATGGGAATTGAATCAACGAAAACCCCGATTTTCAATAAGAAAAGGCATGTAATATAGCAGAAGGAACCAGAAATTCAAAAAGCCCTCCCCTCTTTTTTCTTATATTGGACCAAAACAAAAAAGAACACCTGTATGAGCCTGATGATCAGCGTTTCCGGCATCCGGGGCATTGTCGGAGAAAGCCTTACCCCAACCAACCTCACCGCATTTGCCACTGCCTTCGCATCCTGGGCAGAAACCAGAAAAAAAGAGCGGGAACCCGGAGCCATCAGCCAGAAGCCACATATCATCATTGGCCGCGACACCCGGCCCACCGGAGAGGCAATCACCGGACTGGTCCAGAGTGCTCTTGTGCTCTCGGGCTGCAATGTTACCGACATAGGCATTGCCACCACTCCCACCGTTGAATTGGCCGTCACAGAAGAAAAAGCCGACGGCGGACTCATCATCACCGCATCGCACAACCCCGTCCAGTGGAACGCACTGAAAATGCTCAACCACCGCGGAGAATTTCTCGACAAAGAGGATGTTGACGAGTTGACGCGCATTGCATCTGCTCCCAACCCCAAAAGCGCCCGATGGGACAACATCGGAACCGCGACCAAAACAAGCCGGCACGACGCGCTCCACATTGAAAAAATTCTCGCACTCCCCTTCATCCATACTGAAGAGATCAAAAAAGCAAAGTTCCGCGTTCTCGTCGACTGTGTAGAAGGGGCAGGCTACGCAATAGTCCCCGACCTCTGCCGCGAACTCGGCATTGCCGAAGTCATCCCGTTCGCCTGCGGCGGCACCGGCATATTCCCGCGGAACCCTGAACCCATTGAAGAGAACCTCCAGGACACCATCGCCGCCCTCAAAAAATCAGGAGCTGACTTCGCCCTTGTCGTCGACCCCGATGTTGACCGCCTCGCCCTTATCTCGGAAGACGGCAGCCTTTTCGGCGAAGAGTACACTCTTGTGGCGTGCGCCGACTATTATCTCAAAGTGAGGCCCGGCACCGTAGCCAACAACCTTTCCAGCAGCCGGGCGCTCAAAGACATTGCCAGCCGTTACGGTCAGGAGTGTTTCAGCGCGGAAGTCGGCGAAGCCAATGTCACCCGGCTCATGAAAAAGCACCATGCCGTCATTGGCGGAGAAGGCAACGGCGGAGTCATTCTCCCCGAACTCCACTACGGCCGAGACGCACTTGCAGCCATAGCCATGGCGGTGCAGGCGTTTGCATACTGGCAGAAATCGCACCCCGNAGAGCCGCTCTCCCGGTTCCGCCTCGAGTTCCCCAACTATGAAATGTCGAAACAGAAAATCGACCTGACACCCGNAGGCAAAGAGCGCCTCCCGGAAATCTTTGAAGCAATCGCCCGAAGCTACCCCGCAGCACAGACCGACACGCGTGACGGACTGAAGCTTGACTTCCCGGAGAGCTGGGTGCACCTGCGCCCCTCGAACACAGAACCAATCGTGCGCATTTACTCCGAAGCCCAAACACGGGAAAAGGCCGAAACGCTTGCTGACGAAATCCGTCAGGCAATTGAACAGCACGCAACCGGAGCATAGCAACACCCCATGGGCAACACCAAAGGAAGCTTCAGAACCCAGCAGGACGACACCCTCCGCAACAAGAAAAAAGGCTCGGTAGACCGCTACATTGTCTCCCGCCTTCTCAGCTATGTCAAGCCCCTCAAAGGACTGGTGGCCACAGCCGTCGCCATCACCATTGCAGGATCCTTCCTCGGTCCCCTTCGCCCCTGGCTCACTAAAGTTGCAATAGACGACTATATCGCAGCCCATGATCTCCACGGCCTCGCCATTGTCAGCCTGATTCTTGCCGCCGTCATCCTGCTCGACGGCATAAAACAGTTCATCACCACCTGGCTCACCCAGGTCATCGGCCAGAAAGCTGTCTTCAACATCCGCATGGATGTGTTCCGACACCTCCAGAAACTCCCCGCCCGCTTTTTCGACCGCAACCCTATCGGCCGGCTTATCACCCGGGCCACCAACGATATTGAATCACTCAACGAGATGCTCTCCAGCGGCATCATCACCATACTGGGCGACATTCTCCAGCTCCTCTTCATTGTCGTCCTCATGTTTCTCATCGACTGGCAGCTCACCCTCATTGTCCTCGCCGTCCTTCCCCTCATGCTCTACGCCACAGTTTTCTTCAAGAACCGCGTCCGCATAGCATTCCAGGATGTACGAACCCATCTTGCCCGCCTCAACACCTTCTTCCAGGAACACATCACAGGCATGTCGATAGTACAGCTCTTCAACCGCGAAGAGCGCGAAGCCCATCACTACGCCACCATCAACCGCGACCACCGCGACGCCAACATCCGCACAGTATTCTACTTCTCCATCTACTTCCCCATCATTGAAATTCTCAGTGCCACCGCCGCCGGCCTTGTTATCTGGTACAGTGGAGTGCGGGTCCTCAAGGCCGACCTCACCATCGGCATTGTCATCTCCTTCGTCCAGTACATCTGGCTCTTCTTCCGCCCGCTCCAGCACCTCTCCGACCGGTTCAACACCATACAGACAGCAATAGCAGGATCCGACCGCATTTTCCGCCTGCTCGACGAAGAACCTGGAATTGAAACCCGGGAAGGCCCTTCCCCGCTCACCACATTCAGGGAAACAATTGAATTCCGAAATGTCTGGTTCGCCTACGACGACGAAAACTGGGTACTCAAAGACATCTCCTTCACCATCCGCCACGGAGAAAAAATTGCCATCGTTGGCGCCACCGGAAGCGGGAAAACCACAATCATCAACATTCTCTCGCGCCTCTATCCCTACACCAAAGGGCAGGTTCTCATCGACGGAATACCGCTTGAAACAATCCCCGCCGCCTCCCTCCGCAGAATTGTAGGCGTTGTCATGCAGGATGTATTCCTCTTCTCCGGCACCATCCACGAAAACCTCGCCTTCGGCAACCCCGAAGCCACCCTTGAAGAAATCAGCACCGCAGCCCGCAAAGTAGGTGCCGACCGGTTCATTGACCGCCTCCCCGGACAATACGACTACCGCGTCCTTGAAAACGGCACAGGCCTCTCCAGCGGCCAGAAACAGCTCATCGCCTTCGTCCGCGCCCTCCTCTACAACCCCGAAATTCTCATACTCGACGAAGCAACCAGCTCCGTAGACACCACCACAGAAACCCTCATAGACCAAGCGACCGCAAAACTCACAACCGGCCGCACATCAATCATCATAGCCCACCGCCTCTCCAGCGTCCAGAAAGCCGACCGCATCATCGTCATCCATAAAGGGGTCATCCACGAAACCGGCACCCACCAGCAGCTCCTCAAAGAGCGTGGCCTCTACTACAAACTCTACCTCCTCCAGGGCAAAAATAACCCGTAAGAGCAGCTCTGCACTTTGCACAGCAATAGTGCCTGCAAAGCGTACGGAAATGCGTACCTTATTTCTCTCGTCAGGACTGAAACCCAAGGCACAGAAGTTGCCGGCTCTACCGGGAAAAGATCCGTTTAAAAAAACCGCCACCATTTGAACAGCTGGCAGGAGACCTTGCCGGCGTTTACTCCCGAAGAATCAACATACAGCATAGACTGGTCTATAAGGTTGATGACGAGAAACGCACAGTACAAGTCATTCGCCTCTGGACCCACTACGAGTAGCCCCCGGCTCTTACCTCTACAGCAAACCATCTCCTACAGGCTGCTGTCGCGAAGTACCTGAACAGGATCGAGCTTTGCTGCCCTTGCTGAAGGAAAGTAGGCCGCAAAAGTGCTGATGAACACCGTCGTGCCGATGACATAGAAGAAATAGAGCGGATTGGTCGACATGCTGAACCCGCTTTTAGTAAGCGGCCCCTGCGAGCTCTCAATGGGAATGCTTGCAAAAATATGGATACTGCCGATAGCCAGAAGACCTCCCAAAAGAGCGCCGATAAGCCCCACAATAAACCCCTCAAGCACAAACATGGCAACAAGCTGGGAAGCAGAAAAGCCGAACGACTTCATAATTGCAATGTCGCGGCTCTTCTCAAACACCGTCGTCACCAGAATATTTGCCACACCAAACCCCGACACCACCCCAACAAAAGCCACCAGCGAAAACACAATGGTGCCAATTCGCCTGAACAGCGACAGCACTCCCGCATTCTCCTCCTGCCAGGTCACGCACCGATAACCTGTCACCTCCTGCAGTTCACGATTAAGATCACCATTTTCAAGCGGATAACGTACTTTGAGCGCAATGCCGCTCACCCTGTCGGCTGCCATTCCCTCCACAATCTGGCCAAGTTTCAAGGAAGCATAAACACTATTGTCAATAGCATTGACCCCCGAAAAGAAAATCCCCGACACCTTACACTGCCGGCTCTTTCCCGAAGCGGGAATAAGGGTAACCTCATCGTTCAGCTGCAGGTTCATCTCGCGAGCCACCGTTCGGCCCACCAGAAGCCCGTTGGCCGTTTTGGCAAACAGCCCAACATCGCCAGAAGTCAACTTCCCGCTGATACCGGTAATCACATTCTCCCGATCAATATCAACCCCCTTAAGAAGAATCGGCTCATTGCGGTTCCCCTTCACGGCCATCACCTGCGAAGCCACAAAAGGCGAAGCGGCAAGAACCTCCCCCTTATAGACAGGAGACGCAAGCAGCGAAAGCACCTGGCGATAGTTGCGCACCTCCTCCCGCTCCAGTTTTTCAATATTATCCACTACAAACGAAGCCGTCTCAGGCTGCGAAAGGGCAAGCACATTAACCGGCACAGGGTCGGTCTTCTCCCCCTTCAGCGTACTATGGGGAGCCACATTGACAATGGTTTCAATAAACGAATCAAGCAGACCGCGCGTCAGCGAAATAGTAGTAATGAGCACCATTGTACTGACAGCAACACCGATAACGGTTGTCAGCGTCTGGCGACGGCGGCCGATCAGATGGCGACGGGCAATGGTGAACAATGTTTGCAGCATGGCGGCCTACCGGATGAGGGAGCGGAAAAGTTGTGGTATATTTTATTAAGTTATATTTTTCAAGGCAAGTTATAAAAAACAACAGCGGCAGGCGAGACTCAATCCGGGCGGCATGAGCACCACAATCACCAACAGCACCGCAGAGCGGAAACACAGCCATGTCGACATCTGCCTGAGGGGAGATGTCGCCTTCAGCACCATCACTACCGGACTGGAACGCTACAGGCTGCGCCACAACGCCCTTCCTGAACTCAACTACGACAACTTAAGTACAGAAACCGACTTTCTCGGAAAGAGAATCGGAGCCCCTCTCATGATCTCCTCCATGACCGGAGGATACAGCGAAGCCGCCGAGCTCAACGGGAAACTCGCAGAAGCCGCCGAGCGGTTCCAACTGCCACTCGGAGTTGGCAGCATGCGCCAGGCGCTCGAAGAGAGTTCTCACCGCGATAGCTTCGCCGTCGTACGCCGCCACGCCCCTACAACCCAGATATTCGCCAACATCGGCGCCCCTGAAATTGCAAAAGGTCTCTCAAGCGATGACCTTCAAACCATGATTGAGATGATACGGGCCGACGGCCTCATCATTCATCTCAACGCCGCCCAGGAGCTCTTCCAGCCGGAAGGGGGAACAGACTTCAGGCGAGTGCTCGACGAAGTGGCCGCCATCACAGCAAAACTTTCCGTACCTGTCATCGCAAAAGAGGTTGGGTGCGGCATCTCCGCCCCGGTTGCCCGCCAGCTCCTCAACGCGGGAGTGAGGGTAATTGATGTTGCCGGAGCAGGCGGCATCAGCTGGCAGAAAGTAGAAGAGGCCCGCTACACCCGAAGGTTCGGCACTGACGACCGCTTCAGTACACGGGGGCTTGAAGAGCTCCTGAACTGGGGAACCCCCACAGCAGAATGCCTTGTTGCAGTCAACGCCCTCAGAGAGAACCCAACCCCGCCCTTTTCCCTCATCGCCTCTGGAGGCATCCAGAGCGGCATTGACATTGCAAAATCAATCGCCCTCGGAGCCGATCTGGCCGCCTCGGCCGGAGCCCTCCTCAGATCTCTCCATTCAGGGACTCTCGAAGAAACCCTGACCACATGGATGAACGACCTCCGGGCAGCCATGTTTCTCACCGGATCAGCCACCATAGCGGAACTGCAGAATAACAGACCCATCAGCAAACAATGACCCAGAAAGCCATGACCGTAACACAGGAGCTCGTAGAAAAAAAATACAGGGAATACCACACCAGAATCAACGACGCTCTCGGCCAGTGCTTCAGCGCCACAACCCCTGAAACCCTCTACGCCCCGGCCCGCTACATTCTTGAAGGCAAAGGCAAACGCATCCGTCCTTTCCTCACCCTGCTGGCCTCAGAAGCGGTCTCGGGATCATCAGACAATACCATGAAAGTTGCGCTTGCCGTTGAGGTCCTGCACAATTTCACCCTCATGCACGACGACATCATGGACGAGGCCGACCTCCGCCACAACCGCCCGACCGTCCACCGGAAATGGGACGACAATGTAGCCATCCTCTCCGGCGACATGATGATAGCGTACTCATACGAACTCGCCCTCCAGGCAGAAAGTCACCGCCACTGCGAGCTGATCCACATTCTCAACCACGCAAACATCACCATCTGCGAAGGCCAGGCGCTCGACATGGAGCTTGAAGACAAAACCGACGCCACCATAGCCGATTACCTCGACATGATCTCCAAAAAAACCGGACGGCTCATCTCCGCAGCACTTGAAGCCGGCGGTGTGGCCGCTGACGCCACCAAAGAGCAGTTGATGAGCCTGGTCACCTTCGGTGAAAAAATCGGCAGGGCATTCCAGATTCAGGACGACTACCTCGACATTATGGCCGAAAACGGGAAATCAGGCAAAATGACGGGCGGAGATGTCATCAACGGAAAGAAAACCTACCTCCTGCTCCGCTCACTCGAACTGACCAGTGGCGAAGATCACGACCTCCTGCATTCCATTTACATGAACAAAGGAATTGAGAAAGAACAGGTTCCTGAAATCAAAGCCATCTTCGAGCGCTGCGGTGTACTTGAAGAAACCGCCCGCCTCATCAATACCGATACCGAAGAGGCCCTCTCCGTACTTGAGAACCTCCCCCACCCGGAAGGGCGCGACTACCTCAGGGGCTTTGCCAACATTCTGATGAAAAGGGACTTCTGAAAGAACCCCTGCCACATAACGGGAACACACTCCTGCTCGCCCTCACCCTCATCCCCGGGGTCGGCTCTGCCCGCATCAAAACCCTTGCCGAAGCCCACCCCGACCTCCCCTCAATTCTCCACCAAGCGCCCTCAAGTCTGGCACGCCTGCCGGGTATAGGAGAAAAGCTTGCCACCATCGTCCACAGATTTCTTCATCAGGCAAACTCACTTCAGGCAGCAATAGAGAAGGCCGAACAGCAGCTCACCCTGCTCCACCGTCTTGGGGGAACAATGGTGACCATTCTTGACCCCCTCTACCCGCCTCTGCTCCGGGAAATCTACGATCCACCATCATGCCTCTTCATCCGCGGCACCCTACCCCCTCCCGAAGCGTTGGGGCTTGCCGTCGTAGGCACCCGCTACGCATCCCAATACGGGAAAAAATGCGCCGACCTTTTCTGTAAAGCTTTCGCCCAAAGAGGAATAGCCGTTTACAGCGGCCTCGCCTATGGCATTGACACAGCAGCTCACAGCGCCACACTGCAGCACGGAGGGCAAACCATCGCAGTCCTTGCCGGAGGCGTTGACTCCGCCTACACCGACCCGCAAGGAAAACTCTGGCCCCAAATCATTGAAAACGGTGCGCTGATTTCAGAAGAGTGGATAGGATCGGAACTCACCCCGGCAAAGTTCCCCAAACGAAACCGCATTATCTCCGGCATCACAAGCGGCACCCTTGTCATTGAATCCGACATCAAAGGAGGCTCTCTCATCACTGCCCGCAGCGCGCTTGAGCAGAACCGCGAGGTCTTCGCCGTCCCCGGCCCCATCTTCTCCCGTGGCTCGCGCGGAACAAACAGCCTCATTGCAGAAGGAGCTGCAAAAGCCGTTACCAGCGTGGAAGAACTCATCAACGAACTCGGTCCCCGCTTCACCCTCACAAGACCGGGCGCCACAGCCGAAACCCGTCGCCCTGCAGCCCCGTTCTCAGCAGAAGAGAGCGCTCTACTCAAAGCCATGGGTGAAGAACCGATCCATATCGACGAACTCGCCCAAAAGAGCGGCATTGACTACGCCGGACTTCTCCTCCTGCTCTTTGACCTTGAAATGAAATCCGCCATAGAACAGCAACCCGGTCAATTCTTTCAGAGAACAGCCCGCTTTTGAATCCTTTCAAGCATCCTCTTTACAGAATCTTTCACATCACAAGCAGGCAGCGCATCAATCCGCGGCCCGGGCGACACAACCATATCGCTCTGGGGGCTGAGCGGCGGAAACCGGCTCATGCTCTCCCGATCATTACGGAAAAGCGCCACCACAGGCACATCATAACAAGCCGCAATATGAACCAGCGATGTGTCAAGAGTTACCAGCAGCTTGAGACGCCGGATAATCTCCCCGGCCTCAAACACATTCCCCGTTACAGGAGTAGCTGCCACATTCGAATGAGCAGCCTCAAGTACATTTTTTTTATTTCGGTCTTTCGGATCTGCAAGCACAACAAACCGCTCCCCTCTGAACGCCTCCAGCAACTCCCCCCACTTCTCCTGCTGCCAGAACCGTTCAGCCATGGATGCACTGATATTGATGCCAATCAGGCCGCCGCACTCCATTCCCCCCAGAAAATTCCTCATCATTTCCGAGACCGGCATCGGCGGCAGATACGGTCGGCACTCAGTACCGGGCACATGGAGCACATCAAGCAACGCACAGTTCCTCTCCACCACCGGACTGAAATACTCCATAGCAATCAAGTGGTCAAACAACCCCTCATGATTGGGATGGGCATGGCCTACCTTGAAACCAGCATGAATGAGTGAAGAGTGAAGCAGAAAATTGAACGACGGCGCATCCTTCGGATTAAACAGCACATCGAACCGACGAAGGAGAACATCACGGGCGTATACAAGGTAATCCCCCTTCGCAAAATGCACCCTGGTAATATTGCTATCCTCAGTAAGAAACTGTACGATATGGCGTTTGAACGCTACTGCATGGATCTCGAGATCAGGAAAGGCCAACTTCAAACGCCTGAAGACAGGCGTCAGAAGAATCACATCACCATAGCGTTCCGACACAAGGAACACAATGGAACGAAGCGGTCCCCGAAAATTCTTTCCGGACTTTCTTTTCCAGACAAATTTCCGTAAAAGGTGCACCGACAACTGCCGGTAATATTTCTTCTTCTCTTCTTTATTCACTGTTTACAGGGGAAATAGGAATGGGAAAAACAAGCAAATCAATATAAAGCCATCATGAGAATTACTTATCCCCTTCGTTCCCTGGATATAGTTTTTAATGGCGGAATTATTACCTTTGAAAAGATATTTGCCAATGGCATGCAACAGCCATTTCACAACATTCAAACATAACAACGACCACGATGAATCACTTCAGCGCCATGATGCACAAATCTCGCCATATTCTTATGGCAACAGTACTCACCATCCTTTTCGCCGTTCCCTCACTGCAGGCTGCTCCTGGTGCCGCAGGCAGAACCGGCGTCGTTGACTTCGCCAGAATCCTCCAGCAGATGCCCGAAGCAAAAAAGGCAGAATCAACCCTTAACGCAACAGCCGAACCATTCAAAAAGGAACTGCAGCGCATGAACCAGGATCTGCAGAAATCCCTGGAAGCATACAGTCAGGCACGGGCCGGCATGAGTCAACAGGCTCGTGAGCTCAAGGAAAAAGATTTGAACCTCAAGGCGCAGGGCATGAAGAAATACGAGCAGGAAAAATTCGGGCGCGGCGGCATCGTTCAGAAAAAAGAGCAGGAGCTGATAACCCCAATCCGACAGAAACTGCTGACCGCCATACAGTCGGTTGCCCAGAAAGAAGGGTTCAGTCTGGTGCTTGACAAACAGGCAATGGTATACGGCGCAGCCGATACGGACATCACATTCAAGGTCATGAACCAGCTCAACATCAAATAACACCGCCCCCAAGCAGAACAGCAAGAGAAAAAAGGCAATGGGCATCCCCCTCCTCCACTTTGAAAAGAATATCAGGCGTAATGCCCTTGCCGCTCTTATACTCTACGCCCTCCTGCTCATCCCCCAAGGCTGCACCCCGCCACAGCCACCAGCTCAAGACTCAGACATGCCCAAAATAACTGCCGATACCCCCGTGCAGGAAAGCTGGGAGATTTCTTTTCTTGTTACAGAAGAAGGGCAGCACAAATCAGAAATCAAAGCCGGGCATGTAGCAGAATACCGCACAAAAGGCAAAACCGAACAGCACCTCGACAAGGATGTGAGCGTCGTATTTTTTGACGAAACAGGAGCCGTCTCCTCAAGCATCTCCGCCGAAAAGGCCATCATGTACGAAAACAAAGATATTGAAGCCATCGGCAATGTGGTCATCACCACCAGCAATGGCACCATCATCAAAACTGAATACGCAAAACGCTCCGGCGTAGACCGTAAAATCCGCTCCAACCGCTTCGTCACCATCGACCGCCCAAACCAGACAGTAAGCGGATATGGATTTGAAAGCGACCAGGAGCTTAAACATTATCGTATATTCCGGGCCACCGGAAAAGGCAATCTCAAACAATAACTACCGCAAGTCCGCAATTCACATGAAACTCCACCTACTGAAATCTAAAATCCACAACGCAATTGTCACCAGTGGCGACCTCGAATACGAAGGCAGCATCACCGTCGACAGTGAACTGCTCAAGAAAGCGGACATGATTCCCAACGAAAAAGTCCTCGTCGTGAACAACAACAATGGGGAGCGCTTTGAAACCTACATCATCAAAGGCGATCACGGTTCACGCGTCATCCAGCTCAACGGAGCAGCTGCCCGCTGTGCCCTTCCCGGTGACGAAATCATCATCATGACTTTCTGTGAAATTGAAGCTGAAGAGGCCCCCGATTTCAAACCAATGGTTCTTATTGTCGACAAAAACAACAACCCCAAACGGCGCCACCGCATAGGGGAAGAAGACGAACAGCTCGGCTGACAATAACCACTCAACACGCTACCACATGCCGCTCGCAATTGTCATCATGGCCGGAGGGAAAGGAACGCGGATGCAGTCCGACCTCCCAAAAGTGCTTCACAAAGCCGCTGGCCGTGCGCTTATTGAACATGTCATTGATAAATCACAAGCCCTCGACCCCGAAAAAATCATACTTATCGTAGGTCATCAGGCGGAACTGGTCAAAGACTCCGTAAAGCACTACCCGGTCGCATGCGCCCTGCAGGAACCCCAGCTTGGCACAGGTCACGCGGTCATGCAGGCAGAAGAGCCACTACAAAACTTCCAGGGCGAAGTACTGATCCTCTCCGGCGACGCCCCTCTCTTCACCCTTGAATCGCTGCAGAACCTCATAAGGTTCCACAGAGAAAGCGATGCCCAGGCAACAGTCCTCACCGCCGAAATGGAAAACCCCACCGGCTACGGCCGCGTTATCCGAAAACCCGGCACAGACAGCGTAGAAAAGATTGTTGAACAAAAAGACGCAACAGAAGAAGAAAAAACCGTCAAAGAAATCAACTCCGGCGTCTATGTATTCAACGCCGAAACCCTCTTCAGCTCCCTCAAGGAAATCACCACAAACAACGCCCAGAACGAATACTACCTCACCGATGTCTTTGGAGTCTGCTTCCGCAAAGGCAGCCGGGTGGCAGCCTGGAAAACCCCCAACCCCGACGAAATCCACGGCATCAACACCCCCCAGCAACTCGCACACGCAGAACGCCTCCTCACAAAAAGTAGGGGACACTCATGACTGAGTGTACTTACGCACAAAGAAACACCCCGGGAATAGGGGCGCACGCTCACGATTCGTAAACAAACGCCAGTTAATACACTCAGTCATGAGTGTCCCCAAGATTTCCCCAAGATTACTTGCGGGAGCGGCGGGGCTTTTCTTCTTTGGAGAGCGAGGGGAGAGTTGCGTCAGGGGAAGCGGTGTCGAGGCCTGTGGCCTCTTTCTGAATGCCACCGTCCTGCATGGAGTAGAATTCAACGAGGTTGCCGTCGGGGTCCATCACAAAGAAAGCGCGGCCTTCACGGCGATTCGAGGGACGGGTCACAATGTGGACCCCGCAATCATCAAGATAAGCAGCTGCTTCATCAACATCCCTGTCTGAAGGGAGCCTGAAACCGAAGTGGTCAACGCGGATATCGCGGGCCTCGCGGGTTCCGGCTGTTTCAGCTTTTACCAGCACCAGCATATCTGAATTGATTCGCAGATATGTAATATTGGCCCCCACCCTGTGATCGAGGCCAAGTCCGAGAATATTGATGTAGAATGCCTCTGCGTCAGCAAGGTCGTTGACGCGAAGCGTAATCTGGTTAATTCCCGTCAGCTTCATCATCTGTTCCAGCTTTGGCAGCCTTTGGCTCAGCCGCTTTTTCAAGAATGTAGTCGTACTTGTGGTCGAAAAACTCTGCTACAGCTCGGTGAGAAGCCTTTTCGCGGGTCTCATACTCAAGACTGATGGCAATCTGCTCGGGAAACACCCTGTCAGATTCTGACTCACTGCTTGGATTACGGATCATCTCCTTATAGGGAAGAAGCTTCTCTTCTAGCTCAACCCTCTCTTCCTCGTGGATTCTTTTTGCCTTTTTTGAAATAGCGACCACAGTTTCGTAGAGATTGCTATGGGCACTTCTCAATTTGTTCAGATCTATGGGTTTAACAGGCATCGCTCTGATAATTTACTTGTTTGAAAGAAAACTTCTGATGGAGTCAGTGACGGCATCAACCGTCTCATCAAGTAAGTCATTGACAAAAACAACATCGAACCGGTCAGCATATTCAAGCTCCAGGGACGCACGCTCCAGGCGCAGCTTCAGGCCTGCCTCGTCTTCGCTCCCCCTTCCCTGTAAGCGCTCTTTGAGAACCTCCATGCTCGGAGGACGAATAAATACAAGCAGCGAGTTCGCAGGGAAAAGCTTTTTCAGGTTCAACGCCCCCTTCACATCCAGATCAAGCAGAAGGTGGCGTCCATCTCTTACAGCCTCACTGGTTTTCTCCAGAAGAGTTCCGTAATGGTTGCCGAAAAAGAACTCGTGTTCAATAAAACCACCACTACGCACCAGCCCGTCAAAAGCCTCGGCGGAAAGAAAATGGTAATTCACCCCATCCACCTCTCCGGGCCGCATACTGCGGGTTGTGGCTGAAACGGAAAACTGCAGCTCAGGCAGCTTTCGCATAACACGCCGGGCTATGGTGGACTTCCCTGTTCCTGAAGGAGCTGAAAAAACCACCAGCTTTCCCTGCTGTTTCTGCTCTTCAGTCATAACGATTCTACTCTATATTCTGCAGCTGCTCCCGTATCTTCTCAAGCTCTTCCTTGATATGGACGACCTTCTGGGAGATTTCAGCACTCTGTGATTTTGATGCAATGGTATTGGCCTCGCGAAGCTGCTCTTGCAGGAGAAAGTTCAGTTTTCTTCCCGTCCCGCTCTCCTCATTATGCATCTCCTCAAGAAAAAACTTGTTATGGCTGGCGAACCGGGTCATCTCCTCGGTAATATCAAGCCGCTCTGCAGCCATCACCAGTTCCATTTCAAGCCGATCTCTGCTGTAGGCAATGTCTTTTCCGGCAACAGCCTCAACTTTTGAGGACAGTTTTTTGCGTACAACTTCAAAATTGTCGGCAGCAAGTGAGCGAATCAGCGCAAGCGTCTTCTCAATTTCGGCAAGGCGCGTTGCAAAATCCTGAAGCAGCTCCTCACCCTCACGCCGGCGCATATGCTTGAGTTGTTCAACCGCTTCAAGCACAACGGCTTTCACCTGGTCCCAAAGCTCCGAAGCATGTTCAAGAGCATTGGAGCCACTGTCGAAAACATCGGAAAAACGGAGAAGATTGTCGAGAGTCAACGGGGCCTCAATGCCGGCAGCATCACGAAGCTGGTCAAGAAGATCACGATAGGCCGCAGTCTTTTCAGCATTGAGTGTTGTTGTAATGGGCTGCTCATCATCAGCCTGCAGCTGGACAAATGCAGATATTTTCCCGCGCTGGAACCGCGAACGGATCAGCTCACGGACCTCAATCTCATAGGGGAGCAGCTGGCGGGGAAGCTTGACGCTGATTTCAGCAAACCGGTTGTTCACCGAGCGCAGCTCCACCAGAATTTTCACCCCCGAGGCCACCGACTCGGCACTGCCATATCCTGTCATACTTTCCAACATAGTCGCACCCTGCTCGTTTCGTTTGTATTGCAACGGCTGCAGACCACAAGGGCCGGCAAGTTTCCGGCATCAACCGGTAAGCCGCCTTACTTGCGAAGGTCGAGATCGGCAATTACCTGACGGTAACGGTCGATGGCAACATTCTGGAGGTATTTCAGGGCTTTTTTACGCTTACTCACAAGCATCAGCAGACCACGGCGGGAGTGCTTGTCTTTCGGGTGCTTCTGAAGGTGCCCGGTAAGGTCGGAAATCCTGTTGCTGAACAGAGCGACCTGAACTTCGGCCTTGCCGGTGTTCTTGTCGGTACCCCCGAACTTTGTGATGATCTCCTCTTTAAACTCTTTTGAAAGGCTCATGTTCTCTCAGTGTTGTTAATGGTAAAACGGTTGACCTGCAATATAATATTCTTAGCCTTACAACTCCACCCCTTTTTTATCTTTTTCAATCTGCTCCCGCAAAGCATCCAGAGAGTCGAATTTTTTCTCATCCCGGAGAAACCTCAAGAGACTGAACCGCAGCTCCCTGCCGTACAGACTCCCCGACCATCCAAGAATATGAGCTTCAACCGTTGTCACCCCAAGTGACGAAACAGTCGGTCGAACGCCAACATTCATTATAGCCCTATAGGCATTGCCATCAATAACCGTTGTGGCAGCGTAAACTCCGGCCTTGGGCAGCAGCTTATGTGGATCAGGAGGAAGGATATTGGCGGTCGGAAAGCCGATTGTCCTACCGTTCCCCTCGCCCTCAACAACGGTTCCGCTGATCATGTAGGGGGCACCAAGAAAACTGTTTGCTTCCTCCATACGCCCTTCTGCAAGCAGGGAACGGATGCGCGTACTGGAAAAATGCTCGTGTTCTATACGAACCTCGTCCACTTCCACCACATCAAACCCCAACTCATTACCCAGCCGGCGAAGTTCATCCCCGCCTCCACTCCTGTTTCTGCCGAATCCATGATCATAACCTACCACCACACACTCTGCGCCAATCTCCCCCACAAGGAGGGAACGAATGAAGTTGTCAGAACTCCGGACAGCAAATTCAGGTGTAAACCGCACAACACAGAGCATATCCACCAACTCCGCCTGGAGCAGCTCCACCTTTTCATCAAGCGTCGTAAGCAGCCCCAGCGGCCCGCTCACCCCACCCTTCAGCACTCTGCGCGGATGCGGTTCAAAAGTTACGACCACGCTTCTCAACCCCCGTTGACGCGCAATCGAGACCATACGGGAAATGATTTTACGGTGGCCACGATGCACCCCGTCAAACGAACCGACCGTCACCGCTGATGGCTCTCTGGGGAACCGGGCTTGGCCATCATACTCAACAATGCGCATACTTCCTTTCCGCTTTGTTCATGGTCAATTACTGGTCGGTTACCTGCATCTGCCCGAGAACCCTCGCAACCGCATCCTCCACCCTCATCGCCGACTCTACCGGGTAAGAACCGATGGCAATGCGCCTGAGGCTAGCAAGATAGCCCCCAACACCGAGCGCCTCGCCAAGCTCATCGGCCAGTACGCGGATATATGCACCCTTTGAAACATGAATCCGGCAGTATGCCAACGGCAGTTCCACCCGTAGAACATCAAAACTGTGAACCACAATTTCCTTGCTCTTCCGATCCGTCACCACCGTACCCTTTCGGGCCAGTTCATACAGCCGCTTTCCCTTATGCCATGTTGCAGAATGCATCGGAGCCTGCTGCATTCGCTTTCCCTCCAGCTCCGAGGCGGCACGCTTCACCGCCCCCTCATCCAGATGAGTTACATCCCTCAAACCGTACTCCTCCGACTCACTGTCGTGACTGAGGGTGCGGGCACCAAGGCGAATGACTGCATCGTACACCTTGTCAAGCCCCTCCAGAGTTGAAAGTTCGCGTGTTTTTTTTCCTGTAGCGAGAATAAGCAGACCCGTAGCCTTCGGGTCAAGCGTGCCGGAGTGGCCCACCTTTCGCTTCAGTCCACCCCGTTTGTAGGCGTTGCGGACCTTGGCCACAACATCAAACGAGGTCCAGTCAAGCGGCTTGTCAAGCAGCAGAAACTCCCCATCCTCCGGAAGCCCAGCCCCTTCGTGCATCTCAACCATAACTATCCCCATGCCCGGACGGGCTATTCGTTTTCTCCCGACTCTTTCCTTACGCTCCGCAGAAGTTCCTCAATCCGGCTTGCTTTTTCATACAGCAGATCCTCACGGAATTCAAGTTCAGGAATACGCCGGAACTGGTGCCGGATTTTTGAGGAAAGGATTCTCCGGATGTTCTTTGTTTCATCATTCAGAAACTCCATGGTCTCCGCCCGCTCCTCCTCGTTTCCGATAATGGAAACAAAGGCACGGGCAAGACCCAGATCAGCAGTAATTTTAACCTCCACAACTGTCAGCAACGGACCGCCGCGAGGATACTCTTTTTCAAGAATCGCCCCGAGCTCCTGCTGCAGGAGCGAAGCAACTTTCTCCGTTCGTCTCGACATAACTCAAGCTGGCGTTCAGAGTTTGCGTTTCGTTTCAACAATGCGGTAAGCCTCCACCACATCGCCAACCTTTATATCATCATAGTTCTTCAGCCCCACGCCGCACTCATAGCCGGCATCGACCTCCTTCACATCATCCTTGAAGCGTCGCAGGGTATCAAGCGTCCCGTCATAAATCTGCACACCATCTCTCAGCAGGCGAACCTTTGCATCGCGCAGAATCTTGCCATCAAGCACATAGCAACCACCAACATTCCCGACTTTGGGAACCTTGAACACCTGGCGGATTTCCAGCGAACCAAGGCTCTCCTCGTGGAGTTCAGGCGAAAGCATACCCTCAAGCGCTTTTTCAACATCCTCAAGCACATGGTAAATGACGCTGTAGAAACGGACATCAAGATCCTCCTTCTCAGCAAGGCGTTTAGCGTTCACATTCGGCCGTACCCGGAACCCGATAATAATGGCGTCGGACGCAGCCGCAAGCAACACATCGGTTTCAGTAATCTGACCCACGCCCTGGTGGATGATCTGCACCTTGACCTCATCGTTCTGAATCTTCATCAAGCCATCAGCAAGCGCCTGGATTGAACCATCAGTATCGGCCTTGATAATAACGCTCAACTCTTTCATCAGCCCCTCCTTGATCTGGCGGGAAATGCTGTCGAGCTTGACACGGGTACTGCGGCGGAACTCATGCTCACGACGGATAACCTGTCGCTTCTGCGCAAGATCGCGAGCTTCACGATCGGAAGCCATAACCGTAAGCACATCTCCCGACTGCGGAAGGTCCTCAAAACCAAGCACCGACACCGGCCGCGAAGGCCCTGCCGACTGTATTCTCTTTCCTCTCTCGTCCATAATGGCGCGAACCTTGCCCATTGTGTTGCCGGCAACAAACGGGTCGCCAACCTTCAGGAAACCGCGCTGCACAAGTACCGTAGAAATAACCCCCTTGCCCTTGTCGAGCTCCGATTCCACAATAACGCCACTGGCCAGTACCTCTTTTGAATAGTTGCCCTTCAGCTCGCGAACCTCGGCCTCAGTCAGCACCTTCTCCATCAGCTCGACAATACCGGTACCCTTCTTTGCCGAAATCTCCTGGCACTGGTTCTCACCACCCCACTCTTCAACAAGCACGCCAGCCTCAGAAAGCTGGGTCTTGATTTTCTCGGGATTGGCCTCAGGCTTGTCAATTTTATTGATTGCAACAACAATCGGCACACCAGCAGCTTTAGCATGGTTGATTGCCTCAATTGTCTGCGGCATTACGCTGTCATCGGCCGCCACCACAAGAATAACAATATCAGTAACCTGTGCGCCACGGGCACGCATGGCCGTAAAGGCTTCATGGCCTGGTGTATCAAGAAAAGTGATCTTCCGGCCATTCGAACCGGTAACCTCATACGCAGCAACATGCTGCGTAATACCGCCCGACTCGCCCCCCGCCACATTGCTGTTGCGCATATAATCAAGCAGAGAGGTCTTTCCATGGTCTACATGACCCATGATTGTCACAACAGGCGGACGGGTATCCATGTCCTCCTCATTGTCAACCTCGGCAACAACTTCGGTAGCCTCAACCTCCGACACAAACTCGGCCTCATAACCAAACTCAAGAGCAATCAGCTCAATGCTCTCTTTGTCAAGCCGCTGGTTGATGGTCACAAACTTTCCGAGAGTAAAACACTTCTGGATAATATCCTTGGCCGTGACGCTCATCAGCTCAGCAAGCTCATGCGGTGAAGCATACTCGGTCACACGAACAACCTGCTGCTGCATCTCGCGGAACGCATCGGCCTCCTCCTGTTCATGCTCCCGTTCCATCTTCCGCTGTTTACGGAACTTCGAACGCGATCCCGAGCCGGCACCAACATCCATACCGCTTATGGTGCTGCGGATATTTGCTGAAATAACCTTCTCGTCAACCTCAGGCTTCTTTTTCTTCTTCCCTTTTTTCTTTCCCATGCCAAGGTCGCTGCCAAGAGCAGACGAGCCGGGCTTCTTTTTCGGCTTCCCGTCATCATCAAGCTCAACCGAGCCCGTCGTATCGAACTCATCTTTCAAGGCATCGGCCGACTCCTTGAAATTCTTCTTCTTCCCACGACGCTTCCTGTCCGACTCGCTTTCCATATCCAGCGTTCCGAGTACCGTCAACCCGCCGATATTCTTCGGGGCATCGTAGGAAACAATCTGGTCATTCGCCTGTGCTTCAACAGGGGAATCTTCTTCAGCCTCAAGAGAAGGGGGCGCCACTTCAGGCTCAGCCTCTACGGCTGCCTCTGCCATAAGAGGAGCCTCGGGAGGCGCAGGAGGAACAACTTCAACTGGAGCAACGGGAGCATCCGGCACAACCGGAGCGGCAACAGGCGCCTCAATCGGAGCGGGCACCGGCACTTCAACCCTCCCGGGAACGGGCGATGGCTGAAGAGTGTCACGGAGCTGATCTTCCTTCTCAACAGTCTTGCGCGACTGCTCTTCAAGACGATTCAGCCGCTGCTTTTTCTCCGCCCTGATCTTGCGGGTCTCGTCCACCATCTTCTTTTCATCGCTGAACTGACCTAAAATCAGACCATGCATTTCCGTATCCACCATGGAGGATGTAGAGGCAACCCTGGCCCCCTCCTGCTTCACAAACCGCAAAACATCCTGCGGGCTGACCTGCAGCTCTCTTGCTATATCACTGATCCTGTACTTCTTGTCCATGTCCTCAAGGGCCATTACATCCTCCTCTGGATTAAAAAACTCTTTACTCGTTCTCCTCCTTCACCGCAGTGACCTTTCGGCAGCTCATGCCTCCGTTTCAGGCCCTTCAGGCTCGGGAGCCGCTGGCGTTTCTTCAGTGTCCTCTACGGCATCAACCTCAGAAACCACACTCTCCGGAGTCTCCGGTGCCACCAATGCCTCGTCCTCTTCAGCATCAAGCTCAACTTCGGGAGCCACATACTCTTCATACAGGTCCTCAAGATCCTCATCGGAGAACTGCTCGCGCACCGTCTTATACATGCTGTCGGCAATCTTGTGCCAATAGCGCCTTTCCTCATCGGTAATCTTGCGCTCTCTGGGGCGAACCGGCGGGCGGATGCCCTTACCGAAGACCGTCACTTCCTCCTGGTGCTGCGGCCCAAGAAGAGCCAGCTCAATCTCATCCACACCAGCCTTCAGAACCCGCTTGGCAGTATCAAGCCCGGCATCAAGCAGCTGGTAGATCATATCATCGCCAAACTCCTCGCGGAACTCAATGATATCGATATCCGTCGGATCCTCCATCGACTTGTCAATCACATCACGGTAGACCTCAATCTCGTATCCGGTCAGCTTCTCGGCAAGATGGATGTTGTTGCCGTTCTTGCCAATTGCATACTTGATCTGATCAGGCTTCAGCATCACACGGGCCTTGCGGGTTTTCATATCGGCATGCACCGTCAGCGGATCGATTTTAGCCGGCTGCAGCGCACGGGAAATGTAGACCTGCGGCTCATCGTTATAATAGATGACATCAATGTTCTCATTGTTCAGCTCCTTCACAATGCTCTGGATCCGCTTGCCGCGGTACCCAACGGTTGCGCCAACAGGGTCTATGCGTGCGCTGGTTGACTCAACGGCAACCTTCGCCCTCTCGCCCGGCACCCGCGCAATCCCCTTGATGACAATGAGCCCATCAAGAATTTCAGGCACCTCCTGTTCAAACAACTTGTAGAGGAAGCGATCATCCACGCGCGACACAATGACCTTCATGCCGCCATCCGCTTTTTCCTTCTCCTCTATTGTTCCATCCTCAAGACGGATCTTTACGCGCTCCCGCTCAATATTCTTCACATACAGCTTCATGCGCGGCGTACGGCGCGGGTTATCTTTTTTCATCATCTCCGACTTAGGCAGCACCAACTCAACACGGTGGTCCTTTGTCGTGTTATAGGTAAAAATCACCTCATTCGAGCGAACCTGATAGACCTCTGCCGCAACAACCTCGCCCACCTTCTCCAGGCACTCTTCATACACAACCATGCGCTCAAGGTCACGAACCTTCTTCTGCACCGACTGCTTGATGATCTGTATCGACTTTCTGGTCAGATATTCGTCAAGCTTGATGGGACCCTCTTCATAAAAATCGCCCACTTCAAGCGACTCATCAATCTTGCGAATCTCCTCAAGACTTATTTCAATAGGAGCAATGTCAACTTCTTCAACAATCTTCTTCAGAATGTAGACCTCGAAATCTCCCCTCTCCGGGTTGATAAAGATATTGGCCTCAACCTCCGGATCATAATCCTTGCGGAGCTGCTTCTGGATGATATCCTTCAGAAGATCGGCAATGTCCATTTTCACCGCAGCGCTCTCAACACGCTTGTCGAGGAAAATCTTAGACTGCTCAATTTCACCGAACGCGCTCGCTATCTGCGCCTTCCGATCTACCCCATCCTCTTTTACCTTCTTTCTGGCCATCTCATTCTATGATTGTGCATTGAAAAAAAAAGACAAACCTATATTTCCGCCTCCGGAACCGCACGCAAAACCGCCCCGAGTTCCAGCGTTATATTTTCCAACTCTTCCCCCTTCCCCTTCTTCTTCTCCACGCGGGGTTTCAACATAATGGAACCAGCACCCTCAGCCAGCGACACCTCCAGCAGGTGACCGGTGAGCTCATGCTCAACTCCTTCAAGGTCGCTATAGGAGACCCGAAGCAGCCGGCCGACATGCCGACCATACTGCCGATCGAGAATAATCGGCTCGCCAAGCCCNGGAGAGCCCACAACAAGGTCAAAATTATCACCCAGGATTCCAATCATCTCCTCATCCTCTTCAAGCCGCTCACGCAGCCTCCGGGAGAGAAACGCACACTGGTCAATCCGAACACCGGAATCCGCATCCACAACCACATCAATCTTCCTGTGCACAACCGAACCCTTCACTGTCATACCAATAAAATACACGCCCTCCGCCTTCGTACCCGCAGTGGCCGACAAAACCTCATGCACACATTTCAACAACGCTTCCTGCATAGCTCTATAGCCCTTTCAACCCGTTTTAAGGAAACAAAAAAAGCGGGGGGGACCCCACTTTCAGAGAAAATACATATTCCTCTCCCCCATTCACCCTCTACTACAGCGACCCCTTCACATACTGTGTGCCAATGTAACAAAAAAACACAAACCAGTCAAACACTCTTCGGGCGCTCCTCATCCTTATCAGCAAGCCGACTGTCAAGCACCTCGAAATCCGCCTCCTCAACCCCATCCGGCGGCTTCCTGCCCCCAAGAGGCCCGCGCCCTTCCGAGGTCCCCTGCAGAAAAGAGACAAACGCCCCGCGAAGCACCCGCATAAGCAGGCGGCCCAAGAGCCAGAGCACAACCAGAAACAGAAAAAATTTAACCATACACTTACTATACAAAAACTTCAAGAAAAAGTCAGGAAACTTGGGAGCACTTGCAACAGAGTGCTTCTGTTTAACCGAAACAGCCCGGAAACCAATGTCACCAACTCTTCAAGAGAGAATGAAACGCATTTTGCTGTGGAGCATTTACAGAAAAATATGCATTATACAGTACAGTAGTTTTTGAATTGATGATAACGATGAAGAGCCAAGTAAGCTATGCTTGATTACCGGAAAAAAGTGATGGAACGGATGGATGCGCTTGACACAGTGAAGGAATGGCAGCGTCAGGGGAAACGCGTGGTGTTTACGAATGGCTGTTTCGATATTCTGCATGCGGGGCATGTGGGATATTTGGCAGAAGCACGACGGCTGGGCGACCGGCTGATTGTGGGGCTGAACAGCGATGCTTCGGTGCGCCGGCTGAAGGGGCCTCTACGCCCTGTGTGCAGCGAGGCTGACCGTGCCGCGGTACTCTCTTCGCTTGAGGCGGTCAGTGCGGTAACTGTGTTTGATGAAGATACCCCTGAGGAACTCATAGGCCTTCTCTTGCCAGACATTCTGGTGAAGGGCGCCGACTGGCCTGTGGAGAAGATTGCCGGAGCGAAGGCAGTGCTGGAGCATGGCGGCAGTGTGCTGAATGTACCACTCCTTGAGGGCCGTTCGACGAGCGGCATCATAGAAAAGGTGATTGAAGCATACGGCGGGAGGCCGTGCTGTGGAACACCTTAAAAAACACACACTGCAGGTTCTTGCCGTTCTCTTGGGGGTACTTCTCGTGCTCTCCATTTCGGCAGCGCTGGTTCTCAACAGCGGGCTGATTGACCGATGGGCAAAACAGCAGGCGGTGGAGCTTTTCAACAATGAGCTCATGGGGCGGCTTGAGCTTGACCGGGTGGAACTGAAGTTCCCGAACAGGATCAGCATCACTGAACCCAGAATCTATGAAGAGGGATCGGCGGAACCAGCGCTTGCGGCGCGGAGAATCTCCGCGAAACTCAACTTTCTTTCGCTTCTGCAGCCCGGCGGACTGCGCAGACTCCACTTCACCGGGCTTTGGGCGGACTCACTCAAAGTAAGGGCCATAGAGCGCCAGAGCGGCAAACTGAACCTTACGCTTATCTTCACCTCCCGCAACCCCGACTCCACAAAAAGCGGTATTGAGGCGTTTTCGTGCAATCGGCTGGCGCTACGCCGGAGCGCCGTGTCGTATACCACGCTGGATGGGAAACAACTTGCGGCAGAGGGGCTGAAAATACAGCTCTCGTCATTCTCGATAAAAAAGAATCTTCTGAAAGGCAGCGTTGAAAAGCTCTCATTTTCCATGCCGGATGAAGATTTTGCCCTGAAAGAGGGAACTGGCACAGTGTTCATTACCGACCGTCGGGCCGAGGTCATCAACATGAAGGCAGCAAGCGGAAGAAGCCGGGCTGCTCTGTCGGTATCGCTTGATGGGATCAACCTGTTTGCGATGGACGGCACAAAGGCACTTACCACGGGAACATCGTTCGTAAACATTGAGGAGGTGGCGCTCGACCGGGCCGAACTCGTGAAACTGATGCCCTCCATCTCACTGCCCGAAGGGCTCTATTCACTGCGGGGAAACCTGAAAGGGAACCTTGAGAAGGCAGAGGTGCTTGATCTTCGCCTCTGGCAGAACGGCAGCCACATTGCAGCAAAGGGCGAACTGCTGAACCTCGGCGACACGGATGCACTTGCCTACCGGCTGAAGATTGACAGTTCGCTGGTGAGTACCGCATTTCTTGAGACTCTCGGAGGGGAGATTGCCGGAAGGAGTGGCGGCGTGAAGTTCACCGGATCGGTTGAAGGAAGCCTGAAGGGCGTGAAAGGGGCTCTTGGATTTGAGACTGGAGTCGGCACAGGATCCCTTCAGGCAACTGCTGCCACAACGCAAAAAGGCAGCCTCACCTACAGAGGCACTCTGGATTTCCAGGAACTCAGGGTTGAGAAGCTGCTCGGGATGGCCAAGGTTCAGAGCAGACTGCAGGGAACGGGATCGTTCGAAGGTCTCGGAGAAGAGGGGTCAGCAAAACTGAAGGCTGAGGTGAGGCTGAAGGAGTCGCTCTGGATGCAGCAGCCTATAGAGAGCGGAACGGTGACGCTGGAACAACAGGAGGGGAAACTGCTGAAGGTTGCCGCAGCAATGACCGGAGAGGGTCGGGAGCTCGTTGTTGAAGGGCATGTTGATACCGGTGGAAAAGAGCCCCGCTACCGTGGCAATGCAAGAATGAAGGGAATTGACATGGCGAGGCTCATGGCGGCAAGCCCCTACCCCACAAACCTGAACGGTAAGATTACACTTGAGGGAGCGGGCTTTGAGCCCGGCACCTTGAACGCCAAACTGAATATGCAGTTCACCCCCTCCTCCATCAACGGGGTACAACTGAAAGACGGCTCGCGACTTAAAGCAGAGCTTGCTCAGTCGGCCGGCTCATCATCCATTACAATAGAAAGTGATATAGCCGACCTTTCGCTCAAAGGAAACTACTCGGTAGAACAGCTGGCAGCTCTCGGCGCCTATGCCGCCCGCGGTGTTGAAAGGGAAGTGGCGCGGGAAAACATCTGGGAGAAAAACACCCCGGCCATTATGCAAACCGACCCGCTCCTGAAGCATTCTTTCACCGTCAGTTACAGGCTTGCAGTGAAGGAGAGCGCACCGCTGGCCCTTGTGCTGCCAATCGGCGAAACCCGCTTCCACGGAACCGCTGAAGGGCGTGCTGTATCGGAGGAAGGGTCTGCTCCGTCAGCTCGTTCATATCACTCTCCTCACTTACCACACCCGAAAGTAAAGGCGGCATCGTAATAAAGAACCTTGAGGCAGAGGGCTCACTCAAATGCACCGGTTCAGGGATTTCCGGGGTGAACCTTAAAGGCCGGGCAGAAGGCATTCAGGGCATAGGACGAAACACAGGACCAGGAACATTTGCTGCCCGCTACACCCCCTCATCGCTCGGTGTTTCCCTGGACTTTGCTGTAGCTGAACCACAGGGGAGCATCGCATTGGAGGTTGAGGCGCTCCGAAGAGGTGCGAGCTACGCCTTGACCCTCAACCGGCTCGCCCTTGCCGACAGCTCCGGCAGCTGGCAGGCAGAGGGAACTCCGCGCGTCAGGGTTGAAAAAACACGCGCCAGCTTCAACCAGTTCACGATTGCCAAGGGGCCGCAGAAACTGACGCTCCAGGGAGAGCTCGGCAACAGCACCCCCGGCTCGTTCACCCTTTCCCTCAAGTCATTCCAGCTTTCAGAACTGCAGCGTCTGCTCCTTGACCCCTCACTTTCCGTCCTCTCCGGCGCCCTCAACGCCTCACTGAATGTCAGCGGCCCCCCCTCATCCAAAACCAGCACTCTGCAACTTAACGGCTCGGGCGTTCAATACGACAAGTTCAAGGCAGGCACCCTCAACGCCACCGCACGCCACCGCGGCAGCACACTATCGTTCTCAATGCGAAGCCGCGCCAGTGCTGACGAAAAAGGGTCTGCAGAGCTGAACACCATCACGGGAGAGGGCAGTGTACCTCTCTTGCTGAACTACTTCCCGCTGAAGGCTGAAGTTCCCCGCAACCAGCGCATCAATGCGCAGTTCCGTTCAAACAATCTCTCCGCACAGGTGTTGGAGTTCGCACTCCCCTTTTTCGCCTCGGCTGAAGGACAGGTACCCACAACGCTGCGCATTGAGGGACGCACCCCCTCGCCCGACATCTACCTCACAAGTTCCCTGCGGAACACAAAAATCCGTGTAGCGCCAACAGAAGTAGCCTACACACTCAACGGCGAAGTCGTCATCACCCCCCGGCAGCTTGAACTCCGCGGTCTGCAGCTGCGCGACAGCCTCAACGGCACCGGTACCCTCAGTGGACTACTCAAGCTCAAAAACCTGCAGCCCGGAGAGCTCTCGATTGACGCACGGGTCAACCGCCTGCTTCTCTACAACAAAAAAGACAACAAAGACGAAACCTCCTTCGGCACCATTACAGGGACCAGCAATGGCATGCACCTCCGCGGTAGCCTGGAAGCCCCGGTGCTGGAAGGCGAACTGAGGGTCAACTCCGCAAGCTTCTCCCTCTACCGATCCGGTTCGAATGAAAGCGCCAAATACATAGGGGCGGAAAAGTTCATAACCTTTGTACCCCGCTACCCTCAGCCAGTGACCGACGGAGAAGACAAGAAAGTAGTGCAGCCAAAAGACGCAAAGTTCTACTACTCCCTTATCGACATTCTCCAGATCAGGGATTTCAAGCTGAGCGGCAACGAACCGATGCGCTACACCATGATTTTTGACCGTATGCGCGGCGAACAGCTTGAAACAACCGTCAACAACCTCTCGCTCGTGGTCAACAAGCACAACCGGAACTACCGGCTCTTCGGCTCAGTGAACATTGTAGAGGGCAAGTACCGCTTCTCCAACTCCAACTTTGACCTTGAGGATGGCGGGCGCATCAGCTGGAACAGCACGGAAATTCGCGACGGTGCCATTACGAACCTCTACGGCTCCAAATTCGTCAGCGCCCTTTATCAACCTACAGCAGAACGCGACAATGTCAAGCTGCAACTCGCAATCACCGGCACAATCAACGAGCCGAGAGTTGCCATGGGCTACTACCTCAACGAACAGTCGCAACCCTACGCAGCCTCAACCATGCTCGGTACCCAGTCCGCACAAGTTGACCCCAACGCAGAACTCAATGTCATCTCCATGCTGCTCTCCAAACAATGGTACATCCGCCCCGGCAGCAACGGCACCAGCAGCAACGGAGGCGGCATTGCCGCGTCAAGTGTAGGAATCTCAGCCGGCACCGGACTTCTATCCGCACAGGTCTCCAACGCCATCCGCAACCTCGCAGGACTTGAAAGCTTCAACCTCAATGTAGGCTCAGGGCGCGACGGAGCCCTCACCGGCCTTGACCTCTACTTCGCCCTCAATGTCCCCGGCACCGGAGGAAAAGTCCGTTTCATAGGTACTGGAAGCTCCACCGACCTCTCCCAATCATCTCTCTTCGGCGAGTACGGCACATCACAGAAACTAGAATACCGCGTCACCCCCAAGATATCCACCGAAGCCTACCGCTCATACGGCCAGAACAGCAGCGAACTCATCAGCACCAACCTCCAGAAACCCACCGAAACCTGGGGCGTCAGCGTCTCCTACAAAGAACGGTTCCACACCTGGGACCAATTCTGGAACCGCCTCACCGGCAAATCCAAGCCCAAACCCCCTCAAAAATAACAACTAAAAGTTGGGGACACTCATGACTGAGTGTACTTACGCACAACAAAAGGCGCGGAACAGCTAATCCTACAGCAGGAAACTAAATCCCATTTTTACCCACAACACCACAGCACTCAAGAGGCAATGGCCACAGCATGCTATAAATTCCTATTATTACCCACCACTCTACTGGCGGAACAACCGCCACAAACATCACAAACTCATACCTAATCCTACTATTACCTACAGATGCCAGCCAGATCGAAGCCTGAACGAAAACAACACACAATCCCATCAAANCAGACATTAACCCACAAGATCCTATAGNNGGAAACAGGCCGAAACCTGAAGCATTCTCGGCGTAACCATTTTTTCGGCATGATTTATTCACCCTTGAAACCCGCCTCAGCCGCCATGACCTGAAACGCCGCCGACCACAGAACCACATATCTTCCTACTTAATCCCACAATTACCCACACAAACAATCCCACAAAAAACCAGTTGAAGACCTCTTATGATTCCGCAATTTTTTCGCTATACTTCAATTAAACAGTCATTGGAAGGTCCCCCACCCTAAACCATTACTGCCATGCCACGAGGAGCGCGACTTGACACGCCGGGAACCCTGCATCATGTGATGGCAAGGGGCACCGAGAAACGGGTAATTGTTGTAGATGACGATGACCGCGAGTTTTTTGTTGAACGGCTTGGCGCGATTGCGCGGGCAACGGAGACAAAAATCTACGCGTGGGTTTTAATGGGAAACCATATTCACCTACTTCTGAAAAGTTCAGAAGACGGCCTGTCAACCTTCATGAGCCGTCTACTCGGCAGCCACGCCAGCAACTTCAATAAGCGCTACCAAAGGAGCGGGAGGCTCTTCGAGAACCGCTTCAAGTCTATAGTATGCGAGGAGGAGAGGTATTTCCTGAAGCTCATCGCCTATATTCACCTGAATCCACTGCGGGCCGGGCTGGTGAAGAGCCTTGAGGAACTCGCCAGCTACCCATGGTGTGGTCATGCGTCATTGCTTGGCCTGGAACACCATCACTGGCAGGAGCATCATGCGGTACTTGAATTATTCGGATCAACAGAGTCAGAGGCGCAACAAGGGTATCTTGATTTTGTTGCGAGTGAATTGATGCTGGGAGAACAACCAACGCTCCTTGGCGGCGGGATGCTCCGTTCCGCCGGGGGGTGGGCGGAAGTGCTATCAAAGCGGCAGCGCAGCAAACAGCAGTTCAGCGATGAGCGCATTCTGGGAAGTAGCGAGTTTGCCGCAAGGGTTATTGACGAAGCGGCAGAAGGGGCGAAAAGTCAACTCCCAACGCAGGAAAACAGAAAAGAGACCCAGGAGATACTGAAGTCCATGTGCGACAGGGAGGGTGTGTCCATGGGGGCATTGATGGGGGGTTGCCGACGAAAGGAATGCTCAGGTATACGCAAAACGCTGGCCCTTCAGTTCATTATGGAAATGGGCATTTCCTATGCAGACGCTGCCAGAATGCTTGGAATATCAGCATCGGCGGTGAACCAGATTGTTCGACGGGAGAGACAACTGCGTCAGGGCTGACAGGAGCCCACTCATAGGTTTTAATAGTATATGGTAGGATAAAATAAGGAAACCACTCGCAGGCAAAAAGTACACTCTATCATGAGTATCCCCAATTTTCTGGCAGAGAAAATAGGATTTCGTGGCTTTAAGTATGCGAAAATAAGC
>JGI10211J34971_10000200_pt1 | contig 47211 bp, 51 predicted proteins | sample Etolagsediment_FD_34971 | JGI IMG/M metagenome (IMG submission 34971) | reverse complement strand
GCAATCGTCCAGCCGCTTCCCAACGCCGCAACGTCGTGATCGACACACCCAGCGCCTGCGCGGCCTCACCTATGCTCACTAATCTCTCCATTTTGGAGATTATAACATAGATTCGCGTAGATTTAAAGCAAACTGCTCAAGCCCCTAGGTGCCACTACTATCGTCTATTTTTCTACCTTTCTATTGTTAGAAGGGCCAGATTGAGACGCTCCGTTCGAGTGCAGCACGACACCCTGCCAACTGCTGCTGGTAGCGCTTTGCTCGCTCTGCCACGCGCTGCGCTACGGCGATTAACCAGCGCTTATCACGATAGCTTCCGCGTCGATAACCGCCATGTCCCTCATGATAGGCGAGATATTGATGGTAGGCGTCTGACTTACTGATACCGAGTAGCTGCTGGCTCATGTGGCCATACCAGCTTACAAAATCAGCCGCATCGGCGTAGTTATCACGATCAGCCCAGCGATTGCCACTCTTCTCTCGATACCAATCCCACGTGCTATCGAGCGCTTGGGCGTAACCGTAGGCGGAGGAGGGACGACGCCATGGAATGATGCCGAGGAGCTGTTGGCGGGGTGGGCGTGCGTCGTCACGAAAGCGCGACTCTTGGTGGATGATCGCCAGCTGCACAGCAATCGGCACGCCCCAGCGCCGCTGCGCTCGATCGCTCGCCTCATACCATCCATCCTGCTGCTCAAAAATGGCACAGCCATCATCGATATTGTGGGGGGGACGGGTAGCGCAGCCGCTCACCCATAGCAGCGTAAGTAGGATTAACGGTGGTAATCCCCATCGGCCCATCATCACCCCCTCCGTGATTACTCAGCTTGCTTCACCTAACCGAGCTGACAGTGTGCCAGAAGCGCGGCGGGATGGCGAGTCTCCGCAGCGGTCACCTAGACAAGCGCCAGCGGCTGTTCTATAGCTTGCGTTGTGGCGGCGCTGCTACCGTAACCACCACGCTACGCCCTATCAACTTGAGCAAAGAGAGGATCTGATGACACAGTTATCGAAGCCGGTGAGCCGCGAGGTTAATCCCCCTCTGTTGGGACGTGCAACCGACCCCTTCTATGAGATGGAGCGGCTGTTTGACTCATTTCTGCCGCGCAACTGGATGCGCCCCCTCGGCGAGCGCCTGCTTGGTGAGCGCGCTGGCCATCGCCTCCCCTCGATCGATCTGATCGATCGTGAGAGTGAACTGGTGGTACGGTGTGAGATGCCGGGGGTGAGTAAGGAGCAGTTGGAGGTCTCGACCGATCGTAACGCGGTCACCATCCGCGGTAGTAGCCGGTTTGCTAATGAGGATGAGAAGGGGGAGTTCTACCGCTGCGAGATGGGGGGCGCCACCTTCCTACGTACCATTGCACTACCGACCGAGATCGATAGCGATCGGGCGCATGCCGAACTGAAGGATGGGGTGCTAGAGCTGACGCTACCGAAGCGGGAGAGCGCCCGCCGCCACGCCATCACCATTCAGTAGGAGGGCACCGGTTAGCAGCAGGGTCGCGCCCCCGCGATCCTGCTGCAGCGCGCAGAGAAACCGTGACAATCACGCGCGGTTGCCGATATAGTGACACATTAACCCCGCCACGCTACCGACTTTCCTGATGCTCCTATGAGTACCGATCGCGCCGCCCCCCTGCTCGGTTTCGATTTTGGGCTTCGCCGCATCGGCGTGGCGATTGGCCAACCGCTGACCGGCCAAGCGCGCCCTCTCACCACCCTCGACGCGCAGCAGGGGGCACCGCAGTGGTCGCAGCTAGCAGCGCTGCTAACAGCGTGGCGACCGGCAGCACTGGTGGTGGGGATCCCCTACCATCTTGATGGCAGCGAACATCAACTCACCTGCGCTGCGCGCCGCTTTCGCAACCGCCTCGCCGGCAGGTACAATCTACCCGTACATGAAGTAGATGAGCGCCTCACTTCAGATGAGGCGGAGCGGCAGCTACGCGCCGGCGGCACACATAACCGCCATGCGGTAGCCGCCGCCTGCGATCCACTCGCTGCTGCACTGATCTTGCAGCAGTGGTTAGATTCCAACCCAACTTGAGAGCGAGCGATGGAGCTACCTGCCGTTGAACCGCTGCTGCAGCAGCTGACCGAATCCCTACGCCAGCGCCTCGCGACAGAGGCGATTACCGACCCGCGGATGGTCGGGATCCACACCGGTGGCGCGTGGATTGCGCGTTATCTGCATCAGCAGTTAGCGCTCACTCAGCCACTCGGTACCCTCGATATCAGCTTCTATCGCGACGACTTCTCCCAGATTGGGATGCATCCGCAGGTGAAGCCATCCCACCTACCGTTTGATGTCGATGGTCACACCATTGTGCTAGTTGATGATGTGCTCCACACCGGCCGCACCATCCGCGCTGCGCTCAATGAGCTGTTCGATTATGGCCGCCCCGCGGCGGTGCTGCTGCTAGTGCTGGTCGATCGCGGTGGGCGGGAGCTACCGATCCAGGCCGATATACACGCCGTACAGCTCGATCCGGGGGTCGGTTACCATCTGAAACTGCTCGGTCCCGAGCCGCTGCGACTGGCACTACAGGCGGGGCAGAGTAGCTGATGCCACAGACGCCGTTTGATGGGGCCGCTGGGCCAGCACTCCAGTTCGACGCGGAGGGGAATCTGCGCCACTTTCTCACTATCGAGGGGTTGAAGCGGTCGCTGCTGACCGAGATCCTCGACACCGCCGAGCGGTTTGCGACGGTGCGTGGACAGACGGTCAAGAAGGTGCCACTGCTGCGTGGTAAAACCATCGTTAACCTCTTTTTTGAGAACAGCACCCGCACCCGTACCACCTTTGAGTTAGCGGCGCAGCGCCTCTCTGCTGATGTGTTGAGCATCGACATCCCCACCTCCGCTACCGCGAAGGGGGAGAGTCTGCTCGATATGCTCCACAACTTAGAGGCGATGCAGTGCGATCTCTTCGTGGTACGCCACAATCAATCGGGGGCGGCCCACTTTATCGCCCAGCATGTCGCCCCCCACACCAGCGTTGTCAACGCCGGCGATGGGCGGCACGCCCACCCCACCCAAGCACTGCTCGATATGCTCACGATTCGTCAACATAAGGGGGCGTTTCACGATCTGCGGGTGGCGATTGTCGGTGACCTCATGCACTCGCGGGTCGCCCGTTCTGAGATCCACGCCCTCACCACCCTCGGCACCGGTGAGGTGCGGGTGATTGGCCCAAAGACGCTCATTCCATCAGCGGTACGCTCCCTCGGCGTCCACCCCTTCTACGATCTCAAAAGTGGGCTAGAGGGGTGTGATGTGGTGGTGATGCTGCGGCTTCAGCGCGAGCGGATGGAGGGGGCGTTACTCCCCTCTGAACAGGAGTATTTTCAGCGCTGGGGGTTGACCGAGGCGAAGTTAGCGCGCGCTAAGCCGGATGTGTTGGTGATGCACCCCGGCCCAATCAACCGCGGGGTGGAGATTGAGTCGGCCGTCGCCGACGGGGAGCGATCGGTGATTTTGCAGCAGGTAGCCAATGGTATTGCGGTACGGATGGCGGTGATGTCGATGTGTCTTGGTCGCCACGGGGCGCTGACGATGCCACAACCGGAGGGGGTGTAATCGATGCGCTTAGCGATCACGGGTGGTTATCTTATCGATCCAGCCAATGGCTATGAGGCGCCGGCCGATCTCTTTATCGAGGGGCGGTACATTGTTGGTGTCGGTCACCCACCCGAGGGGTTTAGTGCCGAGCAGCAGCTTGACGCTAGCGGACAGTGGCTCATCCCCGGTCTGATTGACCTACAGGCGCGACTGCGCGAACCGGGCTTTAAACATAAGGGGACAATTGAGAGTGAGAGTCGGGCCGCTGCCGCTGGTGGTGTCACAACCCTCTGTGTCCCGCCCGATAGTCGTCCAGTCCTCGATAATCCGGCGCTCGTAGAGCAGCTACGGCGGCGTGCGGCGGCGGCTGGGTATAGTCGGGTGTTGCCGATCGGCGCATTGACACAGGGGCTCGCTGGCGAGCAGTTGGCCGCGATGTATGGTCTTAAGCAGGCGGGGTGTGTGGCGGTGAGCAACGCCCGCCAGCCGATCCGCGATACACTGGTGCTGCGGCGCGCACTGGAGTATGCCGCGACCCTCGATCTGCCGGTACTGCTACACGCTGAAGATCCGTGGCTGGCCGCGCGCGGCTGTGTCCATGAGGGGGTGGTGAGTAATCGCCTCGGTCTGCCGGGGATCCCAGAGTGTGCCGAGGTGATTGCAGTCGCGCGCGATCTGGTGCTGATTGAGCAGAGCGGTGTACGCGCCCACTTTGGGCAGATCTCATCGGCACGGGCAGTGGAGTTGATCGCGGAGGCGCAGCAGCGCGGCCTACCGGTAAGCGCCGATGTGAGCGCCCATCAACTCTTTCTGACTGAGATCGATGTTGGCCACTTCGATGCCCGCGCGCATGTGCGCCCTCCCCTGCGCACACAGCGCGATCGCGATGGGCTACGCGCAGCACTTGCCGATGGGGTGATTAGTGCGGTCTGCTCCGATCATCAACCCCACGATCGTGACGCCAAACTCGCCCCATTTGCGGCGACCGAGCCGGGTATCTCAGCGGTTGAGACGCTGCTACCACTGCTGCTACGGCTAGTCGATGCACAGCTATTGAGCCGACGGGCGGCGATTGCCGCCGTCACTAGCGGTCCCGCCCAGATACTCTGTCAGCAGTGTGGTAGCCTCGGTGTTGGGGCGCGTGCCGATATTGCGATCGTCGATCCGCAGCAGCGCTGGCAGGTGAACGATACGACCCTACAGAGCCGCGGTAAGAATACACCCCTCCAAGGGTGGGAGTTGCAGGGGCGTGTCACCTGCACCCTACTCGAAGGGCGCGTGGTTCACCAGCTCCCCCATCACCCTGATTTGAACTTGAGGAGAGTTTCGTTATGACCGCACCCCACCGCGCCACCCTGCTGGTTGAGCAGGCGCCGATCGTGGCGCACCACCACCTTGCCGGTGATCAGCACTGGCTGATTCTCGACGCACCGCAGATCGCAGCCCGGGCGCGCGCTGGTAGTTTTGTCCATCTGCAGGTGAGTCGGAGCCGGCCACTGCGCCGTCCGATCTCCATTCTGCGTAGCGATCAGGAGGCGGGGCGGATTGAGCTGCTCTATAAGGCGATCGGTCGTGGTACCCGCGAGCTGCGCGATCGGCAGGTGGGTGAAGCGCTCGATCTGATTGGGCCGATCGGACAACCCTTTGTCGTCAAACCGGGGCAGCGGCGACCGCTGCTACTCGGGGGAGGCGTCGGTATGCCACCGATGATCTTCCTCGCCGATCAGCTACGGCGCGAGCAGCCGGCGGTGACCCCCCTAGTGATCCTCGGCTCCGAAGTGCCATTCCCGTTTCCGATCCGCCCATCGCAGTTTCTGCTGCCGGGGATGCCGGAGGGGGTGATTGGCGCGATGCCGCTGCTGGAGGATTGGGGCGTAGCGAGCCGCCTCACCAGTTTGCAGGGGTATGCTGGTTGCCATCAGGGGTATGTTACCGATCTGGCCGAGCAGTGGCTGCAGAGCCTCACCCCGACCGCGCGCGCCGAAGTGGTGGTGATGGCGTGTGGGCCGGAGCCGATGTTAGCCGCCGTGGCGGCGCTAGCGCGGCGCTGGCAGCTACCGTGTCAGGTCTCACTGGAGGAGTATATGGCGTGCGGGGTTGGGGGGTGTGCCGGCTGTGTGGTGGAGGTGCAGGGGGCGAATGGTCCGATGATGAAGCGGGTCTGTGTCGATGGCCCGGTGTTTGATGCAAATAGCCTCTTTGCTGCCGATTGAGGCGGTCGAGACTCACCATTTTTTGCTGATAGGAGGCGTTGCGTTGGGCGTGGAGTTTGATGATCTATTACGGCTGATGGTGGAGCATGCGGGCTCCGATCTCTTTATCACCGCCGGGGTCGCGCCGAGTATCAAGATCAGTGGCCGCATCACACCCGTTGGTCAACAGAGTCTCACGGCGGAGTTGTCACGGCAGCTTGCGATGGCTCTGATGGATAGTGAGCAGCGGGCGGAGTTTAGTCGCCATCGGGAGTGTAACTTCGCTATCGCCCGTCCCGGGATTGGCCGGTTTCGGGTCAATGTATTTCAGCAGCGCGGGCAGGTGGGGATGGTGTTGCGGCGCATCGCCACTACCATTCCCAACTTCGATCAGCTCCAACTCCCGCCGATCCTGCGCGATCTCTCGCTCACTCAGCGCGGTATTGTGCTGTTTGTCGGCGGTACCGGTAGCGGCAAATCGACGTCACTAGCGGCGATGGTCGATTATCGTAACCGCAACAGCGATGGTCACATCATCACCATCGAAGATCCGATTGAGTTTATCCATGAGCATCAGCGCTGTATCGTCACCCAGCGCGAGGTGGGGATCGACACCGACAGCTTCGATGATGCCCTCATCAACACGCTACGCCAAGCGCCCGATGTGATTCTGATCGGTGAGATTCGCCACGCCGCGACGATGGAGCATGCGGTCGCCTTTGCCGAGACGGGCCACCTCTGTCTCGCTACCCTCCACGCTAACAATGCCAACCAAGCGCTCGATCGCATCATCAACTTCTTCCCGGAGGAGCGGCGATCGCAACTGCTGATGGATCTCTCACTCAATCTTAGGGCGGTGATCGCCCAGCGCCTGATTCCACGTAGCAGCGGGAGTGGTCGCCGTGCCGCGGTTGAGGTGCTGATCAACTCACCCCTAATGAGCGATCTGATCCGTAAGGGTGAAGTGCAGCAGATGAAGGCGCTGATGCAACGCTCCGGTGAGCAGGGGATGCAGAGCTTCGATCAGGCGCTGTTTCAGCTCTACCAAGCGGGTGAGATCACACTAGAGGATGCGCTGCGCAACGCCGACTCGGCCAATGAGGTGCGGCTGCTAGTGAAACTTGCGAGCGGCGGGGGCGTCGAGGCGTTGAACGAGGCAACCGCTGAGTTGACACTCCAGCAGGAGGATGCATTTGATCCGCCCAGCGCGCCACTTTAACTCGCATCAAGCGGCAAAACTCTCCTTATTCACCGCCTTTAAACGCGCCTCCTGTCGGCTCACCAACCCCTTCTCAACCAACTGCTGGAGCGACTGATCAAGTGTGATCATGCCGATCCCCTGTCCGGTCTGAATCGCCGAGTAGATCTGCGCCACTTTATCCTCTCGGATCAGATTACGGATCGCCGGGGTGGCGATCATAATCTCATGTGCCGCAACCCGACCGCCGCCGACCCGCTTAAGTAGGGTCTGGGCAATCACTGCACGCAGCGACTCAGATAGCATCGAGCGCACCATCGTCTTCTCCGCCGCCGGAAAGACATCGATAATGCGATCGATCGTTTTAGCCGCCGAACTGGTGTGGAGGGTGCCAAAGACCAGATGCCCCGTCTCGGCGGCGGTGAGCGCTAGGCGGATCGTCTCCAGATCGCGCATCTCACCCACTAAGATCACATCCGGATCTTCACGCAGCGCTGAGCGCAGCGCCGCATTGAAACCGAGGGTATCGCGATGCACCTCGCGCTGGTTGATAAGACACTTATTGGGTTCATGCACAAACTCAATCGGATCTTCAACCGTCAGAATATGGCCATACTCACTGCGGTTCTTATAGTCGATCATCGCCGCTAGTGTGGTCGATTTACCCGAACCGGTGGGGCCGGTCACCAGTACAATGCCGCGCGGATTGTCAGCAATCTCCCGAAAGATTGCCGGGCCGTTAAGCTGCTCTAGCGTCAGCACCTTAGAGGGGATGGTACGCAGTACCGCACCGGCACCGCGATGGTGGTTAAATACGTTGACCCGAAACCGCGCTAGCCCCTTAATCTCAAATGAGAAGTCGGTCTCCAGCTGCGACTCATAGAGCTGGCGCTGCTGGTCATTCATAATATCGTAGATGAGTTGATGGACGCTCTTATGATCGAGTGGCGGCACATTGATACGCCGCACATCGCCATCGACCCGGATCATCGGCGGTAAGCCAGCCGATAGATGGAGATCGGAGGCACCCTGTTTTACCCCAAAAGCGAGCAGTTCAGTGATATCCATACAATATTCACCTCGGCCTTGTGGCCATGACAGATGAGAGAGAGGCGCCGATGCCATTAGCCGCACCCACCGACAGCGATAGCGCTACTAACCGGTTAGCGCAGATCCAGCAGCGTATCGAAGCGGCGGCGCGCGCTTGCGGGCGCGATCCGACCACCATCACCCTGCTTGCAGTGAGTAAGCGGCATCCGGTGACTGCGATCCGCGCCTGCGCCGCCGCTGGCCAACGCGCGTTTGGCGAGAGCTACCTGCAGGAGGCGTTAGCAAAACAGCAGCAGCTTGCCGATCTGCCGCTGCAGTGGCACTTTATCGGCCCGCTACAGAGCAATAAGAGCGCCGCGATTGCGGCGCACTTCGACTGGGTACATAGTGTCGATCGATTAAAAATAGCGCAGCGTCTCAACGATCAGCGCCCGGCCCATCGACCTGCGCTCAATATCTGTCTGCAGATTAATATCAGCGGTGAGGCGAGTAAATCAGGCGTCGCCCCGGATGCGGCGCTTCCCCTCGCCCGCCAACTACAGCAGCTACCCCATCTGCGACTACGCGGGCTGATGGCGATCCCAGCGCCAGCTACCGATCTGCTGCAGCAGCGCCGACCGTTAGAGCAACTGCAGCAGCTACAGCAGCAGCTACAGCAGGAGGGGTTACCACTCGACACTCTCTCAATGGGGATGTCGGCTGATCTGGAGGCAGCGGTCGCGGCCGGTTCGACCCTGCTGCGGATCGGCAGCGCCCTATTTGGCGATCGTCAATAGGGTGACGCTACCAGCGATCGGCGGCCGCCTGCCGCCGATGCATCCGCATAATCAGCTCCGCCTCATCACGCGCTAAACCGCAAATATCGACCAACTCCTCAACCGAAGCCCCCTTACGCACCAGCTTAATTGCCTGCGCATAGGCGATATCATACTCCTCATCCCCGCGATCGCGACCGCGCAGCCCCTGCTCCTCTTGGCGTGAGGCGAGCTGTTTGGTCGCCCGCTCTAGCCGCCCTACCCGCTCACCCACTTGGGTACTGCTCTGCAGGAGCGCACGCATATCCTTCTGCTGCTGCTCTAGCTGCGTTAGAAGGGTGAGTTGCTGCCGCTGCAGCCGGCGCTGCTGCTGCCAGAGGTAACCGCTGGTAACCAGTAGAAGGAGGATCAGGATCGCTAAGATCGCGCTGATCGGCTCTATCTGAGTCAGCAGCGTAGTCGCTTCAGGGGTCACTGATGGCGCATCAATCTTGGCCGTCGTCCCACGGCCCAACCGATAGCAGTTTGCCCAGATCAACTAGGATCAGTAGCTCATCACCCCGCTTCGAGACACCATGGATGTAACGCGCATTCTGGTTATCACCCACGTTCGGTGCGATCTCAATCTCCGACTGACGCAGATCGACCACCTCAGCGACGCTATCGACGAGCATGCCGATCACCTGATCTCGCGCTTCAATAATCACGATGCGCGAGGCGTCGGTCTGATCGGTAGGCGCAAGACCAAACCGCTTGCGCGTGTCGATCACCGTCACCACATTGCCGCGTAGGTTGATGATGCCGAGGACAAACTCAGGTGCACCCGGAACCGGCGCGATCTCGGTGTATTTAAGCACCTCACGCACCTGCATCACGTTGACGCAGTACTTCTCATTATCGAGCTGAAACGTGACCCACTCGGTCACCGGATCCTCCGCTGCCAGTCGATCATTATCCGCCGTTTGGGTGGTATCTACCATTCGGTCGCTCCTCTCTGTCTCAATGGCTGGCAGCTACACGGATACGACTACCGGTAGCGCGAGATCGATGGCGACGGTCATCGACCGTCGCCTGATTATCAGGGGGGGTGGCCGCTGCGTTAGCCACCGCAGCGAGTTCAACCCCGTTAGCCAACATCTCAGCAAACGCCGGCGGATCAATAATCGCGCACATCTGCTCAATCACCGTACCGGCGAGCCAGCGGCGGCGACTGCGTTGAGCGCGCCAGCGCACCGCCGACTGCTCAAGGGCAATCACCTCCGCCACCTCATTGCAGGCGAGTCCCCAGCGCCCATCGGCAATAAACACCACCCGCTGGAGTCGCTCCTCCGGTTCAGGTAGCCGCAGCCGCCGATCGGCCGGGAGCACAAGGAGGGCGGTGTCGATAATTGGCACCTGACGACCACGATACTCCATCAACCCCAGATACCAGTCGGCGTGACCGGGCATCGGTGTCACCTGATCGCGTGCCCACACCTGCACACCCGATAGCTCCACTAACGGCACTGCGAGGGTGAGGCCGGTCACGCGAAACAGGAGCGTCTGAAATCGCCCCTCGGCCCAGCGGGGGAGGCGCTCGGTAGCGGTAGGCTCGCCAACGCGCTCAGGGGTTGTTGTGCTCTCGATAGCAGTTGCTACGGCCGGTTCGGTCGGTGCGACCGCCGGCGCGACAGTGGTCACTGTCGGTTCGGCGGGCGCGACCGGTGGTGCGACAGTGGTCACTGTCGGTTCGGCGGGCGCGACCGCTGGCTCTGCTACCGGTTCGCTAACCCTCAGTTCCGGTTCAACAGCGGCAACGGCTGCTTCAACTTCAACTTCGACCTCAGGTGCCATCCCCGGCACTGTTTCGTCGCGCAGCAGCGCACGCATATAGACATCGAGCGCGTCGCGGTAGTCGAGGAGTGTCTCCTGCTGGGGGGGCGATGGCGTTGTCATGGTCATGGGGCTACCGTGGTGGCCGGGCGCGACTCACTCCCACCACGACTTGGCGGTGGCGCTAGTAGCGCATTAAGCAGCGCAGTGTAGGCGATGACACCCCGCGCTTGTGGATTGAGATAGGAGAGCGGCACACCCTGTCGGCTCGCCTCACGAAATAGCGTATCGACCGGGATCACTGAGCGCCAGAGATAGTCGCGGTAGCGCTGCCGTAGCACCTGCATCGTCTCTAGTGACGCGCGCGTGCGGCGATCAAACATGGTCGGGATCACCCAGTAGCGCAGAGGCCGTTTACGCGCTTGGGTCACCATCTGTAGGGTACGCATCATCCGCTCTAGCCCCTTGAGCGCCAAAAACTCGGTCTGCACCGGCATCAGTAGCGACTGACTAGCAGCGATAGCGTTGATCATCAACACGCCTAGGATGGGTGGGCAGTCGATAAAGACATGCTCATACTCACCGGCCAATCGTACCAGCGCCCGCGCTAGCACCAGCCCCATCCCCTCGCGTGTCCCGAGTTGCCGATCTAAAGTGGCTAACGCAGTCGAGGCGGGCATCAAGTGGAGCTGATCGTAACGGGTCGGCTGGATCACTTGGCGCGGATCGATACCGCTTGAGGATTGCTGAAACAGCGAATAGACGCTATTTTCGGTATCGTCAGGATCGAGCTTAAAGTAGGTACTGAGCGAACCGTGCGGATCAAGATCGACCAGTAGCACCCGTTCGCCGCGCTGCGCTAGCAGCCCACCGAGGGTGACCGCAGAGGTGGTTTTGCCAACCCCACCCTTCTGATTTGCCACTGCCCACACCTTCATCCGTCCCGCCTCACCGATTGCGCACCGGCTGCACCACGCTCGTTGCGTTCAATATCTAGTGCCCGCCGCGCCTTATCATCGGCTAGAATCACCACCACAACCCGCCGATTCCGGCGGCGACCCTGCTCACTGGCGTTATCAGCAATTGGCCGATACTCACCATAACCAACCGCTACAAGGCGATCGGGATCGACCTGACTCTCTTCAAACAGCCGCACCACACTCGCCGCTCGACTCGATGCAAGCTCCCAGTTCGAGGGGTAGAGATAGGTGCTGATAGGTACATTATCAGTAAACCCCTCAACTTGGATAAAGTTGGGATACTTACGCAGAATATCGGCCACTTTGCGTAGTACCGGCTCCGCTTGGTAGGCAAGTTCGGCACTGGCGCTATCAAATAGAATTGAGCTATTGATCTCCAACTCAACCCAGAGCGCATCCTGATCGACGCGGATCAGATCCTCATCCATCAGTGGGGCGAACGCTTGGCGAAACTCATCGGCAATCTCACCGAGCGAGTTCATGCGCGCCGAGCGCTGCAGCAGATCGATCGCCGCCGGTGTCCCCTGATTGTTGTAGATACTCGGCAGCAGAGGGGGCTGCTCACTCACCACCGCCGCTGCCTTCGGCTGCACCTCAGGGCCGAGTGAGGCGGTTGGCGGTGGGGCGGTCGCTTCGGTTTTGAACGCTTCGGTGAGGGTGTCAGTCAGCACCCGATATTTACCATCGTTGACCGAAGAGATGGCGTACATCACCACAAAAAATGCGAATAGCAGGGTGATGAAGTCGGCATAGGAGACCAACCAGCGCTCTAGGTTCTCAGGCTCTTCAGGGCGGCGACGGCGTGCGGACATCGAATCACAATCCCATTAGGTAAGGTAGCTTTGCAACTTCGACTCGATATTGCGTGGATTCTCCCCCTCAGAGATGGAGATCAGCCCCTCAATGATCATCAACTGATACTGACTACGCTCTAGGATCAGCGCCTTTAGCTTGTTAGCGATTGGGATCAGTAGCAGATTAGCCAATCCCACCCCGTAGATGGTGGCAACAAACGCGACGGCAATACCGTGACCTAGTTTGCTCGGATCGCTTAAGTTACCCATCACCTGAATGAGCCCCATCACCGCACCGATAATACCGATCGTCGGGGTGTACCCGCCCATCGACTCAAACAGCTTTGCCGCTTGCAGATCGTAGTGCTCCCGATTATCCACCTCAACCTCTAGAATGTTGCGCATCATCGCCGGTTCACTACCATCGACTAGTAGCTGTAACCCCTTGCGCAGCAGCGGATTGGACTCCGTTTCAGAGAAGCTCTCCAGACCGAGCAGCCCTTCGCGACGGGCGATACCGCTCCACTCCACAATCCGCTCTAACATCTCATCACTATCGTGGCGCGGTGGCAGTAGTGTCCAACGCAGCATCACAAAGGCGCGGATAAAGAGTGGCATTGGCGACTGCAGCATCACCGCGCCAGTCGCCCCCCCGATCACAATCAGCGCCGCCGGGCCGTTGAGAAGGGAGCCGATCGCTCCCCCCTCCAGATATTGACCACCAATAATCGCACCAAACGCCAGCACAATGCCAAGCACCGTTAGGACATCAACCATCCCCCCGCCTCCTCATCGCGCTGTTTGCTCTCACCTAACCGGTGTCACTTAGCGTAGATGCTGTAGGATCTGCTGCCCCATCTCAGGCAGCGGCAGCACCGCATCGGCCAACCCCGCATCGACAATCGCTGCCGGCATACCATACACCACACAGGAGGCCTCATCCTGCGCCCAAACCTGACACCCCGCATGCTGTTTAAGCAGTCGCGCCCCCTCGCGCCCATCGGCACCCATGCCGGTTAGCACCACCGCAAGCACATCACCGCCATACACCTTCGCTGCCGATCCGAATGCAACATCGACTGAGGGTTTGTAGTTGAGTGTCGGATCGCCATCTAAGATGCGCACCCGCCCACGCCCACCGCCGCGCTGCTCAACCATCATCTGCCGTCCACCGGGCGCTAATAGCGCCACACCGGGCTGCAACTCGTCACCATCTTGCGCCTCGCGGACACCAATTTGACAGAGCTGATTAAGACGCTGTGCAAAGGCGGGGGTAAAGGTTCCGGGCATGTGTTGGATCAGGATCACCGGTAGTGGAAAGTTTGCCGGCAGTTTGGTCAACACCTCCTGCAGCGCAACCGGACCGCCGGTTGACGCGCCGATCGCTAATAGCCGATAGCTACCGCGCCGCAGAGGGGGGGTGATACGCGCCACCGGCATTCGAGTGGTTGGCGTTGAGCGTATCGAGGGTGGCGTCTCTCGGAGATGGCGTCTCTCGGACGGGGTGGCGGGTGTTGCTGGCGCACGTTCACTGCGACTACGCCACTCACTAGTCGCCGATGTCGTGGCGGTGGGCGGGATCACCGCCGCGCTACTGCGCGCTAGCACCGGCGCGCTCAAGCTACGGCGGACATGACCATTTCGCCCAATCTCATAGACCCGATCGCAGAGCTTTCGGCGCGCCTCATCACGATCGCGAGAGATATCCTCAAACCGCTTCGGTAGGTAGTCCACCGCACCCGCATCGAGGGCATCAAGTGTCGCACGAGCACCATCAGTGGTGAGCGATGAGAACATCAAGATCGGCGTTGGACGGGCGGCCATGATGCGCCGCACCGCGGTGATCCCATCCATCACCGGCATCTCAATATCCATCGTGATCACATCGGGACGGAGTGCCGAGGCTTGATTGATCGCCTCGGCACCATCAACCGCGCTACCAATCACCTCTAATCGCGGATCGGAGTCGAGCATCTCACTAACCCGACGTCGGAAAAATCCAGAGTCATCTACCACCAATACCCGGACGGGCATCTACAACCTCTTTTTTCATTCGCTGACCGGTGGTGACCAGTGTCGGCACCGAACCGGAATATTGGGGACGTTTATGCGTAGGCCTTCATTAGACTCGGCACATCAAGGATCAGAGCGATTTTACCATCGCCCGTAATGGTCGCACCGGCCATGCCATCGGTACCGTGTAGTAGTGCCCCGAGAGGTTTAATCACCACCTCTTCCTGCCCAATCAACTGATCAACAACAAAGCCGACCTGCATCGTACCCGACTGTACCACCACCACATGCCCTTCGGTCGGGATATGCTCACCCATCGCCTCCTGCACTAACCAGCGACTGAGGTAGTAGAGCGGTAGCGCACGATCCCGAATCATCACCACCATCTGCCCATCAACGACGTTAGTACGGGTCAGATCGAGATGGAAGATCTCATTGACGCTCACTAGCGGCAGGGCGAAGGTCTGCCCCTTCAGCTTGACCATCAGCGTCGGCATGATCGCCAGCGTCAACGGTACTTTGATTGAGAGACGTGTCCCCTTACCGAGTACGGAGTTGATCTCAATCGATCCATTAAGCTGAGCGATTCGCGTCTTAACTACATCCATGCCGACACCGCGACCCGAGATATCGGAGATCTGCTCTTTAGTTGAGAAGCCGGCCGCGAAGATGAGTAGGAAGGCGTCGCGATCATCGAGACGGGCGGCTGCCTCCTCATCCATCACCCCCTTCTTCACCGCGATCTTGCGCAGCTTATCGGGATCCATGCCGGCACCATCATCCTCTATCGTCAGGAGGATATGATCCCCCTCCTGCTCAGCAGCTAACTTCACCGTGCCGATCCGCGGCTTACCATTCGCCTCACGCTCCTGCGGCAGCTCAATTCCGTGATCAACCGCGTTGCGCACTAAGTGGATGAGTGGATCGGCGAGTGCCTCGACTAGATTCTTATCGAGATCGGTCTCCTCACCGAGCATCACCAGATTGACCTGTTTTTTCAGATTGCGCGCCAGATCGCGCACCACCCGTGGGAAGCGGCCAAACACCTTCTTGATCGGCTGCATCCGCGTCTTCATCACCGCCATCTGTAGATCGCCAGTGACTACATCGAGGTTAGCAACCGCTTTTGCCATCTCCTCGCGTGCCAGCTGACTATCATCGACGTTAGCGAGGGTGTAGAGGCGGTTCCGCACCAGCACCAGCTCGCCGACCATATTCATGATGTCATCGAGCCGTTTGGTATCGACGCGCACGGTGGTTTCACCCTGCGGCGCTGCCGCATCGGGCTTCTTCGCCGGTGGGCGCTCACCGCTGTTAGCGAGTGCACCGCCACCACCCGCAGCCGGTTTAGCAGCAGCGGCGGGGGAAGATGGTGCAGCGGCTGCTGGCGCTGCTGGTGCGGGAGCGGGCGCTGATACTGGGGGCGTTGCCGGAGGGGGGGGCGTGGTAGGGGGAGACGCTGCCGCTTCTCCACCACTTGCGGCACCAAACTTACCCTTGCCATGCAACTCATCGAGCAGCGCCTCAAACTCCTCCTCGGTGATATCCTCATCATCACGCGGCGGTGAGGGGGGTGGCGCGGTGGCGGCGGCTGGAGCCGGCGCCCCGTCGGGTAGCTGTTCGGTGTGGAACTGCCCCTTGCCGTGCAGCTCATCGAGCAGCGCCTCAAACTCCTCTTCGGTTATCTCATCATCACTCACTGCTGGCGCACTTTTAGCTTTCGCGGGTGCGGCAGATGGCGCACTAGCAGCGGGCGGCGAGGCCGACTCAGCAGCACCGTTGGTGTCGAGCGCATCGAGCAGCGCCTCAAACTCCTCATCGGTAATGTCGCTATCGGCCTCCCCTTCAGCAACCGCAAGATCGCGATCGAGCTGCGCACCGAACGGATTATCGCCCTCATCGCTCAGCGCCGCAGGAGCGGGGCGTTCACCCGATGCTGCCGCTGGCACACTGCTCACTGCTGCTGCGGCGGGTTGATCTGGCGCAGCAGGCGGCTCGGTTGCAACTGCAGCGGGGATAGCAGCCGGTTCCGGCTCAGTTAGTACAGCGGCGAGTTCATCCTCCATCTCATCATCTAGTCCATCATCGGGGAGTTTCAGCCGCTCTAGTGCCTCTAATAGGGTAGGGTCGGCTGGCTCTGGATCTTCTAGATTGCGCAGGTTGACAAACTGCGCATTAAGCACATCGAGCACCTGCAGCATGGTATCCATCAAGCGTGAGGAGATCTGCTTCTCCCCATTGCGCAGCAGGTTAAAGACATCTTCGGCGCGGTGGCAAACATCCACCAGTGCCGTTAGGTTGAGAAATCCGGCGCCCCCCTTGATGGTGTGAAAACCGCGAAACACGGCATTCAGCAGCTCCGCATCGGGCGACTGTTCCAGATCGACTAGCTGCTCATTGAGCTGTTCTAGAATCTCCGATGCCTCAACCAGGAAGTCCTGGAGGATCTCGTCATCTGCATCCAGAGCCATCTTCTATCCCCCGTTAAAAACCTAGACTTGAGAGCAGATCATCGACTTCATCCTGTCCAGAGACGGTTGTCGTGTCATCATCAACACCCGGAACAACCGGCCCCATCGGGGCCACTTTGTGGCGATGCAGCTCCTCCTCTGTCATCGCCACCTCCGCTGTCTGCTCCTCCTGTGGCCGACCCTTGATTAGGTTCTGGCCTGAAATACGGATAAGGTCAACGAGACTCGACTCCATCTCATCAACTAGCGTAATCACCCGCTTGATCACCTGTCCGGTGAGATCCTGAAAATCTTGAGCAAGCGTGATCTCGTAGAGGTTACCGCGGAGCTTGTCGGTATTGCTACCTAGCTCTTCAAAAAAGTCGGTGAGACGACCACTCAACTGCCGAAACTCGGCAGCATCCATCTGCCGATGGGTAAATCGTTGCCAGTCAGCGGCAAAATCTTGCGCTTTCTGATGCAGTTCATCGCAGATCGGGTTCGACTCCTCGACGGCACTGAGACTGCGATCGGCCGCCTGTGCGGTCATGTTAATCACATACTTAAGTCGCTCCCGAGCATCCGGGAACTCCTCCTCAGCGAGGTTGGTAATACGGGTATCAAGGCGGAAACTATTGAGTGCTTCGTGGAACTCGCGCGTTAGCTTGCCTAACTCTTGAAATAGGCTATTCTCGCGCAGTTTAGTAATCTCATCGAGCAGTCGGTTAGCCTGCTCTGGACTCCCTCCCTGCTCGATAAGCTCCATCAACGAATGCAGCCGGTCGGCGTACTCCGGTGACAACACTGTAGAATCATGGGGCATGCTTCTTCATCCTTCGGATCGGATGCCGGGTGTGGCGGTGAACGGCGGCGGCGGCGACTACTTGCCTCCCTCTAGGCGCTCGAAGATTTTACCGAGCTTCTCCTCTAGCGTCGCAGCAGTAAACGGCTTGACGATATAGCCATTAACACCCGCCTTCGCCGCTTCGATGATCTGCTCCTTCTTCTGCTCAGCCGTTACCATCAACACCGGCATCGTCTGTAGCTTCGGATCGGCACGCACAGCACGCAGAAGATCGATCCCCTGCATCCCCGGCATATTCCAGTCGGTGATCAGGAGATCGAAACTACCACTATGGAGCATCGGCAGCGCCGTCGTGCCATCATCGGCCTCGGCCGTGTTGGTGAATCCGAGATCACGCAACAGATTTTTGATGATCCGCCGCATCGTGGAGAAGTCATCCACGATCAATATCTTGATGTTTTTTTCCAAGGCAACCTCCCGTACCTGCGGTAGCCGGCCGCAAGCCGCTTCACTACAGGATGAACAATAACCAATCTATGCCTCATCGCCTCAATCGGCTGCCGCAACGACAGCTAGCACCGCACCGCTATGCAGTGCGGTGCCCTCTATGAGAAACCGGGGCACTATACCTTAAATCACCATGTCACTTCACTTAATGTGTGAACGCAAGTGACAGTGACAGCGTTCAGCCGTGGGCACCGATGCGGTTGGCCTGAACTAAGCGCTCCATAAAGAACTCTAGGTAACCGCCGGGGACAGTAGGCATCGTCCAGCGGTCAATCTTCTGTGCAATTGAGACAAACGCCTGCGCCGCTTTGCTACGCGGGAATACCTCAACAATCGCCCGCTGCCGCTGTACCGCCTCACGCAGATACTCGTCGTAGGGGACGGAACCGAGAAAGTCGAGCACTACATCATCGAGGAAGTGATCGGTTACCCGTACTAGCTTAGCAAACAGCTCCCGCCCCTCTTGCATCGAGTGCGCCATATTAGCTAACACGCGAAAGCGGCGCATACCAAAATCTTTGTTGAGCAACTTGATGAGCGCGTAGGCATCAGTGATCGATGCCGGCTCATCACACACCACCACAATCAGCTCCTGTGCCGCGTTGGAGAAAGACATCACACTGTCGGAGATGCCTGCAGCGGTGTCGATAATCAGCACATCGACCTCAGTAGTCAACTCACTGAAGGCGCGAATCAGCCCTGCGTGCTCGTGGCGGCTCAACTCTGCCATATTCTGAATACCGGAGGCGGCGGGAATCACCTTGATCCCCCCCGGTGCATCGACAATCACCTCCTCTAACGTCGCCTTACCACTGATTACGTGCGACAGATTGAGGCGGGGATGGAGACCGAGCATCACATCGACATTGGCCAAGCCCAGATCAGCATCCATGATCATCACCTTACGGCCACTTTGTGACAGAGCGGTTGCGATATTGACCGAGACATTGGTCTTGCCGACGCCCCCCTTGCCGCTTGCAACAGCAAGCACCCGTACCGGGCGCGGGTTGGCAAGCCGACGCAATCCTGCGGCCTGATCCATCATCTGATTAGCCATGTACATTACTCACCATTTGGCCAAATGCTAGGGACATCTCCTCATCTCCCGGCGCTTCGGCATGCTTTTGCATAAGGGTAACACTACGGGTCACCAGATTGTTTGCCCGTGCCGGGTGGAGATCTTCCGGCACCCGCTGGCCATCGCTTATGTAGGCTACCGGCAACTGCTGCTGGACAACAACCGATAGTGCCTCACCTAATCCGGCCGTCTCATCCACCTTAGTGAGGATACAGCCGTCGAGCTCACTGCGGTTGAAGGCGCGTACCGTCTCCTCTAGCACCGACCGTTGGGCGGTAGTAGAGAGTACCGCATAGGTGCGAATTCCGCGAACATGATCTTGCAGCATGCGAAACTGTCGCGATAGTTGTACGTCGCGCTGACTCATGCCTGCGGTATCGATCAGCACCAACGATTTGTCACGTAGCTGTGCCACCAGTTTCTTCAACTCCTCACCATCATTTGCCAGATAGACCGGTACGCCTAAGATGCGTCCAAAGGTGCGTAGCTGCTGTTGAGCACCAATACGATAACTATCGGTGGTGATCAGAGCAATATTCTCTGTCCCGTGGCGCAGCGCATAGCGTGCTGCTAACTTCGCAACGGTGGTGGTTTTACCCACGCCGGTTGGCCCAACCACTGCAATGATACCGCCATGGCTGACAATGTCATCTGCTGTCACCGGCAATTGGCGCGCGAGCATACCGAGCGCTTGCCGCCAGTTGTGGGTCGCATCGCGACTGTAATTGATGCGGTCGGCGATCGCATTACACAACTTGTTGGAGAGGCCCAACTGCAGTAGCCGCTGCAGTAGCTGGCCACGCATCGGATTCTTCTGCTGATTATCGCGCCAAGCTAGACTCGATAGCTGATTCTCCAACATCGAGCGCAGGGTATGGATCTCCTCCTGCATCGCATCGAGTGGGGAGCCCCCCTTTGCGGCGCTGCGGCTATTTGGCTGCAGCCACTCTGCCTCATCATCAGCGCTCGATTCAGCATCGAAATCGAAGTTATTATAACCGGCCGAACCCTCTAGCTCTGCTGCGGTTTCGGTGCTAAACCGTTCCCGATTGAATAGATCGCTCTCCTCCCCTGCGCGCGCCGGTGCGCTGCGACTAAAGTAGCGATCAAGCCCCCCCCCGACCCGCTCCTCTTGGTCACCTCGCACCGAGCGTGCGGCGGGGGCGGCGCTGTCATAGTCATAATCATCCGTGACGCGGCTGCGGCGGCTGTTGCGACGTAGAAAGTCGTTAAAATCGGCGGGCTCTGCACCACCGGTCGCCGCGTTGCGATCGTCGCTCTCTTCTGCTGGTGCGAAGAAGTCGGAGAGATCAACCGGCTCTGCTGACGGCTTAATCGGTGTCAAGCGGGTGGTGGGTGGGACGCTGCGGCGGGCGTCAGGATTCCGCCGCTCAGTGGCCGCAAGCTCTCGCGCCGGCGCTTCGCTTCCCATTTTTCTGACAGCGGCCTCATCATACTCCACCGCTGCCATCACCTCGACCCCCTTCGCTACCCGTCGATTCGACAAAATAACGGCATCCGGCCCTAGCTCCTCGCGCACCATGCCGATGGCCTGACGTACATCTGGCGCAATATAGCGTTTGATTTTCATGGCGCGCTCCTCGATTCATACTTGCCAGCCGTTACATACGGTCGCGGCATTGGGTCAAAATTGTCAGTTAATTCAGTTGGTTAGCTGCCTACCCACCGACAGTAGCGACGATCCGTAACTGCTTATCGTCGGGCACCTCGTTATAGGAGAGGACATGCAGACCTTGTATCGACGAACGCACGAATCGTGCCAACAACTCTCGTAGCGGCGGTGAAACTAACAGTATCGCCGGCTTCCCTGCCATCTCCAACTTCTGTGCCTGTTCAGCTAACCCACGGTGTACCCGCTCAGCGAGGCTCGGCTCAATACCACCACCCGCCTCGCCCGCTTGCACACTGCGTAGCAAGATCTGCTCCAGATCGGGCGCAAGGGTCACCACCTCCAACTGCGGATCGGTGCCGTTGATACGCTGCACTATCATCCGTCCAAGTGCAACCCGCACCTGTGCGGTCAACTGTCCGGTATCTTGGGTGCGCGGTGCCGCCTCAGCTAACGCTTCAGCGATCGTCCGCATATCACGGATCGGAATCCCCTCCGCGAGCAGATTCTGTAGCACCTTCACCACTGTGCCGAGCACGAGCTGTTTAGGTACCAGATCCTCAACTAACTTTGGCGAACTCTTCGCTAGCTGATCGAGGAGCTTCTGCACCTCCTCATGACCAAGCAACTCATGGGCATGATCTTGGATCACTTGGCTCAGATGGGTTGCCACTACGGTACCGGGATCGACCACGGTGTAACCCATACTCTGCGCCTGTTCACGCTGCTTCGGTTGGATCCAGATCGCCTCTAGCCCAAATGCTGGATCGCGTCCAGCTAGACCATCTAATTGTCCATGCACCTGCCCGGGGTTGATCGCCATCTCCCGATCGGGGTGGATCTCAGCATCGCTGATCGTCACCCCCATCAGAGTCAATCGATAGGCGTTGGGGGCAAGCTCCAGATTGTCACGGATATGGACCGGCGGCACCAGAAAACCGAGCTCTTGGGAGACCTTCTTGCGCACCCCTTTAATACGCGACATCAGTTCGCCGCCCTGACTCTTATCGACCAGTGGGATGAGCCGGTACCCCACCTCAAGACCGATCGGATCGACGAGCGGTACATCATCCCACGTCAACTCACGCGGCTCGCTCTCGCTCTCGCCACCCGGCGGTGCACTCCCGGCTGGCAGTTGCAGAGTGCCATCACTCCCAACGAGCGCCATCTCATTCGACGCCTGCTCACGGTTACGCTTGGCGGTGAACCACGCCCCCGCACCCGCTAGTGCTGCCAGTAGCAAGAACGGCACATGCGGCATATCCGGGATCATCCCCATCAACCCAATCACACCCGCGGTGACACCGAGCACCATCGGGTTGCCAAAGAGTTGATTCCCCATCCGCTCACCCATGCCACCCCCACCCGACTCACGGGTGACGATAATACCGGCGGCAACCGATAGTATCAGCGAGGGGATCTGCGCGACCAAACCATCACCGATAGTGAGCAGGGTGTAGACCTCAGCCGCTTCGTTCGCCGGCATCCCATGCTGCATCGTGCCGATCGCCAATCCGCCAAGCACGTTAATCACGGTGATCAGGATACCGGCCACCGCATCGCCGCGCACAAACTTGCTAGCACCATCCATCGAGCCGTAGAAGTCCGCCTCGCCAGCGATCTGCTCACGCCGCCGCCGCGCCTCCTCCTGATCAATCAGGCCGGCATTAAGGTCGGCGTCGATCGCCATCTGTTTACCCGGCATCGCATCGAGGGTAAAGCGGGCGCTCACTTCAGAGATACGCCCCGAACCTTTGGTCACCACCATAAAGTTGATGATGACTAGAATCACAAACACAATCAGACCGATCGCGTAGTTGCCGCCAACCACAAACTCACCGAATGAAGCGATGACTTGACCTGCGGCATCGGCACCATTATGGCCATTGAGTAGCACCACGCGGGTCGAGGCGACATTGAGCGCCAGTCGCAGCAGCGTCGCAATCAGCAGTACGGTCGGGAAGACCGCAAAATCCATCGGGCGATCGGAGTAGACTGAAACGAGCAGTACAATCAGCGACAGCGCGATGTTGAAGGTAAAGAAGATATCGAGCAGAAAGGGTGGTAGCGGCAGCACCACCATCGCCAACAGAATCAGAACCAGAATCGGTGCACCGAGACCGCTATTAGCGATACCTCGAAGCTTGCTCAATATATCGGCGGCCTGCGCCATATCCGCTATTAATCCTGCCGTAAAGACGAGCGGTGCACGAGTCGCACCGTATGAGTATCAATCTGTCCCCGACAGATCGGGCGGCAATCTATCAACAGGCGAAGATACCACCAATCTGCCTCAGTTGTCACGCCGTAGATCTTCTGGAATGGGTAGATCATCGAATGCGGCACGCGCCGGGGTTGGTCGCTCACCACGCGCCGCCTCCGCCAGATGAAACACATAGGCCAACACCTGCGCAACCGCATGATAGAGTCCTGCTGGAATCGTTGCGTTCAATTCAGTTGAGTGGTAGAGCGCCCGCGCAAGCGGGGGCGCAGCGAGGATCGGGACCTGGTGGTGCGTGGCAATCTCCCGGATCCGCGCTGCAATCAAACCGCGCCCCTTTGCGATCACCTTCGGTGCCTCCATGCTATCGGGCTGGTAACGTAGCGCTATCGCGTAGTGGGTCGGGTTAGTCACCACCACATCGGCCTGCGGCACATCAGCCATCATCCGCTGCATCGCCGCTTGCATCTGGATCTGCCGCTGCCGCCCCTTAATTTCGGGGTTACCCATGCTCTGCTTATTCTCCTCCTTTACCTCCTGTTTGGTCATCTTCAACTGCCGTTTATTATCCCAGAGCTGAAACGGCACATCGATCACTGTCACCAGAATCAGGGAGGCGCTGACGGCGATAAAGGCCCACACCAGCAGGTCGCCAACGTGCGCTAACCCCTGCCGCAGATCCTCACGCCCTAGCCCGATAAACTCCCCCTGCAAACCCTGCAGCCAGATAAAGCCAACGGTAGCGATGAGAATGAACTTCGCCAACCCCTTGAGCATCTCGATCAGACCGCGCCACGAGAAGACCTTACCCAACCCTTTGATCGGATTGAGTTTGTCAAACTTCGGTTGGAGTGCTTGGGTAGAGAAGTTCCAGCCGCTGAGGGCGACACTGGCGATAATCGCGATCACCACCATCAGTGCCATCAGGGGCGCAGCAATCCGTAGCCCCTCAAATAGTGCCGCGGCGAGGTTGATCCCCATCTTTGCGGTGTCGAAAGCATCATTACGATCAAGGGTAAAGGTGCGCGCCATCAGTGCCATCAGATCGCGCATGAGCGACTCACCCGCCGCCACAAAGAAGAGTCCTGAGGCGAGGAGCGCCGCGACGGTAGTCAACTCCCGCGATCGCGGAACCTGCCCCTTCTCGCGCGAGTCGTTGAGGCGTTTACTCGTGGGCTCTTCGGAGCGCTCCTCGCCATCACTACTCTCAGCCACTATTAACCCCCTTCGAGGATGCGACGAATGAGATCGAAACCGCTATCAAAGAGATAGCGCGTCTGCGGTACCACTGTTGGCAGCGTGTAGAGTATCACCAGATACCCCATGATGGTGGCGATCGGAAAACCGATGGCGAAGATCTGTAACTGTGGGGCCGCCCGCGCCATCACCCCAAAGGCGAGGTTGACCACAAGCAGCGAGGCGACCGCCGGTAGCGCAATCCAGAGCCCACCAGCAAACATCTGCGTCCCCCACTCGGCTAGCACCAAAAAACTGCCACGGGTGAGCCCATCAACCGCGATCGGTACAACATGGAAGCTCTCCACAATCAGTTCAATCAGCAGCAGGTGGGTATCAAAGATGAGAAAGAGCAGAGTGGTGAGCATGGTGTACATCTGACCGAGTACCGGTACCTGCATCCCATTTTGGGGATCGACCATCGCCGCCATCGCTAACCCCATCTGGGTAGCAATCAGCGCCCCGGCGATCATCACCGCACCAAACACCAACTGTAGTGATAACCCCATCGCAATGCCGATCAGAAGCTGCTGCGCAATGAGACCAATCGCCGGCCAAGTGAAGGGATCGACCGGCACCTGCTCCGGCATAATCGGCACCACCAGCGCAGTGACCGCTAGCGAGAGTAGCAGCCGCACCTCCATCGGTACGCTGTTACTGCTGAAGAAGGGCGCCGCCATCAACATCGCACCGATGCGAAACAGGGGCCAGAGGTAGCTACCGATCCACGCTGTTAACTGCGCGGTCGAGAGATCCATACGTCGAACCTGCTAACCAATCAGCAACGGAATGCTGCTGATATGGCGGGTGGTAAAGTCCATCAACAGCTCCAACATCCAAGAGCCGGCATACATCAGCACCCCCAGTGTCACGAGCAGCTTTGGGATAAAGCTAAGGGTCATCTCATTGATCTGGGTCGCCGCCTGAAACATCGCTACAATCAGACCCGTGACCAGTGCCGGGATGAGCACCGTCATCACCAGCACCACAATCAGCTCTAAGGTGTACTGAAATACAGTTAATACTGACTCTGGTGTCACCCCACTCCCCTCGCGTACGCCGCGCTAACCACCCGCACCGCCGACCGGGCCGAGGTAGAAACTTGCGGCAAGTGTGCTCATCACCAGCGTCCAACCATCGATGAGCACAAACAGCATGATCTTAAACGGTAACGAGATAATCATCGGTGAGAGCATCATCATACCCATCGACATCAACACGCTCGCCACCACCAGATCGATCACCAAAAATGGGATAAAGAGCATAAAGCCGATCTGAAACGCGGTCTTCAGCTCACTGGTAACAAACGCCGGTACCAGCACATTAAGTGGAATATCGGCTGGCGACTCATAACCATCACTCCCATCTAAACCACCAAACAGCGCTAGATCGGGTTCACGGGTCTGACCGAGCATAAACTCCCGCAGCGGCTCAGCGGCCGCCCGCAGCGCCGGCTGTATCTCCAAATCATCATTGACGTAGGGGAGGAGCGCCTCACTGTAGATGCGATCAAACACCGGTGCCATGATAAAGAGGGTGAGAAAGAGCGCCAACCCAATAATCACCTGACTCGATGGCGCCTGCATCAGACCAATCGCTTGGCGCAGGATCGACAACACAATCACAATCCGCGTAAACGAGGTCATCATGATGACCATCGCCGGCAGGAAGGTCATCAGCGTCATCAAGATCAGGATCTGGATGGTGAGCGTGTAGCTCTGCGATCCATCCGGATTGGTGTTGACGGTGACGGCATCGAAGCCGGGGGCAGCGACGGCGAGCGGGGCGACCAGCAGCGGTAGCAGCGCTAGCAGTGATCGGAGTAGGCGCCGGCTCATCATTTTTGGGACGTGGGGCGAAGCAGTTGCGCTAACCGTTCGGCAAACGCGCCTGCAGGCGGGTTTGCGGACGCTGTTGGCAGGGGATCGGGAAGCACATAGAGGGTACGCACTTGCCCTGGCGCCACCCCCACTAGCAGCTGCCGCTCTCCCACCTGCAGTAGTACCGCCCGCTCCCGCTGACCGAGTGCGACGCCGCCGAGGATGCGCACCGCGCCGCTGCCGCTGTTCAACGGCAACTGCGCGATCCGCCGTAGCAGCCACGCTAACAGCAGGATCACCATCACCACCAGCAGTAGCGATAGCAGTAGCTGTGGCAGCGCCTCGATGCCGATTGGCGGGGCGGTGGGGGGAGCGGCAGCAACCGCCGCTACAGAGGGGGCACTGCCACTCATTTAAGCTTCTTGACCCGCTCTGCCGGGCTGATCACATCGGTCAGACGAATACCATACTTCTCATTCACTACCACCACCTCACCATGTGCGATCAGGGTGCCGTTGACTAGCACATCGAGCGGTTCACCCGCGAGCCGATCGAGCTCCACCACCGATCCCTGATTGAGCTGTAGCAGGTTACGGATATTGATGCGGGTGCGGCCAATCTCCATCGAGATGGTGACTGGAATATCGAGGATCACATCAAGGTTCACATCCTCCGAATGCATTGGCACGCCATCATCACGGAGCTGCTGGAGCGGTGCTCGCTGTACCCCCCCTATCTCATCTTCATCACTCTCCGCCTGCTCCGCTAGCGCTGCAGCCCAATCATCCATAGCATCATCAGCCGCCGCATCTTGATCACCCTCAGCCATCTCGATTACCCAACCTATCCGCGCCGGAACGACACCAAAGGATCACCACGAACCCCGCGCGTTATCTCGCTGTGATCCCCACTATCAGCGCCCCATACCGGGGCGCTCGACAGCCTCTACAATCTTGATCGCCATCTTCTCATCGGAGATCCCCAGATGGCCACGAAACACCGGAATATCCTCCGCTCGCATCGTCACCTTCTCTGGCATGACAATCGGAATAATATCGCCCGGCCGCATCCGTAGAATATCGTTGATTGTCATTGTCACCTCAGTCAGATAGCCACACACATCCACCTCGGCACTCTTCACCTCATCGCGCAGCGCACTGATCCAGCGCTCATCGACATCGGTACGATCCGACTGCACACCCGCATCTAGCACCTCGCGGATCGGCTCCAGCATCGAGTAGGGCATGGTGATGTGGAGATCCCCGCCGCCACCCTCCAACTCAACATGGAGCTTGGAGACCACCACCACCTCGGATGGTGAGACGATATTGGCAAACTGCGGGTTCACCTCACGATTAACATACTCAAAGTCGATATCCATCACCGGTGCCCACGCCTCGCGCAGATCCTTAAACGCCAGATCGACCATGATCTGAATCACCCGCTGCTCAGTCGGTGTAAACTCGCGCCCCTCAATCTTTGCGTGGTAACGCCCACCGCCGCCGAAGAAGTTATCGACCGTGATGTAGACCAGTTTCGGATCAAACACCAGCAGGCCGGTACCTCGTAGCGGCCGCACCTTCACCATATTCAAACTAGTCGGTACAAACAGGGTGTGGACATACTCAGAGAATTTGATCATCTCAACCCCGCCGACTGAGATCTCAGCCGAGCGGCGCAACATATTGAAGAGACTGATACGGTAGGATCGGGAGAAGCGCTCGTTGACCATCTCCAGCGTCGGCATCCGGCCACGCACAATGCGATCTTCGCTCGCAAAGTCGTAGACCCGCGCTTCGCCCGGCGCATACTTCTCATCCGGCTCCATCTCGACGTCACCGCCGGTGACGCCGTTAAGTAGCGCATCGATCTCATCTTGAGAGAGTAGATCATTGACGGCCATGCGCTGAGCTACTGCATAACAAAGTTAGTGTAGAAGACGGCGTTGATCCCCTGACCGAGTGCCGCCTGCTGCATCAACACTTCATTGATCGCCGTCACCATCTCCTGCTGTAGCTGCTCCTTGCCGGCACGGTTATTCATCTCATTGAAGTTTTTACTCGCCATCAGCGTCAGAAGGCGATCGCGAATCGCTGGCATATGCTGCTCTGCCGCTTCGGTCACATCGCTATCATACGCCTGCAGTTCAATCTCCACCTGCATAAACTTCGCTTTGCTGGCGCCCTGGAAGTTGACAATCAGTGGTTTGATTGCCAAATAGATCGGCTCTTTGCGCTCCTCTACCTGCGCCTCTTCGGTTGGCGCCTCATCGCTATCGCCGAGTAGGAAGAGGGCGACACCGACACCGATACCGACGAGTAGAAGCAGCGCGACGATAATGATAATAAGCTTCTTCTTACCACCACCCGCTTCGCCGCCCTCCTCTTCAAGCTGTAGATCTTCATCTTTTGCCATAACTTAACTACCCACGCTGATCACTGATTGTTATACGAGAGCGCACCGCTCCCGCTACCGATAGGGCAGCATACTACCGCAGCAGGTGGTCGCGGTAGTAGCGCAGTTCACGGATCGACTCACGAATATCATCCAGTGCGCGATGGCTCCCCGCCTTCTTAAACCCCTCCGGTAGCTGTGGCCGCCAGCGCCGCGCTAGCTCTTTGAGGGTACTGACATCAAGATTGCGGTAGTGGAACCACGCCTCCAGTTTTGGCATCCAGCGGGCGAGAAAACGGCGATCTTGGCAGATTGAGTTGCCACACATCGGCGATTTACCCGCCGGTAGATACGCCTCTAAAAATGCTAAGGTCTGCGCTTCTGCTGCGGCGACATCGACCTCGCTAGCGCGTACCCGCTCAATCAGACCGGAGCCGCCATGCTGCTTCTGATTCCACTCATCCATGGTCGCTAGTACCGCCTCAGGCTGGTGGATCGCTAATACTGGCCCCTCTGCAATCACACCGAGTCGTGAGTCGGTGACAATGGTGGCAATCTCAATGATCACATCGCGATCGGGCTCAAGGCCGGTCATCTCCAGATCGATCCAGACTAAGTTATCAGGATGTTGCATCCTAAATCCTCCTAACAGTGCGTTCGCCTCAGTGGCGGAAGTGGCGCATACCGGTAAACACCATCGCGATGTTATGCTCATCGGCGGCGGCGATCACCTCCTCATCGCGCATCGACCCACCCGGCTGAATCACCGCCACAATGCCAGCAGATGCGGCCTGATCGATACCATCACGAAACGGGAAGAAGGCATCCGAGGCCATCACCGCACCACGCACCGGCAAGCCGGCATGCTCCGCCTTAATCGCCGCAATCCGCGCTGAGTTGACCCGACTCATCTGACCGGCGCCGACGCCGATGGTCATCAGATCGCGCCCATAGACAATCGCATTCGACTTCACAAATTTCGCCACCTGCCAGCTAAAGAGCAGATCGCGCAGCTCCAGATCACTCGGCTGCCGCTTAGTCACTACTTGGAGCTGCTGGTAGAGTTCACGATCCGCCTGCTGCACCAGTAACCCACCATTGACCCGCTTAAAGTCGAGGCGCGCCGCCTCGCCATTTTCATCCCACTGACCAACCGTCAACAGCCGTACATTCTTCTTAGCCGCCACCGCCGCCTGCGCCTCGGCGCTCACGCTAGGGGCGATGATCACCTCAACAAACTGCCGCTCAACAATCGCACTGGCGGTCGCTACATCGAGCGGACGGTTGAAGGCGATAATGCCGCCAAATGCCGACTCCGGATCGGTTTGATAGGCGCGATCATACGCCGCCAATAGCGTCTCAGCGCAGGCGACGCCGCAGGGGTTGGCATGTTTGACAATGACACAGGCGGGTGATTGATCAAACTGCTTCACACACTCTAGTGCCGCATCGGTATCGGCAATGTTGTTGTAGGAGAGCTCACGCCCCTGTAGCTGCTCGGCGGCCGCAATCGAGCCGGCCACCCGCTCCCCCTCAACATAGAAAGCGGCCGCTTGGTGCGGATTCTCGCCATAGCGCATCTGCTGCTGGAGCTGATACTGGGTATTGAAGGTGCGCGGGAAGGTGGCTACCGCATCGCCGCTGACTCGGCAACCTAGATAGTTAGCAATCGCACCATCATAGCGGGCGGTGTGCTCAAATGTCTTGACCGCCAGATCAAATCGGGTCGGATCGCTCACCCCCCCCTGCTGCTGCAGCTCATTTAGAATCGCTGAGTAGTCATCGGCATCGACCACCACGGTGACCGCCGCATGATTCTTCGCCGCGGCCCGCAGCATCGTCGGCCCCCCAATATCGATCTGCTCAATCGCATCGGCGAGGCTGCAGTCGGGACGGGCAACGGTAGCACTAAATGGGTAGAGATTGACCACCAACAGATCGATCGGCGCAATTGCGTGTGCAGCCATCACGGCATCATCTACCCCGCGCCGACCGAGCAGGCCACCATGAATCTTCGGGTGGAGCGTCTTTACCCGACCATCCATCATCTCCGGAAAGCCGGTGTAGTCGGCCACTTCAATCACCGGAATCGCCTGCTCAGCGAGCAGTTTAGCGGTACCACCGGTCGATAGAATTTCGATACCAAGTGCACTCAACTCACGCGCAAACTCGACGATGCCACGTTTATCAGAGACGCTGATAAGGGCGCGCTTCACAGGGGTCATAGGGGTTCCTTACAGATCGATGTTGAGTAGAGGGTTAGATAGGAGTGACTCACCGACCGCGGTGGCGCTAAACCGAACCGTTAGCCATCGAGTCGGTAGTGTCGTAATTTTTTACGTAGGGTACCGCGGTTTAGACCGAGTAGCTGCGCTGCCCGCGACTGATTACCACCGGTATAGCGCAGCACCAGCTCTAGCAGTGGCCGCTCCATCTCCCGCAGTAGCAGTGCATAGAGATCGGAGGGGGGCGGCGCATCATCACTCAACTCGGCAAAGTAGCGTTCGAGCGCTTGACGAACACAGCCGTTGAGCGGCGCGGGAGGGGGCTTACTCATGCAACCTGCTCCTCACCATGAGCGAGTGCATCAAAAAAGTGGGCAACCTGCGCCAACTGCTGCGCCGCATCCCCCTCTTGATTGATGGTACGACGAAATGCCGCACCGTGGCGCTGGCCACGGCTATACCATGCGATATGTTTACGCGCCATCCGCACGCCGCTGAACTCGCCATAGAATTGGTAGAGATTCTCCAGATGGCGCAGCAGCATATCGCGGATGGTCGTGATCGATGGTGCCGGCAGCAGCTCACCATGACGTAAATAGTGATCAATTTCCCGAAAGATCCAAGGCCGCCCCTGCGCTGCTCGACCAATCATCACCGCATCCGCAGCGGTCTGCGCTAACACCTGCTGCGCCTTCTGGGGGGTGTCGATATCACCATTCGCGATAATCGGGATAGCGACCGCCTGCTTAATCGCGGCGATCGTTTCATACTCCGCCTCGCCATGATAACCATCCGCACGGGTACGGCCATGCACCGCCAGTGCTTGGATTCCGCACCGCTCGGCAAGTTGTGCGATCGCCACCCCATTGCGGCTACTCCGATCCCAACCGGTGCGGATCTTCAGCGTCACCGGCACCGCGACCGCGGCGACCACCGTCTCAAGAATCGACGCCACCAGCCGCTCGTCGCGAAGCAGCGCAGAGCCAGCCAGCACATTACACACCTTCTTCGCCGGACACCCCATGTTGATGTCAATAATATCGGCACCATTATCGACATTGTGGCGGGCGGCATCGGCCATCATCTGTGGATCGGCACCCATGATCTGCACCGAACGGGGGGCATCTTCACCCCGATGATCGGCGCGCCGGCGCGTCTTTTCGCTCCCCCACAGCAGTGAGTTGGAGGAGACCATCTCCGAGACCGCCAGCGCCGCCCCCTGCTCCCGACAGAGTTGCCGGAACGGACGATCGGTAACGCCAGCCATCGGTGCCAGAATGAGCGGGTTGGCGAGAGTGTAGGATCCTATCTGCATCGGCATGCCAAAGTTACGGCACACGGTAGCGACAACTACCGGTGCGCTCGGATAGAGGTTGTCGCGCGATCGGCGCGGCGGTCGATCATAGCCGGTTGCGGCAGCGGAAAAAAGAGCCGGCCACCGCTAGTGTGCGAAGTTGAGCGCAAGGCGCCGGAAGCTATCGAGCCGCTGCCGGCTAATCTCACCCCGATCGGCCGCCGCACTCAAGGCGCAGCCTGGATCGTGTTGGTGGCGACAATCACGGAAGCGGCAGTGGCCGGCGTAGGGGCGTAGCTCAATAAAACCCTGTAACAGCGCCGCTAACGGCAGCGGCCAGAGCCGAAACTCCCGCACCCCCGGTGAGTCGATCACCGCCCCGCCACTCGGTAGGTGGTGGAGGCGGGCGGTACTGGTGGTGTGGCAACCGAGCCCCTGCTCACTAATCGCCCCGACCCGCTCGCCAGCACTCGGTAGCAGCCGATTCACCAGCGAACTCTTCCCCACCCCCGACTGCCCAGCAAACACACTACAGCGTCCGGCAAGTAGCTGCTGTAGTGCCACCATGCCGGTATCGGTGGTGCTACTCGCGTAGATCGGCGGGTAGCCAATCTGCTGATAGTCGGCCAGATCCGCAGCGATTGCCGACCGTGCCGATGCACTCAAGAGATCGACCTTATTCAGTAGCAGACGCGGGGTGATCCCCGATAGCTCAGCGGCCGCCAAGTATTGATCGATCAGCTCACGGCTGTAGTGGGGTTGGGGTGCAGCCACCACGAGGAGTTGATCGAGATTGGCCGCTAGTGGCCGACTACTGCCATCACTTGCCGGTCGACTCAGCAGGGAGCGGCGCGGCACAAGCGCGGTCACCACCCCCTGCTGATCGCGCGCCGGCTGCCACACCACCTCATCGCCAACTGCCAGTGGCTCTAGATTTTGGCGCGGTAGGCAGCGCCAGAGACGACCATCACCGGCCTCAATATCGAGGCTCGCGCCATAGTTAGCGACCAGTAGGCCCGACTGCTCTGCGCCCAGCCCATCGGCACCGAGTGCCGCTAGCTGCGCGGCACCGCGCGCTACCGCCCGCTGCTGGCGCTGCTGCTGAATCTGCTGGATGCGCGCCTGCTGCCGCGCTGTCAGACGCCGTTTGACCATCGCCGGCGCTGCTGCCTAGATCACCACCTCAATCGTCGAAGTGGTAGTAGTGGTGATTCAAGTAGCCGCTGACGTTCTCAATATCCTCATCGAACCAGCGCAACGCCAGCATCTGTTCACAGCGCTGCACCTGACTCTCCAACGCCTCAAGGTTAGTCACCATCGGTGCGGCACGGCGATAGATACTGCTATCGTGACAGCGTACACAGTGCTGCTGATGCAGCTCACCACCCGCCTCATCATCACTCGCATAGGCGGTCGGTAACAGTAACAGTGAGGTAATCAAGATGAGTGGACGAAGCATCGATGAGACTCTCCAAGAGTGAAATAAAAAAAACGGGCCACACTAGCATGACTGTTAGTGTGACCCGTCTCTATATAATGTGGCTGGGGGACTAGGATTCGAACCTAGGTTGACGGAGTCAGAGTCCGTAGTCCTGCCGCTAGACGATCCCCCAGTTGGTAAAACTGGTCGCCGATTATGACCGGAGTGCGGCTGCTTTGCAACCACCCTCCGACCCCCATCGGCAAGCGTTAATATTAACGCTTGGAGTACTGCGGACGCTTACGCGCTTTGTGCAGACCAATCTTTTTCCGCTCCACCTCACGCGCATCACGCGTCAGGAAGCCGCCGCGACGCAGAGGCGAACGCAGCTCCTCATCGTGGCGCACAAGGGCACGCGCAATGGCGTGACGAATTGCGCCGGCTTGGCCGGTGGTGCCACCACCGCGAACGGTGACGTGGACATCAAACTTACCGCCTAGCTCTAACTGCTCAAGCGGCTGACGCACGACCATCCGTGCTGTCTCACGACCGAAGTATTGGTCGAGGCCACGGCTATTGACCACGATGTTGCCACTGCCCGGAACCAACCAAGCGCGGGCGCTGGAGCTTTTACGGCGACCGGTGGCGATCTGCTGCTGTGCCATCTCTATTTACCTTAATCCTGTTAAATCTCAAGCAGTTTCGGCTGCTGCGCGCTGTGCTGGTGATCACCACCGGCATACACCTTCAGCTTACGAAACATCGCCCGACCTAGCGGATTACGCGGCAGCATCCCCTTAACGGCACGACGGATCACCTGCTCTGCATCCTTCGCGATCAGCTTTTCGAAGCTGATGGACTTCATACCACCCGGATAACCGCTGTGGTTGTAATACATTTTGTCGGTCGCCTTGCGGCCGGTGACCCGAACCTTATCGGCATTCACCACGACGATATAGTCGCCGGTATCGACATGCGGGGTATACTCCGCCTTATGTTTGCCACGCAGTCGCATAGCAATTTGTGTCGCCAACCGACCAAGGGTCTTGTCGGTGGCATCGACCACATACCAGTCGCGTTCGACGGTCTGCGGTTTTGCGCTGAAAGTCTTCATCCCGAATCGCTCCCGATACATGGGGGGTTTCAAAAAAGAAGCGAGATTCTACGTCACGCTGCTGCGCGTTGCAACCACCCCGCGCTCTTTTTTTACAGCGCAGCGGGTAACTAGCACGATGAGTAGTCGCTTATGCATAAAAAAAGGCGCGACCAAGGGGGATTCGGTCGCGCCCAACATTCCACCAAAGGAGGATGGAGGAGTCACTGATACGCCGCTGTGCGCATCAGTGGTTGCTAATATAACCATATTCTTATGAACTTACAACCCCCTCGCCACAATTTTTTCACTTACCGCACTCACATTAGGTTGCTACCACCACCGCTGGATCGTTCGCGGGCGGCGGTACCACCGCACTACGCCAGCGCGCTAGCACACTATCGCGCAACCGATTAAGACGACCATGAAAGAAGTGATCGGCATCGGCCATCCAGCGGTAGTCGGGGCGCTGCGGCTGCTGCATTACCCAGGTTGAGACTGCCTGCGGTGAGACCACCTCATCGCGCCCCCCCTGCACTACCATCCACGGTACCTTCACCACCGGTGCCGCATTGAAGTCAAACATCCCCACCGGCGGGGCCACCAGCAGCAGCCGCGCCGCCGCCGCCTTCGCGTGCGCATGCAGTGCAACGTAAGCACCAAACGAAAAGCCAGCAAGCCAGAGCGGCGCGCGCGGGTAGCGCTGTCGGAAGTAGTCCACCACCGCCAGCAGATCCTGCTGCTCACCTATCCCGTGATCGAAGCGGCCACCACTGCGCCCGACCCCACGAAAGTTGAAGGTGACACTGAGCATCCCGAGTGCATTGAAGCTCTCAGCTAAGATGTGTACTACCTTATTCTTCAGACTCCCACCATAGAGTGGGTGAGGGTGACAGATGATGGCTAAGGGGCGATCTTGCGTGTGGCAGTCGGGGCAGGAGGTGAGCACCTCAATGCCGCCGGCAGGGCCGCGTAGCAGCAGCTCCTCACCGCTACAGATACCCTCCTGCATACCATCATAGAGATGGCGTCGATGGAGTTCGGAGAAGTAGATGTCTTCAGGCATAGTTGTTGTATCGGCAGCGCCATAGGTGGCGCACCGCCGCTCTCCCAATTGTTGTTAATCGCGATCCGCTTAGGGGTGATCGCGAGTTGGCTCTGGTAGTCGCAGCCGCGCTACCGGCTCACCGCGCAGTAGGTGGGAGTCGATAATCTCATCGATATCGTCACGATCGACATAGGTGTACCAGACCCCCTCCGGATAGACCACCGCCACTGGCCCCAGCTCGCAGCGCCCAAGACAGCCGGCACTACTAACCCGAACCGCACCGGCACCACTGATGCCCAGCGCCTTAAGGCGCGCCTTTGCGTGCGCCCGCATAGCGCGTGCGCCGTGGCGCTCACAACCATCACAGGCGTCACGACGATTGGTACAGAAGAAGAGATGATAGCGGTAATACATAGCGGTTCCCAAGTTTGGTTGTGTGGTCGGAGCATCTGTTGCAATGCAGCAGTAGCGGCTCATCGATAGCTCAGCTACCATAGTGAGCTGCTATGAAGCCATCACCTATCGTACCGTCCGCGGCAGCCATTCAACAGCAGCTTCAGCCACTGGCCGATCGCTGTGTGCAGTGCGGACTCTGTCTACCCCACTGCCCCACCTATCGCGCCACTCGGCATGAGGCAGCGTCGCCACGTGGACGGCTGGCGCTGATGGCGGCGATCGCTAACGCATCGCTACCGGCTAGCGCCGCCGCAGCGAGCCTGCAGGGGTGTCTCGGCTGTCGTAGCTGTGAGGTGATCTGTCCATCGGGGGTCGCCTACGATAGCGCCCATAGCCTCGCCATGGCACTACTGCCGCAGCCGCTCTCACGGCCGGCGCGGCTGCTACGCTGGTTACTCACTGGGCAGCAGTACAGCGCACGGCAACTGCGACGACAACTACGCCACTACTGCGGCAGCGCGCTCCAGCGCCAGCTACGGCGCTGGCTACCGCGCCACAGCCACCTAGCCGCGCTCGAAGCGCGCCTACCCGATGGCGCGGCGATAGCGCCCCGCCCCGCGCGCCAATCCGCCACCCAGCCGATCGATCGGGTACTACTCTTCGCTGGCTGCAGTAGCGAACTCCTACAGCCGCGTACAGTCGCAGCGGCGCTACGGTTACTGCAGCAGCTCGGTTACCACGTTGAGCTGCTAGATGATCGCTACTGCTGTGGCGCACTCCATCGCCACAGCGGTGACCTCACTACTGCAGCCACACGGCGCGCCGCTACCCTCGCGCCATTAGCTATCGATCCGCAGCGCCCCCTGCTGCTACTCAGTAGCGCCTGCGCCAGTGAACTGCGCGCCGATCACCCGCAACCGCAGCAGATTGAGGAGATTGGCCACTTTCTACAGCGCGTGTGGCCGACCGATCGGCCGCTCCAACCCTTAGCGTGGCGGGTGCTACTCCACACCCCCTGTAGCCAGCGCAACGGGCTACGTCAGGGGCATACGACCGAACAGCTACTGCGCCGCATTCCGGCACTCCAGATCACTACACTCGATCCGCAGCGCTACCCCTGCTGCGGCGGTGGTGGCTTAAGTCAGCTAACCGCCAGCCCCACCGCCAACCAGCTACAAGCAGCGATCTGGAAGGCAGCACAGGGGTACCACGCCATTGTGACTAGCAACGTCGGCTGCGTAACACAGCTGCGTGGCCGCGATGCGCCTCCCCTCTATCACCCGGTAGAGCTACTCGCTGCGGCGCTCGATTGCGACCATTAAATTGCCGTGCGACTACTTACCGTTGAGGTAGCGGCGATCATCAAAGGTACGGATCCACTCCGGTTTCCAGAGGACTAAGCTTGCACTGAGCATGCCGCTTAAAAACGCCTCGGCGAAGATCATCATCGGCGCAAACGGGAGGTAGTTACGCTGTAGATAGCCGCTACTGTAGTCGCTAAATTGCAGCAGCAGCAAGGTACCAGCGAGCTGCGTTAACAGCATCGCTAACGCACCGCCAAGATAGCCATTGACCAGCACATAGATAAAAAAGGTGCGGCGCAGCCGCTGTAGCGAGAGCTGTAATAGCTGATGGGTCACCGCCACCGGTAGCGCCGCTAACAGTAGGATATTAATCCCAAGTGCCGGCCAATCGCCTATCCCATAGTGGGTCGAGATCGCCACCACTAACGCAATCCCAATCAGCGCCAGTTGCCAGCCAAACATCAGGGTAAACAGCGTCGCACCCAGCAGATGAAACGAGAGCCCCGGCTGCAATCCGGCGCGCAACTGCCACAGCAGCAGCAGAAACACCACACTACCAAGAAAGATATTGAGTTTATGGTCGCTCAACATCAGCCGCCACGGCGCCTGCCACAGCGCCAGCAGTAGCAGTAGCAGCGCCAATAGCGCCGCCGGCCAGAGCAGTTGCGGCGGCAACAACTGAGTGGTCATATCCATCGCAGCGATTACCTTTAAAGCTCAATCGATAAAGTCGCGCAACCGCGATCGCAGCCGCGCTTGTGCCTGACTCATCAGCTGACTCACCCGCGACTCGGTCACCTTTAATACGGCACCGATCTCACGCAGATTGAGTTCCCGATCGTAGTAGAGTGTGATAATCAGCCGCTCCCGATCAGGCAGCTTCGCGATCGCTTCAGCAAGACGCTGCTGAAACTGCTCACGCTCAACGGTCGCTAGCTGTACCGACTCCGACTCGTCGGCGTCGCGGTGACCGATCGCGCCATCATCAATGCCCAAATCATCAAAACTGAGCATCTTCGAGCTACTCGCATCCTGCAAAATCCGAAAGTACTCATCAAGCGGTACCCCCATCTCCTCCGCCACTTCTAGATCGGTAGCATCCTGCCCGGTGCGCTGCTCCACCCGCAACATCGCTTCATCTAGTTCACGGGCGCGGCGATGTACCGACTTCGGTGTCCAGTCGTTGCGGCGTAGTTCATCGAGCATCGCCCCGCGCACCCGGATCGTCGCGTAGGTCTCAAAACTAGCGCCATGCCCCGGATCGTAGTGACCAGCGGCATCGAGCAGCGCTAGCAGCCCCGCTTGGATCAGATCATCAACAAGGACATTCGGAGGGAGTCGCGCAATCAGATGATAGGCGATGCGTTTCACCAGCGGTGCATACTGTTCCACCACTACCGTGCTGTCACTAAAGCCGCTGTTTGGGTACATCGCTGCGATCAGATCAGAAGTTGGGTCGAATGAGAGTTAGAGCGCGCGATTATGGCACACTCGCGCCCTCAAGCGTAGAAATCGACCCCACGCGCTAGGCTGCCACCGTGCAGCGGCGTGATCAACGGGCTCTGATCGGCGAGATCGGTGCTGTTCAATCCGCCAACCGCGGCTCGTCCGGCCGCATCGCCCGGCGCACCGCGTCCAGAGCCGCCACCGCTACGCTGCTGAAAGCTCTGCTGCGACACCTCCGACTGCGCAAGGTTGAGCCCCTGCTCGGCGAGCATCTCCCGCAACTTCGGCAGAGCTGCCTCCAGCGCATCACGGGTCGCCGCCTGTGGTGCGACAAACTGGACACTTGCCTGATCCTGCTGCAGCGACACGCGCACCTCAATCGGCCCCATATTGCGTGGATTGAGCTGGAGTTGCGCCTCCCGCAGATCCTGCTTTGCCATCCACACCACGCGCTCCGACATCACCCGATCCCAACCCGGCTGCTGCAGTGGATGGTTCAACTGCAGCGTCGGTGGCGCGGTCGCTACAGTAGCGTTGGCGGGAGCCGCAGCGGGTGCTGCCGCTGGCGCAGTAGCGCTCACCGCATGCGCCCCCCCACCACCGCGCATCGCCTCCTGCAGTGAGCGCAGCAGTGCATCCCCGCTGGCTGCGCTGCCCGCTGCGGCTGCCGGCGGCGCTGCCTCACCCGCTACCGCGCTACCGCCAGCTCTCCGCAGTGCCTCCTCTCCCGAGAGGGCGCGCGCTAACATCCGATCCACTTCACCGCCACGACCCTCACTACTGATACCGCGTGCCGATGAGAGGGGGTCGACCGCGGCGGTCGTCACATCGCCGCTCCCCTCCTTCAACACAGCGGCAAAACTTTGACGACCGATGCCGCTCTCCAGCGGATCGCTGCCGCTACCTGCCCCCCCTCGTCCTAGTAGCTGCTGGATCTGCTGCTGTAGTGGTTCGCCACTGCGCTCACTGACGCCGGCCGGTAGCGGCGCTGCCGCCCTCTCATCACCCGCCGCTAGCGGCGCTCGTCCGGCGTCGGCCAGCGCACCTGATTGATGGGTAGCGACAGCGCTATCGGGCAGCGCTGCTCGCGCCTCGGAGTCAATCGCCGGCGTAGCGGTAGTCACCCCTGCGGCGACCGTCGCCGCTCTATTGGTAACGGTATCGGTGTCGATCAGCGTACCGCTCGCGGAGGCAATAGGCGGCTCCCCCTCCGACGGCGGCACCACCGCACCACCCGCAGCGGCTGCTTCCGGCGGCGGCGCCGCTACCGCTGTTGCTAGCGGTATACTCGCAGCGGCTGCTGAATCGGTTGACTCTGCCTCATCCGCTACGGCTACCGTCTCAGCACCGGTGGAGGCGACCGCGGTCACGGCCTCGGTTGAGGGTATCTCAATAGTCGCGCTGGGCGATTCTGCTGATGCGGACTCAACGGCGCGCTGTTCATAGCGATTTGTCGCTGCTTGCGCCGACTGCTCAGCCATCTCGGCCCGCTCCACTGGCGATTGCTCAGCTTCAGCCATCTCGGCCCGCTCCGCTGCCGACTGTTCAGCTTCAGCTATCTCGGCCCGCTCCGCTGCCGACTGCTCAGCTTCAGCTATCTCGGCCCGCTCCGCTGCCGCCAACCGATCAGCCTCTGCACGATCGGCATTCGCAACCGCCTCACTACGCTGCTGCGCTAGGCGATCTTGGGCGATCTGATCGGCTGCGATCCGATCCTCACTAGCCATCGCTTCACGGCGGCGCTCGATCAAGCGTGCATGCTCTAACCGATCGACTACGGCGCGCTGCTCGCTCGCTGTCTGATCGCTGCGCCGCTGCTCTAGACGATCCTGTGCCAACCGATCCTGCGCGCGGCGATCCTGCGCTAACCGATCAGCGGCGATCTGCCGTTCAGTAACCTGTGACGATTCGCTACGCGCTACCGATCCGCGCCACTGCTGCTCAAACTGTCGAGCAAATGGACTCCCTCCCTCATCAAGGGTAGCTATCGGACGGCTCGCACCAGCGCCAACGACTGCAGACGAGGGGGGGCGCTCAGAGAGCGTAGTAGCGGGGGATGATGGCAACATGGTTCAGGCTCCCTGACAGAGTTCAAAGATTGTTCCACAAAGAAAATGCAAAAAGAGTACCAAATACCGCAGGTACGCCTAGCAATTGACCTCAGCGCCGTCCGCGCTGCGCAAACTCATCGTTCGCCTTCTGCTCTCGCCGCGCTTCCGCCACCTCCTCCTGATCGCGCAGCTTATCGCTCATCTTCGCTAAACCCTGCTGCTTCGCCCGCATCTGTTGCCATAACTGCCGGCAACGTTCGACCTCCTGCCGCCGCTGCTGAAGCTGCAACTCCTGCTGCTGAATGACGCTATCGAGATGAGCAATGAAGCGCTGTAGCTCAATATATTGATTAATCCCAATCCCGCTCGCGCCGCTGCGAAGCGCTTGCTGTCGATACTCCAACCGGTACTGACGCAGCTCGACTAACTGCTGTTGTGCCGCTGCCACCTGCTGCTGCGCCGCCCCCAACTTCTGCGCTGCCGCCTGCTCCTTATCGGCTGCTAACTTAATCAACGGCTGTAACCGCTGTGAACGCTTCATCGGTCACGACTCATCGGCGCGCCGCTTTTGCCGGCTGCTGCGCCTGCTGAATTAGCTGCACTAACGCCTGCTGACAGCTATCGTAATCCATCGGGTCGCGCATCCCCTGCTGCAGAAACTCTAGTAGCAGTGGCTGCATCCGGATCGACTCATCGATACGTGGGTTACTCCCATGCGCATAGGCACCAACACTGATAAGATCCTGATTCTGCTGATAGGTGGAGTAGACGCGATTGAACCAGCGTGCTGCCTGCTGATGATCATCACTGGTGATCTGCGGCATCGCACGGCTAATTGAGGCTTCGATATCAATCGCCGGATAGTGGCCAGTCTCAGCGAGCGCGCGCGATAGGACAATGTGACCATCGAGAATACCGCGCGCGGAGTCGGCGATCGGATCTTGCTGATCATCCCCCTCAGTCAACACCGTGTAGAAGGCGGTAATTGACCCACCCCCCTTCTCACCATTACCGGCCCGCTCTACGAGCGCCGGCAGGCGGGCAAAGACCGAGGCGGGATAACCTTTAGTTGCCGGTGGTTCACCAATCGCCAGTGCAATCTCGCGCTGTGCCATCGCATAGCGGGTGAGGGAATCCATCAGCAGCAGCACACTACGCCCCTGATCGCGAAAATATTCAGCGATGCTAGTGGCCAGTGCCGCGCCATGCATTCGCATCACCGGCGTGGTATCGGCGGGTGCGGCCACCACCACCGAGCGCGCCATCCCCTCCGGCCCGAGGATGTGCTCAATAAACTCCTTCACCTCGCGGCCACGCTCACCAATCAGCCCAACGACCACCACATCGGCGGTAGTAAACTTGGTCATCATCCCTAACAGCACACTCTTACCGACACCGGAGCCGGCAAAGAGCCCCATGCGCTGCCCCCGTCCCACCGTTAAGAGGGTGTTGATCGCCCGCACGCCAACATCGAGTGGTTCATCAATCGGGTGGCGCGCCATCGGATTGACAAAGCGGCCACTGAGCGGGAAGCGCTGGCGGGTGTTGAGTGGCCCCTTGCCGTCGAGCGGATCACCGGCACCATCTAACACCCGCCCGAGCAGTTCATCGCCGACCGGCGCATCATAGATACGACCGGTCGGTACCACCCGCGAATCGGGTCCAACGCCGCGCACCGCACCGGTCGGCATCAGGTAGAGTTTATCGCCGGCAAAGCCGACCACCTCCGCCTCCACCGGCTCAACACCGGGACTCACCACCAGACAGCGGGCACCAATAGTCGCCTGCAGCCCCTCCGCTTCTAGGGTCAGCCCCACCATCCGCGTGAGTCGCCCCTCAACCAGCAGGGGGCGAGGTTGGTCGATGCGCTGCCGGTAGCGTTGCAACCCCTGTAGCGCAACCGCCTCAATCTGCTGCTGTAGCGGGGTCACGCCCGATCCCCGTGCACCGCCTCATCAGGAGCAGCGCTTTCATCAGCGGCCGCGGTCGGTTCACTCGCTGGTTGTGCATCGTGGAGCGCTTCACCTGCGAGGAGGCGCGACACCACCTCATCAAGCCGCTTCTCTAACGTCGCATCGATACGCGATCGATCACTCTCAATCCGAAACCCGCCGGCGGTGATTGCCCGATCCTCCACCACCCGCCAGCGCTGCGGCTCATCATCGCTTGGGGTAAGTTGCTGGCGCACTAGCGTGGCGTCGTCGGGGTGGAGGTGGAGTCGAATCGACTGCGCCGCTAGCGGTAGCGCCGCTAAGGCTTCGCGCACCAGTGGCAGCAGCAGCGCCGGATCGCGCTGTAGCTCTTGGCGCACCACTTGCCGCGCCACGCTCAGTGCTAGTGTTACCAGTTCTCGCTGCAGCCGCTCGCCGACTGCGGCAATCGGTTCGGCGAACTGATCCATCATCTGTTGTAGATTCGCTGCCTGCTGCTCCAGCGCCTGCTGCTCCTGCTGCAGTAGCTCCCGCTGCGCTAGTAGCTGCGCCACTTCGCCATCGATCACCTGCTGACCGGCGGCTAAACCGTCGCGCTCTCCCTGCTCAAACCCCTCGCGGTAGGCCTCCTCCTGAATCGCTTCAATCTCTTCCGCGGTGAGTTGAGGCAACCGCTCCGGTTCCGGTTCGGGCTCCGGTTCGGTTGGCCGTGGCGCGGGGCGCCCATCGACATAGGGCATCTCCCAACGCTCAAACGCACTCAGATCGTCTTGGCGGATGAGTCGTGTTAATTTGCGATGCGGCTCTTCACTCACAACGCTATCGAATCTTCACAGTGATGCGGGCATAGATCATCAGACAAACTCCTCACCTGCGCCGGCGAGGTTGATATCACCCGCTTCGGCCATCCGGCGTGCAATCGCTAGGATCTCTTTCTGCGCTGCTTCGACATCGGAGAGGCGCACCGGCCCACGCGCCTCTAGATCGTCGCGTAGCATCTCTGCCGCTCGCTTCGACATATTTTTGAGAATATGTTCGCGCAGCCCCTCATCCGCCCCCTTGAGTGCAACAATTAGGGTCTCGGAGTTGATCTCGCGCAGCAGCGCCTGAATATCGCGGCTGTCGACATCGATCAGGTTATCAAACACAAACATCAGATCTTCGATCTTCTGACCGAGATCCTGATCGGTGTCTTTGACCCGCTCCATGATCGCCCCTTCGATCGAGCTATCAAGGAAGTTGAGGATGTTCGCTGCGGTCTTGGTGCCGCCGACGCTAGAGGATTTGAGCGACGAACCGCTACCAGTGAACTGTTTCTCAAGGATCTCATCGAGTTCGGCAATCGCGGTCGGTTGGATACCGTCGAGACTGGCGATACGCATCACAATATCGGAGCGCATATTCTCCGGCAGCAGACTCAACACCTGCGCCGCCTGATCGCTATCGAGATAGGAGAGGACAATCGCGATGATCTGTGGGTGCTCTAGCCGCACGACTTCAGCAATCGCGCGCGGTTCCATCCACTTGAGCGACTCTAATCCTTTCGATGAGCGACCGAGTAGTATGCGGTCAATCAGGTTGCCGGCCTTATCTTCACCGAGGGCGTTGGTGAGGACTTTACGCAGATACTCTTCGTTGCCGGTACCTAGGGCAGTCTGGGTACCGAGGGTCTGGGCGAAGTCGGCGACCACCCGATTGACCTGTTCACGGGTGACGTTGCGTAGCGACGCCATCGCCTCGCCCACTTTCTGCACCTCTTTTGGACCGAGGTGCTTCATGATCGCTGCCGCCGACTCTTCACCGAGGCTCATCATTAAAATGGCCGCCTGCTGCGCGCCCGTCAGCCCCATCTCTCGCATCTGCGGCATCGGTGGTCCGGCGGCGGCTGCGCTTGCTGCCTGTTCTGCCATCAGTTAACCCCCTCCCCTAGTTCTGGGTTAGACATCTTGTAGCCAGGTGCGAATCACCTGCGCTACTAGTTTCGGATCATCGCGTACCACATCCTGTAGTAGTTTGATGTTGGCCTCATAGGCATCCGGTCCCGGCAATTTCACCATACCATCGAGTTCAGAGCCACCGCTGAGGCTGAGCGAATCATCTTCAAGCGAGTCGGCACCGGCGGCGATCATCGTATCCTCCTCCTCCTCCTTGACCACCGCTAGACTCCGCATCACCGGTCGCAGAACACCGAGGATCAGGGTCAGCACTACTAGTGCGCCGAGTACCATTTTTGCGAGGTTGATAAACCACGGCTGCTGCCAGATCGGAGTCGAGGGTATGCCGGCGATGTCGCGCACGCCATCAAATGAGGCGTTGATGACGTTGACACTATCACCCCGCGCGGCATTGTACCCGATCGCTTCACGCACGAGGGCGGTGATGCGTGCAATCTCCTCTTCGGAGCGGGGCTGGTGGGTCACGATACCATCAGCGCCGGTAACCGCCCGATCATCGACCACCACCGCGACTGATAGGCGTCGTACTAGACCGCTGGCGAGTTTGGTGTGGCTGATGGTGCGATCGAGTTCGTAGTTGGTGGTCGAGCGGCTGCGCTCACTCACTGTTTCGCCGCCCCCTTTGGCGCCATCGGCGATCTCGGGCGCGTCACCAGCATTCGGGGGCTGGTTGGAGAGTGCGCCGGGGACACCTTGTATGGCGTTGTTGGTGCTGCGCTCTTTCGATACTTGTTCACTGCGTAGCGCGGGGAGATCGGGGTTGAAGGACTCTTCGGTCTTTTCGGTGACGGTGAAGTCGATCTCGGCGGCGACTTGGGCGCGGACTCCATCCATGCCGAGCAGTGGCATCAGTAGGTTCTCTACCCGCTGTACGTAGCTCTCTTCGATTTGGCGCGTATATTCAAACTGATCTTGGGTTGCGTCCATCTCGGCGCTCGCCTTTTTGTCGCTTAGGAGGCGGCCGCGCTGGTCGAGTAGGGTCACTCGCCCCGGTTCGAGGTTGGGAATGCTGGATGCGACCATGTGGGTAATGGCGGCAATTTGGCTCGCTTCTAGGATGCGGCCGGCGTAGAGATTGACGAGTACGGAGGCGCTCGGTTGCTGCCGTTTGCGTACAAATACCGATTGTTTGGGTAGGGCGAGGTGGACGCGGGCGCTCTCAACCGCTGCGAGGGTTTCGACTGAGCGGGCGAGTTCTTGTTCGAGGGCGTGTTGGTAGCGCGCCTGCTCCATAAATTGGGTGGTGCCAAACTCCTGTTTCTCTTGTAGTAGGTCGAGTCCGCGGGGGCTGGATCGGGGGAGTCCCTGTTTGGCTAGTTCTAGTCGGAGGTTGTGGAGTACTTCGGTTGGTACCATCAGTGCGCCGGTGCGTTCGTCGAGGTGAAAGTCGACGCCCTGTTGTTGTAGTACTTCCATGATGGTGGATGTTTCTGCTTGGGCTAGTTCGCCGAAGAGTACTGAGTAGTCCTCATTTTGTGACCAGAGCACAATGCCGAAGCCGAGGGCGACGCTGGCGGCGAGACCAAACATCAACCCTAGCTGCCGTACCATCGGTAGGCTGGTGAAGCCGGAGACGTAGTTGCTCAGGGTTTCGGTATTGAGTGAGACGGCCATGGTGGGGATTCCTGTTGCGATGCTTTAGCGTATCAGACCTGCATCCGCATCACTTCGCGGTAGGCTTCGATCATTTTGTTTCGGACTTGGATCATACCGTCAAATGCGAGTCCTGACTTATTTTTTGCAATCATGACGTCGGCGAGGCTTAGGTTGGGATCGCCGAGTTGAAAGGCTTCTTGCATGCTGCTGGATTGCTGTTGCATGGCGTTGACTTTGTCGACTGACTGTTTGAGTAGCTGCGAGAAGTCGGCTGGCATCGCTTCGCTGGCGCTGCTGCTATTGCTGCGGGATGGGGCGGCTTGATCGGGCGCGGCGGTGGTGATGGGGGCGGCGGTTGGGCGGCTGTTTTGGGCTTGTGCGGTGGCTAGGCGTAGCTGTGATAGTAGATGGCTGGTGTCGATGGTGTTCACAATTCACCTCCGGGTGGTCAATTTGGTTTGATGATGGTGGACGGCTAGCGGGTTTTGTGCCAATTGGTTGGATTCTTTTTTTTATCAGTAGGTTGTTGGTTGTTTTTGGTTTGAGTGACGGGATATTGACTTGGGTGGTGGTTCTGGGGGATTGACGCTCCGGGGGGTGACGCTCCGGGGGGTTGACAGTCCGGGGAGTGGCACTCCGGGGGGTGACGCTCCGGGGGGTGACGCTCCGGGGGTGACGCTCCGGGGGGGTGACAGTCCGGGGAGTGGCACTCCGGGGGTGACGCTCCGGGGGTGACGCTCCGGGGGGTGGGAGGCGCTCCGACGGGACGCCGTGAATACGTCCCTGTAGGCTTGACGGCCGCCTCCCCGCGGCCGACACCCGTCGGATCGCCTCCCACCCCCCGCTGCTGAGAGAGCCTTCTGACGGGCTTGAACAGTTTGCTTTAAATCTACGCGAATCTATGTTAGAATCTCCAAAATGGAGAGATTAGTGAGCATAGGTGAGCGCAGGCG
>JGI10211J34971_10000199_pt1 | contig 47277 bp, 55 predicted proteins | sample Etolagsediment_FD_34971 | JGI IMG/M metagenome (IMG submission 34971) | reverse complement strand
GCCGGAGTCGTAAGACTGCGGTGAAACCGGCCTCTGCGAAGCAGGAAGTTAACACCATAACTACTTATGAGTAGGTTTGGGTAAGTTTAACGGAACGGTTGCTCGATATCTCACGGATCGAGGCGCGCCGGCTCGATCTCAATCCGCAGCCACTCCACCTACCGACGCTGATCGCGCAGCTCGTGGAGATGTTCACACTGCAAGCACAGGCGAAGCAGCTGGCGTTTCACTACCAGTGTGATCACCCCCTCCCCACCTGCGTCACCACCGATGGTCAACGGCTACGGCAGATCCTGATCAATCTTCTGAGCAACGCGGTTAAATATACCCGAGAGGGTGAGGTTCGGTTGCGGATTAGCTACCGCAATGAAGTAGCGCGCTTTCTGATCGAAGATAGTGGTATCGGCATTCGGCCGGCGGATCTGGATCGCATCTTCAACCCGTTCGAGCGCCTGCGTGATGAGCAGACAGCAACCGTCCCTGGTACCGGTCTGGGACTCACCATCTCACGGCTACTCTGTAACCTACTCGGTGGCGATCTGCAGCTACAGAGCGTCTATGGTGTGGGGAGTTGCTGTACGCTATCACTGATGCTACCGATATGGCGGCAGCCGCTCCCGATCACACCGCCCGATAGTACCCGCATCAGCGGTTATGCAGGCGAGCGACGGCGGCTGCTGGTGGTCGATGATGTCGCCGCGCACCGGCGGCTGGTGTGCGACACACTAACACCGCTCGGTTTTGAAGTGAGTGAGGCGCATCAGGGGAGTCTGGCGTTGAGACTGGTCGCAGAACACTCATTTGATCTGATCCTGCTGGATATTCGCATGCCGGGACTGGATGGGTGGCAGGTGGCGGCGGCGCTGCGTGCAGCCGGTTATGCTGGGCGGTTGCTGATGCTGTCGGGAGATGCGATTGAGGATCATCGCGAGGCGCTGCAGCAGCAGTTGCATGATGGTTATCTGAGTAAACCGCTGCAGATCCCGCTGCTGCTGACTGAGATGGGACGGCTGCTACAGCTACAGTGGCAAGAGGTGAGCGATCAGCGTGGTGAAGCGGTGCCGACCGAAGCGGGTGAACGGGTGCCGCCGGTCGCGCCCGCAAGCGGGCGGCCGCCCACTTCATCAGAGCGGGAGGCGCTGCTTGCCGTCGCCTCGATCGGTTACCTTGATGCAGTGCGGCAGCAGTTGACGCAGTGGCAGCTGCGCGGTATCGATCCCCCCCTTTTAACTCAACTAGAGCAGGCTGCCGCTCAGTGCGATCTGATCACGCTGCAGCAGCTGCTGGAATCATCAACATGATAGCCAATCCTGATCAACAACCGGTGGTGCTGGTGGTTGATGACTCACCCGACTCGCTCGGCATGCTCCACACCGCACTCCATCAGGCGGGGTATGTGGTGTTGGTCGCACTACATGGTCAGCAGGCGATCGATATCATTAGCCGCATCACCCCCGATGTGATTCTCCTTGATGCGGTGATGCCGGTACTCGATGGGTTTGCTGCTTGTGAGCAGATACGCCGTGAACTCCCGCTGACGCCGATCCTGTTTATGACCGGCTTAGGGGCAGATGCCGATATTGTGCGGGCTTTTAGTAGTGGGGGTACCGACTATCTGCAAAAGCCGATCCGACCGGCTGAACTGCTAGCGCGGATCGGTACGCACCTGCAAGCGGCGCGGATGTTGGCCGGTGCGCGTAACGCGCTCGATATTGCGCGCCAGTTTGTGTTGGCCGTCAATACCAGCGGTGGCACCCGCTGGTATACCCCGGAAACTGGTGATCTGCTGCGCGGTCACGGTTTCGATCCCGACGCGACCGCCGGCCCGTTATCAGCGGCGATCGCCGCTTGGTTGCCGCACCATCGGCAGCGGGGCGATCTGATCCTGTCGACCCCGCATCGTCCACTCACCCTGCGCTACTTTAAGCTGGCGGCGTCCGATGAGCATCTACTACGGCTGGTGATTGGCGATCTGCTACGCGATCCGGCGCTATTGGAGCGGGTGCTGCCACTCACTCATCGCGAAGCGGAGGTACTGCTCTGGGTCGCTCACGGTCGTACCAATAAAGAGATTGGCGAGATTTTGGCGATGAGCCCACGCACTGTGAATAAGCATCTAGAGCAGCTCTTTCCAAAACTCCAAGTAGAGAATCGAGCAGCAGCGACCGCTATCGCTATCCAGGCACTACTGGGATTACCGATCTGAGAGCTGGAACCGCTTCACTAGCCGCTGTAGCTCTAGTACCAATCCACTCATCGTCTCACTCGCTGCCGCGGCCTGATGTGCGCCACCGGTATTCTGCTCGGCAACGTGGGTGATGTTGCTAATGTTGCGATTCACCTCCTCAGCTACGCCGCGCTGCTGTGTCGCGGCATCGGCGATCTGGGTGTTCATCTGATTAATGCCCGTTACTGCGCTGGTGATCCGCTCGAGTGACTGCTCTGCCGCTTCTGCACGGGTGACGGTACTGGCTACCTGATCACGGCTCCCCTGCATCGTCTTCACCGCCATACCGGCACCCGATTGCAGCCGTTCGATCATCTGTTGGATCTCTTCGGTAGATTTTTGGGTACGCTGTGCAAGCGTCCGCACCTCATCGGCAACCACGGCAAATCCACGCCCCTGCTCACCGGCGCGCGCTGCTTCAATCGCCGCATTCAGTGCTAGCAGGTTGGTCTGTTCTGCCACGCCGCGAATCACATCGAGTACACTGCCAATCTCACCGCTATCGTGCGCCAACTTCTCAATCGCCACAGCAGTATGCTCCACCTCACTGGCCAACCGCCGAATGGCGCTGATGGTCGCATTGACCACTTCACGCCCCTGCTGCGCCGCTTGATCGGCATTGCTTGCGGCGTGCGCCGCTTCAGTGGCGTTGTGGGCCACCTCTTGCGTGGTCGCAACCATCTGATTCATTGCGGTGGCGACCTGCTGCGTCTCAGCCTGTAGCGCCTTGACCCCTTGATCGGTCGATTCGGCAATATCGTGCATCCCCGTCGCTGCACTGCTAATACGACGGGTCATCTGACCAATACCGTCGATCATCTGCCGCAGATGGGAGGCGGTTTCACGGGTTGCTTGTAGCAGTTCGCTCACTTCGTCACAACAGCGTTGGTTGCCGCTAGATTCCGCGTGATGTTGTGATAGATCACCGGCGGCGATCGCTTTGAGTTCGATGATGACGCTCTGGAGGGGGGCTAACTGGCGCTGTAGATACCAGTAGACCAGCACAATCACCAGCAGTACGACGGCGGCTGCACTCGCATAACCGGTGACATTGGCTGATAGTTGATGCTGGTAGCTATCACTATAGTCAGAGAGGGTAATAATACGGGCAATCAATTCACCATCGGCACCAGTTAACGGCTGAACCGCTGCTGAGTGAACCTGATTATCCAGATGTACCACCTCAAATAGCGACTGCGGTAGCGGCGGGAGTGTCAATCCGAGGCGTGGCAGCAGTGCCTGCTCGGTTGCATAATCGATGTGCCCCTCCGGATTGAGTAGCACCACATCAGCGCCATCGCGCGCCTTAAACGCAGCGACGATATCGTCGAGCCCCTGCATCAGCAAGCCAACCCCAACGGCCGTCCCTCGGACAAATAGCGGCACGGCCAGTACCAGTTGGAGTGAACCATCATCATCGCGCTGCAACCCACTATGGAGCTTGCCATCAGCGATAGCGGCAGCGACTAGGTGCTTATCCGTGTGGCCGCTGAAGCGGTGGGGTTTCGAGAAGAGTACTTCGCCAGTGGTATCGCTCAACTGTAGTCGATCGATCACACCACTGGCGGCCAACACGTTGAAGATCGGTGTCACGACCGCCTCCAACTTCGCACTATCATGTTTTTTTAACGCTTGCCGCGTCTCCCGATCACGACTCAGGCTATTGGCGTTGGCCTCCATCTGTGTCACATGACTGGCGACTAGCGCCTGCCAGAGCTGCGATTTGCCGGTGAATACCGCATCTTGAAACCGGCTCTCGACGTGGTGCTGCGAGATGCGACCGGTGACCACTAAGGCGGTGGCGACCAGCAGCGTCGCCACCACTGCCGCTAACGTGATTCGGGCACGCAGATTCATCTGCTACTACTCGACTGGATAGCCTGCATTCTGCCACGCTGGCAGACCATCGCGGAAGTAGTTAATATTCCGGAACCCCCACTCTATAGCCTGTTTTGCTGCCTCAGAGGATCGCGGACACTTCTCACCATTGCAGTAGATGACCACGGGATCATCGACCCCCGCCTCGGCCGCCAACGCCTCCTGTGTAAAGTGGCCATCTTTGTTGTTCAGATGCACAGCGTCGGGGATCCGACCCGATACCCAGTTCTGATCACTGCGCACATCGACAAACAGCGCGCCTTGATCAAATAGCTGCTTCGCCGCAGTGACATCGATTGTGGTTGCCCCCTCAACGTGCATCGGTGCGATCCCGCCTGCCACCACCGGCAGCGCGCAGGGGACGCTCAACAACACTAACAAGAGTCGTGGCAGAATATGGGAAAATCGTTGGATCATGATGAAACCTCTCCTTTAGCAGTTTTTAGATACAACATGCCCGGTGCAGCGGGTGCTGCCGCGACCACGTTGACTATTGGGCAATTGCCCTATTATGAGCGTTTAATCGATACGCCGCATCAACCACCCCCACAACCCATAGACGATGAGCGTCGGCAAGAGTGCAGCTAACAGCGGCGGCAGCGTGTAGACCAGCGCGACCTCACTAAAGATAGCGTTAAAGAGGTAGAAGCCGATCCCTAATAGCGTGCCGATCAGCAGTCGCTGGCCGGCACTGCTATCGCGCAGCGAACCGAACACAAACGGTAGCGCAAGTAGCACCATACCGGCAGTCACTAGCGGCGTAAAGAGGCGTTTCCAAAAAGCGAGTTGATAGGGGGTAGCGGCCATACCGTTAGCCTGCATAAAGGTGGTGTATTCGTAGAGGTCAAACAGCGACAGGTTGACCGGCTTTACCGCCACTAAGTTGAGCAGTGCCGGTTTTAGGCTACTCTCCCAGCGGAGTTCAGGTAGCTGTTGGTAGCGGCTGCCGGCGATATCAATATCATGCACGGTGACGTTTAGCAGCAGCCAGTGATCCTGCTGATAGCGGGCACTCTGGGCGGTGATGATCTGGCGCAGCTGCCGCGCTTCAAATCGGTAGAGACGGAGATCAATAGCGCGACTATCGGCAAACAGTCGAATGTTGATGAAGGTCTCTCCATCGCGTGCCCACAACCCCTCGCGACTGTTGGCACTAAAGTTTTGTGCTAGCGCTTCCGCCCGCTGAAGTCGCGCGGCTTTCTCCAGCGGCGGTGCCACCACCTCGCCGATCAGCAGCGACAGCAGCGCTAGCAGCAGAGCGCTGATGAGTACAGCGCGCTGGATCTGGCCAATCGATAGGCCGGCTGCGCGCATCACCAGCAGCTCACTGGTTGCCGCCAGCGCACCGAGGCCGAGCATCGCCCCGAGTAGTGCCACGGTGGGGAAGAGTTCGTAGGCTTGGCGCGGTAGCAGCATCAAACTGTAGCGGATCACAGCGGCAAAGTCGTAGTGACCGCGACCAATCTGGTTGAGTTCACCGAGCAGACTGCTAAAGAAGTAGATAATCAGTAGCAGCAGCAACGCGATCAAAATGTAGCTGGTCACCACGCGACCAATGTAACGGGTTAATAGTCCCATTATGCCGCCTCCCGCGGCAGCCGCCGCTGCCGCCACAGCAGCCAACCTAGTAGCAGCAGCGCCAATCCATGCACCCACCAGAGACCCACCTGCGGTGGCCACGCACCGCGGGCGATCTGCGACTTACCTACGGTGAGTAAATTGGTGTAGAGAATATAGATCAGCACACCCAACAGTAACCGACCATATCGCCCCTGGCGCGGCGAACTCTCTGCTAACGGCACCGCTAACAGTGCTAGCAGGAGCGCTCCAATCGGTACGGCCAACCGCCACTGTAGCTCCGCCTGCTCACGTCGATCGTGACTCGCTAGCAGGACTGATGTGGGGAGTGCGGCACGCACTCGCCCGCCCGCATCCATTTCATCACGCCGCTGCTGGATGCGCACGGCGTGGCGCTCAAACTCGATGATCCGAAAGCGGCCACTGATAGAGATATCCTCATAGCGGTGCCCCCGTTCAAAGATGATGAACTGGTCGCCATTGGGCTGTTCGCTGCGACTTGCCCGCTCGGCGGTGATGATATGGGTATCGCCATTGGGCTGTTTTATATAACCAAAGAGACCGCGCCCCCCCGCCTCATCACTCTGTTCAACATAGAGCAGCGGACCACCGGGTAGCGGTTGAGTAAATCGTCCAGCGGCAACCCCCTGTAGCTCCCGTTCGGCTGCTGCTGTGGCGATCAACTGCACCGCTTTCGCCTCCATCTGTGGTACCCACCAGAGTGTGGCTAACGCCAGTAGCAGTGCAACAATAAGTGCTGGCCGCGCCACCATCAGTAGCAGTTGTCCCGGCCCAATACCGCACGCGCTAAGTGCCGCCATCTCGCTATCACGATAGAGGCGACCGAGTGCTAGCATCACCGTCAATAGCAGAGCAAATGGGAGAATAAAGACCACCTGCGCGCCGCTCTTGAGCAGGAAGAGCTGCAGCACCATATCGACCGGAAACTCACCATCGGCAGCATCGCCGAGCAGCCGAATGAACGTGACGCTCATAAAGATGAGCAGGAGTACCGTGCTAACGCCGAGAAAGCTCAGCACAATCTCGCGCAGTAGATAGCGTTGAATGATCAAACAGTGCGGTTCCCGGTTTTATGGCGGCGGACAGATTGCCACCGGATGCGGTAAGCTTGCGACCATAGCCGGGGCGTTACGTTAAGTTTACGCGAATCTGATCACGGCGGAAAACCACCAACGCATATCATCCCCCATCCACCCCAACAATCTGTCAGGAGTTCGTATGGAGTACACCATCAAGAGTGGTAAACCGGAAAAACAGAAGAGCGCTTGTCTGCTCGTCGGCCTCTTCACTAAGGGGCGTCTACCACCGATCGCCGCAGCACTTGATGAAGCGAGCGGTGGCGCCATCCGTGCCGCGGTTAAGAGTGGCGATCTAGCGGCTAAACCGGGAGCGACTCTGCTCCTGCGGCGGCTCGATGGCGTTGCTGCTGAGCGGGTGCTATTAGTCAGTGCCGGCAGTCGCCATGAGGCGATCGATCGCGCTACCTTCCGTAAGATGGCACAGGGGGCAGCGGCCGCGCTCCTCCCCTTAGCGGCAACCGAGGCGCTCACGGCGCTGCACGATCTACCCGTAACTGAGGGTGATGCCGGGTGGCAGGCGCGCAGTGTGATTGAGGCGATCGCCGCTGCCCACTACCGCAGCGATCAGATGAAGAGCGATGAGGGGCGGCGGGATGCACCGGCACCGAAACTACAGCAGCTACGACTCCTCGCGAGCGGTAAGAAGCAGCTACCGCTGTTAGAGCAGGCGCTACAGCAGGGGCAGGCGCTAGCGGCCGGACGGGCACTGATTCGGCAGTTAGCCGATCTTCCGGGCAACATCTGCACCCCCGACTACCTAGCGCAGCAGGCGCGGCAGATCAGTAGCGACTGGTCGGGCTTAGAGTGTGAGGTACTCGATCAGGCGGCGATGGAGCAGCTCGGGATGGGCTCTCTCCTCTCGGTAGCGCGTGGCTCCCGTCAACCGCCGCGGCTGATTGTACTGCAGTGGCGCGGCGGGGCCGCGGATGCGGCACCGGTGGTGCTAGTTGGCAAGGGGCTCACCTTCGATGCGGGCGGTATCTCACTCAAGCCGGCGGCAGCGATGGATGAGATGAAGTATGACATGTGCGGCGGCGCGACAGTCCTCGGTGTGATGCGGAGCGTCGCTGAATTGCAGCTACCGATCAATCTGATTGGTGTCGTCCCCGCATCTGAGAATCTCCCTGATGGCAATGCGAATAAGCCGGGCGATATTGTGACCTCTATGTCGGGACGCACCATAGAGATCCTCAACACCGATGCTGAGGGGCGTTTAATCCTCTGTGATGCCCTCACCTACTGCGAGCGCTTCAATCCCGAGGTGGTGATCGATATGGCGACCCTCACTGGTGCCGCACTGGTTGCGCTCGGGAAGCAGACTACCGCACTGCTTGGCAACGATCAGCCGCTGATTGATGCGCTGATCGCAGCCGGTGAGCGCAGCGGTGATCGCGCGTGGCAGCTTCCGCTATGGGATGAGTATCAGGAGCAGCTCAAAAGCCCATTTGCAGATATTGCCAATATCGGTGGACGAGATGCCGGTACGATTACCGCTGCCTGCTTCCTCTCCCGTTTCACCCGTGACTTCCGTTGGGCGCACCTAGATATTGCCGGTACCGCTTGGCTCAGCGGTGATAAGAAGGGGGCAACCGGCCGACCACTGGCCCTGTTACTGGAGTATCTACTCAACCGCGTTGCGGATCAGGAGAACAAGCAGTGAAGGCGTTAGAGCAGATTTTAGAGCGTTTTATCTTCAGTAGCCGGTGGCTGCTTGCCCCCTTCTATGTCGGCCTAGTGCTGGCCATGGGGCTACTGCTGGTGAAGTTTGTCAAAGAGTTTGTACAGTTTCTGCCGATCGTGTTTAGCGGCGCTTCGGGTGATGTCATTATCGGCGTGCTGACGCTGATCGATGTGGTGATGATCGCCAACTTGTTGTTGATCATTGTGTTTGCCGGTTATGAGAACTTTGTCTCCCACATCGATACCGACAACAGCGAAGATCGCCCCTCATGGATGGGGCATGTCGGCTTCTCTGATCTGAAGATGAAGCTGATCGGCTCGATTGTCGCCATCTCTGGTATTGAGCTGCTGAAGGCGTTTATGTCGATTACCGACTACACGAATGAGCAGCTAGCGTGGAAGGTCGGCCTGCATATGACCTTTGTCGTCTCCGGCGTACTCTATGCGTTGATGGATAAATTGGGCGATAAGGGACACCACTGAGTGTGGGCAGAGCAGCGACCGCTAAGGTCGCTGCTTGCCACACCCATTAACCGCTACTCGTTATCGGTTGGCAGCGGTGTTGGCTGGCGCCGCTCTAACCAGCCAGCCCGCTCCTGTAGCCGGGTCTGCGGCACGCTCTCTAGGGCAGCAAATTCAGCCGAGAGGCGATCTTGTGGCATATCGATAAAGGCGATCTGCTGCTCATCATCGATCTGCATGCGTTGCCACGGCACCAGATAGTGTTCACCGCCAATGCCGAGGATACCGCCGCTACGCACTAAGATGTGGCGCACTTGGCCCTCGCTATCGATTAAGATATCACCAATCTTACCGAGGGAGTGGGCGCGATTGTTCTGCACCGCTAGGCCACGTAGATTGTTGAAGCGGTAGAGATCGCTGATGGTCGGTTCACTAGCCAGATTCATCACCGGGCTCTCGCTTACCGGTGCCATCATCATGCTCTCATATTCAACCGCATCACTCGCTTCGACCGCACCACCGCCATCGACCGCCTGCGCCTGCAGCGCACCCGCCGTTAGTAGCAGTAGACCACAACCGATCAGCTGAAATTGGGTAAGCTGAGTTTGCATCGTCACACCTCCCTGAAGATGGGGTTAAAAGAGGCAGCACCGGCATCAACCGTGCAGTTGAACCAGTGCCTCGTTAAGGTGTAGACGATCCGGTGGGATTACGCCACTCCAGCACTTGCATCGTACATGCAATCGGATTCTCACTATCTGCCGCTACGGTGTGAACCTCTCGGGTCTGCCACTGCGCCGGATCGATCGCTGGAAACCACGCATCGCCCTCAATCTCGGTGTGAACTGTGGTCAGATAGAGGCGATGTGCGCGCGGTAGTAGCTGCTGATAGAGGCTAGCACCACCGATGATCATCACCTCTGGCGCAGTGGCAACTCGCGTTAATGCGGCATCGATTGAGTGCGCCATCCGGCACCCTACGGCGGCGTAGGTGGGATCGCGGCTGATCACCAGATTGTCGCGTCCGGGGAGTGCGCGACCAATCGACTCGAAGGTGCGACGCCCCATCACCACCGGCTTACCGAGCGTCTGCTGTCGAAACCAGCGGAGATCGGCCGGCAGTCGCCACGGTAGGCGGTTCTCAATCCCGATCACCCGATTCTCTGCCATAGCCACAATGATTGCGATTTGTGCCATGGTCACACCGAGAAGGGGTAGCGGATCGGCGGGTGCGATTGGTATCCAACCACCGTAAAGTCGTCGGTAGTGACCCAATCCTCTAAATCATCGAGGGAGCGGATCGCGGGGTTGATCTCCAACCGCGGAAGGGGAAAGGGTTGGCGCTGGAGCTGCACATCACGCAGCAGTGGGAGCTGATCTTCGTAGATGTGCGCGTTGACAATCTTCTGGTAGGCGATGCCGGGACGTCTGCCGGTGATCTGCGCCATCAGCTTCAGCAGGGTGAAGATCTGCACTTGGTTAAAACTCTGTCCGAGTGGAACATCGCAGGAGCGCTGATAGGCGGTAAGGTAGAGCTTTTCGCCGAGCAGGGAGAAGGTGTGGGTGTGCATACAGGGACGCAGACAGCCGAGTTCAAACTCACCCGGATTGTAGAAAGTGACGATCTCGCCCCGATCATCAATGCCGCGCTTTAGATGATCGACCACTTTGCGTAGCTGATCGAGTTCACTACCATCGGCGCGGCGCCAGCGCCGCCCCTGTACACCATAAACCCGTCCCATGTCATCGACACCACGCCGCGCCGGATTAGCCAACCAGTCGGCGTTCTCATTGGCGTTCGCATCCCATGTATTGGTACCTAAGTGGCGAAACTGAGCAGCGCTATCGTAGCCGCGTAGGTAGCCGAGTAGTTCAGCAATCGCCGACTTCCAGTAGCTTTTGCGCGTGGTCAGCAGCGGGAAGTGGTTGGCACCGACATCAAACTGGAGATCGGCATTGATCACCGTCAAGCAGCGCTTGCCGGTGCGCTCGTTAGTGACCCACTCACCCTCACTGAGGATGCGCCGACAGAGTGCGAGATAGGATTCCATTAAAACCTCAAGCGCGGCGGTAGGCGTGTAGCAGCAGCAGTAGACCCACTAGCAGAAGTGGCAACGAGAGGATCTGTCCCATACTCATCCAGCCCAACGCGAGTACGCCGAGGTGGGCATCCGGCTCGCGCACAAACTCAACCAGAAATCGGAACAGGCCGTAGAGTAGTGCAAACATCCCCGCCACCGCCCAGCGCGGCCGCGGACGGGCGGAGAACCACCACAACAGCAGAAACAGCACCACCCCTTCGAGCAGAAACTCATAGAGCTGTGAGGGGTGGCGTGGGAGCGGTCCAGCGCCCGGAAAGGGCATCGCCCACGGTAGATCGCTCACCCGACCCCACAACTCGCCATTGATGAAGTTACCGAGCCGACCGGCGCCGAGTCCAATCGGCACCAGCGGTGCGATAAAGTCGATCACCGTGCCATAGTCGAACTGATAGCGGCGGGCAAATAGCCAGAGCGCTACGAGTACGCCAATCAAGCCGCCATGAAATGACATCCCCCCCTCCCACACACGCAGTAGCCGGAGGGGATCGGCGAGCCAGATATCGAAGTTATAAAACAGCATGTAACCGATGCGGCCGCCGAGCACCACCCCGATCGCACCGTAGAAGATCAGATCATCGACCCGGGCCGGCGATCCGGGCCACTCACGACGCTCTGCCCGGCGCCGGCCGAGCCACCACGCGGCGGCAAAACCGATCAGGTACATGATGCCGTACCAGTGGATCTTCAGCGGCCCCAGTTCAAGCGCCACCGGCGAGATATCGGGATAGGCGAGCATATTAGCTAAGGCGCGCTTTGAGTAGCTCGTTGAGTTGAGCCGGGTTCGCTTTACCGGCGGTCGCTTTCATCGCTTGGCCAACAAAGAAGCCAAACAGCTTATCTTTTCCGCCGCGATACTGCTCCACCTGCTTCGGGTTGGCGGCGATGATCTCATCAATAATCGCCTCTAGCGCACTGCTATCGGTGATCTGTTTCAATCCCTTACGCTCAATCACCGTATCGGCATCCCCCTCCCCGGCCCACATCGCTTCAAACACCTCTTTGGCGATCTTCCCCGAGATGGTGTTGTCGCTGATGCGCGCAAGCATGCCACTCAGGAGCGCTGCACTGACCGGGGAGGCACTCATCTCAAGCCCTGAGCGGTTAAGCGCTGCGGCTAACTCACCCATCGTCCAGTTAGCCGCCAGTTTGGGATCGCAGCCGCTCGCTGTAACTGACTCGTAAAAGTCGGCGAGTTCACGACTGGCGGTCAAGACACCGGCGTCGTAGCGCGATAGGCCATACTGATCGACAAAGCGCTGCCGCTTCGCATCAGGCAACTCAGGTAGCGTTGCCCGCACCGCTTCAATATCCTGCTCGCTAATTTCGAGAGGTAGGAGATCGGGATCGGGGAAGTAGCGGTAGTCGTTTGCCTCCTCTTTAGCCCGCATCGAACGGGTCTCACCCCGATCGGCATCATAGAGGCGGGTCTCCTGCACCACCTTGCCGCCCCCTTCGATCAGGGTGATCTGGCGCGCGATCTCAAACTCAATCGCGCGCTCAACAAAGCGGAATGAGTTGAGATTTTTAATCTCGGCACGGGTCCCTAGCTCGGTTTGGCCGCGCGGGCGCACCGAGACGTTCGCATCGCAGCGGAATGAGCCCTCCTGCATATTGCCGTCGCAGATCTCAAGGTAGCGCACCAGCGCATGCAGCTTTTTCATGTAGGCGACCGCTTCACGCGGTGAGCGTAGATCCGGCTCCGATACAATCTCTAGCAGCGGCGTACCGGCGCGGTTGAGATCGATACCGGTCATCCCCTGAAAATCCTCATGTAGCGATTTGCCGGCATCCTCCTCCAGATGCGCACGGGTGACGCCGATGCGCTTACTGCTACCATCATCAAGATCGATATCCAGATGGCCCGTTGCGACAACCGGTAACTCATACTGCGAGATCTGATACCCCTTCGGCAGATCGGGGTAGAAGTAGTTTTTGCGCGCAAATACCGAACGGCGGCTCACTTCGGCGTCGACCGCCAGACCAAACTTAATCGCCATCTGCACGGCGGCGGCGTTGAGTACCGGCAGAACCCCCGGTAGACCGAGATCGACCGCACACGCTTGGCGGTTCGGCTCGGCACCATAGGCGGTTGCCGCCCCCGAGAAGATCTTACTCTGTGTGGCGAGTTGGGCATGAATCTCAAGCCCGATCACCACCTCCCATAGGGACTCCCACGAATAGCTGTTGTCGTTGTCACTCATAATCGGCGATTTTCCACAAATTGAGATCGGGTGGTGAGGCTCAGGCGAACTGCGTCGGTGTCTGCAGGTGCCAGTCGCTGTGCTGCTGGAAGCGATGGGCGACGTTGAGTAGTCGCGCCTCATCGAAGTCACGACCGACCAGTTGAAGACCGACTGGCCGCCCCCCAACAAAACCTGCCGGCAGACTCATCCCCGGTAGTCCGGCGAGATTGACGGCGATGGTGTAGATGTCGGAGAGGTACATGGTCACCGGATCATCAAACTTCTCACCGATGTTAAACGCGACTGTCGGAGCGGTCGGGCCGACAATCAGATCGCACTGGGTCAGGGCTTGGGTGAAATCGTCGCGGATCAGACGGCGCGCCTGCTGCGCTTTGAGGTAGTAGGCGTCGTAGTAGCCGGCCGAGAGCGCGTAGGTGCCAATCATGATGCGCCGCTTCACCTCGGAACCGAACCCTTCGCCGCGCGAGCGCTTGTAGAGATCTTCGAGATTGTGTGGCGCGTCGCAGCGATAACCGAACCGCACCCCATCGAAACGCGAGAGGTTGGAGGAGCACTCAGCTGGGGCGATAACGTAGTAGGTCGGCACCGCCAGCGCCGTGTTCGGTAGGCTCACCGGTACGGTTTCAGCCCCGAGCTGCTTGAACTCATCGATTGCCCGCTCAATGACCGCACCGACCGCTGGATCGAGTCCATCGCCAAAATATTCGCTTGGAATACCGATCCGCAGACCGCGGATATCATCATTAAGGTGCGCCCGATAGTCAGGAACCGGCCGATCGACACTAGTCGAGTCGCGCTGATCAAAGCCGGCCATCGATTGGAGTAGCAGGGCGCAATCTTCGGCACTACGCGCCATTGGTCCCCCCTGATCGAGCGATGAAGCGAATGCGATCATGCCGTAGCGGGAGACCCGACCATAGGTCGGTTTCAGGCCGGTAATCCCACAGAGTGCCGCCGGTTGCCGAATTGAGCCGCCGGTATCGGTACCGGTTGCTGCCGGTACCAGCCGCGCCGCGACCGCCGCTGCTGAACCACCTGATGAGCCACCCGGCACCGCATCGGTGTGCCACGGGTTGCGTACCGGCCCGTAGTAGCTGGTCTCATTCGATGAGCCCATCGCGAACTCATCCATGTTGGTCTTACCGAGCATCACCAAACCCGCCGCTTGGCAGCGCGCCACCACGGTGGCGTCGTAGGGGGCGGTAAAGTTATCGAGCATCCGCGAACCGCAGGAGGTACGCACACCGTTGGTGCAGAAGATATCCTTATGGGCGATCGGGACACCCGTGAGCGGCCCAGCATCACCGGCCGCCCGCCGCTGATCGGCCGCCTTCGCCTGCGCGAGTGCCACCTCTGGGGTGACGGTAATGAAGCTGTTAAGCTGCGGATCGAGCTGTTCGATCCGCGCCAGTAGGTAGCGGGTCACCTCTTCACTGCTAAACTCGCCGGCAGTGAGGGCAGCGGCGATCCCGGCAAGGGTCATCTGATGCATAGCGTGCTCTGTCATTTACTCAATTACCCGTGGCACCAGATAGAGGCCACTTTCGACCGCTGGTGCTATCTGCTGGAAGTGGTCGCGCTGATCCGGTTCACTCACCTCGTCAATCCGCAGCCGCTGCGACATCTCCAACGGGTGGGCTAACGGTGCGATCTGGCGGGTATCAACCGCGCGCAACTGTTCAACAAAATCGAGGATTGCCGACAGATTGTCGGCATAGCGGGGGATATCCGCCTCATCGATAGCCAGTCGGGCTAGATGGGCGATCCCCTCGACATCACTGCGCTGCAGAGCCATGCTGCTCCCCTTCGTGCGGTTATGGTTCGATTCGGCAAAAGCGGCAAGGTATCACAGTTGACGACAACGGTCACCCGCCTATCAGCTTGCTTATGATGGCGTAGGATTGATAGATTATGCAGGTTATCCGTTAACCAATTGCAAAATGCGCCCACACCCATGCTAGGACAATTCCGGGGACTCTTCTCCTACGACATCTCTATCGACCTCGGCACAGCCAACACCCTGATCTATGTTCGGGGCGAAGGTATTGTGCTTAACGAGCCGTCGGTAGTCGCTATCCGCCACGAAAATGGTCCCAATAACCCGAAACGGATCGCCGCAGTCGGTCTCGAAGCGAAGCGGATGTTGGGGCGAACGCCGGGCAATATCACCGCGATCCGGCCGATGAAAGATGGCGTGATCGCCGACTTCACCATCACTGAAAAGATGCTGCAGCACTTCATCCGCAAGGTGCATGAGGATAAATTTAAACTCTTTAAGCCGAGCCCGCGGGTACTCATCTGCGTACCCTGTGGGGCGACCCAGGTGGAGCGCCGTGCGATCCGCGAATCTGCAGCCGGAGCCGGTGCGCGCGAGGTGTTTCTGATTGAGGAGCCGATGGCCGCTGCCATTGGCGCCGGTATGCCGATCAGTGAAGCGAGTGGTTCGATGGTGCTCGACATCGGTGGCGGTACCACCGAGATTGCGGTGCTCTCGCTCAACGGCATCGTTTATGACAATTCGGTACGTATCGGCGGCGATCGCTTCGATGAAGCGATTATCAACTATGTTCGGCGCAACTACGGCACCATGATCGGTGAGGCGACCGCCGAGCGTATCAAACATCAGATCGGCAGCGCCTATCCGAGTACGGAAGTGCGAGAGATTGAGGTGCGGGGGCGAAACCTGAATGAGGGTATCCCGCGCAGCTTCACCCTTAATAGCAATGAGATTTTAGAGGCGCTGCAAGAGCCGCTTGCAAATATTGTCGCGGCAGTGCGTACCGCACTAGAGCAGACACCACCCGAGTTAGGTGCCGATATCGCCGAGCGGGGTATGGTACTGACCGGCGGCGGCGCACTACTGCGCGATATCGATAAGCTGCTGATGGAAGAGACACAGCTACCGGTGATTATTGCTGAAGATCCGCTCACCTGCGTTGCGCGCGGGGGTGGACGTGCGATTGAGCTGATGGATGAGTTTGGCGGCGATCTCTTTAGCTACGAGTAGTTACCGCCGCGACCGGGGATTGTGAGCCATCAAGAGCCTGTTTCTGCACGACACATCGGCGAATGCGAGCATGCTGCTACTGCTGCTGCTCTCGCTGCTACTCATGACGCTAGATCACCGCTACCACTATCTACAGGGGGTGCGTTCTAGCCTTGCAACACTACTCTACCCGCTGCAGTATCTGGTATCGGTGCCGGTACAACTCGGTGGTTGGGTTGATGATACCCTCTCTAGTCGCGATCAGCTGTTAGCAGAGAATCGGGCGCTACGCGGTGAGCAGTATCGGTTGCAGATTCGACTGCAGCGCTTTGAGGCGCTGGAGGTTGAGAATCGGCGGCTGCGGGCACTACTCCAATCACTACCGCGCACGCCAGAGCGGATGGTGATCGGCGAGCTGTTAGCGGTCGATTTTGATCCCTTGCGGCGACAGGTATTGATCAATAAGGGTAGCCGTGATGATGTGTTTGAAGGGCATCCGTTGATTGACGCCGCCGGCGTCGTAGGCCAAGTGATTCGTGTCACCCCATTCAACAGTACCGCCCTACTACTGACCGATCCAAACCACGCCACACCGGTACAGGTGAATCGTACCGGTATGCGCGCTGTCGCACTCGGAACCGGTGCTGCCGATCTGCTTGAACTCCCGCATATCCCCAACAATACCGATCTTACTGTTGGCGATCTGTTAGTCACCTCCGGCTTAGGCCAGCGCTTCCCAACCGGCTATCCGGTCGCGCGGATTGAGCAGTTTGAACCACAGCTATCGCAACCCTATGCCCGCGTGACCGCACGCACTACTGCCGATTTAGAGCAGATCCGCGAAGTGCTACTGATCTGGCCTAACACTAACACCACACCCACTCGTAGTGACAACGATGGATCGGGTAGCGGTGTCGAGACCCCTCCCTAATGAGGGTGACGACCGGCGCTGGTGGTGGTGTCATCATCGTCACGCTACTACTCGCACTGGCGCTGGGTGTTGCTCCGCTACCGCACTGGCTGGAGGTGCTGCGTCCCGAGTGGGCAACGCTTGTCCTCATCTACTGGGTGATGGCGCTACCGCAGCGGGTTGGGGTCGGCACGGGTTGGGTGCTGGGGCTGTTCGTCGATGTGTTACATGGCACCCTACTGGGTCAATATGCGTTGACGCTGGCGCTCGTTGCCTATCTAACACGCCTATTTCATCAACGGTTACGCGCCTATCCGATTGGTCAGCAGAGTTTAGTGGTGCTGATGCTAGTAGCACTGGAGTTGATGCTCCAGCTCTGGATCCGCGGTTTTCAGGGTGCGCCCCCGAGCCACTGGAGCTACTGGTTACCGCTATTAAGTAGCGCACTGCTCTGGCCGCCACTCTTTATCATCCTGCGGGATCTACGACAGCGTTACCAAGTGAGCTAGGATGATGGGGTCGCGCTATCGCTCTTCGATTAAGGATCCGATTCGGGAGAGCCATCTCTTTCATATCCGGGCCCTACAGGCGGGGCTCTTTACCCTGCTGCTGATTCTGCTCCTGATCATCCGTCTGTTCCATCTACAGGTGTTAGAGCATGATCGCTACACCACCTTATCGCATAACAATCGGGTCACGATTCAGCCGCTCCCGCCAACGCGCGGCCTAATCTATGATCGCAATGGGGTGCTGCTAGCTGACAATATCGCCACATTTAGCCTAGAGTTGGTACCGGAGCGGATTGCTGATCTGAATGCCACCCTCGCCACCATCGCCACTTTAGTGCAGGTCGATGCGGACGATCGACAGCGCTTTCAACGCGAGCTGCGCCGCCATCGCCGCTTTGAGGCGATCCCGTTGCGCTTTCGTCTGAGTGATGAGGAGGTGGCGCGCATCGCGGTTAATCGCTACCGGCTGCCCGGTGTTGAGATCAATGCACGACTACTGCGCCACTACCCGTTTGCCGACACCACCGCGCACTCGGTCGGCTATGTCGGGCGTATCAATGAGCGCGAACTACAGCAGATTGATGCGACCGCTTATGCCGCCACCGATTACATCGGCAAACTCGGTGTTGAACGGAGTCATGAGACGTGGCTCCATGGGGAGGTGGGGATGCAGCAGGTGGAGACCAATGCGCACAGCCGTGTGTTACGTGTACTTAACCACACGCCAGCACAGCCGGGCAGCGATCTGCATCTCCACCTCGATATAGCCCTCCAGCGGGTCGCTGAGTTAGCCTTTGGCGAGGAGCGCGGCGCGTTGGTGGCGCTTGATCCGGCAACCGGTGCGGTGTTGGCGCTGGTGAGCGTACCCGCTTACGATCCCAATCTCTTTGTCAATGGGATTGCCACTCATCGCTATCGGGCACTAAATGAGTCGGTTAGCCGCCCCCTCTTTAATCGGGCACTGCGCGGCCAATACCCCCCCGGCTCGACCACCAAGCCATTTGTTGGGTTACTGGGGTTAGAGAGTGGCGTGATCGATCACACCCACACGGTCTACTGTCCTGGATTCTACCAGCTTAAAGGGAGTAGCCACCGCTACCGCGACTGGAAGAAGTGGGGGCATGGAACGGTCGATCTTCACCATGCGATCAGTGAATCGTGCGATGTCTACTTCTACGATTTGGCATTTAATCTCGGTATCGATCGGATGCATGACTATCTGACCCGTTTCGGCTTCGGCCGCCGCAGTGGCATCGATATTGGTGGTGAGAGTCGCGGCCTGATGCCTTCACGCGAGTGGAAGCGGCTAACTCGTAACCAACCGTGGTATCCGGGTGAGACACTGATCACCGGTATCGGACAAGGTTTTATGTTAGCGACACCGATACAGCTAGCGGCCGCAACCGCCACCTTAGCAAGCGGTGGTATTCGCTACCAACCGCTGCTAGTGCAGGCCATTCAACCCCCCGGGAACACGCAACCGCAACCGACTACCCCCCAGCGTATTGGTACCTTCCCGATGCTTGATCCTGATCATTGGCAGGAGGTGGTCTCAGGTATGATCGAGGTGGTGCATGGTGCCCGCGGCACCGCGCGCCGGATCGGTAGCGATCTCCCCTATCAGATTGCGGGTAAGACCGGTACAGCACAGGTTTTCAGTATTGCTCAAGATAGCGAATATGTGGCTGAAGATTTAGAAAAGCGGCTACTTGACCATGCGCTCTTTATCGCTTTTGCACCCGCTGATGCACCACGCATCGCGATTGCGGTGGTGGTCGAGAATGGGGGTAGTGGGAGCGGTGTTGCGGCACCGATCGCCCGTACCGTGATTGAGCACTATCTTGCTGGGTTACGCTCGGCAGAGGCGAGTTGAGTGAAGCTGCAATGTTAGGCGCACCTCCACAACATCGGCGTGACACGCCGCTTGGTCGCTTCCATCTCGATCTGCTGCTGCTGCTGCTGCTGTTAACACTAGCGCTGTTAGGTCTGGTGATTCTCTGGAGCGCTTCAGGGGAAGATCTGCAGATGCTCCAGCGACAGTTAATCCGACTCGGATTAGCGTTTGGAGCGATGCTGTTGGTCGCGCAGATCTCACCCGATACGCTCCAGCGCTGGGCACCATGGCTATTCGGTTTCGGGTTGTTACTACTACTTGCGGTGCTACTGACCGGAGAGATCGGCAAAGGGGCGCAGCGCTGGCTCGACGTTGGTCTGTTTCGGTTCCAGCCATCGGAGCTGATGAAGCTGGCAGTACCGATGATGGTAGCGTGGTATCTGGCTGAACATCCTCTCCCCCCCACCCTGCGACAGATTATGATCGCGCTGCTGCTGGCCGCCGTGCCGACGCTGCTGATTGCGATGCAGCCCGATCTCGGTACCGCGCTGTTGATTGCCAGCTCGGGTGGATTTGTCGTGCTGTTTGCTGGTATGCCGTGGCGTCTTATCGGTTATTCACTGCTCCTCTTGCTGCCGACCGCTTGGCTCCACTGGCACTTTGGAATGTATGACTACCAGCGGCAACGGGTACTCACCTTTCTCGATCCGGAGCGCGATCCACTCGGTGCCGGTTACCACACCATTCAGTCAAAGATCGCCATCGGCTCAGGTGGGCTCTACGGTAAGGGGTGGCTCAACGGTACCCAGTCCCACTTAGAGTTTCTGCCAGAGCGTCACACCGACTTTATCTTTGCAGTCTACGGTGAGGAGTTTGGACTCTTTGGTGTGCTGCTGCTGCTGCTGCTCTACTTGCTGATTGTGGTGCGCGGTCTGGTGATCGCCAGCCAAGCACAAGATAGCTTCTCGCGGCTACTAGCGGGTGCCATCACCATGACCTTTATGGTCTACTTCGTCATCAATATCGGCATGGTCATTGGGGTGCTGCCGGTGGTGGGGCTACCCCTACCGCTGGTGAGTTATGGCGGGAGTGCGATGATCACGCTGATGATCGCCTTTGGTATCCTAATGGCGATACATACCCACCGCAAACTGCTGAAAAACTAAATCTGTGAGGAGTTGTTGATGCAATATCGAATCTTGCTGTCGCTCTTAGTCGCCCTGCTAATTGCCCCTACTATTGGGCGGGCGGCACCATTAGCTGAACGGGCGGGTGTAACCGCATTTATTGATGAGATGGTGCGCGATCATCAATTTAACCGCGCTGAGCTAGAGCGGCTGTTTGCGACTTCGGAGTTTCGAGACTCGATTATTGAAGCGATAAGTCGACCCGCCGAGGCGAAACCGTGGCACCAGTATCGCCCCATCTTCGTGACCGCTAGCCGCATCGGTGACGGTGTCAACTACTGTGGTGAACATCGTGATCTACTACTGCAGGTGACAGAACGCTACGGTGTACCAGCCGAGATCCTCTGCGCGATTGTGGGTGTAGAGACCCGTTATGGACGCTATCAAGGGAGCTATCCGGTCGTCGATGCCCTCGGTACCCTCGCGTTCGGTTACCCGAAACGGGCCCGCTTCTTTCGCAAACAGTTGGTGGAGTATCTGTTAATGGCGCGGGAGGAGGGTTTCGACCCGGCGACCCGACTCGGCTCGTATGCCGGTGCAATGGGGCAGCCGCAGTTCATTCCCAGCAGTTTCCGCGCCTATGCGATCGATTTTGATCAGAGTGGCCAGCGCGATCTCTGGCAGAGTAGCGCCGATATTCTTGGAAGTGTGGCCCACTACCTACAGCGCCACCGCTGGCAGCGGGGGCAACCGATTGCGGTACCGGCGAAGGTGAGTGGTAGCCGCTGGCAAGCGCTGCGCGATCGCGGCTATCAGCCCTCAATCCGTGTTGCAGAGCTAGCCGATTATGGGGTGACGCCGCTACAACCGCTTGCACGCGATGCGAAAGTGGCGCTATTGACGCTAGCAGGCGCGCAGGGTGAGGAGGCGTGGTTGGTACTCGATAACTTCTACGCCATCACCCGCTATAACCATAGCCCGCTCTATGCGATGGCGGTGTTTCAACTAGCCGAAGGGATCGCCGGTCGACCGGTCGCAGAGTAGCGACCAGCGGTACCGACAACAATTAGTGGCCGACGCTACACCCCATGCGGCGGTGATCGAGTGTGGGAAAAGTGCGCCGAATTTCAGCCACCCGGCGGCGGTCGATTGGCGCGCTTACCACCCCCGCCCCGCGCGGCAATTCAGCGAGGTGCTGTCCCCACGGATCGATAATCATGGTGTGGCCATATGTCTCGCGGCCGCTGGCGTGAAACCCCCCTTGTGCCGATGCGATCACATAGCAGAGATTCTCAATCGCCCGTGCCCGTACCAATACATCCCAGTGGGCGCGGCCGGTAATCGCGGTAAAAGCGGCTGGGAGCGCAATCATCTCAGCGCCCTGCTGACTCAAACCACGAAATAGCTCTGGGAAGCGCAGATCGTAGCAGATCGCTAGGCCGAGACGACCGAGTGGCGTATCAATCACCACCACCTCGTCGCCCCCCTCAATACTCTCTGACTCGTTGTAGTTCTCGCCACTCTCCGAAAGGTGTACATCAAATAGATGCACCTTATCATAGCGCGCTCGGCGCTGCCCGCGCTCATCGTAAACGAGGCAAGCTGCCCGTACCCGCTGTGGATCGCGGCTACGCAGTGGGATGGTACCGCCAACCAACCAGATCTGATGGCGTAGTGCCTGTTCAGCGAGAAACTCTTGCAGTGGACCGCTGCCATCCGTCTCGCTCTGCGCCACCTTGTCGCGCTCATCGCGCCCCATCACCGCAAAGTTTTCGGGTAGGACGACCAGTTTAGCCCCCCCTTCGGCAGCCTGCCGGATCAGCCGTGCCGCCTCTAACAGATTAGCACCGCTATTAGGCCCCGATGCCATCTGAATGGCGGCTACCTGCTGTAACTGCCGACTCCCCTGCTCCGTCACGTCAATCGCCTGCATGGATCACCTGTAGTTGTAACTGTTGTTCTGGTACCCGGCCGGGTAGCTGTTCGATCCGATCGGATGCGATACCCAGTGCCACCAGCCACGCTTGTAGCTCATTGGCCCACACCACACCCGCCTCACCACCTGCATAGCGTAGCCGCAGTCGCGCATTGGGGTTAGCTAGTAGCTGCGTAACAGGCGCGGCGAGTGCCGATGTCTGTAGCAACCAGTCGGCGTGTCGTGGTCGCGCCCATTCGGCCGCTGAGAGCTGCCACTCAGCGGCAAGGGGGGAAGCCACTATCACACCGCATAGCAGCGCGCTGCAGAGGTGTCGGTATCGCATGGATCGGAGCATATCACCTTGTCGGGGTGGTGTAAGCTAGAGTAGCACCACATCAAACTGCTCTTGGGTATAGAGCGTTTCGACCTGAAACCGGATCGGCCGTTCAATAAAAGCCTCTAGCTCGGCGACCGCTGTGGACTCCTCATCGAGCAGCATATCGACCACCTCCTGCGCCGCTAGTACTAGCAGCTCACTGGTATCAAATTGGCGCGCTTCGCGTAGAATTTCACGGAAGATCTCATAGCAGATAGTCTCCGGTGTCTTGAGCGTACCCCGACCGTGACAGGTGGGGCATGATTCGCAGAGCATATGCTCCAGACTCTCACGCGTCCGCTTGCGGGTCATCTCCACTAAACCTAGGGTGGAGACTTCACTAATATGCGTCTTAGCGTGATCGCGCTCTAGCGCCCGTTCGAGTGCACGTAGTACCTGCCGCCGATGCTCCGGATCCTGCATGTCGATAAAATCGATAATGATAATCCCACCAAGATTACGTAACCGCAGTTGGCGGGCGATCGCTTGAGTCGCTTCGAGGTTGGTCTTAAAAATAGTCTCTTCAAGATTGCGGTGACCGACGAACGCGCCTGTGTTAACGTCAATTGTGGTCATCGCTTCGGTCTGATCGATAATCAGATAGCCCCCCGATTTGAGCTGTACCTTACGCTCTAGCGCCCGCTGGATCTCATCCTCAATCGCGTAGATATCGAAGATTGGGCGATCACCAGCGTAGTGTTCGACGCATGGGGTCAACTCCGGGATAAACTTGCTGGTAAACTTTTTGACCCGCTGGTAGGTCTCGCGCGAATCGATCCGGATCTTCTCCACCTCACTATCGACCAGATCGCGCATGGTGCGCATCACCAGCGGTAGATCTTCATGGATCAGCGTACCGGCCGACTCCAGTGGCGCACGCTCCCCTATCGACTCCCAAAGGCGGTTCAAAAACGCCATATCACGCCGCAGCGCCTCCTCATCCACCCCTTCGGCGGCGGTACGGATGATGTAGCCACCGCCGGCAAACTCTGGTAGCAGATCGCGCAGCAGCCCCTTTAATCGCTGTCGCTCCGCCTCATCCTCAATCTTCTGCGAGACGCCCACATGCTGGGTACCGGGCATAAAGACTAAAAAGCGTGAGGGAATGGCGATGTGAGTAGTTAGACGCGCCCCTTTGCTGCCGAGCGGATCTTTGACTACCTGGACCATAATCTCCTGCCCCTCTCGTAGGAGGCTGGCGATCTCCGCTGGATCGTGTGGACCGGTTGGTCCCGCCTCTGCCATCCCCTCTTCTAAGGGGAGCAGGATGTCGGAGACGTGCAGAAAGGCGGTGCGGGCAAGCCCCATCTCAATAAAGGCCGCCTGCATGCCTGGCAATACCCGTGATACCCGACCCTTATAGATGTTGCCGACTAACCCGCGGCGGCGGGCACGCTCTAAGTAGAGCTCTTGGAGCACCCCATTTTCGACAAACGCCGCGCGCGTCTCGTGCGGCGTGATATTGATTAACAGCTCCTGACTCATGGGCAGATGGTAGTTCCAGTAACGGGAGAGGCGGCAGTGTAGGCGGTTTCTAGTGCGGCGACCAGTCTCTGCAATCGCATCGTGCTTAGCGGTAGATCAGGGTAACCGGCGCGATTCGATGCGCTGGTGCCCTCACCCCGACGATCAAGAGTAGTAACAGCAGCAGCAGATCACCACTTCCTGCCGCCGCCGCGTCGGCTATTGGGAGAGCTGCGGCATATTCCCGATCGTGCGCGGCGCCAAGCGGAATCTAATCCCCGCGTCCGAGGCTGATAGCACGAAAGAGGTTGTAGACGAGGCGTGGCATGGAGGCGATCATGCGCAGACCGACGCCATTGAGTTCCGCTTCACTGGCGCTCACCGGTAGCGTATCTTGACCGATATCACGAAACCCCATACTCCAGTTCTGGAATAGTCGCTGTGACGTCGTCCCCTCGGTTACCACCCGGATCTGGTGGTGTCGATCATCCTTATCAATCGAGCCCATCACCTCGCGTACCGCGCCCTCTGGACCCTCTAGCAGCTGCAAAAAGGTGCCATCCATATAGAGTAGACAGCCGCTAATTTGGTTCGCTAGATTGCGCTGGCGTGCTGTCACTAGGATCTCACTGAGCGTCGCGCGTGAGAGATTTTCAACACCGACACTGGTGTAGATGGTGAAAAAGAGGGTGCTCTCATTCGGCTGCCCCCCCTGCTGCTGCTGGTCGACAAAGTCATAGAGTGCCGCTTCTGTCAAAGGCCGTGAGTAGAGATAGCCCTGTAGAGCGCTGTACCCCATCGATTGCAGTAGTCGCGCCTGATCTTGGCTCTCTACCCCCTCAGCGACGGTGTAGAGGCCAAGTACCCGGCTCATGCGCACGATCGCATCGACAATCACCTCATGCTCACCATGATGACCGACGCCATCAACAAACTCCTTGTCAATCTTAATTGTTGAGATAGGCAGTCGCAGCAGTCGTGAGAGTGAGGAGTAACCCGTGCCAAAATCATCGACGGCAACCTTCAATCCCAACTCAGCGAGTTGATAGAGGGTCTCCAGATCACGCTGCTGATCGGACATCAAACCGGTCTCAGTCAACTCTAACAGTAGCTGCTCTGGCGCTATCTGGTAGTGACTCATCGCCTGCTGAAAATGGGCGACCAATTGGGTATCACTTAGCTGCCGCACCGAGAGGTTGAGTGACAGATAGGGTGCCCGTTCGCCATACCGCTGCCGTAGCTGTTGGGCGATCCGACACGCCTCGTTCACCAACCAACGCCCAATCTCAAGAATCGAACCACTCTCCTCCGCCAGCGGGATAAACTCTGCCGGTGAGATCATCTCTTCACCGCGCTGCCAGCGTAGCAGGAGTTCCATACCCACGATCGTTTCACTCTCACTGGCAATGATTGGCTGGAGACGGAGTGAGAACTGCTGCTCGGTTAACGCTTGGTGGAGTCCATTGATAAGCTCTAATCGCCGCCGTGCATGCGCCTGCATATCACCGCTAAAGAGCTGCCAACTGTTGCGTCCTCCCGACTTAGCGTGATACATCGCCGCATCCGCTTCACGCAGCATGGTATCGGCACTATGTGAGCGTCCACTACCAAAGGCGATACCGATACTGGCGGTTACCACCAGCGCCTGATCGTGGAGTCGAATCGGACTGCGTAGGGCGCTGTTGAGGCGTTCAGCAAGTGCCTCAATAGCGGCGACGGTGACATTCTGATCGCACATAATGACAAACTCATCACCACTCAAACGCCCCACCGTATCGCCGCGTCTGACGCTGTTGAGTAGCCGCTCACTGACACTGACTAATAGCTGGTCACCGATGGCGTGACCATAACTATCATTGATGAGTTTAAAACCATCGAGATCGATAAATAGCAGCGCTACCATCTGTCCGTCGCGGGCGGAGCGTGAGAGGGCATTTTGCAGTCGTTCCTGAATCAGTGCACGATTCGGGAGATCGGTCAGATCATCATGGGTCGCCCGCCATAGAAGATGCTGTTCACTGCGTTTGCGTTCGCCAATGTCGCGTAGTGAGACGACAGTCACCCATCCATTATCACTGACAAACCTACTCAATGACGCTTCAACCGGAAATTGTGAGCCATCTTTACGGTAACCGCCGAGTTCACCGCGCTGCGTCATCGGGATCTGATCGCATTCACCGGCAATAAACTGCTCTAGGTAGGTGGCGTGGCGCTCACGAAATGCGGGCGGTACCAAAAGATGGACCGAGAGGCCAATCAGCTCCTGATCCTCATACCCAAACAGCGTTTCGGCATGGCGATTTGCGTGCAGGATGCGACCATGACTATCGGTGGCAATCACTGCAATATCGGTCAGGGCGAGGATCTGCTCTACGGTATCACTGTTGCGCCGCAGCGCGGAGAGTAGAATATCGCAACTGATGATCGAGAAGCCGTTACGATCCAGATCAAGCCGCATCACACAGTCGTGACGCCTTCCGTCACTGCCACAGTAGGGGAGTACCAGCCGTATTGGTGTTGTACTACTTGCCGCTCGCTCAAGCGCCCGTTGCCACGCCTGCTCATCACACCAGATCGATGCAACTGCACGACCGAGCAGATCCGTTGCCGACTGCTGCCACGCCTGCAGCATGGTCAGATTGACATGGCGAATGATGCCGGCGCGATCAAACACCATCACCCCCAATTCAGCCGTTGCCCCATCTGCAAATGGCGTCGCGCTCGCCGTAGAAGTCGCGCTCGCCGTAGAAGTCGCTCTTGCCGTAGAAGCGGCCGCCGCGTCACGCACACTCGCCGTTGCTAGCGCGGGTTCACCTCTATTGGCGGTGTCAGGTATCGACTCGGTAGTGTCGCTATCGTTGCTCATTTGAGAAATGTTAACAGTGGTCGCAGTGAGCGACTCTAGATGGTTATCTATCTGCGTCACCCCATCGGGTCGGTTAACCCTCGGGGTGTTACGGTAGCGCGCCGGGATCTGGGGTGGCTCGCGGCCAAAACGCTCGACAATACGCATCCGACCGTCACGATCGCAGCAGGCGAGCCAGCTATTGATTGCAGCATGCTGCGTCGCGCCATCCATCACCACCCGCCCTTGCGGTGCCAGTAGTGCGGTGCGCGTTAGTGCCGATAGGAGCTGCTCCCGCTGTAGTGATTGCGCTGTACGTACGGCAAGCGCAAACGCTTGCACACAGATCCAAGCGCCTTCACCAAAGTTCGTCATGATACCGTTGCCATCGGGCCAGATGCCGTCGATGTCGGGCCGAGCCGCGAGGCGCTGTAGCACCCGGCTATTCTCCGGGGTGTTGATACTCATAAAGTAGCTGTTGCATGAAAAGAGCCCCTCCCGCTCATCCGGTAGTAGCTGCTGTGCCATCGCCTCATCAAAGTGGCCCATCACCACGGCTATCCGTGATTTCAGCCCCAGCGCATGAAACCGCCGTAGTAGATGGATCTGGTCGCTACCAGCAAAGTAGGGGACAAGGATATCAGTACCGGCACGACCAACCCGCCCGATCAGATCGTCAAGCTGCTGCTCTCCGAGAGGAAAATACTCCTCTCCGACCACTTCTCCCCCACACCGCTGAAGTGCCCGTTTGGCCGCATCGATCGATCCGATCGGCCACTCATAGTTACTCCCGGCAAAGTAGCACTTCGACCCAAACCGCCGCACCATATAGGGGATCATGTGATCGATCTGCTGATTAGGCAGCGCCGCAAAGTGGAAGAAGTGGCGACCGCTGATACTCCCCTCATAAAAAGAGAAATTGAGGTAGGGCACCTGTAGTGGTTCAGCTACTTCTGCCGCGACCGCGATCCGTGAATTGGAGAGCAGATTACCAATAATGGCGTGACAACCATAAGTGTGAACTAACTGCTTCGCGGCCGGTACGGCGCTCTCGGGTACGCTACCATCATCAATCACAATCAACTCTAAGGGACGACCGAGCAATCCCCCCGCATCGTTGATCTGATCGCAGGCGATCTGTGCAGCGATAGCAATCTCATCACCATAGAGCGCGACCACTCCGGTATAAGGGGTCATTAGGCCGAGTCGAATCGGGCCGGAGGTGGAGGGGGTAGCTGATTGTGTCATGGTGTCAATCTAAAAGTGATATAAGTCGGTAAGGGGATCGCGATTAACGCTCGGTAACCGCCTCTGGTGTCAAAAGCTGCCGTAACTCCCGCTCCAATGCCTCGATATTGGTATTAGGCGTCGGTGATGCAGTCGCATCACCCGGCGGTGTTGCCGGCGCGGCAGTGGCCGGTGGCGCGGCGGCAGCAGGTGCCGTCACAATCGGCGGTACAGCGATTGCGGGCACAGTATCCGCCGTGGCGGGGCCAGCAGATTCTCCAGCGATTGCGGGATTTGCACGCAGTGGTGCCAGTGCGGTGGGGGCGGTTGGTGCATCAGGTAGCGCTCCCGCTGGTTCAACGCTACCGGCAGGATTGGCCTCTAGACCAATCGCCTGCTCAGCGGCGCGGTTGAGTACGATAATGCTGATTCGTCGATTGATCGGATCGTTCGGATCGGCACGATTAAACGGAACCGATGAGGCCAGCCCTACGATCCGACCCACTTTGCCCTCCTCCAGACCGCCAGCGACTAGCGCGCGCCGCGCGGCATTGGCTCGTTCGCTTGATAGTTCCCAGTTGCTGTAGTCTGCGCGTGAAGCGGCATAGGCGCGTGCATCGGTGTGACCGGTAACACTGATGCGATTAGGGACGCTGTTAATCGTACTCGCTAACTCATCGAGAATATCGCGAGCGTAATCCATCATGCGCGAACTGCCGAGGTTGAACATCGGCCGATTCTCATGATCAACAATCTGGATCCGTAGACCGTCAGGGGTGATATCGATCAGTAGCTGATCGCTGAAGTCACGCAGCGAGGAGTTAGCTTCGATCTGCTGTAATAGCTGATCACGCAACTGCTCAAGGCGACGCTTGTCTCGATCATCTCGCAGCTCTCCCTCATCACGCTCCGCTTCACCGAGGCCGTTAGGTTCTGGATCGGGTTGTGGTACCGGCTGTTTTGGATCGCTGTTACCCCCCAGTTTAATCATTGAAGTACTCGCCCCCCCCGGTCCTTGGATTCCGCTGGGGTGTTCGAAAAAGTTGGAGATACCCTCGCGCTGTGCTTCGGTCGTGTTACCGAGTAGCCACAACAGCAGAAAGAAGGCCATCATCGCCGTTACAAAATCGGCATACGCTACCTTCCATGCACCACCATGGTGCCCATGTGCCGGTTTGCGAATTTTTTTGATGACAATCGGTGTCTTCTTATCCAGCTCAGACATGCTGTTTAGCCACCACTACCGGCGTTGCGGCTCTCCTTGATGAACGCCTCCAACTCCAGAAAAGTGGGTCGCTCGGTGCGGTAGATCACCTTCCGACCAAACTCAACCGCTACCTGAGGTGTATAGCCGTTAAGCGTGGCGAGGATGCAGGCCTTAATACACGCTAAATATTTGCCATCCTCCCGCACAATATGCGCCATCGCACTCGCCATCGGGCCAACAAAACCGTAGGCGAGCAGAATACCCAAAAAGGTGCCAACGAGTGCAGCGGCAATGTGTGCGCCAAGTACCTCGGGCGGCTCGTTAATCGAGCTCATGGTGATCACAACCCCCATCACCGCTGCGACAATACCAAATCCGGGTAACCCATCGGCGACGGTCGTCACCGCACCGGACGGCAGATGCGCCTCCTCGTGATGGGTCTCTAGCTCAACATCCATCAAATTCTCCAGCTCCATTGCATTCATGCTGCCACCGACCATCAGCCGCATGTAGTCGCAGATAAACTCAAGGGCGTGATGATCAGCTAACACGCTCGGATAGCGTTGGAAGAGCGGGCTATTCTCGGGCTCCTCGACATCATCTTCAAGCGCCATCAGCCCCTCTTTACGGGCCTTTGAGAACATCTCATACATCAGTGTCAGTAGATCAAGATAGGATTGGCGATTGTAACGACTACCGGTCAGGAGCCGGGGGATCCCTTTAATAACCGGCACAATCACTTTTAGCGGATTGGCTACGATGAAGGCACCGAGTGCACCACCGGCAATGATCAGCAGTTCGAACGGCTGCCACAGCGCTAGCAGCTGGCCATGTGATAGCACATAACCACCCATCACGCTGCTGATTACAATTAGAAATCCAACAATCAGCTTCATCGACTGACAAACCCTTGCAACAAGCGAATAGAGCGGGAACCCGCCCCTTGTGGTACCTATTTTGAACCATGACGTCACCGCTCACAACCACCACTAGGGGTGATTGCTGCGCTGCATTATTGCAGCAACCCCCTAATGTGGTATAAAACAGCGCTGCACATCTTAATAACACACTTACCTACTATCCGACGCTGAAGGGGAGCAATGGCTGGCGCGCTTGAACAGTGGATTATCAAGCTGCAACGTATGCCGTTACCGGCGCTGCGCCAGAGTGTCGAGGAGTTACGACTACTTGCAGTCAATGACAATGTTGCAATTGAGCGGCTGAGTCGGGTAGTAGAGCGCGATCCCGGATTGACTCTACATCTGCTGCGGCGCTGTGGATCGCAGCGCCACCGCTATCTCGGCAATGGCGTCAGTACGATTCCTCACGGTCTGATGCTGCTCGGGTTGACCCAAGTGCGGCAACTTACCACTTCGGTACCGCTAGAGGATAAGCTCCCATCATCCAAACGCTTAGTGCTGCGCCGCCACTATAGTCGCGCTTATCACGCGGCGGTACAGGCACGCAAATTAGCGCAACTGCTGCGCGACTTTCAGCCAGATGAGGTGTTTGTAGCGACACTACTCTACAGTTTCACGGAGATGCTACTGCGCCTCTATCTGCCGAAAAAACTCGATGAGGCAGAGCAACTCGCACGCCAGAGGCGGATTGTGTTAGCTGAGGCGCAGTATGTGATCCTCGGTTTCGCTATCTCAACACTCACGCGGAAGATGTGCGACCGATGGCAGCTACCGAAACTGCTAGAGGAGAGTCTCGATCCAGCCAACGCGTGGCGGCAGCGCATCTATGTGATTATGCTCACACAGCAGATCGCGCGCACTGCCGAGCAGAGCTGGTATAGCCAAGAGATGAGCGGCTTGATTGCGCAGTGTGCCGATCTACTCGGCTGCGACTTCGGTACCGCCGCTAATCATCTACATCAGCAGGCGGTGGTAGCCGGTCATAGCAGTACACTACTGCGGATCGCGCCAGCGGCCAGTCGCTTACTATTACCCTCTGTACCAGAGGCCGATCCAACATGGCAACCGACACCGACCATAACAGAGACGACAACAGAAACGGACGAGCACATCGCTGCAGTAGCGGCGCAATCGCATCAAGCAGCGACAACTGAACAGCATGAGGAGGCGGACGGCCACTTCTGTTTAGCGCCCCGCCGCCGTCTCTTCCAAAATGCATCGAAGCAACTCGATGCCATCGATGCTAGCCATACGATCAATGAGACGATTGATGTGGCTATGCAGGGGATGCACCACGGATTGGGACTCAATCGGGTCGTCTTTGCACTACTCACCCCTGAACGCAATCAACTGCGTGCACGCGCTATCCTCGGTGCCGAGGATGATACGCTATTCAACCGGTTTCAACCGACCGTAACCGAGGACAATCTATTTGGAAAAATATTGCAAAAACCGAAACCGATCTGGGTTACAAGCAGGGATATCACCCGCTATAGCTGCTTTATGTCGAGCGATTTTAGGGATCTGATTGGGGTTGAGAACTTCTTTCTGATGGGCGTGTTTGTCAATAATCGATCGATTGGGGTCTGCTATGCCGACCGCCACCACGATGATTGTCAACTAGATAAGGATAGTTTTCGACGCTTCCAACAGCTAGTCTACCAGCTTGGAAATGCGTTAGGACGACACTCTAATCCGCCGGCTACCAACCGAAAAGGCCGGTAGCCTATTACAACAGGCTACCGGCCTCGCGGTCGCTATTCTATGCGACAGATAGCGCTGAGAGCTTACTCAGCCGCCGCTGGTTCAGGCCGATCGACTAGCTCGACGATCGCCATCGGTGCGGCATCACCAGGACGATAGCCGCACTTGAGGATACGCAGATAGCCGCCAGGACGACCCTCATAGCGTGGCCCAAGCTCGTTGAATAGCTTTGCCACCACCGCCTGATCACGCAGCCGCGCAAACGCTAACCGCCGCTTTGCGACGCTATCGTTTTTAGCTAAGGTGATAAGGGGTTCGGCAACACTGCGTAGCTCTTTCGCCTTCGGCAGTGTGGTTTTAATCATCTCATGCCGCAGCAGCGACGCCGCCATGTTGCGGAACATCGCCTTGCGGTGACTGCTGGTGCGGTTCAGTTTCCGCCCGGAGTAACGGTGACGCATCGGTGTTTCCTTGGTTCTGCTTGATTCGATTCAACAATGGGAGCCGCGCTGAACTCAGACGCCGGCCAGATCTTCCTTCTTTAGACCGGGTGGCGGCCAATTCTCTAGCCGTACCCCCAGCGATAATCCGCGGGTAGCGAGCACATCCTTGATCTCGGTCAGCGACTTTTTGCCCAGATTCGGCGTCTTCAGCAGCTCCACCTCGGTGCGCTGAATGAGATCGCCAATGTAGAAGATGTTCTCTGCCTTAAGACAGTTAGCCGACCGTACGGTTAGCTCTAGATCATCAACTGGTCGCAGCAGTACCGGATCGATCGGTGGCTGCTCACGCTCAGGCTCACCCTCGTCACTACCGCGCAGTTCAACAAATGATGAGAGCTGATCTTGCAGAATCGTTGCCGAGCGACGAATCGCCTCCTCAGCATCGATAGTGCCGTTAGTCTCCAACTCAATCACCAACTTGTCGAGATCAGTACGCTGCTCGACGCGAGCACGCTCAACGCTGTAGGAGACACGCCGAATCGGGCTAAACGACGCATCAAGTCGTAGCTGTCCGATTGCATGACTCGCATCATCGCTATCTGCACGTACGGTTGCTGGCTCATAGCCGCGTCCCTGTCGCACTCGCAGCGACATGTTAAGCTCCGCCTCTTTAGTGAGGTGGGCAATCACATGTTCAGGGTTGATGATCTCAACATCGTGGCTCAACTGAATGTCGCCGGCGGTAACAACCCCCGGCCCCTTCCGGTTGAGATTGAGTACCACCTCGCTACGATCACTGAGTAGTAGTGCAATCCCTTTGAGGTTAAGCAGGATCTCGATCACATCCTCCTGCACCCCTTCAATTGCGCTGTACTCGTGCAGCACACCATCGATCTGCGCTTCAACGATAGCGCTGCCGGTCATTGACGACAGCAGTATCCGACGCAGCGCATTGCCGAGGGTGTGGCCGAATCCGCGCTCTAGTGGCTCAAGCGTCACCTTTGCGGCGGTATCACTGATCTTTTCAACGCCCACCATTCTTGGTTTGAGCAGTTCGCTGACAGATCCCTGCATGGCGCGTGGTCTCCTCTTAATGGTCGCTGACGTGGTCTACCAGACTACCGAAATTACTTCGAGTAGAGCTCGACAACCAGCTGTTCTTGGATGTCAGCCGGCAGCTCGCTGCGCTCCGGCAGGCTCTTAAATACGCCGCTTAGCTTGCTAGCATCGACGTCGAGCCACTCCGGAAAACCGCGCTGCTGCGCCATCTCAACCGACGCTTTAATCCGTAGCTGCTCTTGCGAGCTATTGCTCACAGCGACCACATCGCCCGGACGCACGGTGTAGGAAGGGATATTCACCTTCTGACCGTTGACGGTGACACTGTTGTGACGCACCAGTTGCCGTGACTCAGAGCGAGAGACCCCAAAGCCCATGCGGAAGACGACGTTATCGAGTCGGGTCTCGAGTAGCTTCAACAGATTTTCACCCGTTGAGCCCTTCTGCCGATCGGCCTCTTGGTAGTAGAGGCGGAACTGCTTCTCAAGGATACCGTAGATACGGCGCAGCTTCTGCTTCTCGCGCAACTGACGAGCATAGTCAGAGAGCCGGGTACGGCGCTGACCATGCTGGCCTGGTGGGAACGCACGGTTCTCCATTGGGCACTTGCTGCTGAAACACTTCTCGCCTTTCAGGAACAGCTTCTCACCTTCCCGACGGCATTGACGACACTTCGGTCCAATATATCTAGCCACTGTTTCGCCTCCCGCTCAGACGCGACGTTTTTTCGGTGGCCGGCACCCGTTATGCGGGATCGGCGTCACGTCCGTGATATTAGTAATTTTGAAGCCTAAGCCATTAAGAGCACGAACCGCCGATTCACGGCCTGGTCCTGGACCCTTGACCCAGACCTCCATGTTTTTCATTCCGTACTCCTGCGCGGTACGACCGGCACGCTCCGCTGCCACCTGTGCAGCAAACGGCGTGCTCTTGCGCGAGCCACGGAAACCGGAGCCGCCAGAGGTGGCCCAACAGAGGGCGTTACCTTGACGGTCGGTAATGGTAATAATGGTGTTATTGAACGATGCGTGGACGTGTGCGATACCGTCCGCGACGTTCTTCTTGACCTTTTTACGGGTGCGATTGTTGGTCGCCTTTGCCATAAGTCCAAATCTCTGAAGTGTGACGAGGGTCTACGCTCTCCGCAATCAGCGCGGATTAACGCTTGATCGGGCGGCGCGGTCCCTTCCGGGTGCGAGCATTAGTGCGGGTGCGTTGCCCCCGTACCGGTAGCCCACGACGATGGCGCAGCCCACGATAGCAGCCGAGATCCATCAGCCGCTTAATGTTCATTGAGACTTCACGACGCAGATCACCCTCAACGTTGAATTGAGCGACTGCACCACGCAAGTTCTCAACCTGCTCGTCAGTAAGATCCTTCACCTTCAGTTCCGGACTAATGCCGGTGGTGGCACAGATCTGCTTGGCAGTGCTGCGACCGATACCGTAGATCGACGTTAACGCGATCACCGTATGTTTGTTGGTTGGAATGTTGATGCCAGCTATGCGGGCCATTACGCCACTCCCTAAATCCTCAGTAAGAAACGCCAAGCGCGTCGGAAAACGCGCGATTATATGACACCCTTTGTTATGGGGTCAAGTGGATCGTGATGCGGTCTCCCACATCACGATCCGCGCCACCTTTTTAGCCTTGGCGCTGCTTGTGGCGGGCATCGCTAGAACAGATCACCCGTACCGAACCGTTACGGCGAATAATTTTGCAGTTACGGCAAATCTTCTTGACTGAAGCACGTACCTTCATTGTGTATTAACTCCGCGGAAATAGTGTTCTTGTTCGCGGTCGTGTCGCGGCTCAGAGCCCACTGCGACCATGACCCTTGAGGTTGGCCTTTTTCATCAGCCCTTCATACTGGTGTGACATCAGGTGCGTCTGCAACTGCGACATGAAGTCCATCACCACGACAACGATGATCAGTAGCGAGGTGCCACCAAAGTAGAACGGTACGTTCCACGTCAAGATCAAAAACTCAGGCAGTAGACAGACGGCGGTGATGTAGATAGCACCTACCAGTGTCAATTTGCCAAGAATGTTGTCAATGTAGCGAGCCGTCTGTTCACCGGGTCGAATCCCTGGAACAAACGCGCCAGAGCGCTTCAAATTATCTGCGGTCTCCTTCGGGTTGAACATCAACGCCGTATAGAAGAAACAGAAGAAGATAATCGCACCAGCATAGAACATCACATAGAGCGGCTGACCGGGCGAGAGCGTGGTCGAGAGGTTCTGCAACCAACCCATACCATCACCGCTACCAAACCAGCCGGCCAGTGTCGCGGGGAATAGGATGATACTAGAGGCAAAGATGGGCGGTATGACACCGGCCATATTAACCTTCAGCGGTAGATGGGAGCTCTGCCCCATCATCATCCGGCGACCCTGCTGCCGCTTTGCATAGTGCACCGTAATACGGCGTTGCCCCCGTTCGACGTAGACCACAAAAGCGGTTACCGCTACGGCCAACAGGATGATCAGCAGCACAATACCGGCACTCATCTCACCAGTACGCGCTAGCTCTAAAGTGCCACCAATCGCAGCGGGTAGACCAGCCACAATACCTGCAAAGATAATCAGCGAGATACCGTTACCAATACCCCGTTCGGTTACCTGCTCACCCAGCCACATCAGAAACATCGTACCGGTCACCAGCGTCACCGCTGTGATGATACGGAATGCAACACCGGGATCGATCACAACCGGGATATTTCCGGGCGCGACCTGACTCTCCAGCATCACTGCCACACCAACCGCCTGGAAGGTAGCTAGTAGCAGTGTACCGTAACGGGTGTACTGTGTGATCTTGCGACGACCGGCCGCCCCCTCTTTGCTCAACTGCTCTAACTTCGGTGAGACCTTAGTCAGCAGCTGCATAATGATGGAGGCGGAGATGTAGGGCATGATACCGAGCGCCAGCACCGAGAACCGCTCTAGCGCACCACCCGAAAACATGTTGAACATGTCAAGGATGGTACCGCGCTGCTGCTCGAATAGTGCCGCTAGCGCTACCGGATCGATACCCGGTACCGGAATGTGGGCACCGATCCGAAACACCAGCAGCGCCCCTAGAACAAACAGCAACCGCTGTTTGAGTTCAGTCAGCTTACCGCCACCGAGCGCGGCTGCCATTGCGGAACGGGAGCTGTTCACTTAGCCGTCAACCTTGCCGCCGGCCGCTTCGATTGCGGCACGAGCACCCTTAGTGACACCGAGTCCTTGGATCGTAACGGCGCGATTGATCTCACCAGACGCGATGACTTTCACCCGCTGTACCGCTTGGTTCACAATGTTAGCCTGCTTTAGCGCTGCCAGATCGACGACATCACCACTCACTTTGGCGATCTCATGGAGCCGCACCTCAGTGGTGGTAAAACCGACGCGGGATTTAAAGCCCACTTTCGGTAGCCGCCGCTGCAGTGGCATCTGACCACCCTCAAAGCCCACCTTGTGGAAACCACCTGAGCGTGACTTCTGCCCTTTGTGGCCGCGGCCACCGGTTTTGCCGAGGCCAGAACCGATACCGCGACCTAGCCGTTTACCGCTTGGGCGAGCACCATCAGCTGCGCGTAGATCGTTAAGATGCACTGGCCACCTCCTCAATCTTCAGCAGATAGGACACTTTATTTACCATCCCACGGGTGCAGGGGGTATCCTCCACCTCGACCGTATGGTGCATCCGCCGCAGCCCCAGCCCAGCTACGCAAGCTTTGTGGGATGGCAGACGACCATGGACGCTCTTAACTAGCGTCACTCTGAGCTTGCTCTTCTCTGTCATCGCTCTAATCCAAGATATCTGCGACGCGCTTGCCGCGTTTGGCTGCAACCTGCTCCGGCGACACCATTTCGGTGAGACCGTTCATGGTGGCACGCACCACGTTGATGGCGTTGTTGGTACCGATGCACTTTGCTAGCACATTTTTAACACCGGCAACTTCTAACACCGCACGCATCGCACCACCGGCAATGATACCGGTACCATCAGAGGCGGGTTTCATGAACACCTTTGCGGCACCATGACGACCATTCACCGGATGCTGCAGGGTGCCACCATCGGTGATGTTGACGCGCCGCATATTTTTCCGCGCGGCCTCCATCGCCTTTTGAATAGCAACCGGCACTTCACGCGCTTTGCCCGTACCGAAACCGACCTTACCGTTGCCATCACCCACCACGGTGAGCGCGGAAAAGCCGAACTGACGGCCACCTTTGACCACTTTCGCTACCCGATTGACGCCGACCAACTTTTCGATCATGCCGTCAGCGGCGGCGCTTGTCTCTGCTCCAGCCATAACTTACCCCTAAAACTCCAGCCCATGTTCACGCGCCGCATCGGCGAGTGCCTTGACGCGACCGTGGTAGCGGAAGCCGGAACGGTCAAACGCTACCTGGGTGACACCGGCGCTCTTCGCCTTTTCGGCGATAGCGCGACCCACTGCGGCGGCGGCGGCAATATTGCCAGTACCATCGAGCCCCTCGCGCACCGTACTCTGCACGGTTGAGGCGCTTGCAACCACATCGGAACCGTTCGGTGCGATCACCTGAGCGTAGATGTGGCGCGGTGTACGATGGATGCTGAGGCGATAGACACCCAGCTCGCGAATCTTTGCCCGGGTACGACGTGCGCGCCGGATACGGGCCTGCTTCTTGTCGATCATCACCAGCCCCCTACTTCTTCTTCGCTTCCTTACGGATGATACGCTCACCCGCATACTTAACACCCTTGCCCTTATAGGGTTCGGGCGGACGGAAGGCGCGGATCTCCGCAGCCACCTGCCCCACCTTCTGCTTATCGATGCCTCGAACCACCACTTCGGTTTGGCTCGGTGTTTCGATCGAGATACCCGTAGGTACCGCATAGTTGACGGGGTGGGAGAAGCCGAGGGTCAGGTTCAACACATCACCCTTAGCTTGCGCGCGATAACCGACACCGACGAGCTCTAGCTTGCGCTCAAAGCCGTCGTTAACACCCTGTAGCATATTGCAGAAGAGTGCGCGGGTGGTGCCGACTAGCGGCATCGCGCTACTCTTCTCACCACGCGGAGCAAACCGCATCGTGCCCTCTTCCTGAATCGCTTCTACATCGGCGTGGATCTGGTGTACCAGCTCGCCTTTGCCACCTTTGACCCGCAGCGTCTGACCCTCGACAGCGATCTGCACTGCCGACGGTACCGCAACCGGTTTTAGAACTCGTGCCATCGCATTACCTCCTTAAGAGACTACGCACAAGACCTCACCGCCCTGTCCCGCTTTGCGAGCGGCGCGGTCGGTCATGACGCCTCTGGAGGTGGACACAATTGCGATGCCCAGCCCATCCAGAACCCGGGGCAGATCATCTCTACCCTTATAGACGCGGAGACCGGGGCGGCTCACGCGCTTGATTTCATCGATGACAGGCTTGCCTTGGTAATACTTCAGTTCCACATTCAGAACCGGCTTACCATCGATATCCTGCACCGCGTAATCGCTGATATAACCCTCGTCACGCAACACCGCGAGTACTGCCTGCTTCAGCTTCGACGCAGGCATCGTCACCTGCTTCTTGCCGGCGGCGAGCCCGTTGCGGATACGGGTTAGCATATCGGCGATAGGATCAGTCATGCTCATGCCGTAACAACTCCTAATCAGGTCGGCTCGGCGGCCGCCTGGTTACCAACTGGCCTTGCGCAGGCCGGGAACGTCGCCGCGCATGGTTGCTTCACGCAACTTATTACGCGCCAGACCAAACTTGCGGTAGACCGCATGCGGCCGACCGGTCAGCGAACAGCGGCGCTGCTGCCGTACCGGACTGGCATCGCGCGGTAGCCGCTGGATCTGATCGAGAGCCGCTTGTCGCACCTCTGGATCAGCGTTCATGTCGCGAATGGTTGCCTTAAGCTCAGCACGCTTCGCAGCATATTTCGCTACGGTTTTACTGCGCTTTAGCTCCCGCTGCTTCATTGAAAGTTTTGCCATTGCTCTCTCCTCAACCCTTCAGCGGGAAGTTAAATGCCCGCAGTAGTGCCCGACCCTCATCGTCGCTCTGGGCGGTGGTGGAGATGGTGATATCCATCCCGCGCAGCTTGTCGATCTTGTCGTAGTCGATCTCAGGGAAGATGATCTGCTCACGCACACCCATGCTGTAGTTACCACGCCCATCAAACGCCTTCGCGTTGAGGCCGCGGAAATCACGGATACGGGGGATTGCGACACTGATGAGGCGGTCGAGGAACTCATACATCTGTTCGCGTCGCAGCGTCACCTTGCAGCCAATCGGCCAACCCTCACGAATCTTGAAACCGGCGACCGACTTGCGGGCGCGGGTGATAATGGGCTGCTGTCCGGCGATCTTCGCCATATCGGACATTGCATGCTCCAGCACCTTCTTATCGGAGGCCGCCTCACCCACACCCATGTTGAGGGTAATTTTGGTGATACGCGGTACCTGCATCACATTCTGATACTGGAACTCATCGCGCAGCTTGGGGACTACCGTGTCGCGGTAGAACTGTTTCAATCGTGCCATCGTGCCACCAGCCGTTATGCGTCAATCACTTCGTTATTGGATTTGAAGAAGCGCACCTTACGGCCATCTTCAAGCTGCCGGAAGCCAACCCGATCACCCTTACCGGTGGCCGGATTGAAGATCGCGACGTTCGAGACGTGCAGGGCTGCCTCCATCTCGATAATTCCGCCAGCGACGCCGATGTTTGGATTCGGCTTCTGGTGCTTCTTCACCATGTTGATACCTTCGACATAGATGCGGTCATCGGCCCGTACCCGAAGCACGGTACCACGACGATCTCGATCTTTGCCGGTAATGACGATTACCTCGTCACCTTTCTTTATTTTGCGCATCGTAACCTGTCCGTTAAGCGTTACAGCACTTCGGGTGCCAGGGAAATGATCTTCATAAACCGCTCGCCGCGCAGTTCGCGGGTCACCGGCCCGAAGATACGGGTACCGATCGGCTGCAGGTTGTTATTGAGGATCACTGCGGCGTTACCGTCGAACCGCACCAGCGAACCATCGGGACGGCGAACACCTTTGCGGGTACGCACCACCACGGCGTTGTAAACATCGCCCTTCTTGACTTTGCCGCGCGGTATCGCCTCTTTCACGCTGACTTTGATAATGTCACCGATTTGGGCGTAACGGCGGTGCGAGCCACCTAACACTTTTATACACTGGACTACCCGGGCACCGCTGTTGTCAGCGACCTGTAGCCTGCTCTGCATCTGAATCATGGTACTCTACTCCGTATCAACCTGCCGGCCTGTGCGGTGGAGCCCGACAAAGGCGCGAGATCATATCACTAAAACAGGCAAAGCCCAAGTCTCTAGCGACCTGGGCTTGCCGGCACCACCCGCGCGCCGGGTGGCAGCGTCGTGTCGTTACCGCTTATTTGGCCCGTTCGACAATCTCGACCAACTGCCAGTGCTTGGTCTTTGAGATAGGGCGACCTGCGACGATGGTGACAACATCCCCTTCATTGCAGCTGTTGTCGGCGTCGTGGGCGTGCAGACGGGTCGATCGCTTCACATACTTACCGTAGATCGGGTGCTTTACGCGCCGCTCTACCAGTACCGTAATGCTCTTATCGCCCTTATTGCTGACCACTCGACCGGTCATCGTGCCGGTGAGCTTCTGTTCTTCACTCATTGTCCTGCCTTCTCGTTCAGAACCGTCTTGATGCGGGCGATGTCACGCCGCACGTTGCGCACTCGGTGCGACTGGGTGAGCTGATTAGTGGCACCCTGCATCCGCAGGTTAAACTGCTCTCGTGCTAACTCAAGCAGCTCCTGCTTCAGCTCGCTCGCACTCTTCTCCCGATACTCTTTCACTTTCATCACAGTACCGTCCGCGTTACGAAGGTGGTCTGTACCGGAAGCTTCGCGGCCGCTAGGCGAAACGCCTCGCGCGCAATCTCCTCCGATACCCCTTCCATCTCATACAGCATTTTACCCGGCTGGATCAGTGCGACCCAGTACTCCACCGAGCCTTTACCTTTACCCTGCCGCACTTCAAGCGGCTTCTGGGTAATTGGCTTATCGGGGAAGACCCGGATCCAGATCTTACCGCCACGTTTAATATGACGGGTCATGGCGCGACGTGCCGACTCAATCTGACGTGCCGTCAGGCGCCCGCGAGTAGTGGCCTTAAGGCCATACTCACCAAAGCTTACCTGATTGCCATTTTGCGCTAGACCGCGGTTACGGCCTTTGTGCTGTTTCCTGAATTTGGTACGTTTTGGCTGCAGCATGGTCTGTTACCCCTTACTTCGCGGCGGCCTTGTCGGCTTCGGCCGCAACCGGCATCTCGCCGTGGCCGTACACCTCGCCCTTGAAGATCCACACCTTAACGCCAATCACCCCGTAGGTGGTGTTGGCTTCGGCGAAACCGTAATCGATATCGGCACGCAGCGTATGGAGCGGAACGCGCCCCTCGCGGTACCACTCGCTACGCGCAATCTCAGCACCGTTCAGACGGCCACCGACATTGACTTTCACTCCCTGCGCACCGAGACGCATCGCATTAGTTACCGCTCGCTTCATCGCACGGCGGAACATGATACGCTTCTCTAGCTGCTGAGCGATACTCTGGGCAACCAGCGTGGCATCGAGCTCCGGCTTGCGGATCTCTTCGATATTCAGGTGCACCGGAATGCCCATGATACCAGCCACTTCGCTGCGCAGCTTCTCGATATCCTCACCCTTCTTACCGATCACTTTTCCGGGACGGCCAGAGTGGATGGTGATACGGGCGTTGCGTGCCGGCCGCTCGATCTGGATACGACTCACCGATGCGTCGGCAAGTTTTTTCTGCAGATACTCACGCACCTGTAGATCGTTGTGCAGCTGCACCGGGAAATTTTTCTTATCGGCATACCACTTGGAGGTCCAATCCTTTGTGATCCCCAGGCGGATGCCGATCGGGTTGACTTTCTGTCCCATGAGACCCTCTCTTATTTGGTACCGACCATAACGGTAATGTGGCTGGTTCGCTTCAGGATGCGGTTACCGCGCCCTTTCGCCCGAGCGTGCATGCGCTTGAGGGTCGGGCCCTCGTCGACAAACACCCGCGCCACCCGCAACTCGTCGATGTCGGCGCCGTCATTATGCTCAGCATTAGCAATCGCTGAGTTGAGCACCTTCTTGATCAATGCAGCGGCCTTCTTCGTGCTGAAGGTGAGCTGATTAAGCGCCTGATCGACCGGCAAGCCACGGATCTGATCAGCGACCAGCCGCGCCTTCTGCGGCGAGATGCGGGCAAAACGCAATTTTGCTGCCGTTGCTTCCATCGCTGATTACCTCTTCTTCGCCTTCTTGTCGGCCGCATGACCCTTGAAGGTACGCGTCGGTGAGAACTCACCGAGTTTGTGGCCAACCATGTTTTCGCTCACCAGCACCGGAACGTGCTGACGGCCGTTATGGATCGCTATCGTCAATCCCACCATCTCGGGCAGAACCATTGAGCGCCGAGACCATGTCTTGATCGGGCGCTTGGTGCTGCTCGCCACCGTATCGGTCACCTTTTTGAGCAGGTGGTGATCAATGAACGGTCCTTTCTTTACTGAACGCGGCATCTGTTAAGCCCCCGATTACTTCTGCTTGCGACGGCGCACGATCAGCTTGTCGGTGCGCTTGTTCTTGCGAGTTTTGTGGCCCTTTGTCGGCACACCCCATGGCGTCACTGGGTGACGGCCACCAGAGGTACGCCCCTCACCACCACCGTGCGGGTGATCGACCGGGTTCATCGCGACACCACGAACCGTGGGTCGGATACCAGCCCACCGCTTCGCACCCGCTTTACCGAGCTTACGCAGGGTGTGCTCACCATTGGAGACTTCACCGATGGTGGCACGGCAGTCAGCGAGTACTTTACGCATCTCACCAGAACGCAACCGCAGCGTTGCCATCCGCCCATCACGAGCGACGAGCTGTGCTGAGGTGCCGGCGCTACGCGCCATCTGAGCACCCTTGCCCGGCTTCAGCTCGATACAGTGCACATTGGTACCGAGCGGTATCTCGCGCAGTGTCAGGGTGTTACCTGGCTTAATCGGTGCACTACTACCGGAAAGGATTGGATCGCCTGCCGATACACCTTTCGGCGCGATGATGTAGCGCCGCTCACCATCTAAGTACTTAACCAGCGCGATGTGCGCGGTGCGGTTTGGATCATACTCCAACCGCTCAACTTCTCCGGGGATTCCATCTTTGTTACGACGGAAATCGATCACCCGATAGCGCTGTTTGTGACCGCCGCCCTGATGGCGTACGGTGATGCGACCGGCGTTGTTACGGCCACCATTTTTGCTCTTCTTCTCCACCAGCGGGCTATAGGGTGCCCCGCGATGCAGCTCCGGATTCGTCACCTTGACGACGAAGCGACGGCCCGGAGAGGTCGGTTTCAGCTTGATTGCTGCCATCTTCGCTTTCCTCGTTTACTCCGCCCCAGCCATCATTTCGATCGTCTGCCCTGGAAGCAGCGTTACATACGCCTTTTTCCAGTCGCTACGGCGACCAAACCGTTGTCCGAAACGCTTGTTTTTGCCTTTGACGTTACAGACGTGAACCGCTGCCACATTGACGTCGAACAGCAGCTCAACCGCCTGCTTGATCTCGCTCTTATCGGCACTGCGATCCACCTTGAAGGTGTACTGGTTAAAAACAGCGGCTGTCGTACTCTTCTCCGAGATTACCGGTGCGAGCACAATCCGCATCAGTCGCTCTTGGTTCATGCCAGTGCCTCCTCAAGCTGCTTCACTGCGGCGCTAGTCATCAGCACCTTTTCGTACTGGATCAGGCTTACCGGATCGATCCGCTTCGCCTCGCGCACATCAGCCCAATGCAGATTACGCGCCGAGAGGAATAGATTGTCATCGACGCTATCGGCGACGATCATCACGTGATTGAGCCCCATTCCCTGCAGTTTGCCCACCAGCTCCCGGGTCTTCGGTGCATCAACGCCAAAGCTATCGACTACTAGCAGTCGCTCCTGCCGTACCAGTTCTGAAAGGATGGCGCGCATCGCAGCGCGGTACATCTTCCGATTCACCTTCTGGCTATAGTCGCGTGGTTGTGCAGCGAAGGTCTTACCACCCCCACGCCACAGCGGGCTACGGATGGTACCAGCACGCGCCCGGCCCGTTCCCTTCTGACGGAATGGCTTGCTACCACCACCACTCACATCGCTACGGCTCTTCTGTGCCTTCGTGCCGGCACGTCCCGCCGCCATATAGGCGACGACCACTTGATGCACGAGGTCTTCATTGAATTCGCGGCCGAAAGCGTGATCGGCCAGCTCAATTGCGCTGTCCGACGCTTTGCCATCGGCATTGATCAGATTCAGTTGCATCGCTCGGCCCCCTACGCCTTCGCTTTCACTGCCGGACGTACAATCACGTCGCCACCCTTCGGACCCGGCACTGCACCCTTGAGTAGCAGCAGATTGCGATCAGCATCAACCCGCACAATCTCCAGATTCTGGATAGTCCGCTGCTTATTACCGAGCTGACCGGCCATCTTCTTCCCTTTAAAGACGCGGCCTGGGGTCTGATTCTGACCGATAGAGCCGGGTGCACGATGGGAGAGAGAGTTGCCGTGGGTTGCATCTTGGGTACGGAAGTTGTGGCGTTTAACGACACCAGCAAACCCCTTACCGATACTGATGCCAGTGACATCCACTTTGGTGCCAGCAACAAATAGATTGACGCTAAGTTCAGAGCCGGGTTGGAGATTCTCTCCCTCCCCCGCATCTAAGCGGAACTCCTGCAGGGTCCGACCGGCTTCGACACCGGCGCGGGCGAAATGACCGGCCGCGGGCTTACTTACCCGAGAGGCACGGCGCGCCCCGACGGTCACCTGAATCGCTGCATAGCCATCATTTTCGAGGCTCTTAAGCTGGGTGACACGGTTCGGTTCGACTTCGATCACGGTTACCGGAATCGACACACCCTCTTCAGTGAAGACGCGCGTCATCCCGGCCTTGCGACCAACTACTCCGATTGTCATCGTTATACCCTCTGCACCGCGCCGATTACGATTGACCGGCGCTGCATCTGACACACTGCCCCTCGCTATAGCGAGGGGCACCACAACCCGAAAATCAGGTTAATTTGATCTGAACGTCAACACCGGCGGCCAGATCGAGTTTCATCAGTGCATCCACCGTTTTGTCGGTTGGATCGACAATCTCCATCATCCGCTTGTGGGTGCGCAACTCATACTGATCGCGCGCATCCTTATTGACGTGTGGGGAGATGAGCACGGTGAAGCGCTCGATCTTAGTCGGCAGCGGAATCGGACCCTTAACTTGAGCTCCGGTACGCTTTGCAGTATCCACAATCTCGCGCGCCGACTGATCGATGAGACGATAGTCGAACGCTTTAAGACGGATACGAATCTTCTGATTTGCCATGACTCAATTACTCAAGGATCTTAGCGACAACACCGGCACCGACGGTACGGCCACCTTCGCGGATAGCGAAGCGTAGCCCCTCCTCCATCGCGATCGGCGCGATCAGGGAGACCGTCATCTGCACGTTGTCGCCCGGCATGACCATCTCGACCCCTTCTGGGAGGTCGCAGGCACCGGTGACGTCGGTGGTACGGAAGTAGAACTGCGGACGATAGCCATTGAAGAATGGGGTGTGACGACCCCCCTCCTCCTTCGACAGCACATAGACCTCAGCTTCGAACTTGGTGTGTGGGGTGATGCTACCCGGCTTCGAGAGCACCTGACCACGCTCAACGTCGTCACGCTTGGTGCCGCGCAGCAGCACACCGACGTTATCACCCGCCTGACCCTGGTCAAGCAGCTTGCGGAACATCTCAACACCGGTCACGGTGGTGGTGGTGGTGTCGCGAATACCGACGATCTCAACCGTATCACCCACCTTCACGATGCCGCGCTCGATACGACCGGTCACCACGGTGCCGCGACCGGAGATGGAGAAGACATCCTCGATCGGCATGATGAAGGCGCCATCGATCGCACGCTCTGGCTCGGGGAAGTAATCATCCATTGCCGCTACCAGACGCTCAATCGAGGAGACGCCGATCTCAGAGCTATCACCCTCTAGCGCCTTCAGCGCCGAGCCGGTGATGACCGGGGTGTCGTCACCCGGGAAGTCGTAGCTATCGAGCAGCTCGCGCACTTCCATCTCGACCAGTTCTAGCAGTTCAGCATCATCGACCATATCCGCCTTGTTGAGGTAGACGACGATGTAGGGGACGCCGACCTGACGCGACAGCAGGATGTGCTCGCGGGTCTGCGGCATCGGACCATCAGCGGCGGATACGACCAGAATAGCGCCATCCATCTGCGCCGCACCGGTGATCATGTTCTTCACATAGTCAGCGTGGCCCGGGCAGTCGACGTGCGCATAGTGGCGCGCTTCAGACTCATACTCTACGTGAGCGGTCGCGATGGTGATACCGCGCGCCTTCTCCTCTGGGGCTGAGTCGATCTGGTCGTAGGCGCGGGCCTCACCACCAAATTTCTCACCCTGCACCTTTGTAATGGC
>JGI10211J34971_10000198_pt1 | contig 47468 bp, 47 predicted proteins | sample Etolagsediment_FD_34971 | JGI IMG/M metagenome (IMG submission 34971) | reverse complement strand
TTAGAATTTAGTATTTATGTAATTTTTACATAGATAAAAAAGCGTTGTGTCTTGTTATTTTTTTATAAAAGTGGCATTTAAAATACGCACCGCTCTAAATAGTTGAATAATGGTACATATATTTTTGGTTCTTTTCTACTTCTAAAAATTAAAGCATCATGATGATAAATTTTGTCAGAATCGTATATTTTTAATAATATATTAATATGATGTTTCCAATCTGTTTTTAAGTATAAACCGATAATATAATTTAATTTATCTGGATTTTTCAATATTGTTTCAAATATTTCTTTAAAAGCTTGATTTTTCTTTTGAAAACCAATATTACCGCCTTTCATTAATTTATATTCTCCATCACCAAATCTAATAAAACTTTTTCCACCAATAAGTTCGTTAATTGTATCTTTTCGATTAAAACATATCAATTTTGAATTGTTATGATTTATTTGAGAATGAAATGGATTCATTATTATATATTATAAAATATATGTTTTCATTAGTCATACCGTGTCATTCAAAAGATTTAAAAACTGTATATGAAGTTGTTAATTCATTTATTAAAACTAGTTATAGCTTAATTAAACAAATTATTATTATTTTTAATGGAATTAAAGACAAAGAAAAAGTAAATAATATTATTAATAAAATAAAAGTACTAATTGGCAATACAATTATGTTTGACTATAAAATATTCAGAAAACGTTTAAATCCAGGAATTGCACGTAATGAATCATATAACCTAATTAAATCAGAATATGTTGCATTTCATGATGCTGATGACGAACCTCATTCAATGAAACTACAAATATTAGATTATATTTTTAAAAAAGAAAATCCTGATATGATATACCATTTATATCAACCAATAGCATTTCCTTTCTTAAAATATCAATTAGATAAAATAGAATATGATTGGGTTAATAATGAAGATGTCAAAAAATATACTGACAATGGTTTTATTGCATTATGGATGTATTATAACGCTCCTGTAACGCATGGTCTATTTGCTATTAAAACAAAGAAATTACTTAAATTTGGCTGGTCTAATTTGAAAAGTGGTGAAGATAGAGAATTTCTAACTAAATGTATCAACAATGATTATTCAGTAATAATAATAGGTGCTTTTCTAAGTAAATATGATAAATTTACTGAAAAAAAATTTAGAAAAAAATATATTGAGCATTACAAATTATTCAAAAAATAACATACCATAAACATCCGCATTACGAATTTTTAATACATAATCTTTATTAGGTAAAATTATCTCTTCATAACCATTATGAGTAGAATATCCCTGAATAAATCTATATCTGAATTTAGTGTATATAATACGATTAAACACTGCAAAATTAGTATTTTCCTGCAAATTGACCCGATTAAACTCTTTTTTAAATTCTCTGAGAATTTCATTGATTAAATTATAATTTCCACAAAAATAACCTGCACATAATGCTTCTTTGTTTTTAAAGTTTTCAAATGGTTGAAATGTTCCATATGTTTTTTCTACGCAATTTTTAAACCAATAATGAGTTAAATCTCGTTTAGTATTTTTTTTTGTTCTTATTCGTGATGTTGCTACATATATTTTATCTTGTTGAATGATATTAAATGGATCTTTTAAAAATTCTACTCCATTTATATCTGATATTATTAGTTTATCATAATGTTTATCTCTTAAATAATTCAGGTAGACCAAATATCGCGTATCATTTCCACTAGTGGTTTTATAATCTTCATGCTTAAATAAAATAAATTTAATTTTATCTGTTTGATACTTATTAATGAATTTTTGAGATAATCCATCATGAAATATAATACAGCTTAGGTTCAATTTCTTAACCGAGTCATAAAAAGGTTTTATATAATTAAAATCTTCTTTTTGATATTTTTTTCTTTGAGGATCTGGTTGATTAAAATAATATGAAGTAAATATAATGTTTTCATTAGTTAGACTTGGTGTTTGATGAATATAATTTTCAGCTAATTTTGGTGATTTACCTATAAATCTTCCTAAATCCCTAAAATATGTATTATTATAATCCATTTTCTTCTCGATATATGTATGAGTTCCACCAAATTTAATACATATAAAACATTGTTCCTGTTCATATTGAGTTTTTAGCTTATTGAACTGTTCTTGATTAATTATATTTATTTTTTGATCAGATGTTGATTTTATGTCTATGAATAATTCTTTCGTTATTAGGTTTGTATTTGTAACTAGATAATTTTTATTATTTTTATTGAATTTCGGTTCATTAAGCGTAAAACTGTTATTTCCAAAAGTTTTGGTAAAATCTTTATTGTTTATCTTCATATTTGCTATGACTTTGTCTTTCTTTTTTAGAAGCTGTTTAAGACTAGTAATGTCTTCATTTATAAGAAAATAATGAATAGGATGGGATTTTAATGTTAATCTTCGAAAATAGATGGCAGTTATGTGATCAATTCCTTTTCTAGCATTGATTTGTTTTTCGGAAGCTGATAAAAAAGCATTTTTATAATGTTTAAAAAGACTAGATCCGATTAATGCAACTGGAAAACTACCAAATTTATTAAAAACCAACGATATATATGAATTGGATGTGTAATACAAGTTGATTATATCTTGTAATTGAAAAGGTTTATTTGCCAAAAAATCATCTTGTAAATTAAGAAATATAGAATCATCCGTCCAATGTTTTTCAGATGCTAATATGAGATTTTTAAAAGCATGAAAAAAATTAGGCTGTTTTGAAACTATATATTCTGGATTGTATTTTTTGAGAAGTCTGTCGAAATTATCTTGAGTTTTTTCTTGAGTTGAAGGACAAACTAATGTTTTATCAATATTAATTATCCATTTAACTGGAATTGAAATAGAATCGAGAAATGATAGTGAAGTTGAATTAAACGTCATATTATGAATATTGGGACGGCAAGTTGCGGTTGTTAAAATAATTAAATTCGCCATTTAATTATATCAAATATATTTAAAATTTTATTATGACATATAAAATTCTTTTGTAAATATATTATATTCAATACATTTGATAGTATTTTTAACTAATTTACTTGTTAATTCATCTTCCAGAAAACTTTGTAAATTAAGTTTTTTATAACCTTTTATTTTTTCGTCCCATTTATGTATTTTTCTTTTTATTTTTAAATTTTTTGTTTTACCTCTGTATTCTCCTAAATGAACCATATGAAGAAGATTTAAATATTTAAATAAATATTTTCTATTTTTATTTATAAATTCATATTTGCTACTATCATAATCAATTCCATATTTTTTTAATTCGTTTTTCAATGTTATATTATTTTTCAAATGATAATATGCCAATATTTCATGAAATTTATATTTTATATTTTTATTTAACATTAAAAAATAGAAAAACCAACATTCATCATTTTTAATTTTATATCTTGGGCATGTATCGACCAATTCTTTTTTTTTCAAATATGAATATTCATTGATATATTCATTATATTCTTTATAATAATAATTTACATCAAACATAAATCCTGTAAAAATTGCTCTATTACCGGTTGTTTCTCTCCATTTTATGACAGATGATGGTCTTCCAACAAAATAATTTATAAAATTTTCTTCATTATATTTTTCAAAAGTTCTAAAATGATCGTTTGCATAACGTATATTTACTAAAAATGGAATATTAAATAATTTCATTGTGTTGATCGATGATAATATCATATTTTCTGTTATTGTTTGATTTGTAAATATTATATCGCCTTCAAAACATATACAATAATCAAACTCTTTAAATGAATTATAATCAATCAATCCTCGATGTATAGTTACATACCATTCCCAATTATTAAATTCTGGTAAAATTTCAATTTTATATCTATTTTTATAACCATTATCATTTAATATCTCTTCTGTTTTTCCCAAATTTTTTTTACTATCAACAAATATTTTAAAATAAATATTTGGATAGTAATATAGACCTGAATACAAAAATAAAGGAACATGCTTGATATAACTACATGTAAATATTGAATATACACAAATTTTATATTTATCCATTTAATGGTATATATATTACTAAATATAATTCGAAAGAATAAATCTATATATTTTATATATTTCTATAATTAATGAAAATTGCCATATGTTTTTCTGGGGCAATACGAAGTTTTAAATATTGCTGGCCAAGTATCTATAAAAATCTAGTAGAACCGTTGAAAGCCGACATTTTTTTACATACATGGAAAATTAATCGCATAGACTCTAAATTAGATGTTAAATTTAAATTTACCAAGGATTTATGTTCAGATGCATATGTAATAGAGAAACTAAAACCTATTAAATATATAATTGAAAAATATGATCCTGAAATGGAAAGCAAAATAATAGAATTATGTAAAATGAAAAATGCAGATTTCTCGATAATTCCTAAAAAATATCGGAAAATGGGACAATCAGATAAGGATTGTTATAAAAAATATGCTCATAACGCCATGGGAATGTATTATAAAATCATGAAATGTAATGAATTGAAAAAACTATATGAATCGGAAATGGGATTCAAGTATGATGTAGTTATAAGAGCCAGATTAGACTTTATTTGGGAAAGAAAAATGAATTTAGACAATTTTGGGGGACTAAAAGATGGTGATATAGTAATATTAAAAGATAGTTATGTTTCTAAAGGTTGTTTAACAAATGATCGCTTTTTCTATGGTAATTCTCAGACAATGGATAAATTTTGTGAATTGTTTGGTAAAATACGACGGTTTTATGATAATGGCATAAGTGTTCAAGGATCTGATTTATTCGAGTATTACTTGAAAAAGAAGTTTAATTATGGCTTAATTGGTAATAGAAATTATTATTATAAATTTAATAATGTATGGAATATTAAGAATGAAAATAAGAAAGTTTTCATTGAAATATCCAATGAATTAGATTTATTAATTTGTGAATATTTTTTGAAAAATAATTATTATGTCAATAGCCAAACTAATAATAGATATTTAAAAACATATGAAAAATTTGGAATGATTGGTGAACAATATGATTATTATATTAAACATGATAATAGCGGGTATATCGCGGGAGATAAGAATATTTTATTGAGATGTAAAATAGTTGAAGGTGGGGTGATGAGTAAGAATGAATGTAATATTAATAAATTAGCACAATTTATATATTATTTTATACTATCCGATCAAAAAAATGCAATTGTAAAAGGATCTAACGATTATAAACCGATAGTTGGCGATGAAGTAATATATAATACTTGGGAAAAGGAATCAAAAATCAAAATGGATTTATATTGTATTATTGATAGTATTAAATCTGGCCTATTAAATTTAAGACTATCTGAAAAAAGATATACAAAATATCAGTTAAAATTATTGAACAAATATAAATGTATGAATAAGTGTTCCGTTGATTATATTACATTTATTAACGTTCATAAATATTTCAAGAATGGAATGATCATGAAATGATTATGGCTTAAACTTAGCGAGTTTTCTAAAATATTGTTTCACAAAATTAATATGAAATTTCTTTGATTCTAATCGCTCTTTGAAATATAAATTATTATTGGTTAAAAACTTTTCAGTTGTAGTTTCATAATATTTATATTCAAACTCACACAGATAAAGTTTATCATTATTTAATAGCAAATCACAACAATAAAATCCGTCACCAAGAAGTTGATATATTTCTTTCAAAACATTTTTTACATATTTATCATTATTTTTAAACCAAAAAGCGATCTCATTATGACAATCCTGTAACACTTTTTTATCTTTTACTTGCGAAAATACATGTATTATACTATTTGATGATGGTCTAGGCCTAATATCAAGTAATATATCGTTTAATATATATAACCTAATTGATATATTATAATCTTTATATTTACTTTCAATAAATTTTTTACAAATAATCTTATCAAAATATTTATTATTTTCAAATTTATTGTTGATATTTTTTTTCATATTTTGTAATAGTATCTTGTAATATTCAGTGGCATCTTTTGTATCTTTGCAATAAAATATATTATCACCTCCTGAGGATTTATTTGACATTAATAAATATGGAAATTCAATAGAATTCAAGTCTTTTTCATTGTTTATTAATTTATATTCAGGTATTTGAAGATATTTACATGTTTTGGATAGTCTTTCTGAACAAATATATTTATCATAAATAATGTCTATGTTTGATATATTATTATAAATCGTATGAACATTATTCAGGGAATTGGAATAGTATTTAACTAATTCAATATCTTTTTGAGATAATTTTTCAATATGTAAGCCAAAAATTATTGTGGTTTTTTTATTGTTAATTTCGCCAATGAATTTGTCATGATCTGGAATAGTATCAATAAATATTCTAGTTAATTTAGGTACAAATTTAAGTCTTGTTCCCTTGGTTATATCTGAAAATGTTAATAAATATATTTTCATTCTATAATTAAATTATTCATAATAATTTTAACCAATTAAACATCTTGGTTAATCCTTCTTCTATCTTTACTTGAGGATTATAATCAAGATCTTCATTTGCCTTAGTTATATCCGCATATGTTTTGGGAACATCGCCTTTTTGATCCGGTAATTGGTTATAAATTGCGGTTTTATTGGTAACTTTTTCACAAGTTTCGATAAATTCATTAAGAGAAACTGTCTCTGAATTACCTAGATTATATATTTCATTAGTTCTATTATTTTTATTTCTAATTGCTCCTAAGATTCCATTGATGATATCATCTATATATGTATAATCCCGAAAAGTATGTCCTTCTCCATATTTATCAAATTTTTTATTTTGCATTATCTTTGTCAAGAACTTATACGGAGCCATATCAGGACGACCCCTCGGACCATATACTGTGAAAAATCGAAGACCTATGGTGGGAAGGTTGTATAACCTATGATAAAGATTTGCTATTATTTCTCCACTTGCCTTTGATGCAGCATAAGGACTATTAGGTTGGTTAATCGGATCAGATTCGGAAAATGGAACTTTCGAATTGAGGCCATAAACACTGCTGCTACTAGCATAAATAAATAGTTTAGTTTGGTTTTTTGATGCTTGATTGAGAAGATTGGTGAGACCTTCGATGTTAGTTCTCATGTATATAGCTGGATTTTCTAAGCTATTACGGACTCCGGCCATTGCTGCAAGGTTTATGACTATTTGAGGCTTTATTTCATTGATAATTGTTGTTGTTATAATATCATCTTTTCGGAAATAGAAATTCGGATATTTCTGGAGAATTTCAAGATTATTATGTTTCTGAGATTTATCGTAATAATCATTAATATTATCTATTCCATAAACTCTATATGGCAACTGAAGAAGTCGCTCTGTCAAATGCGATCCTATAAATCCAGCACAACCAGTAACGAGTATTCGTGGATAATCTAAAGATTCGAGTTTATGAAGGATTTCTTTTGCTCTGGTAAGGTAATTGTTTTCTTGATAAAATTGGTCATAAAGAATTGTACTTGAATCTTTTTGTTCTACTTCTTTAATGGCATCAATAAATTCTTTTATAGTTGAATTAGTCGAAATAACTTTACCGAATTTATATTTGGTTATGTAATCACAATTAGACCAACCATTTTCAAAAACAATTTTAAGCTTACAATTCATATAATCAAATAGCTTGGCAGAGCCTTCAGGAACAATTCTATCTTTTTTATTGGAAAATCCTAGACCTATATCAAATTCCCTAAGAATATTGAAATGCTGACCATATTCATATTGAGGAAAAACTTTAATATTACAATTAGAGCAATCGGTTTCTTCTTCTTGGAAGTTTTTTTCATTCCATTGGGGCGACAGGTTTTGTTCATTATAATCAAGTTTATAATTTTCAAAAAATGTTTTAAGTTCTAAATATTGACTTTCTCTTTTGGCGGATTTCTTTTTGGGAGGATATTGATTTGGAAGTAAAAAAGAACCAGGAATGATGTATAACATATATTTGCTGCCTAATTGCTTCATTAATTTCATAAGAAACATTAAATCCATACCATTTCCACCCATAAGACGTCCCATATAAACTAAGTTGATTTTAGTTTGGTCTATTGCTAAAGGAATTTCTTGATCTTGTATTTTTTGAAAAGTCATTTCGGAATAATCTATTTTAGATTCTAGACCGTGAGTTTGGCAATATTTTTGAAAGTTTATTACGTTGTATGGAGATTCTATGGGATATTTGATACAGGTTTTAATTGTATATTTCGATAAGTTAGTGGTGGGGGTTTGAATAAATATTTTATCAAAAAAATGATAGGGATTTATTTTGAAATTAATTAGATAGCCAGGATATTGACATGTTTTATCAATTATTTTTGGATGAGGATTTAATTTTTTAACTTCCATTATGTTCTCAAAAATTTTGGTATTGTTTTTGAGAGGAGTAAGTATTTCTTTGTTATGAAGAATAAAAAATATATACTTAAATTCTTGTAATTTAGTTATTGTGAGTTCATTATGGTTAATATAAGTATATTCATTATGTGAAGTGGTTTCTTGTTGGGTTAAAAAATAAATGGAATAGTTGAGTTCTTTTAATCCTTGGGCAAGTAAATATCCTTTTACATTTGAATAATGAGTTCTTTTATTGGTGTGATATTCATTTAGACTTGTGATAATTAAAATATTCATATAATGTTATTTAAGTTATTTATTTTATTACATTAAACTTTCAAAACTTTCATTTGTTAATTCTTTAATAATATTCAAGTGTTCTTCTAATTCCTTCCTTAAAATAAACAAGGGGCTTATATCCAATGAGTGATTTAGCTTTACTAATATCAGCATTAGAATGTGGTATATCCCCTGCTCGATGTTCCCCAAAAATGGGTTCTATACTCGAACTTAATAATTCTTTGATCATATTAAACATTTCTAGGATAGTTACTCTTCCTCCCTCAGCTATATTAATAATTTGTCCGAAACATTCTGAATTATCCGTGAAAAGAGCAAGTTTATTGGCCGAAACAACATTATCAATATATGTAAAATCTCTTGAAAAATTGCCATCTCCATTTATCGTTGGTCTTTTACCACTTTTAATCAGATCAATAAATCTGGGAATTACAGCTGCATACGCTCCATTGGGATTCTGTCTTGGTCCAAATACATTAAAATATCTAAGTCCAATGCATTCTAATCCATAACACCTCGTAAAAACTTTTCCGTAAATTTCTTTTATTGCTTTAGTTGCTGCATAAGGCGACAGAACTTCTCCAACTTTATGTTCTACCTTAGGTAATTGTTCTTCATCTCCATAAACAGATGACGAAGAAGCATATACAATTCTTTTTATATTGTTCTCCTTAGCAGCTAATAGAATATTAAGAAATCCATTAACATTATTATTATGACTTGCTAAAGGATTCTTCATTGATCTTGGAACCGATCCCAAAGCCGCCTGATGACATATAAGATTCATATTATTTGTTGCCTTGATACAATCTTTTAGACTTTGAATATCACCATACATAAAATCCAAGTTTTCATATTTATCTAAGAGAAACTGGATATTATCCCTTCTTCCAGTAATGAGATTATCCAATATTCTGACTGATTTGACTCTTGGATCTTCCAAAAGATTTTCTGCTATATTCGAGCCTATAAAACCACAACCACCTGTCACCAAGACGTTCATTTAATATAATTTTAGACATTTTCTGTAAAATATTTCACTATTAAACCTATAATATAATCTTGTTCTTCTCGAGTAAATTCTCCATAACATGGAAGATTGAATATTCTATTGCATATTTCTTCTGTTACTGGCAAATCTCCTTGTTTATATCCAAGATATGAAAAACATTCTTGAGTATGAAGTGGTGATGGATAGAAAATAGCAACATTAACTTGGTTTTCTTTTAGGTGGGTGACAATGTTATCTCTAGTCTCTTTATCTTTGGTAAGGATAGAAAACTGTGCCCATACACTAGTATTATTTGGTTGAAGTTTCGGAAGAATGAGGCTAGGAATATTTTTAAGATTATTCAAGTAGTATTCTGCGCATGCTTGCCTGTTCTTCACTGTTTCATCAAAATATTCCATTTTCAAATTGAGAATCGCAGCTTGAATTGAGTCTAATCTCGCATTCATTCCAATATAAGTATGGTGGAACCTCTTGGCACAACCATGATTCTTAATTGCTCTCATTTTCTTTCCAAGTTCGTCATTATTGGTAAAACATGCACCTCCGTCACCATAACATCCCAATGGCTTTGTTGGGAAAAAACTAGTTGTACCAATAGTTGTAAGAGAACAACTTCGCTGATTTTTAAATGTTGCACCAAAGCTTTGAGCACCGTCTTCAATAACTGGAAGGTTATATTTACTGGCTGCTTGATTGATTTCATCTATTTTTCCAATATGTCCATAAAGACTGACATAAATGATTGCTTTAGGATTATAACATTGCTTAATCTTATTTTCCAGATCAAATGGATCCATATTAAATGTTTCTCTTTCTATATCAACAAATACTGGTGTTGCGCCAACTAATGGAATTACTTCGGCTGTACTAATCCAACTATGAGAAACAGTAAGGACTTCATCTCCATATCCTATATCTAGTGCTAAAAGAGCAATTTTAAGAGCATCAGTTCCATTTGAAACTCCTATGACATGTTGGCAGTTAGTATAGTTATTGAGAGTATTTTCTAGTTGCTTTACTTCTGGTCCATTAATGAACTGTCCATGTGCACATACAGTTTGTATTGCATTATCAAAGGATTCTTTGTTTTTATTATATTCCCTTTTGGGATCGTACATTTGAATTGGAAAGTTCATTTTGTTATAATAATATTATATTATTATATTATTAATGAAACTAGGACTAATTGGTTGTGGATATTGGGGAAAGAATTTGATTAGGGATTTTTATAATTTAGGTGTATTAAAAACAATATGCGATGTTAATTTGGATTTTCTTGATAAATTCAAAAGTTTATATGATGGATTGGAAACTACATCGGATTTTGGGGATTTGTTAGGTGATGACGAGATTACAGCTATATGTGTATCTCTTCCCGCAGAATTACATTATAGGTTTGCTAAACAAGCTTTGTCGGCTGGAAAAGATGTATATATTGAAAAACCCATTACATTAGATGTTGGAGAAGCTCAAGAATTAATCGATTTGGCCGAGAAAGGAAATAGAATCTTAATGGTTGGTCATTTACTTCATTATCATCCATGTATCGAGAAAATCAAGGAAATTATATCATCTGGAAAAATAGGTAAAATAAAGAATATTGTTTGCAATAGACTTAATTTGGGGATCTTTCGGAAACAAGAAAATGTTCTCTGGAGCTTCGCGCCACATGATATTTCAGTAGTTTTAGCCCTGTGTGGAGATGAATTACCTAAGGATGTTTTATGTACTGGTTTTTGTCATATTAACAATGGTGTTCATGATATCACTAACTCTGTTCTCTTTTATAACGATAAATATGTAAATATCAATGTTAATTGGCTAAATCCTTATAAAGAACAGCGAATGTCTATTATTGGTACTAAAGGAATGATATGTTTTGATGATACTTCTAAGGAAAATAAATTAGTATATTATCCCGAATATATCAAGTATAGTGAAGATTTGAATGGACATCCTCAACCTATTAAGAATAATGGGGTAACTGTTCATGTAGATTTATCGGAATCACCATTGACTAAGGAATGTCGGCATTTTATTGAATGTTGTGATAGTAGAATGACTCCAATAACTGATGGTAAAGAAGGCATGAGAGTGCTAGATGTATTAGGAGGATTACAAAAAAGTCTGGAAACGGGTGGAAGAGTTAATTTGGATCATAAAAATTATTTTGTTCATGATACGGCAACAGTTGATGATGGAGCGGAAATTGGAGAAGGAACAAAAATATGGCATTATTCACATGTTTGTTCAGGAGCTAAGATAGGAAAGAATTGTAATATTGGGCAAAATGTTTTCATTGCTGGTGGAGCGGTTATTGGAGATAATTGTAAAGTACAGAATAATGTAAGTATTTATAAAGGTGTCGTTGCAGGTGATAGTGTATTCTTCGGTCCAAGTTGTGTTTTAACAAATGATATTAATCCTAGATGTGAATATAGTAAGAATGGACAGTATATGAAGACTGTATTAGAAAATGGTGTTACACTAGGGGCTAATAGTACAATTATTTGTGGAAATAAAGTAGGAAAATATGCAATGATAGGAGCAGGAGCTGTAGTATGTAAAAATGTAGAGGAATTTACTATTAATGTGGGTAATCCGGCAAAGGTAATTGGAAGAACTGATGAGAAAGGAAATAGATTTTATTAAAATATCACGAATAATATTCTCATTTATTTTGTAATAAAATATAAATGAGAATATTAATAGTTGCTAAACTAAAAGAATTTAGTAAACAAACAAGCAACAACAGATTTAATTTTTTAAATTATTTAAATAAACAAAACAATATTGAAGTATTAGAAGATTCAATTAAAATTAAAGCAAATGACTTTGATGTATTCATATATTATCATTTATTTAAAATTGATAATATTAATTGTTATTCAAAACTAGACCTCAAAGATAAAAAAATATTTATATTTACTGAGGATTTTCATAAAACTGATGTAACAATTAATTTATGCAATAGATATAATATTAAAAATATTATTATACCGCAAAAACATATGGAAATTGAAAAACTATACGAAAATTTTAATATATTTCATTGGAATTTATTTCTTGATACCAATGTTTTTAAAAATTATAATTTAAACAAAGAATATGATATATTAATGTACGGATGTGCCAAAGAAGGATCATATAAATTAAGATTTAAAATAAAAAATATATTGGAAAAACTAAAAAAAGAAGGATATAAAATAAAAATTATAAAATTTCGTGGATATAAAAAAAAAAATATGCCGACTGGTAGAAATTTATCAAAAGAAATTAATAAATCAAAATTTTGTATTGCAACATCTTCTAATTTTAATTTATTTGTTTATAAATATGCTGAAATTGAATTATCCAATTCGGTAATTATTGGTGATGTCCCAATTGGTTATGAAAATTTATATAATAAAGATAATATGGTTATTATAAATAAAAATAATGATGATAATGAGATATATGAAATACTTAAAGATGTATGTAGTGGAAAATATAATTATTTATTAAAAAATGAAATAAATAATGAAATAAGAAAAAAATATTGTTATAAAAATGGATATAAAACTCTTGTTAAATTAGTTGAGTAGAAATTCATATTCTTGAAACCATAATTCTAAATTACCTATAATTGGCGAATTAAATTTTGTCCAAAAACTATTCCAATTAATAATTTTTCGATTAATAAATTTTTTACATAATGGTATGTATAGTGGCCCAATTATATGTTTCTGTACCTCTGCAGTGAATTTAGGTTTAAATATATTGTTTTCTTGAATTTTTTTTTTTAAAATATCTTTTAATGGTTTTTTTGAACTATTAACATATTCTGTCCATGATAATTTATCATTCATATTATAAAAAAAATAATCAATTTCTTTCGAGAAACAATGCTCTAATATTTTATAATTTAAAAGAGGAACTCGTCCTTCAATGGAATAATTCATAAATATTATATCAAAATTAACAATATAATCATTTAATAAATGAGTATTTATTTCTAATAATCTGACTAAATCAATATTGTCATTTGAAACGTCTAATTCACCCAATATATTTTTAACTAAATTTTTTTTAAATTCTATTAAATATTCTCCATATTCATTATCAAGTGATTCTATTTGTGATAGATAAAAAAATATATTTTTAATATGATCATTAATTGATTTATTGTTCATGCACATTCTTCTATGTCCATAAAATAATTCGTTTCCTCCAAATCCAGATAATACAATTTTTTTTTTTGTATGTTCATTGATGTATTTTGCAATTAAATTTAATAGATAACATGATTTAACAGGTATTCCTGATAAATTAATTATTGAACGTTGTTCTTCAATAAAAATATTATTAAAATTTTTAACGTATTCATTTGATATAACATTTAAACCATCTTTATTTAAATCACTCAGTATATTTTTCGTATATTTCATTTCACCAAGATCAATTGTCAAATAATCAAATTTGCTATTAAAATAGCAAATTATACTTGAATCTATTCCACCGCTAAATATTACCGATCCATCAACATCTGAATTTTCTCGTTGTTTAACTGATTCATCCAATATTTCTTCTAAATTTAAATTATTTTTTAGGTTAGGTGTCCACCATTTATTACTGGCAAAAATATTATCATATAAATTATATTCTATTATATGGGCCGGTTTTAATCCATAAATATTCTCAAATAAACTTTTATTTGTTGGACATAATCCACTTGATAAATAATAAAATAATGTATATTTATCTATATCAAACTTTTTATTGCTGAATTTATACAATGTTTTCGCAATAGGTCCAGGGGTTGATGCAAACATAAATATATTTTCATCGTTATAATAATAACATAATTTAATTCCAATTCTATCTCTAATCAAAAAAAGTTTATTTGTGATTTTATTTAATAAAATAATAGAAAACATACCTTCTATTTGATTTAACGTCTTTTCAATTCCATAATAATAAAACATTTTAATTAATACTTCTGTGTCTGATGTTGTTTTGAAAAATTCATTATATTTTTTTATCAGTGATTCTCTTAATTCGATATAATTATAAATTTCACCATTAAATGATAATACTAAATTTTTAAATTGAAATGGTTGTTTTGATCTATTGTTTAAATCAATTATTGATAAGCGATTATGTCCCAATACTAAATTATTGAAAATATGATGTCCGTTGTCGTCTGGACCTCTATTATGTTGGAGTTCAAGTAAGTTTTTAATATATTTTTCTAATTTTTCTTTACTTATATTATTTTTTAAAATAACTCCAGAAATACCACACATATAATTTATTTCACGATATTAATTCTAGTCATTTATAATTATTATTGTTTATATAATATTTTTAATAAAATTTTTTTTATTATTATATAATTCATTGGATTCTTTTTAAATTTTTTTAAAATAATAACTACCGTTAATTTTATCTAATATTTTAAAACCAATATTATTTAATATATCAATACATTTTTCATCATATTTCTTATCATTCATGAATACTCCATGTAATTCAACAATTATTTTATTAATATTTAATTTAATATAATCTTTATATTGTTCAAAAAAACTTAACTCACCACCTTCTATATCAAGTATAAGTGAATTAAATTTAATATTATTATTTTCTTCAATATCTGTAATTGTTGATGTTTTTATCATATATTTTTTTATATTTTTATTCCATTTATTAATAGATCCTGGATCATTTTTATCATCTCTATCAGCACTTCCTGCTACAATCAAATCATATGTATAAAATTCTTTTTCGTCTTGATTTTTATCAATTATCGTATTAAAAAAATATAGATTATCACAATTATTATCTTTTTTTGTTTTATTCAATGATTCCATTAATTCAGGATTTGCTTCAATAGAAATAATATTACTTACTTTATTTGATACTAATACTGACAAATATCCTAAACAACTACCTAATTCTAATACATTATCATATTTATCAAGATATTTAATCAATGTACATTCATCTTCTTCATATTTATTTATCTTAAATCTATTTAGTAAATTATTATTATTATATCGTAAAGGAATATTCAACAATATATTATTATATTTAATTGTATTCATTAATAATATAATGTTATATAATAAATATAATTCATATAATTATTTTTACACACTATATAATTCAAATTAAAAAGAAAAATATAATTTTAAAAATTTAAGTATTCATAAATTTCTTCATTAAATGATAATACCAAATTATTAAAAATATAAAATCCTTTATCATTCAATTCTTTATTATTTTGAAGTTAAAGTAAATTTTTAATATATTTTTCTAATTTTTTAAAATAACCCCAGAAATACCATACATATAATTATATTATACATAATATATAATGGAAAATTTTATTTTGCAAATATCAAATTTAAAAAATTTAGATGATATTATTAATGACTTATCAAATAAAGAATATTATAACTTTTTAGAAAATGAAATTTGCAAAAATATTGATGGAAGAATCTGTCATCACAAAATAAGGATACTTCATACTATTTGCAAATTAATGAATATAAATAGTTATTTAGAAATTGGCGTACATAATGGTGGTTCAATGAGTTATGTAATAAGCAATAATAAGACAATAAAATGTTATGGTATTGATTTATTTGATGATACTTATGGATATTATAAAAATGAAGATAAAATAAATTTACTACGAACAACATTAAATATTGAAAAAAACAATAAATGCAGTAAGATTAATCTAATTCAGGGAAATTCTTTTTCCAATAAAACTGTTGAAAAACTAAAAAATTTACTAAAAGAAAAAATTGATTTATTGTTTATTGATGGTGATCATAGTTATAATGGAGTTAAAAATGATTTTATTAAATATTCTGAATTTGTAAAATCAAATGGAATAATAATATTAGATGATTTTAATATAGAACATACTGATATAGTAAAATTTGTTTATGAATATATTAATAATAATTCTAGATATAAGATTCTTGGTGTTTATGATAATAATGAATTAATAATTTTAAAATTATAGTTTATTAATTGCAATATATTGTTCAAACGTAATTATCATTTATATTTTTCATATTGGTTCATAAATATAAATTATAGATAATAATAACATATAAATATGTTTGTAGAAAAAATATTTATCAATATATCCAAAAAAATATTATAAAAAAATAAGAAAGAAAAATATTTTTAGAAATATTCAGTTATTTATTAAATTGTAATTTTTAATAAAACATAATGATGCATCAATATAATTATTAATGTGTAACCAATTTATAATTTTTATGTCTATATTATATTCATGATTTATATTATTAACAAATTTAGGTTGATAATAAGCACCTAAATATTTATCATTTACTGTAAAATTTATTAATTTAATACTATTTTTATTTATTTTTTTTTCATTATCGATTACATAATTTAATACAACATGTGTACCCATTAAAATTTCATTTGAATATTGATATGGACATTTTATTTTTTTTAAAAAAATATTATAATAATCTTTATTTGGTTCAATATTATTTATACAATTTGTTAATTTTTCATTATGATGTAATTCCTGTCCCTTAAAGGAATACAATTCGATTTCACATTTATACTTTATAAATAATTTTAGGAATTGTTTCATTACTTCTGTATATTCAATACTTAAATTTTGCAAGTATAAATAAGATTCATATTCAATTAATGTTTTTTCAATATCTTCATTATTATTTATAAAAGTTAACAATAATTTATAAATATGTGTATTTACATATAATTTTATTTTTCTCAAATTAAGAATTTCTTTATTAAATATATTTAAATTCATTAAACAATATTCTTCATCATATTTTATATCATTAAACTTTATATATTTTTTTATATGTTTAATATTATTATTTTTCGATCCAATGATATATATTATTTTTTTTGTGTTCATTATATTCGTTATAATAAATATTTATATAATATAATATAATGAATAAAATTGAATGTCCAATTTGTAACTATAAATGTGATGAAGGAAAAAGATATTGTACTGAATGTGGTTCGGTAGAAAGACATAGGGCTTTAATCAATTTATATAATAAAAATATAATTGGCGATTTGTCAAATAAAAATGTTTTAATTGTATCAGAAGGAAAAAGAGATAACGGTAAATATTATGAAACATCTTATTTTTTCTCTAAAATTTCAATATTGACAACTCTTGATATAATGGATCATACTACATATTTTAAAGATACTCAAAGATATGATGTTTATGAGTCTCTTGAAAATCTAAAATCAATAAAAGATAATAGTTTTGATTGTGTGATATGTAACCATGTATTAACCGCTGTTGAATATGATTTAACATCACTTACTGAAATAAGTCGTGTATTAAAAAAAAATGGAATTTATGTTATGAATGATGGCATAAGTTATACAAAAACCGAAAGTTTTATTGCGAACAAAGGACAATACATCCGAAGATATTACAATATAAATGATATTAAACATATATTATCAAATTATTTTGGTAATGTAGAATTAATAAATGAATATGATAACATTTATAAATTTGACTGCGAATATTTAATTTGTAGAGACAATAAAAAAACTATAAAAAACGGTGTATCCGTACCATTACCAAATAAAGGTTGGTGGAGACACGTTATATTTGTTTTTTGCTTATCAAGAACTGGATCAAGTAGTTTAGAAATAGCTTTACAAAATATTGGATATAATACTATATTTTGTGATAGTGGAAGATGTATCCAAAATAATAATTTGGATGAATATGATAAAATATTATTAAATTATAAGAAAAAAAATCCATTATTAAAAAATATTGATTCGAAATTTAATGCTTTTATTTTGGGTTCATTGTCAAGCAATAATATAACAAAAATTATATCTGATTATCCAGGTGCAAAAATTATTTGCACTGATAGAAATGATGATGATTGGATCATAAGTATGAAAAATCATCAATTAGTCGCAAATAGACCAAATCCACGAAGAGTAGAATTAATAAATACTAAAAAACAATTTATTAAAAATATAAAAAAACAAATTTATAAAAATAAATTTACTGATAACTTCTTATTATTTAATGCAGATTCATGTGACAAATATAATAAATTATGTAAATTTTTACATAAAAATATTCCTAATAAAAAATATCCACGTATAAGTACTAATCGAAAATTAATTTTAACACAAGAACAGATTAATTTTTAATATATAATATATAATATAATATATAATATTATATATAATATGATAAACATATTTAACAAGCCATCAATTTCACCAAACCAACAATGCGAATATAATATCATAGATAATACACTTTGCATAAAATCTCTTCAAAATTCATCAACCCCAGGTGTTTTACTTAATAATATACATAAATATAATAGAAATATTATTGAAATTGAATTTGAAATTAATGGTAAATTTACGAAAAACTTTTTTTTATTGTTTACTGATGGAAATAATGAAATTAAATATGATGTATCAAATAACATAATTAAAAATAAAATTAACAATACTTTTTTGAATACTAATTTCAAAATTTATTTATTATTTAGAAATCCTGTTATAAATGATGAAACATTAATATATTTAAATAAGAGTTATTTAAACATAAAATATAGACAAAATATTATGCGACCGCTCGTTAATAATACAAATACTGAATTATTTAAATTTTTAAATAAACACAATATTAATAAAAAAAATGAAACTATAAACAATGATTGGTTGCCTCAGTCATACTACAGAAAAATAGCAAATAGTCAAAAAATATATACATTTGATAATAATAAATTATGTTTAATGGGTAAAAAAATATTTATTTGTGGAGGATGTGAATTATCATATATATATCATTATTTAAAAAATATCTGTTCATGTTACCATACATTTGAATCAAAAACAAGTATGCATATATTAGATGAATTGCATAATGAAAATAGTTTTATAAAACAGTTTAATGCAGATTATTATATTTTATCGAATATTCAAGATATTAAAAAATTATTTCCTATTTATAGACGTGAAATAATAAATAATTGTACTGATAAACTTAAAGTAATGATTAATAATTATATTGATAAATTTTCAATTGGTATTGATAAATTAAAATTAATATCAAATAAACCAGTATTTTTATTGGGTCCACTATATCTATCTGAACAAAAATATTTTGGACAAAATGATTATTTAACCACAACATTTACCGAATTTGAAATTTATAATTATATTTTAATAAAAATGATAAATTTATGCAGAAATAAAGAAAATGTATATTTATTAAACACTGTATCAATGTTTGAAAGATATAATAAGTTTGATTGTATTGAATCACATGAAAGTCCAAGATATGGTCATTTGACATATTATGGTTCATGTATTGTTGCAGAAGAATTTTATAATCAAATTTGTTTATTAGATAAAAACTTAACAAGAATTAAATGTGTAGTCATTGATTGTGATAATACTTTATGGAATGGTGTTTTAATTGAGGATGGAGAAGATAAAATTGATATAAATCAAAAAATAGCAAATATTTTATTAACATTAGTTTCAAGAGGAATTATAATTTCATTATGCTCAAAAAATCCACCAAAATTCAAAAATAAAATATTGAATTTAATATCAACTCATTGGTGCGCAACAGATTTAAAAAAATATTTAGTTTCCATAAAAATAAATTGGCAACCAAAATCACAAAACATAATACAAATTGCAAAAGAATTGAATATTGGACTGGATACAATTGCATTTTTTGACGATTCTGAATTTGAAAGAAGAGAAGTATCTGTAAATATACCAGAAGTTAATGTATATAGAGATATTGACATATATTTTTGTTTAAATAATCCGATATTTGATAATTATTTGGGAAAACTAACAGAAGCATCAAAAAAAAGAATAGATACTTATATTAATAACGAAAAACGATTATTGGACTACTCTATATTTAAAATTGACAATGACTTATCCAGTGATAAAGCGTTTGAAAAATTTATGATTAAAAGCAAATTTAAGTTAAGTATATATAAATCAACAGAAGATGATATTTGTAGGATTAATGAATTAATTCAAAGAACAAACCAGTTAAATGCAACTTTAAAACGTACTGAGTATGGGGATATTAAAAATTATATTAACAATATTAATTTTGATATATATTGCATTTCTTTAATCGATAAATATTCTGATTATGGAACAGTTGGTACGATTATTTTGAAGAAAAACGATGATAACATTGAAATATTAGAACTTGCAATAAGTTGCAGAGCAATGGGGAAAAAAGTTGAAGATGCAATAATAATATTTATATTAAACAAATATAATAAAAACATTTTAATAAATATTCAATCAAATATAAAAAATAACAGTTTAATCAATACATTCACTAAATATAATTTTAAATTTAATAATGGTATTTATACACATATGCAATCAAACATAAAATACGAAAAAATTTCTTGGTTTTAATATTTAACAAAATTCAACCATATTATAATAAAATATTCTCAATCAAAAATAATTTTATAAAATTATCCTTTGTAAAGGATTTTCCACCACGACATAATTAAGGCTAAACTACCATGACATGATTAAATATTATTTATATTTTTATTATTCAATAAAAATTCTATGAAATTACCAGTTAATTTTTTCTTTTTTTCATCAAATATTTTTTTTTCACACCAATGTGACGAACAACAATTTATTATGATACCACTTATATCATTTTTTTGCAGAGCTATTATACCAGTAATTCTTGCAATATATTTTTTTTCTTTATGCGGATATGTACAAAAACCAACCATCAATAATTTTTTATGTTTAAATATTTTGTATTTATTACTCAATTTAATCTTATTAAAATATTTTAATATGTCATCTGTTTTCACATCATATAATTCTGATAAGTTTGTATAAATCCCATCATATTCATCACCAGATGATAATATATCAATATATGAAATATTATTTAATACTGATGATTTTGAATAATTAAAATATTTAATTGGATGATTTTTATTATTGAATAATTTACATCCCCACCCACCAATTAAATAATCAACACCAATTGTTTCAAATGATCTATAATTATTAATTTTATCACAAAAATATACGGTTTTAAATGTTTCACTTAACGATAAATATTTTTTTGGAATTTGATTAATGTATCTATCTTCTCTAACATGTATTAATTTAGAATAATTATCAGCGTAAGATATTCTTGACCATAACGAATTTCCAGATAAATTTAATAAATGTGTACCATTACTTATTATTTCTTCTAAATTTTTTCTTGCCTTCATTGACCAATATTCACTATGTCCACCAATGATAAGTAATTTTGTAGAATGTCCAACTGAATTACTCCAATAACAATTATATATATTTTGATCCATATCAACATCAGTTATATAATTAATTTTATAATTTGAATTTAAAAACCATTTTAATATACCATTTTGAAGTTTTGTTAAATTTTTAGGTCTTTTCATATCTAGAACTCTTGCTGCGTTATGGGGATCTATATTTTTTTCATTTCTAAAATCGTAATAACCTGACTTTCCACCATATACATTGTACATTTCTATTGTATTTGTAGGAACAAGATAACATATAAATGCACGATTAAATGAATTATAGTCTTCCTTTATTATGACATTAATCTTGTCATCAATAATATATATTCCGCTTTTAACATTATTTAATTTAAATGAACATGTAAATTCATAATTAAATTCATACCATGGTTCCTTATATTTTTCAAAAATAGGTATATTATATTCGCCTCTGTATTCTTTTACTTGTTTTTTCATTTCTTTTACAAAAATTTTTTTTATAATATTACCATTTAAATCTTTAATATCCAAATAAATATTTTTTATATTATAATATGGATCAATGAATAATCGTATTATTTCTTTATTTGTATAAGATAATTTATCAGTATATCCTGTATTTATATATTTTGACATATATTTATATATTATATTATATTATATTATATTATGACTGATAATTACTTGAATAAATTAGATGTTTGTTTTACTGAAATAAATAGTGACAAAACATTATGTTTTCTCAGCAATGATAAAAAATTTGCTGGCCATAACTATACAAAAAAATACTATGAATTGTTTGAAAAATACAAGGATAAACCAATTTCTTTATTAGAAATTGGAGTGTCGTTATGGCATTGCTCTACGGCTACTCGTTACGATTTGAATGAAAAATATATAGGAACAAAAACATGGAAAAAAGTCTATCCAAATATTAAATTGCATGGTTTTGATATAAATAAATATAGTTCTGATAAAGATATTAAAATGTATCATGGAGATCAATCATGTAAAAAATGCTTAGAAAAAATAAATGAAGAATTTGATATTATAATTGATGATGGAAGTCACGCAAGAAATCATCAACAATATAGCTTTTTTAAATTATTTCGTAAAATTAAAAAAGGTGGTTGTTATATTATTGAAGATTGTCACAGTGATTTTGATAGTTATTTGGATGATAAATTACATTATGATAAAAAATATGCAAAATATTCATCTATCTGTACAGTTTGTAAATATGAAAAATTTAATCCTATTAAAAAAGGAATATCAACTTTTGAGTTATTTAGAGAATGGAACAATGGAAATTGGATAATACCTGATAACAATAATAATTATATGACATATGAAGATAAAATTAATTTCATAGATGGTATTAAAAATAAAATAGATATTGATATTCATTTGACCAATAGATATGATCCTTTTACAGGTAAACAATATAAATCAGGTACTCTGAAAAATCCAATAAACTCATCAATTATGATTATTATAAAAAAAATATAAATTATATTTTAAGCATCAATATAACTTTACTCATATCATCACTGTATTCTACTTTCTTTATTTCATTAATTATTATATTTTTATTGTATTCATCCAATTCATCAATGTTATGATATTCCATATTAACCTTTTCAGAATATTTTATATAAAATGTGTATGGAACAACTCTAATTAAATATAAATAATATATTAGCCATTTATATTTTTTAAAATCATATTTATCAAAATTATCCCTTGATTGAACTTTACTATTTATCAAACTTAAATATTCATTACCAATTAATGATGTATCATAATTACTTTCGATATTTAATTCATTTCTTGCTTCTTCTTTTTCCATATACCCACTTCTTACTAATGCCGATAAATATACTATTCTTTTATCAATTCCAAATTTTCTTGGTAATAAATAACTACCCACAAAATCTGTGTACATATTTTCTCCATGTTTCCAACCATAATTGTTCCATCCAATAAATTCCTTCATTTCTTTATCTAAAATTTTTCTATTGACATTTTTATAATGGTATGGTCTAACCTGAACAATCCCTTTTATTCCATATTTAATTTGATCTACAATAGTGAATAATGGAAAATTAGTCAATTCTTTATTATAATAAGTTTTATATACTGATTGAATATATTTTGCATCCATATATGTCCATCCTTTTGGTGTACTTCCCTCAGTCCTAAAACAATGTCCATTTAAAATATATTTTATATTGTATTTATCAGCTGTATCATACATTAATTTAGTCATTGCAATATCATTTGGTATATCCGCATCAGGCACACCAGCCTTCAAAAAAGCTTTATTCAAATTATCAAATTCATATTTATTAACATGATATGTAATAAAATCTACATTTAGTTTTTGGACTAGTTTTTTCATATTTTCTTCAGCAACATTAGTATTCCAATTATTGTTAAAGTGAATAACCAATGGCTTTAAATTCCATTTTTTTACAGCACAATATAATAATGTACTACTATCTAATCCACCTGAAATACCCATTATACATTTATACTTACCTTTCTCATCTTGTATTTTTTTTAAAATAGGATTAAAATCTATATTTTCTTTCTCTAAATTATCATGCATATCGCAGTACTCACACTGTTCATCTCCCAATTTAGCAATATTATCTGTAAACAAACATCTATTACATTCCATATTTTATATTAATTATGATATAAAAATTTATTTTGATTTGTACGATAATCAATAAATATTAGATATAATATATTCTATATAAAACATATATATTTCTTTAAAATGTTTAAATATATATTTAAATTTATAGTCATTCATTGATATGTTATATGTATTTTCATATAATTTTATCAATTCTATTGCATTTTTTTTTGTTATTTGTGGAAAATTTTCAACTTTTAATTTTTTTTGTGCACCTAAATAATGATCATTAAATATATGTTTATTTGTCCATAAATCACATGATAAACTCAAAAAACAATAATCATCTTCTATCATTTTAATTTTAAAATTATTATTAACACATTTATTGTACATCATATAATCCATAGATGAATTTTTATTATCATCAAATGGTTTATAATTAATGCTTTTTAAAAATTCTTTATTTAATAATCTTCCAATACCAATTGGTTCGTTTTTTCGATTATCGTTATATCCTAACCAATGACACAATCGTAATGTCCCGTTTGTTATATCTGCCATATAATAGTCTTTTTTACCAATCATTCCATAATCATCCAAATAATTTTCAGCATATTGTATCCAATGATAATCAATCCAATCACTGCTCCCAACAAACAATATACCATCAGGTTCGTATTTTTCTGCATATTTAAAACCTGTGTTCCATTTTTTACCTAAAGGATCATTTTCATGTTGAACCCACTCAGCACCACATTCCATCACTGTTTTCTTATCGGTTTTACTATTTCCAACACATATTACTTTGTATAAGCCATTATTATATAATCTCTTAATTGTATATTTTAATAATATATTTCTACCATGAACAGGTATGACTGCTATAATTTTATATTTTAATAGTATTTTCTTATAATTATGTAAAAATAATTTGTTTTTTATCATAAATTCTGTGATATTTTTTAATTTTTTTTTATAAATTTTTTTTTTTAAAAATTTATTTATATTTATTCCAGAAATTATTTTGTTTAAATCGTTTATGGTATATACATCAATATTTTGAACATAATTTATTACATAATTCAATTCAATACTTTTTTTCGTAAATCTATATTTTTTTTTTAAATAATAAGTTTTATGAAATTTATCATAAAATTTTTTATTTAATAAGTAACAACCATCAAAAATATATATACTTTCTGTTTTATTATTTAATTTTGTAAGTATTAATATATTATCTAACAAATCAAGATTAAAATTATCGTTAATAATCAATAAATAATTTTCTTTAAAATTTCTAAATTTTTTAATACATTTTACGAAAAAAAATGTTTCTTCTAAAATTTCTGGAGTGAATTTTTTTATTGCTTTAAATCTAATACTTCCATTATCATACGTTTTTGTCAAACCATTAATTAATGAATTTCCTTTGATTTTATTTACTATCTCATAATTTATAATATTATTATTTTTACATTTATTTGCGGCTGCTTCTGTGCAAATTATTTTAATATTATTCATATATACTAACTTAAACATTTTTTTATAAATAATACTTAACTCCATATCCAAATTGCACATCTAATCCTTCGCCACACCTCTTGTAAAAATTAAGAAGTCTCTCATTACAACTGAGAGACGTTTTATAACATCCCCTTTCTTTCGCAACATTCAAAAGAAACTTTACCATCTCCCGACCATAACCCTCTCCCCTACAACTCGGGTCTATTACTATATCCTCTATATGTCCTGCTTTGGTCAATCCCCTATTAAATTTATATTCTATTAACAATTTACCCGTTCCAATTATTTCTTTACCTCTTGTCATAACATAAATATATGAATTATTGCAATTTGATAAAGCTAACCACTTCTCAAAATCGTTACGTTCTATTTGTTTAATACATTCAGACGGTGTAAATACATTGATAAGATACATATATTGCGTCATATCTTCATTTCTTAATAGTCTAATACATGGCTTCTTGACTTTTACTTGTGTCTGTCTCTGCATATAACTATATAAAGAATTATTAAAATAAATATATAACATGTCTAATTATATTCCTACATCGTTACCTGAAAAACTCGATGAACTCAATCTCTATGAAAAAGGTATGAAGTTCTATCGAAAATACCATAAAAACTTTTATAATAAACTAGTTCATATCATATCTATCCCAAATATCGTCTCCGGAACTTTTGGTCTTTTTAATCATCTCGAATATACATTATTTGGAAGTAGCAAATATGCCCTAAGTAGTGCTTTATTCTTTTCATATATGACTTATTACTCTATTTTTGCCCCACCAATGGTCGTAAAAAGAACCTTCTTCTTTTATTTGTTTATCCTATTGGCTACTAACCATCTTTATGGCTCCGTTGAACGCCGAACCTCTTGGCTAATCTTTATTATGCTCAATGCAGTGGGATTGACCAGCCAAATTCTAAGCCACAAATATATCGAGAAAAAAAGTCCAGCATTTGTTAAAGGCGCTATTCAAGCATTGACCACTGGACCAATATTCGTTGTTGATGAAATAATTAATAAATGGCCATTGTTCCAATTTTGGCCATTATCTGTTGTTTATTTCATTTATTTAATGAGAATTCGTGGATGAGGAAAAATTGATTATTATTTTGTGAAATTATTAGTTATATTATTAATAATAAAAGACCATGAAAATAAAGAAAGAACGTCGAAGAAACAAGAAAAGATGGTTGGAAAAATACGAAAGTCTCAAATATTTCTTATATGAATATGGCAATATACCTATTTGCCGTAAAACACATGTAAATTTAGCTGAATGGACGAATAATCAGCGTCGAGCTCATCGAAATGAAATGAGTATTAAACAAGGTATTGAACCTAATTCAGGACATAGAATCTTAGAAGAACATATAAAATTATTAGACGATATTAATTTTATATGGGAAACAACCAAAGGAGGACGACGTCTCGTTGATTGTGATGAAATAGAATTTGAATTCGAATAAAAAACTGATTAAATATTTATTATTTTAGTTCTGTTTATATTTATAATAAAAAACACAATGTCGAAACTTCTCAACATGCCAGCCCTTAAAGCAGCTAAAACTAGCTTCTTTCGTAAGAAACAAATTAAATATGCAGAAGAATTGCAAAGAAACAAAGAAGAAATCGAATTTCAACAAGAACTTTATGAAAAAGCCATTGAGGCACAAAAGAAAGTAATGGACGCCGCAGACATGGGGAAAAATTCCGTTACAATTGTTAGAGTAAATGAAGTAAAAAATCTTCATAAATGTGCAATTATGGAAGATTTTGCTAAAGTAATGAATTCCAAAGGAATTTTTCCATATTCCACTGAATATACTTCGTATTCGAGTTACGACAGAAATTTGGATTCGTGTGGGTGTAACCTTCATTTCTATTGGTAATAAAAACTGATGAATTATTTACTAATTAATCAGATTTATAAATATATATAAAAAAGATGGAAGAGACGAAAAAATTGTTTTATGATCATCTTGAAGAATTTTATGGCTCAAATATTGATATATTTTTCAAAAAACAAAGTGAATTCATCCTTAATTTATATAACAAAAAACGTGTAAATATTTTTTATATTGAACCATGGAGAAACGTCAAAAGATCATTGACTGCTAATATTCATCAGTTTGAAAAACAACTCTGGTGTTGGCACGATAACCAATCAAATCCAATGGAAATGTTGGCCTTGACAAAATGCGCTCATAATGTCGTTAATTCTCCAAAACGTAATAAACTAGGCAAAAAAACGTCTGATAAATTGGAAATCATCAAAGATTGGTTTGAAGATCTAATGAATAATATTGAATCATTTGACGATCTTAAAAAATATATTAATCGTCTGATGTCTCATCCATAGGCTTATCGGTAGTCTCATTTGTCGGCTCAACAGGTCTTTCAATATATTTATAAACCTCTTCTCCATATTTTTCCTTAGCATATTCAACAACTTTAGCCAATACAACTGGATTATCAATTTTTCGACAATAATTAAGAGCCTCCACACTATGATTCAACGCTAATTGAACAAGAGGAAAGATCATTTCATTATTTTTTAAATGCTCTAAATTATGATAATCCTTATTTATAGCATATTCTAAGATAGCATAATCATTCTGTTGTCCCCTCGAAACACTCAGTTCAAAAAATGTTTGGAATTTATCATCAGGGATGTATTTGGTATAACCGGCTGATTCTATGGTAATACCCTGTCGATATGGGTTAAATCTAATGAATTGATTGGCAACAAACATGGCTCCCGCTCCAACGGCTGCTCCAATGGTAGCCGCAATAGGTACTGCAAAATTAGGTTTTTCACTGGTCATTATTATTTTTATATATCACGTTGTTTTTAAGTAAATATAAAATATGAAATTATATATGAAGATACATCCCTCATTCTGGAATGAATTATATCATAGAAAACTCAATATTTATAAGCTTAATACCGATTGGCAAACTATTTATCTGAATTATAAAGATAATAGTATCGATATAAACTCCTTTTCTGGAAAAGGCGTTCCAGGAATATTAATAACTTTTAATACCATTGAAGATTTCAATAATTATGAATATAATGAACTCTTCGATAAAATGGAAATATTGAACGGAAAAACATCCAATCCACTTAATTTATTTAAATTTGTTTTATTGGTATTTCCAAATCTTAAAACCTTTAAATTCACATATAAAATAGGCATTCCTACTTACAAAAATGTAATAACAGGAAATAGAATAAATACTGATCATATCCGAACCATTATCGAAAATCAAAAATTTGATATCTTTCAACAACCCCTATTTATGTATATGAAAAATAGAATCACTTCATTAAAACAAGGTTGGCATTTCAAAAATCATCATGAATGTTGCGTTATATTCAATGATGTTAATGATACTGGACGTATTGGAAATGTATTAATGTATTTGAAAAAGCACAACGGTGAAATCTTAGGAAGTGATGTTAATATTATGATTTTACGAGGAGACGCATGGAAATATATGAATCGACAATATGAAGATTACAGTGTCGGTTTTACATTTGATACCAGTATGTCATTATCCGAAAAAATGGTGGGATGGAAAGATGTACGAGAAATTGATCTCAGTGGAATGCTAGACAGCAAAGCCCTCATGAATCAAGCCGTAAATCTCAATTTAAATTTAATGAAATGGAGATCATGGCCAGATTTAACTATGAATGAAGGAAAGAAATGCTTGTTATTCGGTGCAGGCACTCTGGGATGTTCTGTTGCCAGAAATCTTATGGGATGGGGCTTTAAAGATATTGTGTTTATTGATAACGGTGATGTAAGCCTATCTAATCCAGTGAGACAATGTCTGTTTGAATATAGTGATTATGGCAAGCCAAAAGCCACATGCGCAGCAGAAGCCCTCATGAGAATCTATCCTGATATGAACGCAACAGGACATGTTTTATCCATCCCTATGCCTGGACATAGTTTAGTGGATTTTAAAGATCTTGAAAAGGTAATTGAACTAGTAAAAGAATGTGACATAGCCTTTCTCTTGACCGATTCCAGAGAATCCCGTTGGCTCCCTATTGTTTTATGCAAATATCTCGAAAAAATATTGGTAAATGTCGCTTTGGGGTTTGATAGTTATCTTATTGATCATAATTTCCGTGAAGATAATGCTTGTTATTTTTGTAATGATATAGTGGCTGCTCGTAATTCTACTAGAAATAGAACAGTGGATCAACAATGTTCCGTAACTAGACCAGGATTAAGCATGATGGCTAGCTCCTTGGCTGTGGAAATGCTGGTATCTCACTTGAATGGCAAAGATGTGCCAAGACATGTCAGAGGATCTTTAGCTGAGTTTAGTCATAAAAACATGAAAACCTCTAGATTCCCTAATTGTACGGCATGCTCAGAAATGATAATTAATGAATACAATAAGAGAAAAAATGATTTTATATGTGATATATGTGATAATCCTGAACAATTAGAAAAGATCTCAGGAATTACCGAATTAATGAGATTTAAAGACATCGAAGAGGATATATAATATGAAATGTCTTAAATGCTATCGGATCGATAATGTCAATACTTTCGTACCTAATATATACTATAAATGTGACCTTTATGGTATATTACTATGTGATAATTGTATTTGTTCTAGATGTAAAAAGAAAAAACATGATGGTAAATTACTCACTCATGAACATTTACTTGGTCAAAGATTGTATAAATGCGTGTTTTGTTCAACTTCTTTGAAAAAATAGGAAATTTATATCTAATTTATAATTATATGTCATCGATATTTGACAAACAATTTAGACTCTTTAATTTTTATATAATGATAACAACAAAGTTTGATAAGTTATCATTAGTTGAAAAATTTTTATTCCAAATATGGCTTAAAAGAAGGAAATATCAGAATCTCGCGTGTCACAATTATTCGAGAGAAGATGTGGAAAATATAATGAAAAAAGTAGAGAAATATGTTGATGTGAAATTAGATATTTTGTATTTTTCCTGCAAAGAAAATACATAAAACGAAATAAAATGTTCCTAACATTGCAATGGCAATTAATGTTAAGAACATAACCTGAGGATATTCTAGGCTATATTTGAATAATTCTGAAAATATATCGAAATATCTATCAACTACTGTTCTGATTGTGGCAAGTGATTCTGTGAAAAGTATATTAAAGATATTAAAATATCCTTGAACAGACTTATCAATAACAGTTATAATATGATTAATAGTATAATAAAATCCAACTTGGCATTGTTCTTCCATTACTTAGAACTATTAATCTTTCCTTTAAGTATTTCTTCACATTTGACAATAGGGACAATATCATGCTCTATTTTAGGAAGATCTTTCGCATATTTCTGAACGATTGCGGCCCAAACAGGTGTAATATTAACAGACAGCGTATTAATGATGTAATCCTCTGTAAATCGGCATTGTACGTCAGCCTCAAACTGCAATATATCTCTGGCATCATTATTTTTAAGATTATTAATAAATTCACGTGAATATCGGAAATATTTGCCTGAATTACTTCTCTTTACATTTAGAATATGAAGCATTAAGTCTGCATCTTCTTTGGTTGTAATCAAAGATGACATAATCAAATTACGTGTTTTCGAAAGTTTTTCCTGGGGAATATGAGTTGTCAAAATTTCAATAAAAGTATTGAAACTATAACGACTCAAAATAAACAATCTCTTGAGCTTATACGGTGTGTTGTATGGCAATAGACAATGAATAATATCTTTGTCCTTAGTTTTTCCAAATACCATTTTCAAACATTGATGAAAATGCCTCAGAAAAACACTAACCTTAACTTCATTAACCAATACACTTGATTGATTAACTGCAGAAATCAAACGTCGATGATGAACATCGACCATCCCAAGCATTGACAAAAGTGTTTGTTGCTTAATTCGAGAAAAGAAAGGTTTTTCCAAGGTATTTTTATAGACATCAATATCGATAACATGCCTTTGCAAATATCCTTCCATTGTTGTAGCATATACAGCAATAGTTTCAAGAAATTCATTATTGGTTTTATGCAAGGTATCATTACATTTATTCAATTTCTTGTTTTCCTCTTCCAGCTTCTGAATTGTCAATTTATCACCTTCGCCCATGACCGCCAAAACATTCAAATGATGCTCCTCCGATCTTTCCAGAGCCTTTCTGTGAGATTCATTGAGCTTATTGATTTCTTTTCGATGTTTCTTAGAAATCTTGCTCATTTCTTCATTGTATTTCTTAGATTGAGCAAGAGAATTTGTTAGAGACGCAACTTTTATTTCCAGATCTTTGTTGATTTTTCTTTGATTTGCCAATTCTTCTTGTTTTTTGGAATGTTGTGTCTTCAATTCTTGCAATTTGCCGTTAATATCATTGTAATCAATGGATTTTTTCGACAATTTAGATTTAAGTTCATCAAATTTATGTTGTTGAATAGAATATTTTTTTGATAGTTCAGATGTGAGCTTATCGAATTTCTGTTGTTGAGCGGCATATTTTTTTGCACATTCAGATTTGAGCTCATCGAATTTCTTTGATAATTCAGATTTTTCAAGAGTAATATTCTTAATATCTTCTTTGAGCTTATTTGATTCATTTGTCACTTGAGTAAATTCATTGGACTTCCGCGTCAATTCCTTTTTCATTGCATCAATATCGGCAAGACCAGAAATATATTGACTGTTAAGCATATTAAATTGATTAAGCAAGGCATTATATTTATCGACAATAAATTGATTATTATTTTTCAAATAATTATTTTCAGAAACGAGTTGGTCATATGTTTGTGAAAGCTTCCCAGTTTCATTGCAATAAGCTTTACATCGACAACAATAAAATATAGGGTTTTGGACATCTTGTCTAAAACCGCAAAAAGAGCAAGTAGCCATATACATTTGTGACATCCTTTTTATTGATGATAAAAGAATTAGATATGATATGTTTTTTTTTTTCATTTTTTTATAAATATTTAAAATTTAATTAATTTGGTCAATTTAAATCTGTTTGGGAACGATCTTGAGCTTGAAGAACATATTGACAAAGTCCTGAGTCTTCGAGATTCCCTTGAATTTCTCCTGAATATCCTCCTCATATTCCTCAATGTTAGCCTTGAATACCTTCTTGGAACGCAGATCGTTTTCCTTCAGATACTCCTGAAAAGTGGTCTTGTTCTTGAACGGATCGTTCTTCTCGACAACTTCGACATCCTCTTCTTCCGAAGAGTCATCGTCATCATCGCTCTTGGCTCCTCCTCCGCCACCACCGGTACTGGCGGTTTCGACATCAGACATTTCCTTGTTAGGAGTTGATGCTTGAGAAACAATTGTTTCCTTTACAGTATTTTTGGCACCTTTGTGGATAATGACCGACTTGTAAACCTTCTCGCGATTGTCGTCATCTGAATCAGGTGCTTCATCGTCACTTGGCGTTTCGACAGCACATTCACTGAACCGATCAAAGAGATCAACGTTATCATCTTCCTTGAACTTAATCACGCCCTTGACGCAAAGCGAGTTAGGCTTGGCGTCCTTGGGAATGTTAAGAAGAGTGTACCAGTAAATCTTTTCGTAATTTCCATCCTTGTCCTTAGTAACGGCAATGAAGATATCAATCAATCCATCTTGAATACGTCCCTTGAATTTGTCAGAATTAACGAAACGATTGCGCTTCTTACGAACGTAAAATTTGTCGAAGAAAAGATCCTCGGAAATTTTGCATTCACTGAATTCTCCTGGAATCTTGTTAGTCTTGATCCATCGTTCGAGATGTTCCTGAAGAATATTATCGCAATACGATCGCTTAGTGTTCTTGGCAATTTCATTAAATCGTTGTTCAGGGAAATGTTCATCAATTTCCTTGATCGAAAGAGCTAAGATATTTAAGGTATTAACCCCCGACATTTTACTGAATTTCTTTGAGTTTTTTGAACAGTTCGAGCTGTAAGTCAATTTTAAATTTTTGTTCTAATTCGAGAAATACAGACAATAGTTTTTATAAAATCATTTTTTTTTATTCCGATTGAAAATGTATAAGCGTTTAATATATATATATATATGAAAATATAAATTATCTAATTTATTATTATAAATGACTAAAAGTGAAGACGAAACAACCACTAACATTAACTTAAATATAGCACCATTAAGAAATATGATTATTATAATGGTCGTCGGTTTAGCAATATCCCTCATACTAGCAATTATTTTAACCGTTTTTGCACACAAAGCTCGCATGAAATGCAGTAGAAACATTAGATATTCACACTATTCCGTTATCATACTGGTTTTCCTCCTCTGTTTGTGGCTTGGTGGATTAATACCTTATGCAGGTCCATTAATTTCAATGACTGGATTAATAGGATCTATCGTAATGCTTGTTTTAGCCAAGAAACATTGTTAATTATGTCGTGGTCCTTTATAAAGGATAATTTTATAAAAAATCTATGTTTAAACGTATTTAAACATAGGTCAAAAACTCAACCACCGTGATAAGGTTAATAAATTATAATTATAATATTTTAATAGTAAATAAAATTTCAAATAGATTTATAGATTTTATTAAGAGTTTTTTGATTAATATAATTTCGAGATTCTAACTTACTTAAAAAATAAACAAAATCTGTTTTCAAAACATTAACATTTTTGTTCTTTTTAACTTTTTTATATACTGGTACAAATGATAGCATATAACTAGTTGCTGTTTTCAAGTGAAACATTATTTTATTATTTTTTAACCTGACCATAAATCGATTACTAGATATATTTACTATATATTCATGCAATTTGTCCATAGTTTTTTCTAAATAATCTATATTTTTAATCGGGTCGATCAAATAAACATTAAACAGTTCATCGATTTTTTGATGATCCAAAGATATATTAGTATTGGTTCTGTTGCGCAAAATCCATTTTAACGGTTCTCTATCTTTTAAATTGAGTTTATTGAACTTTTTACGACATAAAGTACAAGGACATGTTTCTTTACCATAATGATTGAAATATTTAGTTATACATTTTTCATGATACAAATGTTTGCACGGCAATTTAACAAATTTGTCTATTTTGTTTCCAATGAATGATTCGAGACATATTGGACAAGTTTTATTGACTGGCATTATTTTTTTATTTGATTATTTTTCTTGAAACTTTGCAAAATATAAAATCATTTTTTATAATGAATGACAAACTATTAGCGTCCATATTTATAGGCTTATTATTTTTTCAAGCTGTATTTAATAAAAATCTTACTTCCACTCCAAAAAGCCTTCAAATGAAATTATGGAAATGGATCCCTTTTTGGATCTATCAAGTAGTTATTATAGGAGTAATATTACTTGAATTTATTGCACCTCTTGTAATGGTTTATTCTTCAATAGATGATAGATTTAATATTTATGGCCAATATACCATTATTGCACTAATTATTTTTACTATTATGGCAACCATTTTGTACCATAAATTTGGTTCTGGATCATTTTATTCTCATCTGGCTATTATCGGTGGTCTAGTGGCTTTATTAGGTTTATTTAGAAAAAATGATTTTAATATGAATAAGAACGACAATTAATTATTGATAGAAAAATGAATAAAAGAATGAAAAAAGAATTAGATCTTGCTCATCTTATTAAAACCGTTAATATTAATGTATATATAAATGATATTGAGCGCGGTATCTTGAAATTTGTTAATAAAAATTTATATGATATATTTAAAAAATATAAAACATCTATCAATGATTTATATTATATATATGAGTATTCAACATGGTATTGCAATTATTTCAATTTTAATATTGAAATGACACATAATCTAAATTGGATTTTCCTGAATGATTATGATAAGATTTTTCATGGTTACTTAACACGACAATATTTTGTTTTTGATACATTAATCGATAATATAATAACATATGATGCTGTAAAATGTTTCAAAGAAATGATGGTTCGTGGATATAGACCATTATTGATTGACTTAGCAACGACATGTAAAAGAAACAAGCCAAAAGTATTTCAGTTATGTATGAAATATGGTCCTTTATGGACATATAATGAAAGTTATTTATTTCATATTTGTCGAAAAAATAATAGCGATAAAGTACTCGAATTACTTAAAAATAAATATAGAATGAGTGAATAGATTAAGTGAATAGAATAAGTGAACAGACTAAATAAATAAAAAATGATTAAAATTTCACAAAATATGATTTTAATCATTTACTTATAAAAAATACTCAAGAATGTCTCTTCGAAAACGTTGTCGAAGGGAAAATGATTGGTGTCATCTCTTTTCTGTGGTCAATATCGATCAATATTTGAGTAATATTGAAAAAGGTATTATGAAATTCGTTAATCGAGAATTATACCAAAAATATAAGGGATTCGAAATGAACTATGATGTTTTATTGCCAACTATACGATATTTCCGGACACCGCAATTTTGGCATCTCGCTGAATGGTATGAAAAATTTGCCGGCAATGAATTTAAGAGACTAATTGAAAATTCCGAATTGATCATTAAATATGATTACCCAAAAATTTATCAAATATATTTTTTAAGTCCAAGCTGGACAAGGAAATTATACAGTAAATTGACATATATTTCTCATTTCTATCGAATGGTTGATCAAAAAGCAGTCAAATGTATTAATCTGATGATGAAACTTAAATTTAACATAGTTGTGCGAAATATTAGTTATGTTGTGACGAAAGGTAATCGTCCTATTTTCCGACAAATAATGGATGAAATTATCAAGGATAAACATAACATAGACGCTAGTAAATTAATGCATTTATGCATTGATTGTTATCATGAACATATTTTGGAAGATTTGGTGGATCGTTATGGATTTACACCAGATTCGAGTGTAATTAAGAGGGTTAATAGACCTAGTTTCAACAGCGTTATATGTAAAGCCGTAATTGAAGGTATCAAAATTTCCTAAAAAAATGATTTTATTTTTTATAAAAACCAAAAATAACTGAAAAATTAATAATTAATCTTTATTTAATCGTTGCCTGTACACATTCAAAATGCCGCAACATAGAAAATTCAGAAAAAAAACAAGAAGATTTGGTCAGACCAAGGCCAAAGATAAGGCAGGGACCAATCCATGGTTTCGTCTTAATAATATTTATTTGGTTGATCCTGTAATTCTTAAGAAAATTCCTAATGAATTAATGAAATTAGCCTCCGAGTTCTTTTCTCCTGATGATTGGGATCGTTCAGCGAACGATGTTAAAGTTATTAAAAAGAAAGGAAAAACTGGAGGAAAAAAGGAACAAAGTAAAAAGGAACAAATTATTCAAGCTAATACTGAACGAATCCGTAATGAACGAATTGAGAATGAAATGAATAGTCTTAGTCATAACGATAATCCCTTTTCAGTGAAAGTCGTAACCGATATCGGTAAATTCGTCAAAGCTCTTAAATGTCTTAAAATAAAATATAAAGATAATGATATTCCAGCTATGCTGGATATTTACTTGTGTTTTATGGAGAAATTCGATAAATATAATGAAATAGCAGGAGATTTTGACAAGAAAAGTATTAAAAAATGCAATGATTTGTTTATTTCTAAATTTTATCAATATAAGAAAACCGTTAAAAAAGCTCGGAAAATCTACGAACAAATTGATATGATTAAATATCAGCTTGATGAAATGGGTTCTTATTTGGGAACTTTGAATTTCCTTAATTATTCCATTAACAGAGAAATTAAGCTTGATAAATGGCAAATTGACTTCTTAGACATGATTGATAGGGAAAAGTCAGTATTGCTTTGTGCTCCTACTTCTTCAGGTAAAACGTTTTTGACGAATTATCTGATTAAAAAGAGTAATCGAATTCTGTTTATTGTTCCTACAATGCCTCTTGCACTACAAGTCGCATCAATGTTTGCACAGCATGTTGCAGGAGGAGTTTGGATTATTAATGAAATAATCTTGACATTTAATGAAAATGCTACTCATTTCCCCAGAGTCATTGTTGGAACTCCCCAAGAATTGCTAATGCGAATTGGTAGCTTGGGAATATCTGGCATCGACACTATGGTAATTGATGAAATTCATGAAATGAATAATAATGATGCGATTGAACCATTGATTCATATTATGAGCAAACAAACTAAATTCAAGAAATTCTTGGGACTTTCGGCAACGATTGGTAACCCCACTGAAGTTCATGATTGGTTGAAAACGTTGATTCCTAATATTGAACAAATTGTTGTAAATGAAAGGTTTTTTAATCTTTCCAGATTTGTATATACTAATGATGGATTGACTGGTATTTCGCCATTTAATATTATGTCATTTGAATTATTTGTGAAGAATATTGATAAATTTACTGATTATCCATTCACACCTCGTGAAGTTTTGAAACTATCGGAAGATATGCTTACAGTTGGATTTAAAGTAAAAGATTGTCATGAATTCTTTGCTGGAAAATTGCAGATTAGTCTTAAAGATAGTAAAACTTACTGTAATTATCTATTTGAAAACCTGAAGAATCCGGAAAATATTGATTTATTGAAGGAATGCTTTAAAAAGTACAAATTTGACGATTTGAATTTCAGTGAGGTATCTATCGCAAATGTATGTGATTACTTGAGTAAGAATTCATATGTACCCGCTGTTATATTTCATTTGAATAACATTACTCTGAAAGGATATTTTGATGAACTATTGAGCAGTCTCGAATTTGAAGAAAACAAGGCTTATCCAGATCATCAGAAGGAAATTATTAAGACTAATGAGAAATATAAGGCTAAATGCGATGAAATCGATAAGAGATTGGAGAAAATTAATCGGGAGGAAAAGAAACAGGAATATCTCGATGATTATCCTTATCCTGAACCTCCGTTACCGATTGGCTCCCCGCATCCTGAATTTAGATTTAAAGTTAATGGTGTCTGTACTGATTTCGGTGAAGTTAATCGAGTAAGGAATGATATTGTTAAATATTTTAAGAGAAAAAGAATGGATGGTCAAATTCCGAAATTGCACGAGTTGTTTAATGCTCTTTTGAGAGGATTTGCGATTTATTGTGAGGATTTACCCATTCAATATCTCCTATTTGTACAAGAATTGATGCAAAAGAAGAAAATTGCGTTTGTACTTTCGGCTAAAGGATTGGCTACTGGTATTAATGCACCTTTTCAGAACGGTGTGTTTTTTGGTGATTGTCCAGAATGCACTCCTCTGCTAGTACAACAAATGGAAGGCCGTGCCGGAAGGCGTGGTCTTGATCGAGTTGGTAATAGTATTTTCGTGAATTTCACGGAAGAAAGGATTAAATATCTGCTTAATACTCATATTGAAGATATTACTGGTACTGAAAGATCATTGAAGAATAACATGATGGCTTTGCCAAGTAGTATCGGTAATTATGAGGAAATTATTAAAAGTATTTATTCGAATAATTTGTTGCGTATTAAAGATCGTGATTTGACAATGGAACAAGCGAAATTGGATAAATTGCGATATAAAGAATTGTATTGGGTTTTGTCTAGATTTGATGAATCGTATAAATTCTGTTACTTTATGCAGTGGTTTCTGAAAAATCAAAAGTTGCACAAACGTGATTCGGAAGCAACTGATGTGAATGGTTTCCGATTGTTCTCAATGGTATTGAATTTGAATTTCGATGGCCATAGTGAAATGATGGAATGGGATGAATCTGATCCAGTAATCAAAGAATGTTTCGAACATATGTATGCTAATGAGTTTATTGAGTTTGATCATAAGAAAATTGATTCAACACTGTTCTCGATTTTTAGATTGAATAAAGTGCCAGATGAAATTAAGAACGATGATCATTTGTTCTCTCAGGTTAAGTATGGTCTGGAACGAATTAGGCATCTTCTGAGCGAAACACGTAATTATCTCAAGACAACGACTGCTGAAGAAATTATTCGGAAAATGGAAAGAAGGCTCAAATGGCTTCAGATCCAGCAGATGTATATTTACTAAGGTAAATCTGCAATTCTTCGAGTTGTACATCTATTAAGGTAAATCTACAATTCTTATTTACTAAGCAAAAAAATATAAATTTATAATATATATATATATATATGAGTGAATTTAATGTGATTGAAAATCATGTTAATGAATTAAATACTACATTAAGTAATATTACAAATTATTTAGTTAATAATGATGATTACGATCATGATAAAATTAAAGATGATTCTTATGATATCAATAAAACCATATTAAAATTAAAATTAAGATTAGAATTATTACAGATAAAATATCGTGATAATAATGAAATTCAACAGAAAATCAATCATTATAATACTCGAGCTAAGTTTTTCGCTGATACCATTAAGAATATCGATGATTTTAATAATATTAAAGATATAAGAGCACAAGCTAAATCAATGAGAATACTTACCACTATTAATATGGTTGCATTGCCTTTAGCAGTTATTACTGGATATTTCGGGATGAACTTTAAGAGTATGGGCAATCCTACTCATAATAAGGGTATTTTAGCACATTTTCATGGACAAAAAATAGTATTTGCATTGTTTATTATATCAACAATCGTTATGATTATTGTTGCCAATAATTTATTAACTTAAAGATTTGATGAATAAAATATATAAATAATGCAATGGGTTTATGATCATAAATTTTATAATAATTGGTATGAAATAAAAGAATATGGTGGAAGACCATGTTTCATGGAGGACATATGTGATGATCATTATTATACAATTTTACCTTTACATAAATTTAATGAACCTATTCAAACCTATGGTAAAGGCAAATTGAAATATAAGAATAATTATGATCGAATTTTTACATATAATACAAATATATATGGGACTATTGTTGCTAAAAAAAGAGGAAAGAAATATAAAGTGACATTTATTGCTTCTGGTGATAAACATGATGCAATTTTTTCTAAATATATTAAGGGTTATCAAGAGGTTTATTGATAGTTACTTTTGCTGGTTTATTATCATGAATGAGTAACATGGTTTTATAATTGGGTGTTTTTGAATAAATAACATTATATTTTCCGATAAGGAAACAATCATTATGAATAATATTATTTGGCATATAAAGGGCTTTTCCGAGGGGAATTTGGAAAGCAGATACATGAAGACCATTTGCGATATGTTTTCCAAGGATAATATGACCAATGGAATTTGAGTTGAGAGGCATATGAAAATGAGGTCTTTCATGTTCTTCCAAATATACACCTCCTGCGACTTTCATGATATATTCATTGACATAATTTTGACCAACTTCCATTTCAAATAATGGTAAATCTTCATCAAATGATATAATATCATTTATATTATATAATTTTACACCATAATACCAGAGATCACTTGATTTGATTGTGGGAATTTCAATATTATCGGTTACTTCGAGCTTTCTTGAGCTTCCAAGAATATTAGATGAATCAGTATGAAGAGAAGTTCCTTGTTGATTCCAATCACATTTAATAAAGGTTTTATTGACTTTTGAACGTTTTTTAATGATATGAAGAGTGATATTTTGTTTGGATTCTTCTAGAGATGAGGGGGTGATTTTATAATTGATATTTTTCTTTATTTCTTTAATAAATTTAGTAGTAGTCATGTTGCTTTCTGGAGTTGCGGTTCGTCTGTCTATCATTAGGCTTTTGTACGACTTGGACAGTCGCATTGATCTGAATCGCTTACAACAACATTTCATATTACTATATTAGATTAAAAACCATGCTCGCAAGCATCATTGTTGCACCAACATCGATATTTTCCAAGACAATCAATACACAAAGGATTTTCGCGGTCTATAATGAGCATTTCACAACATTTAGGGCAATAAACCTTGGTTTCTGCGAGAGTACATTGTTCTGACTGGATTGGTTTTGGACGACATGAATCGCACATATCCATGCCGCATTTGCATTTGCTTTTAAGGCCACATCCGGGACATTTGTCCATATGTTTTTTGCAGAATTTTTTGCATGGTTGATCGCAAATACCACATTTCACCGGATTGTCACAGATCTTACACGAACCTTTTTTCGGCATTATTCTTGAATAATACAATGTTTTTTGTAATTATCCTATTAAAATAGATATAAGCAAATTTTCAATCATTTTTTATTTCATAAAAACTAATCAAATATTATTAAAAATGCCTTAATTTCAAAATTCGTTGAAGAATATCTCATTGGTGACAGAGATCGATGATTATTATATTATAAAAACTTAAAGCTTTATTGAAGATTTTATATAAAATGAACATTAAACATAGTATTGAATTATCAGGATTTCCAAGTCATATATATGAATTAATAGTAGATGGACAATCTGTTGGTGTTATTGAGCAATATATTCCTAATCTTCCTCAGACACGGCGTCGATGGAAATGCAATAGGTTTATTACTCATTTGGAGGTTAAAAAGGAATTTAGGGGTTGTGGATATGGGCGGGAATTAGTAGAACATTTCGAAAAAAGAGCTCGAGAACAAGGTCTGAGTTGGATCGAAGTTAATTCTTCGGTGGAAGCAAGAGGATTTTATGAACATTTAGGATTTGTTAGGAATCCTAGAGGTATTTTTGGAAAGATTTTATATTGGTGTTGTGATATTAGAAGTGATTATTATAAGTCAATTTAGATAACTTTATTGTTTAATAATGTTTTCAATAATATATTTCTTGCTCCATTTATATCTCTATCCATTTTTTCATTACATAATCTACACATAAATTCTTTTCCGTCATTTGATGGATTAACTTTTCCACATTTACCACATGTTTTTGACGTATATGATTCATCTACTTCTATTATAATAGCTTTATATTTCAGTGCTCTTTCCTTTATTTTTTTCAAAAAATTTGAATGTGACCAATCATATGCATTTTTTGATTCTTGATATCTTAATCCTGAAAATATTTTTCCATTATCATATTTAGGTATCAATATAATATCAAAATTTTTACATAAAAATAATGATAATCGTTCATGTGTATCATTTGTTAATTTTTTTATTTTATTTACTCTCTTTTGAATAGCTGTGTCCAATCTTTTTTTCTTTTTTGTTCTAAGTTCTTTTGCGTGTTCTGTTTTATCTATTCTTTTTCCTATTTTATATAGTCTATCTCTATCACCATTACCCCATTCACCACATATATATTCATTATAATATGTTTGAAATGTACGTTCCCCTGGATCCAACGCTATTATACCTAAACGTCCTTCTTCAAATTCATAATCATTTGGTTTATATAACCAATATTCATCGTTTTTATCTTTTATTAAACGATAATTTCCTTTTTTAATTTCATTTGATATAAATATACTCTGGGTATTTTTATGACTTTTATAATATATATCTTCATTATTCATTTTTTGACAATAATGTTCATTTATTGTATTTATTATCATATATTCCGGTATTTTTTTTGCCCATTCCGGAATATATTTTAATAATCTTTCTATATATTCATTTAATGGTATATATTTATTTACATATTCATTCCAATATCTGATTTTATCCTCTTTTATCATCAAACATATTTCTTTTTTTTCTTGTTTATATTCATNATTTATTTCATCATATTTCGCTATTGATGTATTATAGATTTTTCTTGATGCATCAAACCAAAATTTAATTTTNTTTTTCTCATATTCGTTTGGTTCAAATTTTTCTTTTTTATGATCATAAAACCGTTTATTCAATCTAATTATTTCATTATTTACATACTTATTTATCATCTCTGAAAATTGTTTATAAGCTTTTTTGCTTAAATCTCTCTTTTTTAGATGATAAACTTTGTTTGTATGCCAACCTTTCGTATTATTTTTTAATGATATTAACTCTTTTGTGTTTTTATCATTCGGAAATAATAGCTTTTTTGATAATTTTTTATATCGTTTATTCCAAAATGTTTTATTATTATCATTAATTGTTGATAATGATTGTATTAAATTTGAAAATTCAGTCGATAACGGATCAATTTCATTTAATTTATTATCTATGTTTTTTTTCCCAATTTTATATTTAGTTTTATCTAATAATCGATTTGTAAAATAACTAATACAGGACATAATATATTTAGTTGTTATTTCTCTAAATATATTATTTTATATAAAAAATTTAGATTAGAACCGTTGGACTGATTCAAACTCGATGCCATGTTCATCAAAATGATCCTTTAATCCATGTATTGGGTGTTGAGGATCTGGGTGATTTTCAATATTATGTTTAATTTCATTTAATCGAATAGGCTTGTTTCCAAGCAGGAAAAAATGAGGATTTACGAAAGTTTTATATGCTTGAAGAGCTGTTTTGGTCATTTGAAGTCTAGTGTGTCCTAACATGGATAATTTGAATGATTTCAAATAATGGAAGCCGACAGCATTAAAATTAGAATAATCTTCTTGAATTGTTGTGATGTCAGTTGGTTCATTGTTAATATTAATAAATAAATCTAATTTTTTAAGGTTTTTCATATCATTCTGAGAAAGGAAAATTCCTCGTGCAAATATTCTATAATTATCGCTTAATTCATCTTGAATGGAATATCCTAATACACCAAAACGCATCATATTAAGATATTTTCCATTGAAATTAACTTGACCATAATTACCTTGCCAGATAATATCTAGTTTATGGATGGTATTGTCTATATTATGTTTAATTGTTATTTCTTTGGGTCGATCTGGATCAGGATTTCTCATGAAAAATAGATAGTGAGTTACTATATCCATGGTTTTGGGGAAGTTGTTTTGGGATATGTGAAAATCATACACAAAATGAGCAATGTTGGAATCGGACATTTTTTATAGTTTTATTATGATATATTTCTTTAAGTTCATTAATATCTAATATAATATTAATGAACTTTAACTCAGTAATTAAAGATTGTGTTAAAAACATGGAATTTGAGGCTAAAAATCAAGGAAGATATTTTTACAGTTCCAATGATCATTACAATTCTACTCTTGTAGAACAAGTAGGCTCTTATTCGATTCCAATTGCTGAAAGAAAGAAAATTAACTGTATAATCTATAATTCGATGAATAGTGATGGTGTGGGGTGTTCCAGTATTGTGTATCACTATTTAAAAAGTAAAAATAAAAATGCTGATATTGAATTATTAAGAGTTGGAGCAGGAGCGGGCCGCATATTAAAAGTATTGAATAGAGTCAAAGGTAAAACAGTTATATTTTTAGATTTATTAATTGAATCATATGTTTATAAAAAATTTGCAGAAGTATGTAAAAAAATATATTCAATTGATGATCATGCACCACCAAAAGGAAAATTACCTGATAATGTACATTTATTAACAACAAATAATGGTCATAGTGCTATCTCAGCATGCTGGAATGTATTTTATCCAAAGAAAAAAGTTCCTAAAACAGTTAAAATCATTGATTCTCAAGATTCAAAAAAATATATGAAAAGTCTTCCATATGGAAATTGGTTTGTTTCCGCACTAACATTTCGATATGTTAGAAATCCTAGAATTTCACCAGATGTATGGGCTTCTGGAAAACCACTTGATGATATATGGAAAATTATTGATGGAAATGAAAGTAATTTTTATATCGTGCTAGGAAAATATATGGATGATGTTCTCGAAAACATCAAGACACAAGTAGCAAGGAATAGTGTTTTAACAACATTTCTTGGTTATCCTGTTGCTGCGCTCAATTTCCTTGATCCAATAATTACGAAACGTGTCGGGAGAGAGATGAATTCGATGTATGAGGGCAAAGTTAAATTTGCGGTATTGTTTGGATATGAATTGGCAAAACATAGATATAAGGTTACTTTGATTGATTCTCATAAAGATACTAATAAAATAAATCTTGGAAGATTAGCTGAAGTAATAGGTAAAATGTGCGGTAATCCTGAATCTGGAGGTGGCCATTTTCATATAGGAAATGCATATCTTGGAGATAAATGCGATATATGGGATTTATTTAAAAAAGATTTATTGACAGAAAAAGACAAGAAATATATTATGGGAAAATAACTCATTTTTCGATTCAAAACTAATTTTATTTCTTTTTACTCCATTTCCAATACTTAACTGATTCTAATTTGTTAATTCTATATTCATTTAATTTATTTTTATTTTTTCTTTCTCTTTGTCCATTTATCCATGATCCTAATTTATATTCTTTAAACAATTCTAAGCGTTGAGGTAACCTATCATTTATATTAACGAATTCCGTGAGTAAATTAAATTTAATTTCCCATAATGTTTCTTTATCAATTGTCCAATTCCAATATTTAATTGATTCTAATTTTTCTATTCTATATTTACTCAATTTATTTTTCTTTTCCCTTTGTACTGATGTCCATAATCCCAATTTATATTTTCCAAAATGTTCTTTTTGATATGGTAATCTGTTATTTATATTAACAAATTTAACAAGTAAATCAAATTTTATATCCCACAAAGATTCTCTATCAATTGACCATTTCCAATATTTGATGCATTTAAGCTTATTTATTTTATCTTTTTGTAATTTTTTTTTTACATATAATTCTTTTTGATATGATGCCCATTGCGCAATTTTTATATCTTCATAAACAGTTGAATCATGTGGAAATTTATCAAATATACATATGTATTTCTTTAGAGCTTGATATTTTCTATTCCATTCTTTATCACTTTTTATATTATATTTATTCATTAATGTTAAAAATCGATTTTTACGATCTTTATTCAATTTATCTTTAACGATATTAGATGTATTTTTATGTTTCCAATTACCAATATGATATTTTTTATAAATCGTTGCATTACTTGGAATTTCATTAAATTTTTCACAATATTCCTTAAACAAATCAAATTTTATTTCCCAAATTTTATTATTATAATCCCAATACCATTTTGGTATTTTTTCAAATTTTTGTATTTTATTATTTGACAATTTACCATCTTTATATTTTTTTCTATTATTTTGCACCCATTCACCTATTCTAATTTTATTGAATATAACCTTGCTATTAGGTATTTCATTATGTTTCTTAGAATATTGTTTTAATAATTCATACTTTTTATTCCAGATCTTTTCAAAATCTTTATTCCAGTACCATTCTGATATTGCATTTAATTTATCAATTCGATATTTATCTAAATTTTTTTTCCCGTATTTATATCTATTTGTTCCGCACCATGCTCCTAATAATATATCATTATATTCTTCTTTATCAGTCGGTATTTTCCCATATTTCTCCACATATTCCTTCAGCAACTCATATTTCTTATTCCATTTTTCTTCATAATCCCCCTCAACAAAACCT
>JGI10211J34971_10000197_pt1 | contig 47666 bp, 43 predicted proteins | sample Etolagsediment_FD_34971 | JGI IMG/M metagenome (IMG submission 34971) | reverse complement strand
TTTCAAGAACACAATGCCGGCAGAAAAGAGGCATTATCCTGATTATCTCTGCAGGGTTTTCAACCACAAAAAAAAACGGCAGCCCCTGAAGGCTGCCGCTCTGTCTCAGTTATGTAAGCCGGACTAAAAGTCGCCGAAATCATCATCCAGAGGAATGACACTTTCCGGACTCTTTACCCTCGCCGGTTTTTTTACGCTTTCCGCAGGTCTTCTCACAGCAGCTTCAGGACGTTTCAAAGCCGGAGCCGAAGCATGAACACTCTGTCTCTGACTCAGGATGAAGCGCGCCACCATATTGCTCAGTTCCATGGCCTGACTGTTCAGTTCCTCACTGGCCGAGGCACTTTCCTCGCTGTTGGCTGCATTCTGCTGTGTCACCTTGTTCATCTGCGCCACAGCCGTGTTCACCTGTTCGATCCCAGCCGCCTGTTCCTTCGAGGCCGCTGCAATCTCCGCCACCAGATTGTTCACCTTGCCAGAAGCCCCCTGTATCTTCTCCAGCGTGTCCGCCACTTCGTTGGTGATGTTCACTCCGTTCTGGGCATTGGCTACACTCTCTTCTATCATCACTGTCGTGTTCTTCGCCGCCTCTGCACTGCGCTGTGCCAGATTCCGCACTTCCTCAGCCACCACAGCAAAGCCCTTACCGGCCTCACCGGCCCGGGCCGCTTCCACCGCCGCATTCAGTGCCAGCAGATTCGTCTGGAATGCAATGTCATCAATGGTCTTGATGATCTTTGCCGTCTCATCCGAGCTGTTCTTGATCTTCTCGATCGCTCCCTGCATGCGTTTCATGGCCTGATTCCCTGCGTCCGCCAGCCCATTGGCCTCCTGACTCAGGTTGTTGGCCTGCTTTGCATTGTCCGCATTCTGGCTGGTCATTGAGCTCATCTCTTCCAGACTGCTGCTCACCTCCTCCAGACTCGAAGCCTGCTCATTGGCGCCCTCAGCAAGGCTCTGACTGCCCTTGCTGATCTGATCTGAAGCCCCGGATACCTGTATCACACCCTCCGCTACCTGCGACAGGGCTGTGTCCAGATTGTCCACCGCCTTGTTGATGTAGTTCTTGAATTCCTCCAGATCACCGGCATACTGCCCCTGTACACGACTGGTCAGATCCCGGTCAGAAATCCCCTGCATCACCTCAATCGCTTCCTTGATCGGCTCCACAATCGCCGTCAGAAGATCGTTGATTCCCGAGACGATTCCCTGCCAGTTGCCCTTGAACTTCGCCTGGTCCGCTCGAGTGTCCAGCTGTCCCTTCTTCGCTTCACCGATCAGGTAGTTCAGCTCCTTGTCCAGACTCTTCAGATTACTGCGGACCATCTCTATCGTCTCGTTGATAAAGGCCTTCTTGCCCGGGAATTTCTCCAGCTCCGCATCAAAGTTGCCTAAACCGAATTCCTTCACACAGGCCATCGCCTTCTTCTTCACCGCAATATGGCCGAAAACCATCTCATTGATCCCGTCAGCCATCTTTGCATATTCACCCTCGAACTTTGAACGGTCCAGCTTCACATCGATGTCACCCTTGTCATGCTCCTCACTCATGTGATTCATGTCGCTGACCAGGGTCGTAATGTTGTCCTTCAGACCCTCCATGCTTCGCGATACCTGCTCAAACTGCTCCAGCATCGTGTTGAAGGCATTTCCAAGATCTCCGATCTCATCTTCAGTATGTACTTTTACTTTGCTGCTGCTGATACGGAAGCTGTTGCTCAGATCACCCCGGGCAATAGCCGCTACCACCTTCGACAGCGAACCTAAGTCCGCATTGGCAATATTCTTGGCGGTCTCAACCATCTCCTTGATCGGCCGTGTGATCGCTCCCGTGATGCTCCGCGACAGCCAGAGTCCCACAAGGATTGCAATCAGGATGACAGCTATCGACATAATGATCAGCATGTTATTCTTGGATTTCGCATTCTCAGAGTATTCATTCTGACCGTCAATGATAGACAGCTTCAATTCCTCAATATCATTGGCGAAAACAGGGCCGAGACGGTCCATCGTATTCACAATAATATCATTTCGCTCATTGATATTCGCCACCAGCCGGCTGAAAGCTTCTGTGTACTCTTTCTTACTGTCAATGACCTTTTCCAGCTCCGCCCGCCGCTGCCTGTTGTTCAGTTCTTCATCCAGAACCTCCAGCTGCTGCTGCATCAGATTGAATTCATTGACCACTCTGTCCGCATCGGCCTTCTCGTTTGTATCCAGAAATTTTACCATGTACAGACGACCCAGCAGCAGATGCCTCAGTGTTAAACCTGCCACATAAGCGGCCCGGGCATCACCATCCCCCTCGGCACTCTGCATGATGGATGTCAGACTCCTCTCCATCAGAGGTCCCTGAACGTCCAGAATGTTGTCCGTCAGATCATATCGGATCTCCATATGCTCCACAACTTCATCAAACCCATCTTTGTAGAGCTTGAAATTATCAAGTGTCTTTTTGGCAATCGCATTCCGCTTCGGATCCTTGATACTGGCCACAGCCTCAGACAAAAACTCGTCCACAGCCTCTCCACGCTCTGTGAACATGTCTATATTTTTCTGATTCTGCTTCTGTAAATAGTCCTTCACCGCCATCCGGCTCATCAGGATATTCGCCTGTATCCTCCCCGCCAGATTAGCATTGTCAGAACGACGCGTCACTTCGTTCAAACCCGATGATCCGCTCGTCAGACCGATAACGGCCACAATACCCACAATCACCAGCAGCCCAATCACCGCTCCGAATCCCCAGGTGATCTTTTTTGATAAGGTCAGATTTTCAAACATACTCAAAGTCTCCTTTCCGCACCTCTACCGTCCCAATCCATGACGGTTCGGGTAAATTAATATACTCTGTTCCTCTATTCTTATTCTTCTGCGCTTGTAGCCACTTTTCCCAGGCTTACGACATCTTCCGTGGACAGTATCTGCTCAATGCTCAAAAGGGATATCACCCTGCCTTTTGCCTTGGCCATCCCCATGATGAATTCAGCATCAAAACCACTCCCGAATTCCGGCGTGTCATCTATATTCTCGTTCTCAATATCCATCACTTCACTGACGGAATCCACGACAATGCCTATCTCCTGAATCGTATCCGCCTTGCTGACCTCCACGACGATTATTGTCGTCTCACGGGTGTCATCCACATCCTCCATGCCGAACTTCTTTCGCATGTCTACTATGGGAATGATCTGCCCGCGCAGATTGATCACACCCCGTACAAAAAACGGTGTCCGGGGAACTTTGGTGATCTCCATGAGGCCGATGATCGTCTTAACTTTCATGATCACGATCCCGTACTCCTCACTGCCCAGCTTGAAAGTCAGGTACTTCCCTGCCCTCGTTGCTGCTCCCTTGTTCTCAGCTGACATCTTCGCCTCCCTCTATTGGTTGTATCATCTCATTTACCAGTTCAATCAGCTCCTTTGGCCTGAACGGCTTGCTTAATATGTACTGCTGATGCCTCTGTGCAAGTTTCTTTCTCACTGCCGCTGTCAAAAATCCGGAGGTGATCAGAAGAGGGATCCTGATGTCGTCACTCTGAAGACGGTCGATCAGCTCCATTCCGCTCATGCTCGGTAAATACAGATCCAGCAGTATGAAGTCAAGTACAGGACCCTCCTGCAGATATCTGTGTATCATCCCGTATGCCTCCAGTGCATCCTCCGCCTCGATGACATTGTAATTCATCTTCTCCAGAGTCATCCTGAATGCAAAACGGGTCTGAACCTCATCCTCTATGATCAAACAATGCCGCGTTCGCTGTGTATCCTTTTCCATTGACTCCTCTAACTACAAATGTGATGCCAATTGTTTAAAATTCCCAATTCACTGTTTTTTCAACCCTTGTATAGTTTAAACCGAATTTTGAATTCGCGACAAAAGTTGACAATAGATTGGTTTGCATTCAATCATACGACTGNAACCTAATTATTATCANACTGTTACCTGTATATGTCAACCATTGTTTACTTTGGTGGACAATAGTTGACGACAAACCCGATTCAGCAGCTTCCTTCACCCCTTTCTGTTATTTTTATGGCATCACTGCCGATTTACCCATAATTTAATATACAGTAAACTAAATCAGAGGCAGCTTACATGGAAGCAGTACGAAGTATTCAGTCCACACCGCAGGTCAGCCGCGTACAGGAGAGGACCCGCCGTCCTGAGATAGAGGAAAGAACGGATCCGCGAAAACCTGAAGCAGCCTATTACGAACCTCGACTGTCCGATTCAGCACGCCTCTTCAATGCCATTGAGGAAAGCGGATTCATGAGCGACCAGGAGATCAGCTCCCTCCGCGATGATCTGAGAAAGGCCGTGGAACAGGGTGACTTTGACCCTGAGGCCCTCGCCGAATCAGCCCCCGACCCGGTCCGGGAACTCGCCGACCGAAAAAATATCAATCTGCGCGATGCAATGGCCGGTATTGCAGGCAGCTACGCCCGACCCGCCTATGATGCCGCCGCCCCAGCCCCCGCCGACAGCCGCGAAACTCCTGGCGCTGATCAGGAAATCTTTAATCCCGAATACGCAGCCGACGATCGCATCAGCGATCAGCAGAATGATCTGGACAATCAGCAGCGCAGCTCCGAATATGCCGCCGATGATCAGACTGTTGATGAAATGCGCTCCGAAGGCTCAGCAAATAATGCAGTCGCCGACACTGAAGAGAACAGAAACGCCGCTGCTGACCGCGAAACCCTCACACGCCAGATTATGGACAGAGTCGCACAGGCTGCCCGGGAAAGAGAAGAAATAGAAAGACGCGCCGACAGCGAATCCGCCTGATGTCTGAAATCTTTTTTATTATGCCCGCATTTATTCTCCATCCTCCTGTTTTGACAGACTCAACTCACTCGAATTCACATGACCTTTTGGTCAAACCCTTTCTGACTTTTCCTACTAAACTATAGTTTTTACTTATATTATCAACTGACGTCCCCTGGGCCCTTCCCCCGCGACCTAAAAAAAGCTTTTTAAAATAGTTAAAATAGGTTAAATTTTTTCCGATGAGGGGTAATTACAGAATGTCTGCCGTTGAAAAAGGCCATTCAGCGACACAGTTAGGGGCGTCGCTTTCCCCTTGTTCATATTCAATAAAAAACAGTTTAAACAACAACTAAATGCAGGGGAAATGATTTGGCACAGATCTTTCCAAAATCAGCAAACCGATGGTGGATATACGTCCTGGCCGTCGTGATCGGCGGTGCTGTGGCAACCGTCGGTTTCTTCTGGTATTTCGGCTCTCCGAAATTCACTGATGTGGGCTACCGGCCCGCACAGCCCGTGGAATACAGCCATAAGGTGCATGCAGGTGATCTCGGCATCGACTGCCGATACTGCCATACACAGGTTGAGCGTACCGCCAAGGCCATGGTCCCCCCGACTCAGACCTGTATGAACTGTCATATCATTGTCAAGACCGACAGTCCGAAAATGCGCCCCGTCAATGAGAGCTGGTACAGCAATCAGCCGATTGAATGGGTGAAGGTTCATAAAGTGCCTGACTATGCATATTTTGACCATTCTGCCCATATCAGCGTCGGCGTCGGATGCGAAACCTGTCATGGAAATGTAGCTGAGATGGAGGAGGTCATGCTGGTGGAAACCCTCAGTATGGGCTGGTGCCTGGACTGCCACAATGATCCCGCTCCGAATCTGAGACCCCTCAGTGAGGTGACAAACATGGCCTATGTGCCGGGACCGGAACAGAAAGCCTTCGCAGAAGCACTGATCGCAGAAAAGAATATCAACCCCCCGATTAACTGTTCAGGATGTCATAGATGAAAAAAGATCTGAATACTATCGCCCGAGGGAAAGACTACTGGCGCAGTCTGGATGAACTGGCTGATTCACCGGAATTCAGAAAATTTGTTGAAAGTGAATTTCCTGAAGAGGCCGGTGAACTCAGCAGCGGACTCAGCCGCCGTAAGTTCCTGTCTGTCATGGGTGCAAGCCTGGCCTTTGCCGGTCTCAGTTCCTGCCGCCGTCCCGTCGAAAAGATTGTGCCCTACGTTAAAGCACCGGCAGAGGGACTTCCCGGTGAAAAACTGTTCTATGCCACTGCCCATACCCACGGCCTCAGTGCTCAGGGACAGGTTGTCGAAAGCCATGTCGGCCGACCGACCAAGATCGAAGGCAGCACTCGACATGATCTGGTCAATGGTAAAAGCAACACCCGCATGCAGGCGTCTGTCCTCAACCTCTATGATCCCGACAGAAGCAGCGAGATCATTCATGACGGAGCCGTGTCCTGGATAGAGGCGTTCGTCGAAAAATACAGCGAAATCCATAAAGCATCTCTGGAAAACGGCGGTCAGGATCTGGCTCTCATCATGCCCTCCTTTGCCTCACCGTCTTTAAACCGTCAGCTGCAGCTTTTCCGTGACAGCTTTCCGGCTGCCCGGATAGCTGCTTGGGACCCGGTCAGTGACGAGAATGTCCACCGCGGCATCGAACTGGCCGCCGGAAAAAAGATGCTGCTTCATACAGACCTTTCAAAGGCAAAGGTGATCCTCGGGCTCGACAGCGATTTCCTCCACAGCGATGGAGAAGATCTGTACAATGCAGCAGGTTATGCTCAGGGCCGCAGGGTCCGTTCCGAAAATGACCCGATGAGCCGCTACTACGCAGTGGAAAGTGCCTACAGCATTTCAGCATCCAATGCAGATCATCGCCTGCGCATGAAAAGCAGCGAGATCCCTCTTTTTACTCTGAAACTCGCGCACACCCTGAATCACAAGGGAAGGGGCCTCCTCCTGCCCGAAATGCCGGCTGACGCCTATTTCACCCCCGCTCAGGAAAAATGGATCTCTGTCCTCGCCGAAGATCTGGAAAACAATCGCGGTGAATGCCTCATTCTTGCAGGACGAAACCAGTCACCGGAACTCCACGCTCTGGTCTACGCACTAAATGAACTTCTCGGCAACAGCGGCCGGACCGTACGCTACTACGATGCTGAAGATACCGTCTTTCCCGATACAGATGCTCTGAAATCACTGGCGGCGGATCTCGATGCAGGAAATATTCAGACTCTGATTCTCTTCGACAGCAATCCGGCATACTGGGCTCCGGCAGATCTGAAAATGAGCTCCCGAATGAAAAAAGCCGGAACGCTCATACACTTTTCAGCCTACCTTGATGAATCCAGTCCCTATGCGGACTGGCATATCCCCGCAGCCCACTACCTCGAAAGCTGGGGAGACGCCCGGGCCCTCGATGGCCAGCGCCTGATTGTCCAGCCCCTCATTGCACCCCTCTTCAACGGCAGCTCAGCCCTCAGCTTCCTGCACCTGCTGGCAACGGCAGAATTAAAAAGTGATTTCGAACTGCTGCAGGAGGGATGGAAAGAACTGCTCCCCGCTGATACCTTTGATAAGGACTGGATGAAACTCCTGTCCGACGGTGTCTACAGCGCCACTGCCTACAGCCACCACGCTCTTCCTGCACGGCAGGCCGAGATAAAAAGAAGATTTGCCGAACATGTGGCTGAAAAAAGAGATGCCAACGGCCTCGAAGTTAACTTTCGACCCCATTCCTCTCTGTTTGACGGCCGCCACGCCAATAATGGCTGGCTTCAGGAATTACCCGATCCCATCAGCAAGATCGCATGGGACAACCCCGCCTGGATCAGCGCCGCAACAGCTGAAAAATACGGTGTTGAAAACGGCGACATGGTCGCAGTCTCCCTGAACGGTGCCACCGTGGATATCCCCGTCTGGATCGTTCCCGGCCACGCAGACGGCTGTGTCACCCTTCATCTGGGCTTCGGACGCTGGTTTGAAGGCCGTATCGCCAAAGGCACCGGCTTTAATGTCTATACCCTGCGCAGCAGTGATAAACCCTACACTGATTTCGGTGCCGGAATCATGAAACTGCGCAGCAAACACGCCATGGCAAATACACAGGACCACGGCAGCATGGAAGGACGACCACTCATCCGTGAAGCCAGCCTCGAAGAATACCGCAACAACCCGGAATTCGCCCCCGATATGGTGAAGCACCCGCCCCTCAAAAGTCTCTGGGAAGAACATCCCTACGACGAAGGCTATCAGTGGGGTATGGTCATCGATCTCAATGCCTGCATCGGCTGCAATGCCTGCACGATTGCCTGCCAAAGCGAAAATAATATCCCCGTCGTCGGCAGGGAAATGGTGGAAAAAGGCCGTGAAATGCACTGGATACGACTCGATCGCTATTTCAGCGGCGATATCGATGACCCGCAGGTCGCCTATCAGCCCCTGGGATGCCAGCACTGCGAAAATGCCCCCTGCGAACAGGTCTGCCCCGTCGCTGCCACCAGCCACGACGAGGAAGGTCTCAATGTCATGACCTATAACCGCTGTATCGGTACCCGGTACTGCGCCAATAACTGTCCTTACAAGGTTCGGCGCTTCAATTTTTACAACTTCACCAAGGATACTCCGGAAACTCTGAAAATGGCTATGAATCCGGAAGTCTCCGTTCGCTTTCGCGGAGTGATGGAAAAATGCACCTTCTGTACTCAGAGAATAAACAATGCCAAGATCCAGGCTAAAAATGAAGGCCGCGGACTGAAAGATGGTGATGTTCAGACCGCCTGCCAGCAGAGCTGCCCGACTCATGCCATCAGCTTCGGCAATATTCTGGATCAGAAGGCGGAGGTCACCGTGCTGAAAGGCAATAACCGCAATTATGCCATGCTCGCCGAGCTGAATATCAAACCGCGTAATACCTATCTGGCAAAACTGCGCAATCCCCATCCAGCCCTCTCCGCACCGAAAACAGGTCCCGCTGAACATGGAAAGGCCTAAAGGCTTCCTCTCAGCAGGTTCAAGCTGTGAAACAAAGAATATCAACATACAAAACGTAAAGAGACGCTTGTGAGTGACACAGATTTAAAACTGCATCCGTCCCTGGACCAGGGACCCCTGATCACCGGTGGTCAGACCTTTCGTTCAGTGACTGAGACCATCAGCAGCATCGTCGAAGGAAAAACCTCCAAGGTCTGGCTCCTTCTTTTCGGCGCCGCCCTTTCACTGGCAATGGTTCTTTTCGGATCCATCGGCTGGCTGTTCTGGGAAGGTACCGGCATCTGGGGCGTGACCAACCCCGTCGGCTGGGGCTGGGCTATCGTCAACTTTGTCTTCTGGGTCGGTATCGGACACGCCGGTACCCTCATCTCCGCCGTCCTCTTCATCTTCCGGCAGAAATGGCGGACTTCCATCAACCGCTTCGCAGAGGCTATGACCATTTTTGCGGTGATCGCCGCCCTCGTCTTTCCCGGTATTCATGTGGGACGTGTCTGGCTCGCCTATTACATGTTCCCGGTACCCAATCAGATGCAGATGTGGCCGAACTTCCGCTCTCCTCTCCTCTGGGATATCTTCGCCGTCGGAACCTACTTCACTGTCTCCCTCATGTTCTGGTACACCGGACTGATCCCCGACCTCGCGACTCTCAGGGACAGGGCAAAAACAAAGATCCGCAAAACTGTTCTCGGCATCTTCTCCCTCGGCTGGCGCGGTGGCAATAAACAGTGGAAGAATTATGAACTTGCCTATCTGCTCCTGGCCGGACTCTCCACTCCCCTTGTCCTCTCCGTCCACTCTGTGGTCTCCACAGATTTCGCAACCTCTGTGATACCCGGCTGGCATACCACGATCTTCCCCCCCTACTTTGTGGCAGGTGCCATCTTCAGCGGCTTTGCCATGGTGGTCACCCTCACTGTCATCGCCCGGAAGATCTATCACCTGGAACATTTCATCACTCTGAACCACATGGAAAGGATGAATAAGATCATCATGGTCACTGGTATGATGGTCGGCTATGCCTACTCCATGGAGTTCTTCATCGCCTGGTACAGCGGAAATGAATACGAACGCTTCGCCTTTATCAACCGTGCCTTCGGACCCTATGCCTGGGCCTACTGGACCATGATCACCTGCAATGTCCTTATTCCGCAGCTGTTCTGGGTCCGGAAGATTCGCCGCAGCATCCCTGTGATGTTCACCATCAGCATCTTTGTCAATATCGGCATGTGGTTCGAACGTTTCGTCATCACCGTCAGCTCCCTCGCCAATGATTTTCTGCCCAGTTCCTGGGACTATTACCGACCAAGCATCTGGGATATCTCAACCTTTATCGGTTCCTTCGGGCTCTTCTTCACCCTCTTCCTCCTCTTTATCCGCTTCCTGCCCATGATCTCAATGGCTGAGGTCAAAGGCGTTCTGCCCGAAGCAGACCCCCACTACTATCACGGAAAGGAGGACAGCCATGGCAGCAACTAAAGGAATCCTTGCCGAGTTTGCAAATCCCGCCGAACTGATCCACGCAGCCGAAAAAGTAAAAGAAGCCGGTTTTACACGCTTCGACTGCCATTCCCCCTTCCCTATCCACGGCATGGACAGGGCAATGGGCGAAAAACGCAGCATCCTGGGCTGGATCGTCGGACCGGTGGCCTTTATTATGGTCGCCTTTGGGTTCGCCTTCGAAGGCTGGACCTCCACTGTCGCCTACCCCATTGTCATTTCAGGTAAACCCTTTTTCAGCTATCAGGCCTACGGTGCCGTCGCCTTCGCCATTATGGTCCTGTCCTCAGCCGCCACCGCTCTCTTCGGTATGCTGGCTGTCAATAAACTCCCCCGCTTCCACCACCCTGTCTTCTATTCCGAGAATTTTGCCCGCGCTACCGATGATGCCTTCTTTGTCAGCATCGAAGCTGAAGACCCGCGCTTCAGCGAAAAAGAAACTGCCGATTTCCTGAAAAGTATCGGCGGTGCACAGATCGAACTCCTCAAAGAAAACGATTGAGTCCCACTATGAGAACAAAGCTCCAAAGAGCCCTTCGTGGCTTCCGTATTCTGACCCTGATCGGGACAGCCGCCCTCCTCACCGGATGTCAGGGCACTCCCAAAGAAAAACCTCCCATTCATCTCAATCCCAATATGGATACACAGGAAAAATATAAATCCAATTCGTCCAGCCGCTATTTCGCAGACGGCGCTGTCAACCGGATGCCCGTACAGGGAACTGTCCATACCGCTGCCCTCGATCTGGATATCAGAATCCGCACAGGAATGGATGAATCAGGTAACTTTGTCACTGTCAACCCCCTTGGAAATGATGCCCAGCTCCTGGAACGAGGAAAAGATCGATATGAGATCTACTGCATGCCCTGCCACGGCAGCCTCGGCCTCTCCGATGGCTCTGTCGTCGCAAAAGGCTATCAGAAACCGCCCAGTTATCTCGAACCGCAGGTCATGGCTCATCCCCACGGCAAAATGTTTGACATCATCAGTAACGGTATTCGAAATATGCCGAAATACGATCACCAGATCCCTGTCAAAGACCGATGGGCCATCGTCTCGTATGTGAAAGAACTGCAGAAACAGCAACCCCCTACAACCGCCAAGCAATAAGGAACGGAGCACCATGAATTTCGATTCCACACATTTCCGTATCAGCGACACAAAAAGTCTGGATATCAGACTTCTCATCGGCGGCGCGGTCCTGCTTCTGCTCTCTCTCGCAGGCTGGTTCCAGAACAGCCAGCAGTTCTTCTACTCCTATCTCGTTGCCTGGGTCTTCTGGACCTCCGTGTCCATCGGCGCCCTTTTCTTCGTCCTGCTCTTCCATATTACATCCACGGTCTGGGGTGTTGTCCTCAGACGCATCATTGAAGCCCTCATGATGACCTTTCCCCTCATGCTTATCCTCTTCATACCCATCGCCCTGGGGATCCACGATCTCTATCACTGGTCCCATGCAGACGCCGTTGCCCATGATCCCCTGCTGCAGGCAAAAAGCGGATACCTGAACAGCACCTTCTTCCTTATCCGCAGTTTCGGCTACCTCATTATCTGGAGCCTTCTCGCAAGGGCCCTCTATAAACGCAGTCTCGCCATGGATGAAAAACCCGGCCCCGAACATATTATCGCTCTCAGACGGCTGTCAGCCATCGGACTGCTCCTCTTCGCCATTACCGTATCCTTCGCTTCCTTTGACTGGCTCATGAGCCTCGATCCCCACTGGTATTCCACTATCTACGGCCTCTATTTCTTCTCAGGAGCCCTCCTCGCCCTTCTGTCCACTACGCTGCTCTTCAGTCGCTACCTGCTTAAAAATAATATCCTTACCGGCGTCATAAGCACCGAACACTTCCACGACCTGGCAAAATTTATCTTCGGATTTGTCATCTTCTGGGCCTATATGGGCTTTTCTCAGTACTTCCTGATCTGGTATGCCAATATCCCTGAAGAAACGGTCTTTTATCTCCACCGCTGGGAAGGGGCCTGGAAATATTTCGGGCTGATGCTCATCTTCGGGCATTTTGCCTTCCCCTTTGTGGGTCTGCTGACCCGCAGCAGTAAACGCAATCTGACCTATCTCGCCTTCATGGCCTACTGGGTCCTCGCAATGCGATGGCTGGATCTGTACTGGCTCGCCCTTCCAAACCTTCACAAACATGATGTGCATCTGTCCGTCTATGATCTGTCACTCTTCGCCGGCATCGGCCTGATCTTTTTCTTTTACTTCCGCAGAACCTTCTTCGCACATCCTGTGATCCCTGTGAAGGATCCTAACCTCCAGGCAAGTATTAAGCACGAGATCGCCTGAAACAATGTCCCAAACCCGTGTTCACATAGACCCGCTTCAGTCCGGCAGCTCCACCCTGGAACCCGGTCTCTGCTACCACTGCGGTGAGCCCAACAGCGACAGCACCATCCGCAAAGGCGATAAGGTCTTCTGCTGCAACGGCTGCAAACTTGTCTATGAACTCCTCGAAGATCATGATATGTGCGCCTATTATGATATGGAGGAAAATCCGGGCAATACACCCGAAGAAGCCGGCCTCGAACTGAAATACAAATATCTCGACGATCCGGATATCATCAGCAGGCTGATTCAGTTCAGCGATGGAATCCAAAGCAATCTTACCCTGCGTATACCCTCTATGCACTGCGCTTCCTGTGTCTACCTCCTCGAAACTCTCTATAAACTGAATCCCGCCATCACACAGAGCAGGGTGGATTACCTGAAAAAGGAGCTGTACCTCAGTTTCAATGAAAAGGACACCAGTCTGAGGAAGCTTGTGGAACTCCTCTCCTCCATCGGCTACGAACCGGAGATAAATCTCCACAGTGTGCAGCAGCAGGCGCTGCGCCAAAACAATAAAACCCTCTACATACGTCTGGGTGTAGCAGGCTTTGCCTTCGCGAATATTATGCTCTTCGCCTTCCCGGATTACCTCGCCCTCCGAGACAGCGTCGATCCCCAGATACAGACCTTCTTTCTGTTCCTGACGGTTCTGCTCAGTATCCCGGTCCTGCTCTATTCGGCAAGGGAGTACTTCGAATCCGCCTGGAACGGCTGGAAACAGCGCAGTATCAATATGGATGTTCCCATCAGCCTGGGCATCATCACTCTCTATACCCGNTCTGTCTACGAAATTGTCCTGGGACACGGCACCGGCTATATGGATTCCTTCACCGGTCTCGTCTTTCTCCTCCTGCTGGGCAAACTCTTCGAACGCAAGACCTATGATTCCCTGAGTTTCGACAGGGATTACAGAAGCTATTTCCCCGTGTCTGTCCTGAGAAAAAGAGGTGGAACAGAAGAGGTCATTCCCCTGGAGCATATCAAACCAGGGGACCGTATCCTGATCCGCAATCAGGAACTGATTCCTGCTGATTCCGTACTGCTCTATACAGACAGCACTCATATCGATTATTCTTTTGTCACCGGAGAAAGTACGCCTGTTGAGAAAAAAGCAGGAGACATGATCTACGCCGGAGGAAAGCATATCGGTGCCACTGTTGAACTCGATGTCATCAAGGACGTGGACCAAAGCTATCTTACCGAACTGTGGAATGAGAACAGTAGGCGCAAAGGACACGACAGCCGGATGATTTCCATGGCCGATCATATCAGTAAATATTTCACCGCAGCTGTGATCCTCATCGCCCTGGCCGCCTCAGCCTTCTGGCTCATTCAGGGATCCGCCGCCCATGCACTCAATGCCTTCACTGCCGTTCTCATCGTCGCCTGTCCCTGCGCCCTCGCGCTCTCAACACCTTTTACCCTGGGCTCCACCCTGAGAATCTTCGGGAAAAACGGATTCTATCTCAAAAATACGTCCGTTATCGAATCCCTCGCCCGCATCAGACATATCGTTTTCGATAAGACTGGAACGATCACCCGCAGCAGAAAGAGTCAGATTCAGTTTGTCGCCGCTGCCGGCATCCCCGGTCTGGCCCGCCGTGATCTGCAGGGCGTTCAGGCCCTCACCAGACACTCCTCCCATCCCCTGAGCCGTCAGATTTTTGAAAGTTTTCAGGATAAAGTGCTCAAACCTGTGTCCGAATACCGGGAACTGGAAGGTCTGGGCATTCAGGGCAATATTGAGGATAGGGAGATCAAACTCGGATCCGCTGAATTTATCGGTGTTCCGGAAAACCTCGATCATGATATTCTAAGTACCCGCACCTACCTCTTGGCTGCCGGACGCTACCTGGGCTTCTTCATGGTGACCAACATGTTCCGGGACGGCTTGAAATCCCTCGTGCATACTCTCAGCCGCAACTTCAGTCTCTCGGTCATCACAGGTGACACCGAAAAGAGCAGAGACCGTATCATAGATTTCTTCCCTAAGGAAACAGAGTTCCGCTTCCGCCAAAGCCCCTTTGATAAACAGGATTACGTACATTCTCTGCAGGAAAAGGGTGAAAAGGTTATGATGATCGGTGACGGACTCAATGACGCCGGAGCCCTTCGGCAAAGCAATGTCGGTGTCAGCCTCAGTGAGGATGTCAACACCTTCACTCCCGCAAGCGATGCCATCCTCAGCGCAGCCCACTTTACCCGCCTCGCCTCTTTTATGCAGCTCAGCCGACGCTCTATGCGCATTATTCTGATCTCCTTCCTGATCTCCTTCTCCTACAACTTTGTGGGACTGGGCTTCGCCGTCACCGGCACCCTCAGCCCACTCATCGCCGCTATTCTCATGCCCCTGTCCTCCATCACTGTCGTCCTCTTCACCACCGGCAGCACCCGCTTCGCCGCCTCACGCCTCGGCCTGAACATTTTCGGAGAAGGAGACACTGCCTGACATGAGCGCAATCGTCATTCTGATCGGTGCAAGTCTCTTTGTCGCCACTGGCTTCCTGATGGCCTTTATCTGGGCCGTAAGAAGCGGGCAGTTTGATGATAAATACACCCCGTCAATCCGCTTTCTGTTCGATGATAAAAAAAATATGAATAAAAACATTAATGAGGAGTTTCGGAATGTCCAAGATTGAAACCTTTTATTACGACAACCGGATCGTGCGGGATTTTGCCTACGCGACGGTCCTCTGGGGTGTCGTCGGTTTTCTGGTGGGTCTCTATATTGCCCTGGAAATGTACCTGCCGTCATTGAACCTGGGAATACCCTGGCTGACTTTCAGCCGTCTCCGCCCCCTCCATACAAATGCTGTTATTTTCGCCTTCGTCGGCAACGGCATTTTTATGGGTGTCTATTATTCTCTGCAGCGGCTTCTGAAAGCAAGGATGTTCAGTGATCTGCTGTCCAAACTCCATTTCTGGGGCTGGCAGCTCATCATCGTCAGTGCCGCAATCACCCTGCCGCTGGGATACACGGTTTCAAAGGAATACGCTGAACTCGAATGGCCTATCGATATCCTCATCGCCATTGTCTGGGTGATTTTCGGTATCAATATGATCGGTACGATCATCAAACGCCGGGAACGGAATATGTATGTGGCTGTCTGGTTCTATATCGCCACGTTCTTTACCGTCGCTATCCTCCACATTTTCAATTCCATCAGTATCCCCGTGTCCTTCCTCAAAAGCTATCCCGTCTATGCCGGTGTTCAGGATGCCCTGGTGCAGTGGTGGTACGGTCACAATGCTGTGGCCTTCTTTCTGACCACTCCCTACCTCGGGCTCATGTACTACTTCCTGCCCAAAGCAGCCAATCGTCCGGTCTACAGCTACCGACTGTCCATCGTTCACTTCTGGGCGCTGATCTTCATCTATATCTGGGCCGGACCCCATCACCTGCTCTATACCTCTCTTCCCGACTGGGCTCAGAGCCTCGGCATGGTCTTCAGTCTGATGCTCATCGCCCCCTCCTGGGGTGGTATGCTCAACGGCCTGCTGACTCTGCGCGGCGCCTGGGATAAAGTCCGGGAGGATCCCATCCTGAAAATGATGGTTGTGGCCGTCACCGCCTACGGTATGTCCACCTTCGAAGGACCCATGCTCTCCATTAAAAGTGTCAATGCCATTTCCCACTATACGGACTGGACCATAGCCCACGTGCATGTCGGTGCCCTCGGCTGGAACGGGCTCCTTACCTTCGGCGTCCTCTACTGGCTCCTGCCGCGTATATTTAATACCAAACTCTATTCCGTAAAACTGGCCAATTTCCATTTCTGGATCGCTACACTCGGGATCGTCTTCTATGCAATTCCCCTCTGGTGGGGCGGCGTGACCCAGAGCCTCATGTGGAAAGAATTCACGGCTGACGGCTTCCTCCGCTACCCGCTCTTCCTGGAAACGGTCCTTCAGATCGTCCCCATGTATATTCTTCGCTCCGTCGGAGGAACTCTTTTCCTCATCGGCGCTCTCGTCATGGTCTATAATCTGGCTAAAACGGTCGCTGCCGGATCCCTGATCTCAGAAGAAAAAGCCGAAGCACCTGCCCTCACTCCCAATACTCCAGGTTCTGAAAAACACTGGCATGAATGGCTGGAACGCCGGCCTGTTCAGTTCTTTATCGCCACCATCATCGCTGTGGTCATCGGCGGCCTCGTGGAGATCGTACCCCTCTATACCGTGAAATCCAATATCCCGACCATCGCCGCTGTTCAACCCTATACACCTCTGGAACTCGAAGGCCGGGATATCTATATCCGGGAAGGCTGCTATACCTGCCACTCCCAGATGATCAGACCTTTCCGCTCTGAAACCGAACGCTACGGCGAATACAGCAAAGCCGGTGAATTTGTCTATGACCATCCCTTCCAGTTCGGAAGCAAACGAACCGGTCCCGACCTGCACCGCGTCGGCAGAAAATATCCCGATGCATGGCATTATAACCACATGCTGGAACCCACAAGCATGAGCCCTAACTCCCTCATGCCCCCCTATCCCTGGCTGATTGAGGACGACCTCGATAAAAGTCTGATTGCCAAAAAGATCCGCGTCATGCAGACTCTCGGCGTCCCCTATCCTGAAGGATTCGATGAACTGGCCCTCGACTCCCTGAATTCTCAGGCCGCAAGAATCGCCGAAGGTCTCGTCGCAGGGGGCATCGAAACCGATTCAGATAAAGAGATCATCGCACTGATTGCCTATCTGCAGAGACTTGGAACCGATATCAAAAAAACACAGGAGTAAACGAATATGAGGGACCTGATACCTCAGATGGTTGATATGAACTTTCTGGCAGTCTCTGTTCTGCTCCTGTTCTTCACCGTCTTCCTGCTCAGCATCTACTGGGCTGTTAAAATGAAAGCGTCCGACGTGGATTATATGAGCAACCTGCCTCTGGATCCATCCAACACTAAACACAATGAGGAAATCAATCATGGATAAAGAAAAAGATATCTTGCTGGATCATGATTATGACGGTATCCAGGAACTGGATAATGATCTCCCGCCCTGGTGGCTCTGGCTCTTCTATGCCACCATTGTGTTTGCAGGAATCTACTTTTTCTGGTTCCATGTCGCCGGTTTCGGCGATGATCAGGCCACCCGCTATCTCAAGGAAATGGATCCTACCTGGACCCCTCCTCCCGCCTACTCCAGCGGACTGCTGCCCGAATATAAGTCACCCTACTATGCTCCAGCTGAAAAAGTCAGTCCCTACCTGGAAGCTCAGTTTGCAGCCTACATCGGACCCAATGTTCCAGTGGAAGCCCTGATCATCGAAGCCATGCGGCGCAGCGGCAAGGAGGAACTGGAGCTCCTGAAAACCACTTATCCAGACCTCTTTGCTCAGATGGAAACCTATACCGGACCGAAAGTCGCGGCAGCAGGAATGGCCGCAGCCCTCACTGATGTTGAACTCCTCACAGATGAAACATCCATGGCCGCCGGTTTTGACATCTTTAAGGTCAACTGCGCATCCTGCCACGGCAACGAAGGGCAGGGGCTCATCGGTCCCAATCTTACCGATGATTTCTGGATCCACGGACCGAAAATCGACAATATCGCCAATACCATCTATAACGGCGTTCCCGCCAAAGGCATGATCGCCTGGCGCGGTGTTCTCAGCAATGACCAGATTCAGCAGGTCTCATCCTATGTGATGAGCCTCCACGGTAATACTCCACTTAATCCAAAGGCACCCGAAGGACAAAAATACGAGTATCCCCTTAACTGACAGGCCTCAGCCCCGGAAACACAAATGCTAGGACATTGAATCATACGGGAGCGGTCTCCGGAACCGCTCCTTTTTTTAAACATCCAATTAATGACAAATTCGGTATTTATATGAAAGAGAGGCTGCAGTGAGCGAAACGGACCAAAGCTTCAGAAACAGGATCGCCACCATTACTGAAGAGGGAAATAGAGCCTGGGTCTATCCTAAAAAACCAAAGGGCCGTCTCACCAATTACCGGCGTCTTGTCGCCTGGCTGCTGCTGGCTGCTATGGTCGCCATGCCCCTGATCCGCATCGATGGAAATCCCTTTATGAAATTCGATATCCTGAAAAGGGAGTTTTTCTTATTCGGTATGGGTTTCTGGCCCCAGGATTTTCACCTCCTCGTCATTGCCACGATCACAAGTATTGTGTTCATCATCCTCTTCACCGTGGTCTTCGGCCGCATCTGGTGCGGCTGGGCCTGCCCCCAGACCATCTTTCTTGAAATGGTCTTCCGCCCCATAGAATATCTTATCGAGGGAGATGCCGCCGCCCAGCGCAAACTCAATACCTCCCCCTGGACCGCAGAGAAACTTCTGAAAAAGACTGTGAAACACGCCGTGTTCTGGGTCCTTTCTTTCATCCTCTCCAATATCTTCCTCGCCTATATCATCGGAACTGAGGCCCTCTTTGAGATCATATCCTCTCCCGTTGGAGAACACCTGCAGGGCTTTATTGTCATGCTGATCTTTACGTCGGTCTTCTACTGGATCTATGCCTCTTTCCGTGAACAGATCTGTGTACTGGTCTGCCCCTACGGAAGACTGCAGGGCGTTCTTCTGGATCAGCGCTCCGTCGTGGTCGCCTATGATTTCGTCCGGGGTGAACCCCGTGAAAAACTGGGTCGCCACCGACAGCAGCAGGCCGGGGACTGCATCGACTGCAATCAGTGCGTTCAGGTCTGCCCCACCGGTATTGATATCCGCAACGGCACTCAGCTGGAATGTGTGAACTGCACCGCCTGCATCGACGCCTGTAACGATGTGATGGACAAGGTCGACAAACCCCGAGGTCTGATCCGCTACGACAGCTATGAAGGGATCTCCAGCGGAAAGACCAGTATCTTTAATGCCCGGACCCTCGGCTACACCGCCATCCTCACCATCCTTATCACTCTGCTGATCATCCTCTTCGCAGTCAGGGAACCGGTGGAAACTGTCATTCTCCGCACACCCGGAATCATGTATCAGAAACTCGATGACGGCCGGCTCATGAATCTCTATAATATCAAGGTCATCAATAAAACATCCCAAGACATGGATATCCGCATCGAACTCCTCGAACCCAAAGGTACCGTGGAAATGGTGGGCGGATTCCCCCTTCCCGTCAAAGGCAGGGATCTCTCCGAACGAGCCCTCTTTGTCCGCATCGAAAAGGAGCAGCTGACAGGGATAAAAACGAATCTGAAACTCGCTGTCTTCAATGGGGAAGAATTAATCGGAACTGTGAAAAGTTCCTTCATCGGACCCCCGAAATAAAGGAATCTCTATGAAAAATAAAAATTACTGGCCCCTGGGACTCACCGTCTTTATCATCGTCTTTCTTCTCTTCTCCATCGGAACCGTGTTCTGGGCCTTCTCACGCTCCGAAGATCTGGTAGATGAAGACTACTACCGCAAAGGCATTGAATTCCAAACCGAGATCGATATCCGGTCCCGAACAGAAAAACTGCCGGTCAAACCCGCTCTTGACTACCGGAACAACCGCCTTTTTATCAGCTTCCCGCCCGAACTGACACCCCTCCTGCAGGGCGGCTCCGTCCGCCTCTACCGGGCAAGCGATAAAAGCCTGGACAAAATATATCCCCTCGACCTCAATGCCGAAGGAATGTTTGTCATCGACGCCGCTGACCTCAAACACGGCAACTGGGAACTCGACCTCCACTGGTTCATGGCCGATCTGCAATACCGCATCAAACAGGATGTCCTGATACAGTGATCCTTACTGGGCAGAAAACTGCAGCACTGCAGCACCCACTGCTTTCACTGTATTGACAGCCCTTTGCCCGCGGTATATACCACCGCTCAGTTCGTCTTTTTCGACCAGGTTGGATAAGGATGTTTAATTAAATTGTTGTTATAGTATCTATAGTCAGATGTGACCTCTTCACCAAGCCAGTCCGGTTTTTGAAAGGCTTCCTCCTCGCTCACAAGCTCCACTTCCGCAATGATGAGCCCTGCATTGTCACCTCTGAATTCATCGACTTCGAAAATTTTTCCGCCAAAATCCACTATATGACGCACTTTTTCAATCTTCCCTGGCTCGCTGATCTTCAGCAGTTCCTTTGCATCATCCAGAGCTATCTCCTGTTCCCACTCAAAACGGGTGGTCTCAGTACTGTTTCCAAGTCCCTTAACAGTTATAAATGCTTGATTTCCCCTGGTTCGAACCCGAACAGTTCTTGCCGGATCCGTGTTCAGATAGGCCTGGCAAATCTCGTATGAGGCCTGAACATGCGGGCGAAAATCACCTCTGACCAGATATTTCCGTTCAATTTCCTCAGCCATAAGATTCCCTCTACCTTCCCTTTTGCACGCTGATATGTTTTTTTAGCAAATATCCCCCAGAAGGGCCTCAATATAGTTGATGTTTCTGTGTTCTGACAATCCCGTCATCCGCATGGCTTCCAGAATATCCTCTGTGTCACTACTTTCCAGACTCGCACTGACCAGTTGCCTGCCCTGGTCAATTCTGATCCGGGCGGTCTCGGCTATGCAGCGGTTGATACTGAATGCTGTCCGTGTCTTGTCAACACGAAAAATATGCAGATTCGATAAGGGCTCGATAATCTCCTCTAAAAATGACTCAACACTGTATCTCCCGTTCAGTATTTTCCGGGTACTCACACCAAGAACCGGCAGTATTTCTTCATAAAGGATATCCTGAGAAATGGGAAAATCCGCCTTGAATTTCGGTGACCACTGTTCCAATCCGTATTTTTTCTGAAGCATGAACTTGATATCCAGCCTCCCATCCCGGATTTTAATGTTGATATGCCTGTTTTCAGGGCAGACAATATATATCTCCGAACTTTCTCGAACATTCAGCACAGGGCTTAATTCCATCATTTTCTCTTCGGCAGAAATCAATTGCCCCGCAAATGTGCGAAACTCGTACCGGGGGATTAACTCACTCATATTGTACATCTCACATTAGGATAATCGATCAGGATATTTTGAGATCAGCACAATTCATACAGGGCCTCGATCATACGTTCGATGCCTTCCGCCACCTCCGAAATACTCTGACCTGTCATATAAGCCGGTGTACTGACGATACGGTATTTCGCATCCACGATATATTCTCTGGTGGGGCAGGCAACGTGCACGGCTCCGGCGCTTTCCAGTGCCCCGGCCGTCTCTTCATCCGTCCCGATGGTCAGCTGCGGATGCAGATCCAGGCCGCCGGCGACCTTCGCCAGAATAGCCGGCGCAATGCAGATAAATCCCAGTGCTTTTTTCTGTTTCAGGCCCTCCGTCACCAGACGCTCAACCTCAGCATCCACACTGCAGTTGACTCCCTCAAAAGCAAATGTGCTTAAATTTTTTGCCGCTCCAAAACCGCCTGGAAAGACAATAGCATCAAAATCAACTGCTCTGGCAAACTTCAGGTCCCTGACTGCACCCCTGGCAATACGGGCTGACTCCACCAGAACATTCCTGCTTTCAGGCATCTCCTCTCCCGTCAGATGATTGATCACATGAGCCTGCGCCTTGTCCGGAGCAAAGATTTCCACCTCCGCACCCCTGCGGTCCAGGGCCAGAAGCGTCAGAACACTCTCCTGTATTTCCGCTCCGTCATAGACACCGCTGCCGCTGAGTACAACTGCAACTTTCTTCATGTTTTCGCCCTCCTTCATTCTGCTGTCTCTTTCTTCGCACAGATCTCATCTGATACAGAAGAAAAGATATTCAGTCCATTTATGATATAAGGTCTGCTCATGCCGAATGCAATGAAAATGCATTACACTTCAGTTGTCCATGGAATCGTCCAGATCGGAGCTGTAAGGCTGCAGCATGCCGAAGCCGTAGGCGCTGTAGTGGCCTAAACCCGCTTCCAGGGTGAATTTTAAAAGCTCCGCGTCCCCCTGCATGATCAGCGGCGCCTGTATGCCCTTGATCTTCAGCGGTCTGCGGTTGCTGTCCACCACTGCCGTTATCAGCTTGGTGATCTTCCCCCGCCGGCGCAGTACATACTCACTGTCAAAACTCAGCTTGAATTCCCCGCTGCCTTCACAGCTTCTCCCGTAGTAGCGCTTAAATCGCTCCCTCATGATCTTTGAGAGAAAATCCTGCAGCTGATAGTCGTGGGGCAGCGCAAACTGCAGGCCCCCTCCATCCTGAGGTCTCCTCACCACAAAAGGACTCAGGCAGCTTGCGTGAATAAACTCCCCCTGATCAGGATGCTCCTGTACCTCCGCCCTTAAAACCTCCATCTCATCCCTCAGAAGCATGACCGAACCCCTGTCAACCAGCGCATGCATCATACCGGTCATCAGCTGATCATCCGGTGAACTGACATAGAGCGTGAGTTCCTGCNTCACCGCCTGTATCCGGTTCTCAAAAATGCGGCGGTCAGGAATATGCAGCTGACTGAAGGTGAATTCACTGTGCTCCAGTCTTGTCCTGCCCGGCAGGTTTCCCTGAATCAGATTCAGCAGGATCCTGCGCAAAGCTGTATTCAGATTGATCGGCAGATCAAGTCTGTCCTCCTGAGGATAAAATGTGATCTTTAATCTCATACGATTCGCTGACCTCCCCCCCGAGGTCTCTTGTTTTCCCCGGTGCTCCGGCGAAAGATACAAAAAATTCCAGCTTCAGTAAACCGTTGCAATGGAATTATTACCCTTATGGGGTTATTATTATCCGTGAGCGCTGTTTTTTCTTCATCCCGTCCATTGTTCACGATGCTCAGTAAATGTCAAGATACACAAGTTTGACAGGAATCGGTCCATTGCTCATCCGCATCTTCCGACCGATCCTCAGACCCAGCGCCCCCTCCGGCAGCTCCGCAGGCATCATGATACAGACGGACCAGCCGCCAAAACGCTGTTTGAGATGATCCCCCATCCTCTTAAGCATCCCGGCACCTTCCTCACCCTGACTCAGACGTTCACCATAGGGTATATTCATCACCAGCAGTCCCGTCTCCGCAGGCTTGTCCTGCTTAAAGAAATCAGCCTGAAACAGCTTAATATGATCTGACAGTCCGCAGGTGGCGGCACTGCTCTCCGCCATCCGGACATAGGCCTCCTCCAGATCCGAGCCGTAGATGCCCGCCGGCGGCCGCTGTTCTGCCTTCTCCAGCTCCCGCTGTACCTCCTTCCAGAGACGCGGGTCGAAATTCTTCAGCCGGGACAGTCCGAAAGCCGCTGTCTGTCTCAGCTTAAGCGGCGCCATCCCCGAGGCGATCCGAGCTGCTTCCAGGATCAGGGTGCCGCTGCCGCACATTGGGTCGTAGATCACCCGGCTTCCGTCATATCCTGCAAAATGAAGCATAAGATCGGCCAGATGCTCCTTCAGCGGGGCAGGATGACCCTCCAGCCTGTATCCCCTGCGGTGCAGACTCTCACCGCTGCTGTCCAGACTGAGCAGGAGCCTGCGCCCCTTGAGAAATCCATTCAGACCCAGTAGGGCATCCCGGCTGCTCTGCTGAGGCATGACACCCTTGAAATGCATAAAACTGTCATTGATGGCCTCCCGGATCTTACTGCCGATCAAATGTGTCTCTATATGATCGGAGCGGCCGTCATGATGCACAGTGATCCTAAGGGCTTCAGACGCGTCAAAATACTCGTGAAAACGGATTCGCCGCGTCTTGTCGAATATGATCTCCGGTCTCTGGGCAGGGATCTCCTTGAGGATGATGCCGATACGGCTGCCCAGACTGATACTGCTGTGCATGCGGTACAGCGTCCTCTTGCCGCACTGAAAGTAGACCGCGCGAAAGGCGGTCTCCACCTGTTCAGCCCCGAGACCGCGTATCTCCTCTGCCAGAGCCTCTGTCATCTCCTCGGGACAGACTGCAAATGCCTTGATAATTCCATCTTTTTCCATGATACTCAGAATTTACCATGGACCTGTGCCATATCATAGCGAATCATCTCCGGTCCTGAATTTCATGGACACATACAGCGTCTGACCGCCGTTGAGAACGGCCCGCAGGGCGGCTTTGAGTTTTACTTGAATCCCCGCAGGAAAAAGTGTATTTTCGCACGCTATAAAGAAGAGGAAATGACTACATTCAATAATCTTACAGCCCGTGCATCCGTAACCGTCGTCGCCATACCGCTGGCAGTCTATATTCTCTACGTCGGTTCCACTGTGAATCTGATCTTCGTGACCTTGCTGTCCATCCTTGCAGCTGATGAATTCCTGAGAAATCAGGGACTTGCCTCCCGAATCGACCGGCTCTTCAGCCACGCTCTGCTCAGCGGCATCATGATCTCGGCCATGCAGTACAATTTCATGATCATTTTCATTCTTATGCTGACCGGCTATTTCTGGAGCAGCAATCTGCAGCTTCTGAAACGCAGCCAGAACTACAGCGCGACCCACAACCTGAGTCTGGCGGTGCTGATCTACCCCGGTTCCGCCCTGGCCTCTGTTCTGCTGCTCAGGGAATGGCCGAAGGTCGCCGGACTGGACTACAGCTGGGGATTCACCATCCTTATTCTGGTTCTGGTCAGTATCTGGGTCTGCGACAGCCTCGCCTACTTTTTCGGCTCTGCCTACGGACGCACTAAACTCTTTCCATCCGTCTCCCCGAATAAAAGCTGGGAAGGCGCCGTCGCCGGTTTTCTGGGTTCCCTGACCCTGATGCTCGTCGCCTGGAAGCTGGAACTTCTGGAGACCCTGACACTTCCGGACTACCTGGTCCTCGCACTGATCACAGGGATCTTCGGACAGCTGGGCGATCTGGTGGAAAGCAAATACAAACGGGAGATCGGCATCAAGGACAGCGGCAGTCTGCTGCCCGGCCACGGCGGCATGTGGGACCGCCTTGATTCCATTTCCATGGCCGTTCCCATGACCTGGGTCTGGATCTGGCTTCGCTTCACTTATCTGTAACCTATAATATCTAACCACCGAAAGAGGGAAGAGTGAATAAGGACATCCTATCTATTCTTGCCACTGACTGCGGCAGTACCACAACCAAAGCCATTCTCATAGAGAAACAGGGTGATGAATACCGCCTCGTCGTGCGCGGAGAGGCACCCACTACTGTGGAGGCGCCCTTCGAAGATGTAACAAAAGGCGTGCTCAACGCCGTGAAAGAGGTCGAGGAACTCCGCGGCAGGAAAATCCTTGACGGCGATGAGATCATCCGTCCGCAGAAGGGCGATGAAGGCGTCGATATCTATATTTCAACCAGTTCCGCCGGGGGCGGTCTGCAGATGATGGTGGCCGGTGTGGTGAAAGCCATGAGCGCCGAATCCGCCGAACGGGCCGCACTGGGGGCCGGAGCCATTGTCATGGATGTGATGGCCTCCAACGACGGACGTCTGCCCCATGAAAAGATCGCACGGATCCGTCACCTGCGCCCGGATATGATCCTTATGTCCGGCGGCATTGACGGCGGCACCATCAATCACGTCGTGGAAATGGCCGAACTCATCCATGCAGCCAACCCCCAGCCGCGCCTCGGTATGAACTATAAGCTGCCTGTGATCTATGCCGGGAATAAAAAGGCCGTTAAGGAGATCGAGAACAACCTGAAGGAACAGACCGATCTGTCCATTGTAGACAATATCCGGCCCGTACTGGAAAGGGAGAATCTGGGACCGGCCAGGGATAAGATCCATGACCTGTTCATGGAGCATGTCATGGCTCAGGCACCCGGATACAAAAAGCTCATGGATATGACGGACGCACCTATCATGCCCACCCCCGGAGCCGTCGGCTATATTATGCAGGTCATCGCAAAGAATGAGGATATCACCGTCCTCGGTGTCGATATCGGCGGGGCCACCACCGATGTCTTCAGCGTTTTCAAGGACAGGGAACTGAAGGAACCGGTCTTCAACCGGACTGTGTCCGCAAACCTCGGCATGAGTTATTCCATCTCAAATGTCCTGGCTGAAGCAGGACTCCCCAATATTCTGCGCTGGGTGCCCTTCGAGATCAATGAAGTGGACCTGCGCAACAGGATCGGCAACAAAATGATCCGCCCCACCACCATACCCCAGAGTGTGGAGGAACTGAAGATCGAACAGGCCATCGCCAGAGAAGCCCTGCGCCTGTCCTTTGTCCAGCACAAGAGTTTTGCCGTCGGCCTCAAAGGCGTTCAGAAGGAGCGGACTATTTCCGATGCCTTCGACCAGAGCAGCAGCGGCGATACTCTGGTGGATATGATGGATCTGGACCTGCTGGTCGGTTCAGGCGGTGTCCTCAGCCATGCACCCCGGCGACATCAGAGCGCAAAAATGATGATCGACGCCTTCCTGCCGGAAGGGATCACCATGCTGGCGGTGGACTCCATCTTCATGATGCCCCAGCTCGGTGTGCTGGCCTCCGTCCATGAACGGTCCGCCACCGAGGTCTTTGAAAAAGACTGTCTGATCCACCTGGGACACAATATTTCACCCTCCGGTACCTCCAAACCCGGACGGGACTATGTCACGGTCAAACTCACCCTGCCCGACGGCGAAAAGCTGGAGCGGGTCTTCAAATACGGTGAAATGGGCCTGATCAAAGCACCCTATACCGCCATGCCCGCAGAAATCATTCCCGCCAAAGGTGTGAATGTCGGAGCCGGTCCGGGACAGAGTATTCGCACTGAACTCTACGGCGGTGTGGTCGGCATCAGCATCGATGCCCGCGGACGCAACCCCTTTACTCTGCCGGACGATCCGGCTGAACGGGTGAAAAAACTCCAGGAATGGAGCCGCAATGTAGAAGAATTTGAATCCTGATCTGCAGTTAATAGGAGAACATAGTTTATGGCGCATGCATATACTCCGGGTCTGAAGGTTCTGGCCCATACCCTCGTGGAAAAAGTCAGGCGACTGCCGCTGAAAGGAAAGGTCCTGGTCTCGGAAAAAGACAGAGTGAAAGCCGAGGATGTGGTCGCAACCACCGACCTTCCGGGAAATATTCATCCCGTCAATATCGCCAACCTGCTCAACGTTGAAGCGGAAGATCTGCCTGAACTGCTTCTGAAAAAAAACGGCGATGTCCTAAAAAAAGGTGATCTCATCGCAGAAACAAAAGGACTCTTCGGTTTCTTCAAGGCCTCTGTAAAATCCCCCATCGACGGAACCCTGGAAAATGTCTCCACTGTCACTGGTCAGGCCATTCTCAGAGAAGCGCCCATTCCCGTGAGCGTCAATGCCTATATCAACGGTGCAGTCAGCAGCATTATCCCTGAAGAAGGCGTTCAGATCGAATCAGAAGCCGCCTTTATTCAGGGAATTTTCGGTGTCGGCGGCGAGCAGAGGGCTCCTATCAAGATCGCCGTCTCCCACCCCGATGAGGTCCTCGAACCCCGGCATATTGATGAAAGCTGCCGCGGCAGCATTGTTATCGGGGGATCCTATATGACCTACGAAACCTTCAAAAAGGCCATGGATACCGGCGTGAAGGGCATTGTCGTGGGAGGTTTCGACTACAGCGACATCAAAAAGATCGTCGGCTACGATATCGGCGTGGCCATTACCGGACAGGAGGACATTTCCTGCACGCTGATCCTCACCGAGGGATTCAGCCGCATCCACATGGCCGAGCAGACCTTTAAACTCCTGAAAGCGCATGAAGGCCATCTGGCCTCTATCAACGGCGCCACACAGATCCGCGCCGGTGTGATCCGCCCTGAGATCATCATCACACTCAGTGATGATCTGGCCGGCAAAGGCGCCCCGAAGCATAAGATCAGATCCATGGACAAAGGCACGGTGGTCCGTATCATCCGCCACCCCTATTTCGGCCTTCTCGGCGAGGTCACCAGCCTGCCCCATGAACTGCAGGTTCTGGAAAGCGGATCACTGGCACGCGTTGCCGGCATCCACATCTACGAACTGGACAAAGAGGTCATGCTTCCCCGAGCGAATCTGGAGATGATCGAAACTGAGTGATCCCCAATGTCAGAATCAGCTAAGATCTCCACTCCGGACCTGGAGTGGACTGTTCATATTGCCCGCAGAGATCCTCTCAAAGCCGCCGCTGTATTTATTTTCATCTCTGCCCTCTCTCTCTTCTCAGGTCTTGTCCTGTCCTCTGTCTTTTTCAGCTTTTTTGCCTTTGCCGTCCTCCTCATCTCACTCATGTCCTACTTCTTTCCAGTATACTACCGCCTCGACACGGAAGGCGTCGGGATCCGCATCCTCTTTCACCGGCGGCAGAGACCCTGGGCTGATTTTAAGCGCTGGGAAACAGACGGCAAAAGTATTAAATTGATGACAATGAAGACTCGCTCCCGGCTTGAAAACTACCGTGGATGGCTTATCCATACGGAAGCAGACAAGCGGGAAAAGATACTGAATTACATCAGGGAGCACATAGACTGAAGCCCCACCTGCCCAAATCCTCACTTGAATCTCCGTCACCGGATACTGAGACCGCTACGGTCTCCGATATGGACGATTATGATCATGAGATCCTTGAAAAGATTGCCGGAACTGTGGTGAAAAGAGGCATGTCCGTACCCGCTGTCCTCTTTCTGGAAACCATGAAACCCCTAAATTTCATCGGGGCCCAGATCATGAATTTTTTCGGCCCCTTTCTCGAATCTCTGGTCCCGGGTGAACAGCTCTACCGTTTTACGGAAATGATGGAAAACAGGAATAATGTGGAATTGCTTATACAGCGCATTGAAGACATGGAAGATATGAAAAAACAGGCGGAAAAAGACGCCGCCGAAGAAAAACGCAGCAAAAAGACGTCAAATAATATATTTCATCTATGGAGGAAATAATGCAGACATTCAAACACCTTCTGCTTCTCGTCCTGATGTTGTCTCTCCCGCTTCAGGCTCAGATCCTGAATCTTGAGGCAGCAGCCGCCGAGACCTCAGCCTACGGTGACCTGGTCAATATCAGTGTCACGGCCCAGGAAGGCGCTCTCTCCCACCTCCTCTACTCCAGTGGAGAAGAAGGACCCTGGGAGGAACTGCGAGTTCTGAGCCCCGAGGATTTTACAGAAGGTCTGGCTGAGATCGGTCTCAAGATCGACAATTACACCCCGACCCGTTTCAAGGTCGAAGCCCTGTCTCCGGACGGTGTGCTCCTCGCCAGCACTGAAACCCGGGAAGCGGTCACCACCGTTGAGCACTGGTTCAATGCCAAACGCACAAATATGCTCCTGGCCATCCTGCTCATATCCGGTCTGATCATCTACTACATTGAGCGGGCTAAAGCAGCGAAGGAGATCTATCTGCGCCCCATCGCCGGACTGAAAGCCTTCGAAGAAGCTGTCGGACGTGCGACAGAAATGGGTAAAAGCGTGCTCTTCGTACCCGGGATCCAGGATCTGGACCAGGTGGAGACCATCGCCGGTGTCATCATCCTCGGCCATGTCTCGAAAATGACAGCCCGCTACGAGACCTCCCTCAATGTACCCGTCAGCCGCTCCCTTGTCATGGAGGCCAGCCGCGAGATCGTTCATGAAAGCTACCTCGCCGAAGGCCGCCCTGATCTCTTTAACCCGGATATGGTTCACTACCTCACCGATGATCAGTTCGCCTTTGCCGCCGGTGTCAACGGGATCATGCTCCGAGAAAAACCGGCCGCACTCTTTTTCCAGGGTAAGTTCTTTGCCGAAAGCCTGATTCTGGCCGAAACCGGCAACAGTATCGGTGCGATTCAGATCGCCGGTACCGCCTCCCCTGCACAGATTCCCTTCTTCGTCACAGCCTGTGACTACACACTGATCGGCGAAGAATTCTTCGCGGCATCCGCCTATCTGGGTAAAGACCCCAAACTCGTAGGCTCCATTAAAGGTCAGGATATTGCCAAAGCCGTCATCATGATCAGTATCGGCCTCGGCGTGATCCTGCAGTCCTTCGGATTTACCGCTTTCCGTGAACTTTTCAGAGTAATGTAGGAGGTCCCGTATGCTCTTGAAACGTTATATACCCCTGGCCATTGTCTTCCTTGTCGGTTCTGTGACCCTCATATCCTGGTTCATACCCCACCGGCCCTTCGGAAGCCTGGAAATACACAGTACCCAGTGGTTCGATATCATCGCAAGTTTTGCCATGATCCTGGGTGCCCTTAATCTTCTTAAACTGCAGGGAACCAAGATCGTTCAGCGGCGCAAAGGCTGGCTCTATTCCGTCGCCGCCGTCAGCGGTTTCTTCCTCACTCTGGTCTTCGCTTTTCTCATGAAAGGCGGACACTATGTCGTTATTTCCGAGGTCGGAAGCAATTCCGCAGAGGTCTATCAGGCTATCGGAGACCAGCTGAATCTGCCCTTCGGTGTCGTTGCCGGACAGTATGAAAGCCTCAGCGAGAACGGCAAGACCATCCCGAAATACTTCTATACCGAACGCGGAGCCAGAGCCTTTGAAAGCGACCTCAACTCCCTCGGAGCCATGACAGCTCATCAGGAAGTCGCCTGGGGCGGTCACCTGCAGGGAAGCGGGACCTATTTCCACTGGCTCTTCTCCTATGTCTTCACACCGCTGAGCGCCACAATGTTCGCCCTTCTGGCCTTCTTTGTTGCCTCCGCCTCCTACCGGGCCTTCAAGATCCGGAATGTAGAGGCTACAGTGCTGCTGGTCGCCGGGGTCATTCTCATGATCGGCCGTGTACCCCTCGGACATTTTCTTACATCCTGGTTCCCGTCCTGGCTGCAGTGGCTGCATCTTCCGAATCTGCAGGAGTGGATCTATCAGTATCCCAACGTTGCCGGCGCCCGGGCCATCATGATCGGTATCGCCCTGGGACTGGTCGGAACATCCCTCCGTGTGATCCTCGGAATCGAAAAATCATTCATGGGGGAAAAATAATATGAATACCTTCCTGCAGAAACTGGACAGCGTCGACCGTCGGGTCATTTTCCTGATCATCGCCGTAGTCGTTATCCTTCCTCTCATCTTCCCCCTGGGTCTCCCCGTCGAACCGACACAGACAACCATTGACGCCTTTGACGCCATCAAAGCCATTCCTCCCGGTGCCAAAGTGCTGATGAGTTTTGACTACGGCCCTTCCACAAAACCGGAGATCCACCCCATGTCCATTGCCGTACTCAGACATCTCTTTCACAAAGGACACCCTGTCATCGTCATGTGTCTCTGGCCGGACGGACTTTTTATGGCCAAGGAAGCACTCGATCAGGTGGCCCTTGAAGAATACAAACTCACCTACGGCAGGGATTTTGTCAATCTCGGCTACCGACCCGGCAACGAAGCCATTATCAAGGGTATCACCCAGAGTTTTGAGGCCAACTTCACCATGGATGCCATGGGAACTCTGATCCGCGAACTGCCCATTATGAAAGATGTTGAAAATATAGACGACGTCTCCTTCATCATCAATATGAGTGCCGGATTCCCCGGTGCCGTCGAATGGATACAGTACGCCGCCGATCCCCATAAAATCCCCATGACCTCAGGAAATACTTCCATTCAGGTCAATGAGGTGCTGCCCTATGTGAAATCCGGCCAGATGCAGGGCATCATTGCCGGTATGCCTGCCGCCGCCGAGTATGAAGCCCTCATACGCCGCGCCGGTATGACAGATGAAATGGGAGAGGCCACCAGCAGCATGGATGCCCAGTCCATTGCCCACCTGGTCATCGTCCTCTTCATCGTCCTCGGCAATATCTCCTACTTCGTCAAACGCAAACAAGAAAAGAAATACTGAGGAGGTCAGCATGGAACACAGTATCTTAGGAGCATGGGTCGCGGCCTTCCTCACTCTGGCCATCTTCTCGTATCTCTATAATGACAATCCCTTCTACAAGTTCGCAGAACATGTCTATATCGGCGTGTCTGCCGCCTACTGGGGAAGCATCGCCTTCTGGAACCAGATCGTTCCCAATATGTTCGGCCGGCTCTGGCCCCATGTAGAGGATCCCTCCACTCTCGAAGGCTTCAATGTCATCTGGTATAAACTCTATAACATCTTCCACTTCATCAGTGGAAATATCTTCCCGGAAAACGGGGTCTACGCCAACCATGACCAGAATCTCACCTATATCATACCCTTTATTCTCGGTATCTTCATGCTTCTGCGTCTCATCCCCTCCATCGGATGGCTTGCCCGCTGGTCCCTGGCCTATGTGGTCGGCCTCGCTGCCGGCCTCAGAATGTACGGCTTTATGAGTTCCAACGTCCTTTCACAGATCTACGGAACCATCCTTCCCCTCCACGGAGAGGCAGGCCTCAGCTTCTGGCAGAATACCGGGCTCATCCTCAATAACCTCGTGATCATCGTCGGAACCCTTTCCGCCCTCTACTATTTCTTCTTCTCCATGGAACATAAAGGCATTTTCAGCGGCATCAGCCGCATCGGCATCTATTTTCTGATGGTCTCCTTCGGCGCCAGCTTCGGCTTCGCCGTCATGGGACGCATCTCCCTGCTGATCGGCCGCTTCAATGACCTGATCACCTACTCCAGCGGAGGCTACGGCTATGCCACCCTCGTACTCCTCCTCATTATGGTCGCCACTCTCTTCATCCTTTCTCGCCAGGATCCGGAGAAAAACACCGACCAGTAAAGCACTTTCTGCTAAAAATCAGACTGTATATAAAAAAGGGGCCTTCTGCGGCCCCTTTTTTATTGAATACATACATTCCAGGCACCGGACCTTGTCCGGAACCTGCGCTCATTCACTGCCTCCTCAGCTCCTGTATATCCCTGCCTGAAGGACTCTGAAAGATCTTCAGATCAAATTCTGAAGCCATGGCCAGAATATGATCGAAAATGTCACTCTGAATGTCCTCATATCTCAGCCAGGCCGTCTCCCGACTGAAGGCGTAGATCTCTAAAGGCACCCCCGATGAACCCGGAGCCAGCTGCCTGACAAGCAGGGTCATGTCTGTGTTGATCTCCGGATGCTGCTGCAGATAGCTCTTGATATATGCCCGGAATACTCCCAGATTTGTCAGGTGCCGACCCTTTACCAGGTCATTTCTGTCAGCTGACTCAGGACTGTATTCCCTCGACAGATCCGCCATTTCACTGCGAACATAGTCTCCGATAAAGGGTATGCCCTCGTATCGCTGCAGCATCTCCATGTCGCAGAACCGGATGGACTGCATATCAATACTCACCGATCGCTTGATCCTGCGACCTCCGCTCTCAGGCATGCTCCGCCAGTTGCGGAAACTGTCACTGATCAGCGCGTAGGACGGAATGGTCGTCACTGTCTTGTCAAAGTTCCTCACCTTCACCGTCGTCAATGCGATCTCCTCCACATCCCCGTCAGCATTGTACTTCGGCATCTCTATCCAGTCTCCCTCATTGACCATGCGGTTCTGCAGCAGCTGCACCCCGGCCACAAACCCAAGGATGGCATCCTTGAAGATCAGCATCAGTACCGCTGTCATCGCCCCTAAACCACTGAGAAGAACTGCCGGATCCTTGTCCAGCAGAACCGCCAAGGTGACCAGGCCACCGGAAAAATACAGCAGCAGCTTCAGAACCTGCACCACCGCCTTCACAGGCACCCTCTCAGAGAGATTTCCCCTGGATGCCATGTCCAGCCCCGTATTCAGAAGAGCATCGATGAACATCATAATACTGTAGATCAGCAGCACCTTCACGCTTAAGAGCAGAACGGTCACCACAAGACCCAGATTCACTCCGAACAGCGGAAGGATATTCAGCAGAAGAAGCAGCGGAATCAGGTCCGTCCCCCGACCTACTGCATTCCAGCGGATCAGCAGATCATCCCAGTCATTTTTACTTTTCAAGGCCGCTCTGTGAATCATCCGAACAGCCACTCCGCGAAGCAGGTACTTCAGTCCCCAGATAAACGCGATCAGTGCAGCCAGAATCAGAAAATCTGCCGCCACTGCCGACATCGACGCTCCTATGCCCATGGACTGAAGATATCTCTGGGCTGCCTCCGTCATTCTTTCGATCATCTCTCAACTCCCTTCCAACGTTGTTCCGGTATAACCCGCCCCTAAGATAGGCACTTTTCTCACCAATGGCAATTCAGCCGCTCCCTGTCCGTCACGCTTTTATTCCTTCCTGTCTCATTTCTTTCTTGTCTTTTATCTCCGATTATCTGAAATTAGTAAAGAATAACTGAGGTTCCCTTGAAAAGCATCCTATTAATCGATGACGATGAGTTCCTTACAACGATGATGGTCCGCTATTTCAGAGATAAAGGTTACTCCGTCCAAGGCTGCACCGAAGCAAAAGATGCCCTTAACAGCCTCTCCGAAACACATTTCGATATCATCGTGACCGATATTGTCATGCCCGATATGGACGGCATCGAACTCATTATCAAAATCCGGGAAATGAATAAGGATATCCCCGTTATCGCCATGAGCGGCGGCGGTCGCCTCGACCCCAAAGACTACCTCAACCTTGCCTCTCAACTCGGTGCTAACTTCACCCTGGCCAAACCCTTTCATCTCGATACCCTGCAGACTCTCATCGAAAGCCTCTTCGAAGATAGTTCAAATTAAACAGCCCCCGGACTATTATATACATACTTTTAATTTTCATAAACAATTGTATTTTAATGCATTTTTAGTCTCAACTCCCATAACCCAATGATTCTATTTATAGAAATTCCACACTCCGAACTAATTAAAACCTTGACATAATCCATCATATCCCGTAAAATCATTTAGAAACACAGGGAGACGGAATGCCGTCGAATTCAGAACATAGACCCTTTGATCGCGACAGCCGAAAGCTGTCTGCCAGGGTCCTGAATGCCCCTGAACTGTCCCAGGGGACAGAGATTGATATTCTTGGATTGATCCTGCTGCTAGTCGGTCTGATTCTAATTATCAGCTGAAAACACAGGTCGATCCCAAAATCACTTTTACATCAAATTAAAGATAGAGAACATGGCGGGGTTGACCTGAAAGCAGGGTGCAGTCTGTGCAAACAACAGGAGTGACATGCGTTCAGATCTCATCAAGAAAGGCTTTGAAAAAGCCCCTCACCGCAGTCTTCTGAGAGCCACCGGAGTGATCCGCGGTCAGGAGGATTTCAGAAAACCCTTTATCGGTGTGGTCAATTCATTTATTGAACTTGTTCCCGGCCACGTCCATCTGCAGGATTTCGGCAGGATCGTCAAAGAAGCCATCCGTGAAGCAGGCGGCGTTCCCTTTGAATTCAACACCATCGGTGTGGATGACGGGATCGCCATGGGTCACATCGGCATGCGCTACAGTCTGGCCAGCCGTGAGCTGATCGCAGATTCGGTGGAAACAGTCATCGAGGCCCATCGGCTCGACGGTATGGTCTGTATTCCCAACTGCGACAAGATCACACCCGGCATGCTCATGGCTGCTGTAAGGGTGAATGTTCCTGCGATCTTTGTCAGCGGCGGCCCCATGAAGGCCGGCCGGGCCTCTGACGGCAGGAAGATCGACCTGATCTCCGTCTTTGAGGGTGTGGGTCAGTATAGGAACAAAGGCATCACCGATGCTGAGCTGCTGGACCTTGAACAGAACGCCTGCCCGGGCTGCGGTTCCTGTTCCGGTATGTTCACCGCCAATTCCATGAACTGCCTGATGGAGGCGCTGGGCCTTGCCTTTCCCGGAAACGGCAGCATCCTCGCAGAGAATCCAGACCGGCATGCACTGGCTGTCAATGCCGGCAAACAGATCATGGAGCTGGTTGAAAAAGATATCAAACCCCGTGATATCCTCAGCCGGGAATCCTTTCTCAATGCCTTTGCCCTCGATATGGCCATGGGCGGCAGCACCAATACCATCCTGCACGGTCTGGCCATTGCCAATGAAGCGGACATTGATTTCGATCTCAGTGAGCTGAACACTCTGGCAGACAGAGTCCCCTATCTCTGTAAAGTCTCCCCGGCCACCCCGGATGTCCACATCGAGGACGTGGACCGGGCAGGCGGTGTGTCAGCCATACTGAATGAACTGAGTAAAAGGGAGGGACTGCTCTATCTCGACAGACCCTCCGTAAACGGCAGGACCCTGGGCGAGAACATTGCCGACGCCCGGATCCTGGACGAAACGGTCATCCGCCCTCTGGGCGATCCCTTCAGCCCAGACGGCGGCCTGGCCGTGCTTTTCGGAAATCTTGCCCCGGACGGTTCTGTAGTCAAAACAGCCGCGGTGCATCCGGACATGCTGGTCCACTCTGGTCCGGCAAGGATCTATGAAAGTCAGGACGAAGCCCTGTCAGGGATCATGGCCGGAGAAGTGGAGGCCGGGGATGTGGTCGTGATACGCTATGAAGGTCCCCGGGGCGGCCCCGGAATGCCTGAAATGCTGGCGCCCACGTCTGCGATCATGGGCCTGGGCCTCGGTGAAAAGGTTGCTCTGCTGACCGACGGACGCTTCAGCGGCGGCACCCGAGGGGCCTGTATCGGACATGTGAGTCCGGAAGCCGCAGACGGCGGTCCAGTCGCTGCTCTGAAAAACGGGGACATCATCGAGATCAATATTCCGCAGCGGAGCCTGAATGTACGGCTCAGCGATTCAGAGATCCGGCAGAGACTTATGTCCCTGCCGCCCTTTCTACCCCGGATTCGCAGGGGCTATCTGGCCCGTTATGCCGGTCTTGTGACATCCGCCAACACAGGAGCCGTCCTCAGAAGCGGACTGCCGCAGCCGGATAAACCGGAATAGGACCTGCGTCAGGTGTTGAGGCTATATTTCCAAAAACTTTAAATTCAACTCACAGACATAGAGACATCGGAAGGACAGAACAATGAGCAGGGAAAAGAGAACACTGAGCGGAGCAGACATCTTCTTTGAGGGTCTGAAGCGTGAGAATGTGGAAATGATCTTCGGTTATCCCGGAGGGGCGACACTGAAGATCTATGAAAAGCTGTATGATACGACCGGGATCCAGCATGTGCTGTCCAGGCATGAGCAGGGNGCGGTTCACATGGCGGAAGGCTATGCCAAGGCCACGGGAAAGACTGGTGTCGTGCTGGTGACCTCAGGACCCGGTGCGACAAACACCGTCACCGGTATCGCAAACGCCTATATGGACTCCTCACCGCTGGTGGTCTTTACCGGGCAGGTGGCCACCCATCTGATCGGCAATGACGCGTTTCAGGAGGCGGATATCGTAGGCATCACACGGCCGATCACGAAACACAGTTTTCTGGTCAGGGATGTCAGGGACTTCGCCCGCATCATTCGGAAAGCTTTTTTTATTGCCTCCACAGGACGCCCCGGTCCTGTGCTGGTGGATCTGCCAAAGGATATGATCGCCAGCGAGACGGTCTATGACCCCAACGAATATGAGACTGTGGATATCCGTGGCTACAAACCCTCCGGTTCAGGACATATCAATCAGATCAAAAAAGCGGCCCGCATGATCAATGAAGCGAAAAGGCCGATGTTCTATGTCGGGGGCGGGGTTATTATGGCCGATGGTTCAGAAGAGCTGAAGGCTCTGGCTGAAAAATCCGGGATTCCTGTCACCATGACGCTGCAGGGTCTGGGTGCTTTTCCCGGTGACCATGCCCTCAGTCTGGGTATGCTGGGAATGCACGGCATGTACTGGGCGAATCAGGCTGTGAGCAACTGCGATGTTCTGGTTGCCCTGGGCGCCCGTTTTGATGACCGTGTCACCGGCAAGGTGGACACCTTTGCGCCGCATGCCTACAAGATCCATGTGGATATCGATCCTGCCGCTATTGACAAGAATGTCCTCATCGACCTGCCCATCGTCGGAAATGTCAGGACGGTCATGGCGGACCTTCTGGATTACGTGAAAAAGGATGTGGACCGCTCTGAATGGCACGAGCAGATCGACAGCTGGCGCCGGGCCTGCCCCCTGCACTATGAGGACGGTGACGGAAAACTCCGCAGTGAATATGTCATCGAACGACTGTCGGATATGACCAAAGGAAAAGCCATCGTTGTCACCGATGTCGGACAGCATCAGATGTGGACTGCCCAGTACTACCGTTTCAATCATCCCCGCAGTCTCCTGTCCAGCGGAGGTCTGGGGACCATGGGTTTCAGCATCCCGGCCTCCATCGGTGCCGCCTTCGGACGAAGAGATCAGGTCATTCTCTCCATCAGCGGTGACGGGGGCTTTCAGATGAACATTCAGGAACTGATCACTGCAGTGTACTACAAACTCCCGGTGAAATTCATCATCCTCAACAACAGTTTTCTGGGCATGGTCAGACAGTGGCAGGAACTCTTCCATGCGGAGAAATATTCCTTCACTGACCTGAGCCACAGCAATCCGGATTTTGTCCGCATTGCTGAAGCACTGGATATTCCTGCATTCAGAACAGATCATCCCAGGGATGTGGACGATCTCATAGAAAAGAGCCTGGCTGTCACCGACGGTCCCTCTCTTATCGAATTCCGGGTGGTCAAGGAGGATATGGTCTATCCCATGGTCCCGGCTGGCGCATCCATCTCCGAAATGCTCGTCCGGGCACAGAAATAAAAGGAAGGCAGTCATGAAAAATCATACGATCTCTATCCTTCTCGAAAATAAATTCGGTGCCTTTGACCGGGTGGCCACCATGTTCAGCGCCAAGGGCTTCCGCCTGAAATCCATCACCATCGGCGAGACCGAGGTCAAGGATCTGGCCCGCATGACGATCGTCACCGCCGGCGACGAACAGGTCGTGGATCAGGTGGTGAAGCAGCTGAACAGACTCGTGGACACCGTCAAGGTCCGCAATCTGACCGAAGTGGATTCCGTCAGCCGGGAACTGGCTCTGGTCAAGGTGAACTATCAGAAACACACTCTGGATGTGATCAAGAATATCTGCGATATCTTCCGCGGGATGATCGTGGACATCAATGCCAAAAGCATGATGATCGAACTCACAGGTCCGCCGGAGAAAATCAACGCCGCCGTCAATGTGCTGATGCCCTACGGGATCGTGGAAATGGCGCGTTCAGGAACAGTCGCCCTGCGCCGCGGGGAACAGCTTAAACAGTTGAAAGAAGATTTAGACACAATCACCGTATAGGAGTCATAATGAAAGTCTACTATGATGCAGAAGCATCCTTTTCCGCCCTTCAATCCAGAAAGATCGCCGTCCTGGGTTTCGGTTCCCAGGGACACGCCCATGCCATGAACCTCCACGACAGCGGTATGAATGTCCGCGTCGGTCTGCGGCCGGGATCACCCTCAGTTAAAAAAGCCGAGGAAGCCGGCCTGCAGGTTATGGATGTGGAATCCGCCTCTGAATGGGCCGACCTGATCATGGTCCTGCTGCCGGACCAGACTCAGAAGGCAGTCTATGACAGTCAGATCGCCGCCCATCTCAGAGACGGTGACATTCTGGCCTTCGGTCACGGATTCAATATCCACTATGAGCAGATTGTTCCTGCGCCAGGTGTGAATGTCATGATGGTGGCTCCGAAAGGTCCCGGTCATCTGGTCCGGCGCACCTTTGTGGAAGGCAGCGGTGTCCCCTGTCTGGTGGCCGTGCATCAGGATCCCTCAGGCAGCACCCTCGATGTGGCACTGGCCTGGGCAAAAGGAATCGGGGGAACCCGTGCCGGCGTCATTGAAACCAATTTCAGGGACGAGACCGAAACCGATCTCTTCGGTGAACAGGCCGTCCTCTGCGGCGGCAGTGCCGAACTGGTCAAGGCAGGCTTTGAGACCCTGGTCGAAGGGGGTTATCCTCCTGAACTGGCCTATTTTGAATGTATGCATGAACTGAAGCTCATTGTGGATCTGTACTATGAAGGGGGTTTGGAACGCATGAACCACTCCGTCAGTGACACCGCTGAATACGGGGGCCTCACCCGCGGACCGCGCATCATTACAGAAGAGAGCAAAAAGGCCATGAAGGCGGTTCTGAAGGAAGTTCAGGACGGGACCTTCGCCCGGGAGTGGATCAGGGAGAATGAGGAGGGACAGAAAGAACTGAATAAACTCCGGGAGAAGACCCGCAGTCATCCTGTTGAGAAAGTCGGATCCGGTCTGAGAAAGATGATGGCCTGGGTGAAACAGCCGCGCAAAGGGGAGATCGACGTATGACTTATAAGCTTGTCCTGCTTCCCGGTGACGGGATCGGTCCGGAGGTCATGGAGGCTGCGGTCCGCGTCATGCATCGTGCTGCGGATCTGGCGGGAATAAAGATCAGTACTGAAAGCCGGCTCATCGGCGGAGCGGCCTATGATGCCCAGGGCACGGCCCTGCATGATGACACAGTCAGTGCCTGTAAAGACAGCGATGCTGTACTGCTGGGTGCCGTCGGCGGCTATAAGTGGGAGGACCTGCCTCATGATAAGAAACCCGAAGCCGGACTGCTTCGAATCCGCAAGGAGCTGGAACTCTTCGCGAATATCCGGCCGGCACGGGTCTTTGACGATTTTCTGGATGCCTCCTCTCTGAAAAATGAGGTTCTGAAAGGTACCGATTTCGTGGTCTTCCGTGAACTGACAGGCGGTATTTATTTCGGACAGCCCCGGGGATTTGACGGGAACCGGGGATGGAATACCATGGTCTATGAAAAACACGAAGTGGAGCGCATTGCACGAAAAGCCTTTGAGGCCGCCATGCTCCGCGGGAAGAAACTCCTGAGCGTGGACAAGGCCAATGTTCTCGAGGTCTCGCAGTTCTGGCGGAACACGGTTGCGGCCCTGGCCGCAGACTATCCTGAAGTGCAGCTGCAGACCATGTATGTGGACAACTGTGCCATGCAGATCGTCAGAGATCCCCGGCAGTTCGATGTGATCGTCACCTCCAATATGTTCGGAGACATCATTTCTGACATCGCAGGGCAGATCACCGGATCTCTGGGCATGCTTCCCTCCGCCAGTCTGGGAGAAGAGCACGCACTGTATGAACCGGTACACGGCTCTGCACCGGATATCGCCGGACAGGGTATTGCCAACCCCATTGCCATGATCTCGTCTGTAGCCATGCTCTTCACCTACAGCTTTGGCCTGCCGGAAATGGCCTGTATGATCGAAGGTGCCGTGGAGAATACCCTGAAGGCCGGCTTCCGTACGAAGGAGATCTGGTCTGAGGGAAAAACCCTGGTGAATACTGAGGAAATGACCGACCGCATTCTGCAGGCCATGACCGAAGGCTCCAGGATCGAGGAATCCAGAAGCGAAGCAGGGGTCTGATGCCCGGGCTCGGCGGAACCCTTCAGACAGCAGCTGAAAAAAGCGGAAAGAATAAAAGAACTATGAGTAATATAATTCGCATCTTTGATACGACACTCCGGGATGGGGAACAGAGTCCCGGTGCATCCCTGAGCGTCTATGAGAAAGTGGAGATCGCCCGGCAGCTGGAAAAACTGGGTGTGGACGTGATCGAGGCGGGATTCCCCGTCTCCAGCCCCCATCAGTTTGAAGCCGTGCAGCGTGTCAGCGCTGAGGTCTCGGTTATGGTCGCCGCCCTCGCAAGGGCCAAGGAGCAGGACATAAAAACAGCCTGGGAGGCCCTGAGCGGAGCAGAAAAGCCCTGTATCCACACCTTCTCCTCCACCAGCGATTACCACATCATGGGGAAATTCGCAGACGAGCGCTANGGCGGCAGTCTGGCGGAAAAGCGCAAAACCATTGTGAAAATGTCCGAAGACGCAGTACAGTATGCCAAAACTCTCTGTGATTTCGTGGAGTTCAGTGCCGAAGACGCAGGGCGCACCGACCTTGTCTACCTGGCGGAGGTAATCGAGGCAGCCATCAGTGCCGGGGCCGATGTAGTCAATATTCCGGATACCACCGGCTATACCGTTCCCTCAGAATTCGCTGCTAAGATTCGCTACCTCATGGAGCATGTGCCCAATATTCATCAGGCTGTTGTATCCGTCCACTGTCACAACGATCTCGGCCTGGCTGTAGCCAACTCTCTCGCTGCCATTGAAAGCGGTGCCCGTCAGGTGGAATGCACGGTCAACGGGCTGGGTGAGCGGGCAGGAAATGCTGCCCTGGAGGAGATCGTCATGGCCCTCAAAGTCAGAAAAGACCTGCTCAGATTTGACACACGGATCCGCACTCGGGAGATTTACAACAGCTCCCGCATGGTCAGCGGCTATACAGGCATTATCGTGCAGCCGAACAAAGCCATTGTCGGAGAGAACGCTTTTGCCCACGAAAGCGGCATACATCAGGACGGCATGCTGAAGAACCGTGAGACCTATGAGATCATGACACCGGAAATGGTGGGTGTGAAGAGAACCAAGATCGTCCTGGGACGGCACAGCGGAAGGCACGGCCTGAAAGCTCGCATGACATCCCTCGGCTATAAACTCCAGAAAAGCGAATTGGACCGGCTCTACGAGCGCTTTACAGAACTCGCAGACAAGAAGAAGGAGATCTTCGATGATGATCTTCTCATGCTTATGGGTGACCAGGCCGAAACGGATAACAGCCGCATCCACCTCCATAATATACAGTTCAACAGCGGCTCAAATCTCATCCCCACAGCCATGGTCCAGGTCAAGATCAATGGAGATCTCCGAACAGAGTCCGCCACCGGTGACGGTCCGGTGGATGCCATCTTCAACGCCATTGACCGGGCTCTGGGGACACAGTTCAAACTGGAATCCTATCAGGTCCGCTCGGTAACCGCAGGTCGCGAGGCCATGGGCGAGGTCTTTGTCCGGATCCGCGACTACAAGCAGTCCTATACTGGCCACGGTGTGTCCACTGATATCATCGAGGCCTCTGCGAAAGCCTATCTGCACGCTGTGAACAGCGTCAGAGAAAACAGCGAGATGTGGAATGAAAAAGCCTCTGTCTGAATCCCGATACCGCCTCAGGGCGACTGCGTCCCGCCGTTGAGGATACTGAAAAAAAAACAGAAGAAAACAGAGATGCCTGAACCTGAATATAAAAAAAGTGAGCAAACATGGGAATGACCATAACTGAAAAGATCCTGGCAAAGGCCGGAGAACGAGACAGCGTAAGCCCCGGCGAAAATATCTGGCTTAACGTGGATACACTGATGACCCACGATGTCTGCGGACCGCCAACGGTGCAGATCTGGGCCAACGAGTTCGGAAAAAAAGCAAAGATCTGGGATAAGAAAAAGCTGGTGATCTTCCCGGACCATTATATTTTCACTGAAAACAGCCATGCCCGGCGCAATGTGGATATTCTCAGGGATTTTGCCGCCAAATATGAACTGCCGAATTTTTATGATGTCGGCAGTGAACGCTACAAAGGCGTATGTCATGTTGCCCTGGCAGAGGAAGGCTACAATCTGCCCGGGACTGTGCTGATCGGCACCGACTCCCATACCTGCACCAGCGGTGCCTTCGGCCTGTTTTCTACCGGTGTGGGGAATACGGACGCGGCTTTTATCCTCGGCACCGGAAGAATCTGGGAGAAAGTCCCTGAAAGCATGAAATTCATTTTTGAAGGGACAATGCCACCCTATCTCACCGCCAAGGATCTCATCCTCCGAATCCTGGGGGATATCAGCACCGACGGAGCGACCTACAGGGCCATGGAATTTGCAGGCTCCACCATTCGGGCCATGGAAATGGAAGAGCGGATGACCCTCTGCAATATGGCCATTGAAGCCGGCGGAATGAACGGGATCATTGAGGCCGATGAAGTCACGGCCGCCTATCTCCGGGAAAAATCTGACGCCCCCTACACCGTCTACCGCAGTGATGAGGATGCCCTCTACCACTCTGTGCGTAACTATGATACGGCCTCCATCGAACCGACGGTCGCCAAGCCCCACAGCCCTGACAATATGGACACGGTGCGAAATGTACAGAGAACAAAGCTGACAAAATGCTATATCGGATCCTGCACCGGCGGGAAACTCTACGATTTTGTCGCAGCCGCCCGTATCATCCGTGGAAAAGAGGTTAAGGTTCCCACCTTTATCGTACCTTCCACCACCACGGTGATGAAGGATCTGAGTGAGACCATGATCGGAGGTCAGAGTGTGAAGCAGATCCTGCTGGACGCCGGATGCAGCATTGCTCCGCCCTCCTGTGCAGCCTGCCTGGGCGGACCGGCTGACACCTTCGGCCGATCTCAGGACCGGGATGTGGTCATCTCCACTACCAATCGCAATTTCCCCGGCCGTATGGGCAGCAAACAGGCAGATGTCTATCTGGCCTCACCCCTCACCGTCGCCGCTTCGGCTGTCAGCGGTGTGATCACCGACCCCCGGGACCTTCTGTGAAGCTGCAGGAAAAGCGGCCTCACCCTGCTCAACTCGGAATCCCCATGACCCCGTCACTCTGCAAATGAAATAAATCTCAGGAACGAATATGAAAAGCATTATCACCGGAAAAGCCTTTGTCCTCGGAACAAACATCGACACAGACCAGATCATTCCGGCAGAACACCTTGTCTACAGTATGGAAGACCCGGAAGAGGCGAAAAAATACGGGCATTTCGCCCTCAGCGGCGTTCCCCTGTCCGAAGCAGGTCTGCCTCAGGGCCAAACACCCTTCATCAGCGGTGACCGCACAGAATCAGACTTCAGCATTATCGTCGCTTCCTCTAACTTCGGCTGCGGCTCCAGTCGGGAACATGCACCCTATGCCCTGATGAAAGCCGGCGCCAAAGCGATCATCGCCCTGTCCTATGCCCGCATCTTCTACCGCAATGCCGTGGACGGCGGCTTCGTCGTGCCTATTGAGAGCTCTGAAGATCTGTCCCTCTCGGTGCAGACCGGAGACCTGCTTGAGATCGACCTGCATTCGATGCATCTGAAAAACATCAGCAGCGGCAGAGCCTGGCAGTTAAAAGAACTGGGGTCTGTCCTGCCCATTGTTGAGGCAGGCGGCATCTTTGAATATGCCCGGAAAACCGGCATGATCCCCGCGGCAGAGCCCTCCGAGGCCTAGAATGTGCAGGCAGAGGAATTGACCGCAGGTCCGCTTCCTCATAGGACAGCTCCGATCCCTCGCCTTTGCTGTATGCACGCTTCCAAACCATAAAAATCACAGTGAGTTGAAAATGAATATAGAGATCTTCGACACCACCCTCCGCGACGGAACTCAGGGAATGGCCGTCAACCTGTCGATCCATGATAAACTGATCATCGCCGAACGTCTTGATGAATTCGGCATCGATATTATCGAAGGCGGTTGGCCGGGATCCAATCCCCGGGATGAAGAATTTTTCCGGGATGCCGGCAAACTGAAACTGAAACATGCTCAGCTCTGCGCCTTTGGCTCCACCGCCCGCTTTCCGGACAAGGTGGCGGAAGATGCAAATATTCAGGCTCTGCTCAAGGCGGAAACACCGATAATTACCATCTTCGGAAAGACCTGGCGCTTCCACAGTGAACTCAGTTTAGGCCTCAGTGATGAGGAAAATGCCGACTTGATCTACCGCAGCGTCGCCTATCTGAAAGAACACGGGCGCAGGGTCATCTTCGATGCTGAACACTATTTTGACGGCTACAGAGATGATCCCGAATTTGCCCTCAGAATGGTCAAAGCCGCGCAGGAAGGCGGTGCAGAGCGGGTGGTCCTCTGCGAGACCAACGGCGGGGCCCTCACACACGAGGTCTCCGACATCACCTCGGCCACAGCCCGGGCCCTCTCTCTTCCCCTGGGTATACACGCCCACAATGATTCGGAACTGGCAGTGGCCAATACTCTGGCTGCCGTACAGGCCGGCGCCTCCCATGTGCAGGGAACGATCAACGGCGTCGGGGAGCGCTGCGGCAATGCAAATCTTGTCTCCATCATGCCCAGCCTCTCTCTGAAAATGGGGCACAGCTTCACAGCTGCCGACAATCTGCCCCATCTCACCCATCTCTCCAATTATATCTGGGAGGTCATGAACCTCAGTCCCAACCCCCGTGCCGCCTTCGTCGGCAAAGCCGCATTCACCCACAAAGGCGGGATACATGTCAGCTCTGTTCTGAAAAACAGCGCCATGTACGAACATATCGAACCCGGAAAGGTCGGCAATAAACAGCATGTCCTGATCTCAGATCTGAGCGGACAGAGCAATATCCGATATAAAGCCGCCGAAATGGGTATTCAACTGCCCGAGGGTAAGGAATTTTCCAAACGTTTTGTGGCGGATATCAAGACCATGGAATATGAAGGCCTTCAGTTCGACGGGGCCGAAGCCTCCTTTGAACTCCTGCTGCAGGCAGAACTGGGGCAGTATACTCCCTTTTTTGAGGTTGTGTATACTAAAGCCAATGTCATGGTGGATGAGCAGGGCAACCGCTATGCGGAGGCTGTTCTGAAAGTGAAGGTCGGAGACGAGACGGAACATACCGCCGCCGACGGCAATGGTCCTGTCAATGCCCTGGATAAAGCCCTGAGAAAAGCCATCCGCCGATTTTATCCCGAAATTTCCACTATGCATCTTGTGGACTACAAGGTCCGGGTCCTGGGCGACCGCAACGGGACCGGAGCCAAGGTCCGGGTTCTGGTGGAAAGCGGCGACGGCGATACCACCTGGTCCACCGTCGGCGCCTCCCATGATATTATTGAGGCCAGTCTGCAGGCAATCAGCGATTCCATCAATTATAAAATACACCGACTCAAACTCGCCAACCGCAACGGATTTCACTGAACCCACGCCTCTGAGCCCTGAAATGCACTCTTGAATTCTGTCTCTACAATGACTATTATGTCCCTGATATGGGCAGTGAAAATCAAAATATCAGGCATCCCGAAAGGCCAACCCCGGACTCGCCTTTAAACCGGGAGGCCGAATCAATCACTCTGATCTCCGTCAATATCGCCCGTCCACGAACCCTCGATGTCGGCGGACGGACCGTCAGAACAGGTCTGTTCAAGGAAGCACAGAACGGAACAATGAAAGTCGGCAGAGAAGGACTTGAGGGCGACCATATACAGGACAGACGCTACCACGGCGGAACGGATCAGGCCGTCTATATCTACAGCGAGGAAGACCGCCTCTGGTGGGAACAGGAACTTCAGCAGCCCCTCGCTGCCGCCTTTTTCGGTGAGAACCTCAGCTTCAGCCGCTTTCCTGATCAGACTCTCTGCATCGGCGACCGCTTTGCCGTCGGCTCCGAACTTCTGCTGGAAATCACAGCTCCCCGCATACCCTGCAAAGTCCTGGCCGCCCGGCTCGGTGACCCCGCCTTTGTCAAACAGTTCAGCCGCGCCCGACGCCCCGGAGCCTATGCCCGCGTGATCAGTACAGGATCTGTGAAGGCCGGCGATACGATCCGCTATCTGCGGTCAGGACAGGATCAGGTCCCTCTTCTCGATTTATTTGACTTT
>JGI10211J34971_10000195_pt1 | contig 47824 bp, 34 predicted proteins | sample Etolagsediment_FD_34971 | JGI IMG/M metagenome (IMG submission 34971) | reverse complement strand
ATAAAGGCTTGAAGGCACTTTTTTTTCCGAAAAGGTCACATTTTTTCTTGACATGAAATCAAATTATTTGAATATTCATTGCATTGAAGATAATTATGAAAATAACAACCTACTAACCAATCGAAGGAGAACACAACATGTCAACGACATTAGGTAAAGCAGATCTGGTCGCAAAAATCGCCGAAGAAGCCGGCCTCACAAAAGCACAGGCTGACAAGGCTGTCGGTGCTTTCGTCGGCGCTGTGGAAGATACTCTGAAAGCCGGCGGCAAAGTGACCCTGGTCGGTTTCGGCACATTCAGCGTCGCTGAGCGTCCCGCCCGTAAGGGTATCAACCCCAAAACCAAAGAAGCCATCAATATTCCGGCCGGCAAAAGCCCGAAATTCAAAGCTGGAAAAGGCCTCAAAGACCTCGTAAAATAATCCTTGATCTCACAGGGGGTCCTGCATCCGCCGGATCCCCTTTCTTTTTTTTTCTCCACATACATATTCCACGGAGGTTGAATGTCAGTAAGTCTGGATGCATTGGGCATGGTTGAAACACGGGGTCTCATCGGAGCGATCGAAGCCGCTGATGCCATGGTCAAGGCAGCGAATGTCCGCCTGATCGGAAAAGAAAAGATCGGCAGCGGATTTGTGACGGTCATGGTTCGGGGAGACGTCGGCGCTGTCAAGGCTGCCACGGATGCCGGAGCAGCCGCCGCAGAAAAGGTCGGCGAGCTGGTCTCTGTACACGTGATCCCGAGACCTCACAGTGACGTTGAAAAGATCATTCCCCAGCTGTAGGTTGTAACATGTCCAGTGAAACAGCCCTGGGCCTGCTGGAAACGCAGGGCCTCGTTGCAGCGATAGAGGGTGCCGACGCCATGGTGAAGGCTGCCCATGTAAAGCTGCTGGCAAAGGAACTGAGCACCGGCGGGATGGTTACCATCCTGATCACCGGAGAAACAGGCGCAGTGAAAAGCGCCCTTCAGGCCGGAGCCTCCGCCGCTGAGAAGGTGGGAAGCCTTTTGGGAACCCATATTATTCCCCGTCCCGATCACTACACATCGTCCATGGTCGGGCAGCTTCTGGACGACGGCGCCGGGAAGCCTGATTCCCCGGCCGGGCAGGAGCTCGACAGTCTGACGGTCACCGAACTCCGCCGTCGGGCACGGGAGAAAAAAGATCTCGGCCTGAGCGGCAGGGAGATTAGTTCCGCCGACAAGGAAACACTCCTGCAGCTTCTGAAAAACAGCTGACCCGGAGGCCTGAACAGAATTGAAGAAAGCCTTGACAACAAGGCTTTTTTTATATATGATTCTTTTTCGGATAAAACACGGAGAACATGCATTGAAACTGAAGATCATCCCCCTGTTTATACTGATGAGCAGCTCCCTGCTCTTCCCGCAGTTCGGCAAGAATAAGGTGCAGTATGAGCAGTTCAGCTGGAGCTATATACAGAGTTCGCATTTTGATATCTACTATTCTGAAGGCAGTAAGGCCCTGGCCGAATTTACGGCTGTTGAGGCCGAGCTTGCCTACCAGAGCATAAAGGAAACCTTTGAATGGCCGCTGCAGCGGCGCTATGCCATCATTCTCTACAACAGTCACAACGCCTTTCAGCAGACCAATGTGGTCGGCGAATACATGGTCGAGGGCATCGGCGGTGTGACGGAGCTCTACAAGAACCGTGTGGTCCTGCCCTTTGAGGGAAGCTATGAGGATCTGAGGCATGTGATACATCACGAACTGGTGCATTCGGTCATGAACGATATGTACTACGGCGGCTCAGTGCAGAGTCTCGTCAGCGGTGCCGTGCGTCTGCGCATTCCTGCCTGGCTGGCTGAAGGCAGCTGTGAGTTCGAATCCGTGGACTGGGATGTTCAGACTGATATGTTCATGAGGGACTTTGCTTTCCAGAGCCGCTTCATTCCCATTGACTACCTCAGCGGATACTATGCCTATAAGGGCGGGCAAAGTGTCTTTAAGTATATGAACGACCGTTACGGTCCGGAAAAGATCACCGAGTTCTACCGCAATCTGAAAAGCACCCACAGTGTGGAACGCAGCATTCAGCGCAGTTTCAATATGGATATGGAGAAATTCAGCGAGGAATGGCATAAGTACCTGAAAAAGAAATACTGGCCCGAAATCAACTTCGCCGAGGATATGAACCGGGTTGCTGTACGCCTCACAGATCATGATGAATTGAAGAATACCCAGAATATCGCACCGGCGGTCTCCCCCAGCGGCAGCAGACTCGCCTTTCTCAGCGACAGGGATGGATATGCGGATATCTATGTCATGAACAGCGATGACGGAGAAGAAGCCAAACGACTGGTTAAGGGCAATCGGCAGGCCAATCTCGAGGAACTGAAATGGCTTGCACCGGGCATCTCCTGGTCCCCGGACGGCAGACATGTCACATTCGCGGCGAAGAGCGGCGAACATGATGCCCTGGTGATAGTGGATACAAAAAAAGGGAAAAAGAAATTCCTGCCCATCCGCGAACTGGAAGGCGTCTACTCCGCTGTCTGGCATCCTGAGAGGGATCTGATCGCCTTCGAAGGCCATGACGGTGTGCACAGCGATATCTTTGTCTATGACCTGAAAAATAAAACTCTGCGCAACATCACCAATGACCCCTGGCGCGACAGCAATCCTGCCTGGTCCCCCGACGGTGAACACCTGATCTACGCCTCCGAACGGATGCTCTCAGAGATTAGGGATTTCCGGCACCCCTATCAGTACGATATCTTCAGTGCTGAGCTGAGCAGCGGCCTGCAGACACAGCACACTTCGACAGACTGGGATGAGAATTATCCGCAGTTCTCCAGCGACAGGTCCAAACTCCTCTACACCAGCGATGCCAACGGCATACACAATATCTGGGTGCAGGAGGCTCAGGGATCCGCCCGGGCTGTGACCAATATTCTCGGCGGCATTTTCTACCTCAATCTCAGCAGAGATGATCAGACGCTCTATTTCTCTGCCTTTCAGAACAGCGGCTGGGATATCTACCGGCTGAATAACATATTCGAACTGCCGGGTCTGGATCTGCAGCAGACTGGCTTCAGAAAAGAACAGCTGTCCACCCTGACCGCCGCCGCAGAAGGTGACATCGAAAGCACAGAAGCCCTGACACTGCAGGCCTCCGTCAGCGACAGCAGTGCATTGAACACCCTTCTCCCGGAAGCAGTCCCCGACAGCAGTCTGGGTTCACAGCTCAGCGACAACAGCGATGCTGAAAACGCAAATTACCGGTCCTATGTCTTCGTACCCAATTATGCCACCGGTTTCATGCCCAGGGGGGCACTGCAGGATACCATCGCCATCGACTCCACACGGATCATGAATGAGGAAGGCGATTATTTCGACAATCCCTACAAGACAAAATTCAGTCTGGACCTGGTGGACAGTCAGCTCGGCTACAGCACCTTTTACGGGTTTCAGGGCTATTCCGTCTTTCTGTTCAGCGATGTGTTCGGTGACCATCAGATCGGATTGAGTACCGAGCTCTATATCGACCTGAAAAACAGCGATTACAGCATCAGTTATGCCTATCTGAAAAACCGCATGAATGTGGGTTTCAACTATTTCAATTACAGTGACTACTATTACAGCTGGCTATATGACCTGAATATGCTGGCTGTCACGCAGTTCAGAAATTATGGAGGAAGCCTGGCCGCATCCTATCCGATCAACCGTTTTTACCGTCTGGATTTCAATGAGACATGGTATGTGGCCGAACGAAGCATCCTGAACAACCCCGATGTGGCCTCCCTGTACAATACTAAACTGGATATGTTCATCAGCAGCGTGGCCTTTGTGAAGGACAATGTAAGCTGGAGTTATACCGCGCCCATGGACGGCCTGCGCTACCGTATCGGCTATGATTATGTTCCCGCCACGTCCAATCGCAATCTCAGTTTCAACACCCTCACACTGGACCTCCGAAAATACTGGAAGCTCGACATGGACTACCATATCGGTCTGCGCATCAATGCCGGCTCAAGCTGGGGAAATACACCGCAGACTTTCATGGTGGGCGGTATCGACAACTGGCTGAACTACAGCTACAATCCCAATGCGCCCATTTTCGGCGGGGATGGAACCGGTTCTTTCAGTGACGACATGACCCTCTACTATTTCTCCCGTTTCATCACCCCGGTCAGAGGCGTCCGCTACTTTGAGAAAAGCGGCCACAACTTCACGGTCATCAATGCTGAACTCCGCTATCCCTTCATTGAATATGCCAAACTCCGTTTCCCTCTGCCTGTGAATCTCTATCAGGTCCGGGGTGTGCTCTTCACCGATGTGGGTACAGCCTGGGATGACGAACTCACTCTCTGGACAAACGGCGGCAGTTTTCCCTTGATCAACAGTGATTATGAAGATCTTCTGCTCAGCACAGGCCTGGGGCTCCGTATCTATCTGGGCTATTTTCTGCTGCGTATCGATACGGCTTGGGAGTATGACGGTCATGATTTCTCCAAGCCCAGATATCTATTTTCCCTGGGAGGCGATTTTTAACCCCTCTTTTCCGCAACGCGTGTGAAACAGCGAATTCTATTCTTTTACATTTTCCGCGAACATGCTGTTCCTTTTCTCGGTGCAAATGCCGTAATCAGCTTCCTCTTTCTCAGTAATTTTATCCTGAAAAGTCTGGACAGGCTCCTGGGAAAGGATCTTGGCTTCCTTCTGATCACAGAGTTCATCTTTCTAAATCTGGCCTGGATCATCGCCATGGCTGTGCCAATGTCGGTTCTCATCGCTGTCCTGATGGTCTTCGGCCGTCTCGGTGAGGACAATGAGATCACGGCTGTTCGCGCGAGCGGTATATCATTCAGCTCTGTGCTCCTCCCCGCCCTGAGTTTTGCCGTTCTGGTCATGGGTTTCCTCCTCTTTTTCAACGACAATATTCTGCCTGACAGCAATCACAAAGCCCGGCTGCTGCGCGGAGACATCTACCGAAAGCATCCCGACCTGAATCTGGAACCGGGTTATTTCATCTATGACATCCCGGATTACACCCTCTTCATGCGCAATAAGAACAATGAGACCATGGAGGACCTGATCATCTTCCACAGCAAGCCCAACGGCAGTAAGATCACGATCTGGGCTGAGACCGGGGTCATGGACATCCGCGGGAACTATGTGATTCTGACCCTCAGCCGGGGTGAGATCCACGAGCTGCCGCCGGACGCCGAGAGTTCTGAATACCGCGTCCTGGATTTCACCCGGCACCGTATCAGCATCCCGGTTGAGAATATGATGCTGGAACGCCGGGATACAGCCAGAAAAGGCGACCGGGAAATGGATATTGCCACCATGCGCGGGGAAATTGAGGGTTATGAACGGCGTAAAGCCACCATTTACCGGCAGACTCTGGACCTGATTCCCTTCTACCGTGCCGACAGCAGCCTGAGATCTGCCGATTTCAGTGCCATTGACCGTCTCATCGCAGATTCTCTCGCCAGTCTGAAACAGACCGGACGAAACCTGAATACACAGGAGTTGAAGGTTCAGCGAAGTCTTGAAAACACCCGCCGCAGAGCTGAAAGCAATGGACGGATCTACAACAGTTATCAGAAACAGATCAACAAATATCTGGTGGAGATCCACAAGAAGATCGCGATGCCGGTGGCCTGTATCATCTTCATTATGGTGGGTGCGCCTCTGGGTATGATGGCACGTCGGGGCGGAATGGCCATCGCCGCAGCTGTAAGTCTTGTCTTTTTCCTGGTTTACTGGGCTATGATGATGGGAGGAGAGCAGCTCAGTGACAGGAATATGCTCTCNCCCTGGATTGCCATGTGGTCGCCGAATATTATTTTTTTTCTGACCGGGATCTTCCTGATATGGTATGCAATCCACGAGCGCATTTCTATCTCCCTGCCCCGCTTTATCAAACCCTTTCTCAATGCGGGGGACAAGGAAAACGGTCAGGACGGAGTCGCCTGAAAGTCGCTTGCGAGTTCCTTAAAAGTCGCTTGAGAGTCGACAGGGAGTATCTTGAGGCCGGCCTGCGGAGGCTTGAGTCAGAACACGGAAGCACGATGATCCGAACCTGAACAGAAAATCAACAGAGAACAGGACTGAGAATGACGATTTACAGACATGGAGAAGCGGAGCCGAGGATATCGGAGAAGGCCTATATCTTTCCGGGCTGCCACATTATCGGCCGGGTCAGTATAGAGGCTGGAGTGAATATCTGGTATAACTGTGTGATCCGGGGCGATATCAACAGTATCAGCATCGGTTCAGGAACAAACATACAGGACGGATGCATTATTCATGTGGACCATGATTTTCCGACCCTGATCGGCAGTGATGTGACGGTGGGCCACGGAGTGATCGTTCACGGTTCAAAACTGGCGGACCGCTGTCTCATCGGCATGGGAGCCACCCTCTTAAACGGCAGTGAGATCGGTGAGGGTGCCATCGTTGCCGCCGGTGCGCTGGTCAGGGAAGGATATATCGTCCCTGAGCGGACCCTTGTCGCCGGAGTCCCTGCCCGCGTCGTCCGGGAGGTGAGCGATGAGGAGTACCGTCAGATCCTGAACTCCTCAGTACATTACCGGGAAAATGCCGCTGTTCAGCACGGGAGTTGAGACTGTTTTTTAATTTTAAGCCGGGAGGAAGCAGATGCTAGCATACAGTATCATTGAGAAGAAACAGACGGGACTGGCTCTGAGCCGTGATGAGCTGTCGCAAATGGTCAACGGCTTTGTCAGCGGACAGATTCCGGATTACCAGATGAGTGCCCTTCTGATGGCCGTCTTTTTCAGGGGAATGAATGAGGAGGAGGTTTCAGCTCTCATTCAGATCATTATCGACAGCGGTGAAAGGGTCCGTTTCCCGGAGGGGGGGCTTCCCTATGGAGACAAACACAGTACCGGCGGTGTGGGAGACAAGATCAGCATCATTCTCGCACCGCTGCTGGCAGCCAGCGGTCGGATCCGCATTCCTATGGTCAGCGGCCGCGGACTGGGTCACAGCGGCGGCACCCTCGATAAGCTGGAGAGTATCCCCGGATTCAACACACGGTTGAGCCTGGACGCCTTCAAGTCCCAGACAGACAGGATCGGATGTTCCCTAATCGGGCAGACGGAGACCCTCTGTCCAGCCGATAAGAAGCTGTATGCTTTGCGGGATGTGACGGCCACTGTCCGCAGCATCCCCCTGATCTGTGCATCCATACTCAGCAAGAAAACGGCTGAAGGAATACAGAATCTGATCCTGGATGTCAAAACCGGCAGCGGCGCTTTTATGCAGAGTCTGGAAGACAGTACTGAACTGGCACAGAAACTGGTGCATTTCGGCCGGGCCTTCGGACTCAATGTTGAGGCCCGCATCACGGACATGAGCCAGCCTCTGGGCAGGGCAGTGGGCAACTGGCTGGAGATCGAGGAAAGTCTGGAGGTGCTGCGCGGCGGCGGACCTGCGGATGTGCGGGAGCTGAGTCTGCAGCTCAGTACGGATCTTCTGAGGATGGCGGAACCTGAGAGCAGTGAAGAGGCGATTCGGCGGGAACTGCAGCAGATTCTGGACGGGGGACAGGCGCTGGAGATGTTCTGCAGAATTTCTGAGGCACAGGGCGGAGATCCCCGTTACCTGACAGGGGAAAAGACGATGGGCCGGGCCGCTTTTACTCTGGACATCCTGGCAGAGCAGGATGGCTGGCTGAATACTGTAGATAACTACCGGCTTGGCCTGCTGTCCATCATTCTAGGTGCAGGACGGCGGCAGCACAGCGATAGCATCGACCCTCTGGCAGGGATGACCGTGGATGTACGCATCGGTGACAGGATAAGAAAAGGGGATCGTCTGCTGACACTGTACTCAGAAAAGGAAGAATCCCTCGCTCAGGCTGCGGCCGAAATCAGGGACTGCTTCAGAATCACTGAAAACGCGCCCTTGGAAAGTCCACCTCTCCTCTACAGCCATATCCGCTGAGCGGAACAGCGCAGTATTCAGATCGACGACGCTTAGTTTGTGAAAAAATCCACGATATTGCCGAACTTGGATGTTTCTGTTTTATAGAATTCAGTGTATCTGCAGCGGGCACAGGTCACGGTGGTGAATTTTTTATTCTGAACATCAAAGATCTTGGCAAAGGCACCGCCTGTTGTGCGGATTTCATCGGTTTCGTATTCGTTATGTCCGCATTTATGACATTTGTAATTGAAGGGCTGCATCAGAATATCTCCTTTTCAAAAGCCTGAAGTGCTGAGCGGAAACCCTCGCTGTCCAGACCGTACTTTTTCCTGAGAACGTCCGCTGCTGCGGAAGCGCCAAAATGTTCGATCCCCACATGCCGATAGGCTCCCACGCTGAATTCATGCCAGGTCCCTGCCGGGCCGGCCTCAAAACTGACGGTCAGTTTCACCGTATCAGGGATCAGAGCCTTTCTGCGCTGTCCGTCCATTTCCCTGAACAGCTCATGGGATGTGACTGAGATGACCCTGATCTTCCGGCGGCTGTCCATCTGCCGAACGGCCTCAAGAGCAATGGGAAGTTCGGAACCGGTAGACAGCACCACGATCTCGGGTTTCATCGTTTCATCGCCATAAACACAGTAGGCTCCAGAGGCATAATCCTGAAAATCCAGTCCGCATTCCCGGTCGACAGGCGCAATGCCCTGCCGGCTGAGAGCCAGACAGACAGGTCGGTCCTTCAGCGATAGGGCCAGGGCCCAGGCAGCGGCCGTTTCTGTTTCATCAGAAGGACGGAGAACGATAAGGCCCGGAATCATGCGAAGTGCCATCGTGTGTTCCACCGGCTGATGTGTCGGCCCGTCCTCCCCGACATAGATGCTGTCGTGGGTAAAAATATGTATGGTATGCAGCCTCATCATGGAAGACAGCCTCAGGGCAGGTCTCATATAGTCGGAAAAAACCATAAAGGTGGCATCGTAGGGAAGAAATCCCCCGAACAGCGCAATGCCGTTACTGATGGCCCCCATGGCATGTTCCCGAATCCCGTAGTGCATATTGCGTCCGCTGAAATCGCCTGTATTGACATGTCCGTACTTTTTCAGGAGACTGTTATTGGAGGGCGCCAGATCCGCACTGCCTCCGAAAAGTCCCCGAAGCTTTTCCGCCGCGATCTGCAGCACATTGCCGCTGGCTGCCCGGCTGGCGAGTGCTTTGCCGGTGACGGCCTCTGTAAACTCCAGGAAGAGCGCCTCTCCACTGACGTCCTCTGCTTCAGAACAGAGGATGCGGTACAGCTCGGGATCACTCTCTCTGACAGCATCCACCTTTTTCTGCCAGCGTCGGTGCATCTTTTCCAGTTCTGCCTTTCGGCGGCTGTACAGTTCCCGGACCTCGTCAGGTACAAAAAATGACATGCCGGGATTAAAACCCAGTTTTTTCTTGGCTGCCGCCAGTTCATCCTCACCCAGAGGGGCCCCGTGAACCGAAGCTGTATCCACCTTGTTCGGGCTGCCCATCCCGATATGTGAGGAGGCAATGATCAGGACCGGTGCTCCCTTGACCTTCTCCGCCTTCTTTAGAACTGCCGCTGAAGCCGTCAGATCATGGGCGTCTGTGTGCAGCACTTTCCAGCCATAGGCTTTGAAACGGGCCGCAACATCCTCAGTGAAGGCCAGGTCGGTACTGCCCTCGATGGAAATCCTGTTGCTGTCGTAGATATAGATAAGATTGTCAAGCTTCAGATGCCCCGCCAGGGAAGCGGCCTCATGCGTGATTCCTTCCATCAGATCACCATCGCTGACCACGGCCCAGATACGGACCGGCTCCGGTCTCTGCTTCTCAGGCAGCTTTTCCGCCGCCAGAGCCTGCTTCGCCGCAGCGATGGCCATTCCTACGCCGTTGGCAAAACCCTGTCCCAGCGGTCCGGTTGTCACTTCCACACCGGGTGTGTGGCCGTATTCCGGGTGACCGGGGGTCCTGCTTCCCCACTGCCTGAAAGACATCAGATCCTCCATAGACAGGTCATAACCCGACAGATGCAGCAGTGAGTACAGCAGAGCTGAACCGTGACCCGGAGAGAGGATGAAGCGATCCCTTCCACCACAGCTTGGGTCATTGGGAAAGTGTCTGAGAAAGCCGGTCCATAGAACGGTCATAAGATCGGCCATCCCCATCGGCAGGCCCGGATGACCTGAATTGGCTTTCTGTACTGTATCTGCGCTGAGCAGCCGCAGGGTGTCTGCAGCAAGTTTCAGGATTTCCTTGGACATTAAATCAATTCCTCCGCATTTTCACAGGCAGTGTCAGGCGCTGTACATGGCGTCGATCTGTTTCCTGTATTTTTCATTTACAACATTTCTCTTTACCTTGAGGCTCGGTGTAAGTTCACCGCCCTCCTGAGTGAAGACCTCAGGCAGAAGTGTAAACTTCCTGATCTGCTCGTAGCGTGCCAGGTCTGCTGAATGGACGGACAGCCTCTGTTCATAGAAATTCAGAACCTCAGGATGGGCCACCAGAGTTGCATGATCGCCGGCCTCTATCCCCTTTTCAGCCGCCCATGCCTCCAATGCCTGGAAATTGGGCACGATCAGAGCCGCGATAAAATTCCTCCGGTCACCGACAGCTACACACTGCTCGATATAATGATCTCTGCTGACCATGGATTCAATTCTCTGAGGTGCGATATTCTTCCCGCCGCTTGTGATGATCAGGTCCTTGATGCGGTCAGTAATGAATAGATATCCGTCCTCGTCTATATGTCCGATATCGCCGGTATAGAGCCAGCCGTCCTTCATGGATGCCTTTGTGGCCTCCTCATTTCTGAAATAGCCCGAACTGATATTATCACCCTTGGCAAGGATCTCACCGTTGTCGGCAATCTTCACCTCACAGCCGGGCACAACCTTCCCGACAGACCCGAAACGAAAATGGGTGGGGGAATTATAGGTAATCATCGGAGAGGATTCCGTCAGCCCGTAACCCTGACAGATCATCACACCCATACTGTAGAAAAAGACTTCGATATCTCGGCTCAAAGGCGCTCCGCCGGCTGAGAAGAACTTCTTTTCGCCTCCTACCAGATCCCGCAGTTTTTTCAGGACCATGCGGTCAGCCAGCCGGTGAAAGAAAGCAAGCATTGTTCCCGCCGGCTGTCCGGCCATACTCAGATCCGCAGCCCGGCGCCCGGTTTTCAGAGCCCAGCGAAAAATGATCCGTCGCAGCATCGGTGCCCGGTCCACCTTCTCCATGACTCCCGCGTAGATCTTCTCATAGAGCCGCGGTACACTCACCATCACATTGGGACGTACGTCCTGAAGGTATTCCAGGACCTGCTTGGGATCAGACAGATAGTAGTTGGAAGCCCCTGCCCGGAAGACCATATAAGACCACATGCGTTCATAGACATGGCTCAGGGGCAGAAAACAGAGACTGCGGTCACTGCTGTTCAGGTCAAAACCAGCCTCAAAGGCTTTAAACTGATGAAAGAAATTCCTGTTGCTGAGCATCACGCCCTTGGGATCTCCGGTCGTGCCGCTGGTGTAAATAATGGTGGCTGTGGCATCCGGATCCGTCCAGTAAGTCTCCGGCCTGTATTTCTCACGCAGTTCATCAGGAAATTCCCGGGCAAAGATCTCATCAAAGTAGATCACATCCCCTTCTATGCTCTCGGTACCGCTGCCCTGTTCAAAAAGGATCACCAGAGGCGTGACCGTCAATTGCTCCAGAACCCCGGCGATTCCGTCCAGCTGCTCCTGCAGATCGATAAATATCGCACGGCATCCCGCATCCTCCATGATGAATCTCACCTGCTCCGGTGTATTCGTTGCATAGATCGGAACCGTGACACCTCCTGCACTCTGCACCGCCAGATCGGCAATGGCCCACTCCGGACGGTTCTGTGAAAAAACAGCCACCCTGTCACCGGGCTCAATGCCTGATGCCCTCAACTGTAGACCGGCACTGTCGATCATTTTCACCATCTGCCCATAGGAAATAGACTCCCAGCTGTCGTTTTTCCTGAAATTCAATGCTGCTGAATCCGGATACTTTTCAGCGCTCTCCCTTATCATACGTGTCAGCGACTGGTCAGTCATGTGTCTATCTCCCTGTTTGGCTCTCTACAATTTACGGATTTTCATCTGAAATTCATCAGCTAAAAACAGAGAGCCCGGATCTCTCCGGACTCTCTGTACTCTATCCTGTCACTGATTTCAGTTATCGGCTGCCCGGGGCATCCGTTCTGAAACACAGTTCATTTATCAGATCAGCGCATCAGGACCATCTTGTTCATGAAGCTTTTGCTGCCGGCTGTCATCCTGTAGAAATAAATTCCCGATGAAACCTGCCGACCGCTTCGGTCTGCACCATTCCAGACGGCATGATGACGTCCGGCTTCAAGACTTCCCTGTACAAGGGTGGTCACTGTGTTGCCGAGGGCATCGTAGATCACCAGAGTCACAGCACTGCGTTCAGGCAGATCGAAGGAAAGGGTGGTGCTGGGGTTGAAGGGGTTGGGGAAGTTCTGCTTCAGAGCAAATTCCGTCGGCAGGGCCGCGGCCTCAATACCCGTCACAACCGTCACGACGATCTCCATCGGATCAGATGCATGTTCCGCAAAGTCCATGGCCATCACATGATAGACAAGTTCCGTCTCACTGCCGCTGTAGTTATCCAGATAACTGGCCTCGGTGCTGTTGCCGATATGCTCAAAGGAACCCGAAGCCGTCTTGCGGTGTACCTGATAGTACATGATCGGTTCGATATTCTCTTCTGACCAGGTCAGCAGAACAGCATCACCTTCATCCGAACCTGTTCCGCCGATGGGCATCGAAGGAGGCAGGTTGTCATGGGCCATACCCATCACAATGTCACTGCGGAAAACGCCGCCGCACCAGCCGAGGGTCACAACCTGAAATTCCAGTTCAGCATTTGTCCCGACATTGGCCAGGAAGTGATACATACCCTGCTCTTCGCTGATCATATCTGGATGCAGCATGACAGGGGTCTTCCAGAAGGAATCCATCGGTGATTTCCAGGTGATCAGATAGCTTTCCACACCGCAGTCGGTGCCGTCAAAAGGCATCCAGTCAACCCACAGGGCCCCGCCGTGATCATTGTCCCGGTCGTAAACTCCCGCAATATTGAAACCGAAGTTGTAGTTGTTCGGCCAGAGTGTAATATCATAGCGCGTATCCGCTTCAAAGTATTCCCACATGTAGTACTCATAGAAGTCAGGATGCAGAGCCATGACATCATAGTCCTCCATAGCCGGGACCATGACACTGTAGCTTCCGTCAAATGCACTCATGGAGTAGCTGACATAATTCCAGGTCTCGAAAAGGACAAATGCCTCCCCTATCGCTGCATTGGGTTCCACACTCTCGTCCAGAACAAAACCGGATACTTCAATGAGACTGCCGCTCTCTACAGGACTGAGAACGAAATCCACAAAGGTCGGACCGCTCACATAGCGATAGTCTTCCTGTTTGTAGAAACCGCCGGCTCCTGCACTCATTTCATAGTCACCTTCAGGAACGAAGACCTCATAGTGTCCGCTGTCATCAGCGAAGAGGATAAATCCCATACCTTCCCACCAGTTGTAGATCTGAACCAGTGCACCCGGAAGGGCTTCACCGCTCTCATCGCTGACTTTACCGGCGATGCTGATCCGGTCATCACGGCCGAATACGACATTCAGATATACACTGCTGTTGCCCGGATGCAGGTCCACCCATTTCGTGATCTCACCTGTCTCAGAACCGGCAGGCGCTGTGAAGGTCAGTTCATAACCGCCGAAGGGGACATCCCTGAACTCAAAGGAACCGTCCGTCTTGGTATTGGCAAAACGAGTGACCTCATTGCCCTCATAGGACCAGCCGTTGAGCTCAATCGGCAGATTGGGCAGAGGCATCATATCCTTGTCCGACACCATTCCGGAGATCATACCCTTGGTCTGCGGAGGAGAGAGGTTGAAATCCCTGTGAAGGTCCGTCACGTCCATCAGGATTTCCTCGACATGGGCCGGAAACATCCACATATTCGGGTAATAGAGTTCCACAACATAGTTGAGCCCGCTCATCAGGTCGATCTCGTAGTAGCCGGATTCATCGGTGGACGTCCAGTTGGCGAAATACTCCCCGCCCTTGGTCCCGAAACTGTCCGTCGCGGTGAACATGTGGACCTCTGCTCCCCAGAGCGGAGCACCTGTCACGGCGTCTCTGATATAACCCCACATCATGGCATCGGTTGACATCAGAACCAGGTCTATGCCAGTGTCACCGCTGTTGTACGGTCCTTCCACAAGATAATCAAAATATCCGTTGAAGGGATGATCCCAGATCTCAACCCAGTAACCGCCGTCTGTCCAGCAGCCCCAGTCATCACAGACTGTGTTGGTGTCAAGGGCTGAACTGACATAAAGGCTGTAGTTCCCGTCCATATCGGTCATGGATGTTGTATAAAAACCGTTCTCACCGTCCCAGCCCATTCCGAAGACCTCAAGGTCAGGCAGAGGCGAACCGTCATTTCTGCGGACATTACCTTCAATGGTCCCGTCCACACTGTAGGTGTAGGTGACCACTGTGGTGTCGGTACCGCCCCAGATGTCCACATCAAATCCCTGGGGAACCATGAAATCACCGCGGAGGGTATTGGGATTGAAATCAAACCACCACCATCCGTCGGACAGCATGAAACTGTAGTCGCCGTTCATGTCCGTCACGGCACTCATTTCACCGAAATCGCCGTAGGCCCAGACCTCAGCACCGGCAATCCCGCTGCCGTTCTCATCCACCAGCTGTCCGTAGAAACTGAAGCTGCCCTGACTCAGGACAAAATTCAGATCACCGGCATTGGGTGTAGAATAGCCCGGGAAGGGATCCGGGAAGTAGCCCGGATAATACTCGAAAACATCCATGGGCATGATCACAAACTCATGGCTCGAATATGAATCAGGCACATGTATGCTGTAATTGCCGTTCTCATCCGTGAATGCGGCAAAGGCATCCACCATGTAGTCGCCGTCACCCCAGAAGATCGAATCAGATGTAAAGGCGAATACCAGTACATCCGCAGGCAGCAGAGAAGTACCCTCTTCCACCTCCACCAGTCCGGTCAGAACGGAGCTCGACATTACGGGCTCACTGAACAGATAGGCCATCCCGCCCATCATGGTGTCCTTGTCATAACCGCGGATAAAGACGGTCACATTCTCAATCCCGAAAAAGGGGCCGTCCATCATTTCAGTGGTGCTGAATGTATATGTCCAGACTCCCGTCGTCAGGTCCTCATCCATTTCATCATTGTCCATCAGCATGATGGGATGATCCATATCTCCCATCAGGATGTCACTGTTCTCATCAAAGATCCCGTCACCGTCATCCAGGAAAAACTCCAGCATGACCGTGCCAAATGTGTGAACAGTAAAGGTGATCATATCCCCTACATTGTAGGTCAGTGAATCATTGCCGTTCAATTCCATGACCAGTGGCGCTGCCTTGCTGATCTCCATCGGGTATGAACGCGTTTCGGCATCATATTTCACCATGTTCTTTTCAAGCCGCTGCTTTCCCTCATAACGCAGCACGCCCGGAAGTTCACGGTAGCTCCTGCCCAGCTGCTCACGCTTCGTGACACTGACCGCTTCAGCCTTGGTCTCGACACTCTGCTTGAGAGCCTGTTTCAGTATCTGACTCTTCACTGCCGCCTTGGCCGGGTCTTTCTGGTATTCACCGAAAGCAACTCCCACCGTCAGAAGAAGCATCAGAACAAGTAATAACGATTTTTTCATCTAACTCTCTCCTTGGTTTTTTGTCTCAATAACAGTTTATTGGTTCAAAACATTTTGGTACATTTCTGTATCCATTTGCCCTCAATCTATTGCTTTTATCAGGCCTTGTCAAGCGGTCGCAATGAGAATGTGATGCAGAACAAAAAAGGAGTGTGACAGACAGCATATTCCATCACACTCCTAAGGGTTTTCCAAGCGGTTTTACTGCTTTAGGCCAGGTATTCCTTCGCCATTTTCTCACCTTCCTCGAGGTTCACCTTTCTGAGGAAGTAAAGTCCCAGGACGAAAAGGATCAGCACAGACAGGATACCTGTCCTCGGGTTGCCCGTAAGCAGTGTAATTGTCCCCATAAGAATGGGACCGAAGACCACAGCGAATTTACCCAGCATGTTGTAAAAACCGTAAAATTCGGCAGCTTTGTTCTTCGGAATGATCCGGCTGTAGAGACTGCGGCTCAGAGCCTGTATACCGCCCTGAAAAAGCCCTATCATGATGGCCAGCGCGTAGAAATGCCATTCCTGATTCATGAAATAGCCCAGGATCGTGATCAGACTGTAGGCACCGATGGAAACATAGACCGCCGTCTTCACTCCCACCTTCGATGCAAAATAGGCGTAGAGCAGCGTCCCCGGCCAGGCGACAAACTGTGTGATTAGAAGCGCCGTAATTAGAGATGAGGGGGAAAATCCCAAACTCGTTCCGTAATCCACGGCCATACGGATAATGGTATCCACTCCGTCCATGTAAAACCAGTAGGCCAGAAGAAAGGTTCCCACCACCTTCAGATAGCGGATCTCATTGAAAGTGGATACCAACTGCCCCCAACCGGCTCTGAATGCCGCGCCCAGACCGATGGGATCGTGGTTCTGAGGCTCCTTCACAAACATAAAGATGGGAATACTGAACACAGCCCACCAGACGCCCACCGAAAGAAAGCTGATCTTGATGGCCGCGGCCCCGTCTGAAATTCCGAAAAGATCCGGCTTCAGATACATCAGGACGTTGACGAGGAAGAGGATCCCGCCGCCGATATAACCCATGGCAAAACCCAGACTGCTGACATAATCGATCTTCTCAGCCGGCGCAACGGCAGGCAGAAGTGAATCATAAAAAATATTGCCTCCGGAAAAACCGATGGTCGCCACCACATAGAAAAGCACCGCCATCTGCCAGTGACCCTGCGCCACAAGAAACAGCGAACCCGTGGAAATAATGCCGATGAAGGCAAAGAGCATCAGGAACTTCTTCTTGGCCGTCCCACGGTCCGCCACCGCCCCCAGAAAAGGCGCCATCGCCGCCACGATGATCGAAGCCACAGAATTTGCCAGACCCAGATAAAATGTGGACACCTCCGGTGCATCCGGATTGCTCCAGTATGCCTTGAAAAAAAGCGGAAAGAACCCGGCCATGACCGTCGTGGCAAAGGCCGAATTCGCCCAGTCGTAGAGCGCCCAGGAGCGCACCATTTTCTTATCGTATTCCATGTTTTCTCCTTTTCCGGCCTGTACAGCCGGCTCTGATTCCCCTGTGTGACAATGTCTGCTTAAACATTTCCACGAATATAGCCCATATCCATTGGCAAGGAAACAGAAATTTACTGCGGTCTCAACTCCCTCTGAAGCCCCCATCCATCAGGACTTGCCGAATTTCAGCTGATTCACTAAATTCCTTTCAACAGGAGACTATCTATATGAAAAAACTCACTCGCAATGATAAAGACCGGATGTTCGCCGGCGTCATGGCCGGTATCGCAGACTACCTGGGCTGGGATGTGACCCTGCTGAGGATTCTTTTCACCCTCGCAACCATCTTTTCCACAGCCTTCCCCGGCATCATTGTCTATCTGATCCTATGGGTCCTCATGCCCCTGAACGAAAACTGATACACCTACCGACGGCTCCACGGCTCCACGGCTTTACTCCACAATAAAATCCGCCTCGATCTGGTCTTCCAGGCCAATACGCAGGTGATCCCCGCTTTTTACCGGTCCGACCCCTGAGGGTGTGCCGGTGAATATGATATCACCCATCTCCAGAGTCATCACGGTTGAGATATAGGCTATGATCTCAGGGATGGAATAGATCATGTCCTTGGTATTGCCGTCCTGAACCCGCTCACCGTTTTTCTCCAGCCAGATATTCAGCGTATTCAGACGTTTAAAATGCAGTGTGGACAGAAAGTTGGAAATAGGCGCGCTGTCGTCAAAGGCCTTTGCAGCAGTCCAGGGCTGACCGTCTTTTTTCGCTTCAGCCTGAACATCTCTGGCCGTCAGGTCGATACCGACACCGACCCCGGCGATCACATGCGCCGCCTCTTCCTCAGAAATATTGCGCACTGTTTCACCGATGAGCAGAATGAGCTCCACCTCATGGTGCACATCCTCACTGTAAAAGGGAAGCTGTACAGGTCCCGGAGAGTGCACGATGCTGTTGGAGGTCTTGAGAAAGATCATGGGATGAGCCGTCGCCGAACTTTTCATTTCCCTGATATGTTCACTGTAATTCCGTCCGACACAGATGATCTTCGGAACCTCGAATTCCTGATTTACGGGGTCAAGAACAGCTGTTTTCAAGCCTCAAGTCCCTCCATCAGTGTCTCTATCCTTGTTTCGTAGATCTTCTTCACTTCATTGAGATCGACATCCAGGATATCGTTGATCTTGAGCCGGCTGCCGCCCCGGACACGCCCGATGGTCGTGCAGGGTACAGCGTATTCACCGGCCACGCGCTCTATATCCAGAAGCTGCTTCTCATCGACGCTGACCACAACAACAGACTGCGTTTCTCCGAAAATGAAGGCATCATTTCTGAGTTTTCGCATGGAATAGATATCGACACCCAGAACAGAGGGTCCGCCGACTGCAGATTCAGCCAGCGCCACAGCCAGGCCCCCGTCGGAAATATCATGGGCGCTCTTGACCAGGTTCTGGCGTATAGCCTCAACCAGGGCGCGGTTCAGCCGGTTGGCAAAGTCCAGGTCCACCTGCGGTGCGTCACCGGAAACAATGCCGTGGATATGCCTCAGATATTCACTGCCGCCCAGTTCGCCCTTGAGCGTGCCGAGCAGACAGATGAAGTCGCCTTCATCTTTGAACCAGGGTGTCATGGTCCGGGACACATCCTCGATGATTCCCACCATACCGATCACCGGGGTGGGATAAACTTCGGAATCCGGACTCTCGTTATAAAAACTCACATTTCCGCCAGTCACCGGGGTCTGAAGTGCAGAACAGGCTTCGCCCATGCCGCGGACGGCCTCCTTGAACTGATAATAGACTTCGGGATCATAGGGATTGCCGAAATTCAGGCAGTTAGTGACGGCCACAGGCTCCGCGCCGGTGCAGGCCACATTGCGTGCAGACTCCATCACAGCGATGGCTCCCCCCTTCCAGGGATTGAGATAGACGTAGCGGCCGTTTCCGTCTGTAGAAGAGGCAATGGCCTTGGTGCTGCCCTTCAGGCGAACCACCGCCGCGTCACCGCCGGGGGCAATGACTGTATTGGCCCGGACGCTGTGGTCGTACTGCTGAAAGATCCACTTTTTGGACGCAATGTTCGGTGAGGCCATGAGCTTCATGAATGCCTCATCGGCATTGTCCAGATCCGGAATGCTTTCAATGTCAAAAGCGGCGGTCTCATCAAGGTAGGCCGGCCGCCGGGTCTCACGGTAATAGACCGGCGCACCGCCGCCGAGCACCAGATCGAAAGGCGGTACATCCGCCTTCAGCTCACCGTTCTCAAAGATCCTCACATTCTCCTTTTCCCCGGTGACCACGCCGGCAAGGGAATAGTCGATCTCCCATTTGTTAAAAACCTTTTCCGCATCCTCTTCAAAACCTTTTCGCACGACGACCATCATGCGCTCCTGACTTTCGGACAGCATGATCTCGTAGGGACTCATTCCCTTTTCTCTCAGATGTACACGGTCCAGATGCAGATCCATGCCGTGCTTTCCACGGTCGCTCATCTCGGTGCTGCAGCAGGTGATGCCGGCTGCCCCCATGTCCTGTATGCCGATGAGCCAGGCCTTCCCCAGCAGCTCAAGGGTCGCTTCCATCAGTGTCTTCTCGGTAAAGGGGTCCCCTACCTGAACATTGCTCTTGCGCTCCTCGCTCTTCTCACTGAGTTCCTCAGAGGCAAAGGTGGCCCCGTGTATCCCGTCCCGGCCCGTAGAGCTGCCGATGATGTAGACAGGATTGCCCTCTCCCCGGCTGGTCGCTGATATGAATTTTTTATTTTTCAGCACCCCGATGGTCATGGCATTCACCAGCGGATTGCCGCTGTAGGCCTCCTCGAAATAGATCTCTCCCCCCACCGTCGGCACGCCCATACAGTTCCCGTAATCACCGATACCTTTCACAACCTCCCGCAGCAGCCAGCGGTTCCGCGGCTTGTCCAGAGGTCCGAATCGCAGGGAGTTGAGACTGGCAACCGGCCGTGCACCCATGCTGAACACATCCCGCAGTATCCCTCCAACCCCCGTCGCCGCTCCCTGATAGGGTTCCACAGCACTGGGATGATTGTGGCTCTCGATCTTAAAGGCCACGTAAAATCCATCTCCGGCATCGATGAGACCGGCATTCTCCTCCCCGGCCCCCACCACCAGGCGTCCCCCGCTGCGAGGCAGGGTCTTGACCACAGCGATCGAATTCTTGTATGAACAGTGTTCGCTCCACATTACCGAGAAAATACCNAGTTCCGTCCAGGTCGGTGTCCGACCGAGAATTTCAAGCACCTTCCCGTACTCCTCCTCGGTCAAACCGTGTTCGAGAGCCGTCTCCAGTGTTACCTGCGCTTCTTTATGCATGTTCATCCTATGTTTCGTTTTCACTCGAACCCGAAGCCTGCGCACTCTTCACACTGCGCGCTTTCTTCAGGATCTCAGATGCCAAAGTTAACGAGAATTTGCACTTATCTGCAATTTCCTTTTCGCTGGAAGCAGAAATGTCCGCAATATCCGGAAAATGGCGGTTCAGTAGTTCCCGCCGTTTCGGCCCCAGTCCCCTGATATCGTCCAGCACACTTTTCACCATCTGCCGGTCCCTCCGCTCCCTGTGGAAGGTGATCGCAAAACGGTGGGCCTCATCCCGGATCCGCCGGAGCAGGCTCAGAGCAGGCGAGGTTTTCGCAATATTCTGAGGCTGACTGTAACCGGGAATAAACACTTCCTCCAGCCTCTTGGCAAGCCCGATCACCGGCAGGTTTTCCAGATTCAGCCCGTCCAGCACACTCTTCGCAGCATTCAGCTGACCCTTTCCCCCGTCGATCAGCACTAGATCCGGCAGCGCAGCCCCCTCCTCCAGCAGCCGTGCATAACGCCGCTGCACCACTTCCTTCATGCTCGCAAAGTCGTCCGGTCCCTCCACAGTCCGGATGATGAAACGCCGGTAGTCCGATTTTTTCGGTTTACCGTTCTCAAAACTCACCATCGAAGCCACGGTATTCGTGCCCTGTATATTGCTGATGTCAAAACCCTCGATGCGCAGAGGCGGCACCGGCAGGTTCAGACTCTCCTGCAGTCCCTCCACAGCCCGCGACGGCCGACTGTCCAGCTTCATCTTCTGCAGCAGAATATCCTTCAGCAGCATGTCCGCATTCTTCTTCGCCAGGGTCAGCAGCTTGGCCTTGTCCCCCCGCTCCGGTTTCAGGATATGCACTCTGTGCCCCGCCAGCCGGCTCAGGTATTCCTCGTAGAGGGTCTCCTCACTGCTCAGCTCCGTTACCAGTTCCTTCGGCACAAAAGAGGTCTCCTCATAATAGCGCCGGATAAAATCCTTCAGCACATCATCCCGCCCGTGCTCCTTCTGCTTTTTCAGCTGAAAATGCTCACGCCCGATGATATTGCCCTCCCTGATTCTGAACACCAGCGCCACCGCATCCCGCTCCCCCAATGCCAGACTCAGTATGTCCCGGTTGTTGAAATCCGTGTTCACGATGTTCTGACGGCTGCTGTAATCCTTCAGCACTGCCAGCTGGTCCCGGTATCGCGCAGCTGTCTCAAAATCCATCACCCCCGCTGCGGCCAGCATCCGCCCCTGCAGATCCTCCAGTATTCCCTGCGTATGGCCGTTGAGAAACTGTATGATCCGCTTCACCATGTCCTGATACTCCGAGGCCGCCACCAGCCCCTGACAGGGCCCCTCACAGTTCTTCATGTGATACTCCAGGCACAGCGCCACCTTCCCGCCCCGCACGGTCACCTCATCCAGCGTGTATCGGCAGGTCCTTAAAGGAAAGATCCTGTGTATGATCTTCATGGTCTTGCGCAGATTGTGGGTATTGGTGTAGGGTCCGAAATATTTTGACCCGTCCTTCACCACGTTGCGCGTGATGAAGATCCGCGGATAATCCTCCTGCGTCACACGGATAAAGGGAAAACTCTTGTCATCCTTCAGGTTGATGTTGTACTGCGGCCGCTTCTCCTTAACCAGGTTGTTCTCCAGCAGCAGCGCCTCCACCTCACTCTCGGTCAGGATCCACTCAATGTCCCGGACCTTCGTCACCATCACCGCCGTCTTCAGGTCGTGGTCCTTGCTCTGAAAATATGACCTCACACGGTTGCGCAGCACCTTCGCCTTGCCGATGTAAATCACGGTCCCGTCCTTGTCCGAAAACAGGTAGACTCCCGGACCCGCCGGCAGAATCTTCAGTTTGTCCCTGATGATGTCCACCCTCTCAGACGTCACGGTCTCAACTCCCGACGCAAGCCGTTTAATCTATCCAAAAATCCCCCCGCCCCGCAGGCGCATTCCAGTCTTATCGGGTGCCGAAAAGCCGGTCTCCGGCATCGCCCAAACCCGGTATGATGTAGCCGTCTTCATTGAGATGATCATCCAGTGAGGCCGAAAAAATCCGCACATTCGGGTAGTTCTCTGTCATGAACTGCACACCCTCCGGAGCACTGACCAGACAGATGACCGAAATGGATTCACAGCCCTCCTTCAGAATCATGTCCACCGTGGCACCCATAGAATGCCCCGTCGCCAGCATCGGATCCAGAACCAGCGTGTCCCGCATTTTCAGGTCCTTGTTGAATTTTTTATAGTATTCCACCGGCTGCAGCGTCTCCTCATCCCGGTAAAGACCCACCACGTTCACCCGAGCCGAGGGAATCAGGTCCAGAACTCCGTCCAGCATGCCAAGTCCCGCCCGGAGTATGGGCACCACTGTGATCTTCTTTCCACTCAGTTCCTCTCCCCTGACCTTCCCCTGCCAGGTTTCGATCTCAACCGTCTCCGTACTCATTTCCCGGGTCGCCTCATAGGTCAGCAGACTCGTGATCTCCCTGGAAAGTCGTCTGAACTGACTGATGGATGTCCGGCTTTCCCTTAAAAGTGTCACCTTGTGACGTACCAGCGGATGTTTAACAACTGTAAAACTCATGTGTCCTCCTCTTTATCCTGAACGATGAGTGTAAATTCTCCCTTGATACTGTGCTCCGAGAAAAATGTCTCCGCTTCGCTGAGCCGCCCGCGAAACAGGGTCTCATGGAGTTTGGTGAGCTCCCGGCCCACCAGACACTGCCTGTCACCCAGATGTTCCCGCAGTTCCGACAGACATTTCAGTATCCTGTGGGTGCTCTCGTATAGCACAATAGCGTCCTTAAGTGTTCCCAGATGCCTCAGCCGCGTCTGCCTGCCCTTTTTTGTAGGCAGAAAACCTTCAAAGTGGAAGGTCCGGGCAGGAAAGTGACAGACCTGCAGCAGGGCCGTCAGTGCCGATGCGCCCGGCAGTGGGACCACAGTGATCCCGGCCGCCGCCGCCGCTGTGACCAGCCTGTTTCCGGGATCGCTGAGCCCCGGTGTGCCGGCGTCACTGACCTGAACAACCGTCAGACCCTCCGCCAGAGCCTGCAGAAGCTGGGGTATGCGCTGATTCTCGTTATGGCTGTAATAACTCAGCAGCCGCTTTGCCTCTATGCCGAAATGTTTCAGCAGCAGCCCCGTTTTCCGGGTGTCCTCACAGGCAATGATGTCCGCTTCTCTGAGCAGACGCAGAACTCTCAGACTGATGTCCTCCAGATTGCCGATGGGCGTCGCGGCGATGTATAAATACCCGGTCTTCGCTGAGTTCATGCGGAAATTTCGATATTCGGGTTCACATTTGCAAATGAAAGCTCAGAGCTGTCTAAACTAAGGGCTGTTTTTTTTATCTGAATGTTGTAAAATCCTGTATGAAAAATATAATCAGAACCGCAGTTTTTACCCTGGCCGCCGTCCTGCCGCTCCTCGGCTCCGCCGGCCTTCGGATCACCGTGAGCATCCCCCCCTTCGCACAGTTCGCTGAAAAAGTGGCCGGACCCGGTCACAGAATCAGTGTCATGATCCCCGACAATCAGGCGCCGAATACGTATTCACCGAGCCCGCGGCAGATGATGGATCTGGAAAAGGCCGATCTCTATATCAGTATCGGCATGCCTCAGTACCCCATGGAAACCCGCTTTATTTACCCCTTTCTGAAGGATCATCCGGATATCCGGCATATCAGGATGTCAGAGTCCATACAGCTGCTTCCCGCCCTTGAGCATGATCACCATGATGAACACGCTGATGAGCTCGGGGATCACGGGAAGCATGAGGCGGAAAGCCCCGACCGCAGCGAATACGATCCCCATATCTGGCTGGGACCGGATAATGTGCTGCGCTTCGTTCTGGACCTCAGAGATCTTCTGATGTCCATGGATCCGGAAAATGCGGATCTATATCGAATAAACGCCGAGAATTTCAGCCGTGAGATCCGGACACTGCAGTTAGGTATCAGGGAACAACTCAGTGAACTGCCCTCCCGAAAATTCATGGTCTATCACCCGGCCTGGAGTTATTTTGCCGAGGAATTCGGCCTGCAGCAGGTTGCCATTGAACAGGCCGGCAAGGAACCGGGACCCCGTCAGCTTATGGACATCATCGAGAGCGCCCGCAGGGAAAAGATCCCCGTGATCTTCGTACAGAAGGGCTTCAGTACCCGCTCCGCCTCCGTCATCGCCCGGGAGGTCGGGGCCGGCGTGCTAGAACTGAATCCGCTGGACGAGGACTGGCTGAAAAATCTTCAGCGCACAGCGGACACCTTCAGACAGTACGGAGGCACACCGTGAAGGCAGTGATCGAGGTAGGGACCTGAGTTTCAGCTACGGCAGTGCACCGGTGCTGAAAAATATCAATCTGACGGTTTATGAACAGGATTATCTGCTTCTCCTCGGCCCCAACGGCGGTGGAAAGACCACCCTCCTCAAGTGCATGCTGGGTCTCCTGCCCGTGAAACAGGGGTCTGTCCGCTATAATTTTCCCAACTCCAGAGGACGCATCGGCTATGTGCCGCAGTTCTCAGATTTTGATGTTTTTATGCCCATGACGGTGGCCGAAACGGTACGAAGCGGGCTGATTGCCCACTACGGCCTCTTCCGAAGCTATGACAGGGAAGCCTGGAAAAAGGTGGACAGGCAGCTGGAAACACTGGATATCACCCATCTCCGCGACGAACAGGTCCGCAATCTCAGCGGCGGACAGATGCAGAGGGTGCTCATCGCCAGGAGTCTTGTCAATGAACCGGCCATCCTTTTCCTCGATGAACCCACGGCCTCCATTGACGGCCGCAGCCGGGAAGGTCTCATGAAGCTTCTGGAGAAACTGAACCGGGACATGCCCATCATCATGGTCACCCATGACACCAGCGCCGTCGCGTCTTCTGTCAAGAATATCGCCTGCATCAACGGCGAACTCCATTACCACGCCAGCGGCGAGGTCACAGAGGAAACACTGGAGAAGGTCTACGGCTGCCCGGTGGAAATGCTCGCCCACGGTGTGCCCCACCGGGTACTGGAACACCATGATCATAAGCACTGAGATACACTGTGTTTGAATTTCTCTCCTACGACTTTATGCGCTATGCCGTGTACACCGGCATCCTTTCTGCAGTGATCTGCGGTCTCATCGGACCCTTTGTCGTCGTCCGTCGTCTCGTCTTCATCAGCGGGGGCATCAGCCATATCACCTTCGGCGGTCTCGGCCTTTTCTATTTTCTTTCGCTGCCGCCCCTCTACGGAGCCTTCAGCGCTGCCATTCTTACCGCTTTTTTCCTGAATCTGCGCCGCGGTGATCTGTCCGGCAGCGGTCAGGATGCAAATATCGGCATTCTCTGGAGCCTGGGAATGGCCGTCGGCATCCTTTTCATTTCCCTGACCCCCGGTTTCGCACCGAATCTGATGACCTACCTTTTCGGCAATATCCTCACTGTGAGCAGGGAGGCAATGCTGCTCACTCTGGTCCTGACGCTTGCTGTCCTCGTACTTGTGACAGTATTTTACAAGGAAATGGTTGCAGTGAGTTTCGACCCTGAATTCAGCCGGGTGCAGGGTCTGCCTGTGGACAGGCTCAATCTCCTGCTGCTGGTCCTGATCTCCATTGCCATTGTGACCCTGATACAGGTCGTGGGCATTATTCTGGTCATCGCCATGCTCACCATTCCCACTCTCATTGCTCTGCGCTTTGCCCGGCACTTCCATCAGGCCATTATCCTGAGTATTCTCGCCGGTATCCTCATCACTCTCAGCGGTCTCTGGCTCTCCTTTATGTCCGATCTGCCCAGCGGTCCGGTCATTATTATCACCGGAGCCCTGGTCCTCGGGATCGTCACAGGCATAAAAAAAGCTGAAAATTAAAAAAAAGGGGCCTGCAGCCCCTCGTAAATATTTCCCCGACTGTTCTTCCTATCTCGGGTAGAGCTGCACCTCCGGCAGCCTGTCTTCGAATATTCGGTATTCAGGACTCCAGTAGTTGAGGATACCCCCTGCCGGAACTCCTGTCTGAAGGATGTGATAAAGGTCTTCACTACCGCAAACCGCATTCAGGGCCCTGCGATCCATGAGCATCCTGGCCGGATATATGCTTTTTGCCGCCCTCAGGATGGTAAAGAACAGCGCCGGGTCACTGAGACCGGTCACGCCCGTCATGGCAATACCCTCCACAGGGCTGTACATTTGTGTCTCTGTCAGAAGTGTCCGCCTCTGTGCTGCGGTGTATTCTGTTCCTTCTGCCGGAGTCTCATCGCTGAAGGGCCTTTCCAGAACGGCATAGTCCGCCGCTCTGCGCCGGCCTTCATCCACCTGAACCAGTGAAAGGTCTCTGAAACGGATATCCTCATCCGCCAGGGCCGCGCGCACGAAACCCGCATCCATCCACTCCGCCCAGATGACCGGGACAGCCAGTTCCTCATGCAGATAGATCTGCAGCGTGCCAGTCTGTCCCAGAGGCATGAAGGGAAAATAGCGCCCCTCTCTGAAGCTCCGGAAATAGGGATGCAGCGGAACAAAAAGAGAATGCAGATCACTGTAGGCCGCAGGACCCAGGGGGTATTCTACAGGAACGATCTCCAGCAGGTCCTCCCTGCCCGGCAGTCCGCCGGCGTTGAGGTATAAGGCCAGCTCTCCCAGTGTCAGCCCATGGTCAAAAGGCAGATTATAAAATCTCGAATGCACCGGCCCCCAGTGCCCGCGGTCCGGAATGAGAAGAGGTCGGTCCGGGATAAGAACCGGGATCCCCGTAATCCTTGAGATGTTGAGTACGGCTTTCAGAAGCTGCAGCACCGGATCACTTGATATTCCTGTGGTCTGCATGTCGAAGAGAATCAGGTCCGCTGATGAAAAGTCACTGCTGCGCAGACGTATTTTTGTATCCCGAAGGTATTCGACAGCCGGAGAATCTATGTTCAGAAGCAGGCTGTCTGACCAGTAGTCCTCCCAGCCGAAAGCCGTGACGATAAAGGCCTTTTTCAGGCTGATATCCGGCCGGCCTGCAATAATATCCAGGATGAAACGCCCGCTGAGATCCCTGCTGCTGTGATTGCAGAAGAGGACGATCTCCCGGCCCCGCAGGCGCTGAAGATCTTCCAGCAGCATCACATCCAGACCCGGACGGACCGTTGGACGAATTTCTCTGCCCACGGGATCCGTATCCCGAAGTGCAGGATCCGTATCCTGAAGCGTCGTAAGGATACCGCCTGGCCCGGGACTCTGCGCCCAGAGCAGGCCCGCTGTCAGCAGCGGTAAACAGACCAGTATCTTCAACGCAGACTTCATGATAAAAGATACACTTTTCCCTGTGAAAACCCTCAAGTTTTCTCAGCAAAGCCCGGATGCATCTGAGGTCCGGACTGCCGGATAAGTACACCTAGACCCTCGGAGACTCAGATGGAGACTCGGTTGGAGACTCAGTTGGAGACTCACATGGGGACTCAGTTGGAGACTCGGTTGAGGACTCAGATAAAGTCGGACTTCAGGATATCAATGCCCTCGCCGTAGCGATCTCTATAGGTTCTGACACGGTCCGCAAGGTAGCGGAGACGACTGTCCGATTCACTGAAGAAGAAGCGGAACAGCTCCCTTTTATCCTCATTCGCCTCGGCAATGGGCATAAAATGCAGCAAACGATACAGAATACTGGCCATTTCCACGAAATCCGCCGCACAGAAATCATAGAGATCATGGGATTTGAGTTCCCGGATCTCAGTATTCAGCGTATTCATGACATCAATATGTGCAGAAATGGAGGATTTCTCCCTTTCATATCCTGCATATTCCGCCGCTTCGAAGGCTGCCCAGTCCTCTCCAAGGACATTGTTGGTGATGCCGCCGATCGCCGCGACCACCTGCAGCTGCGTGGTTCCCTCATAGATATTGGTGATCCGCGCATCCCTGGCCAGGCGTTCAGCAGGAAAGTCTTTCATATAACCGACACCGCCATGGATCTGTATCGTGTCGTAGGTGACCCTGTTGGCCATTTCAGTGATGGTGAATTTGGCCAGAGGGGTTAGGAAATCCGCCAGGTTCTTGGCCTTTTTCGCCGCATCCCGGACATCCTCCCCGTGTTCCAGTTTCCGTTCATAGAGTTCCTCCATGTCCACGGCCAGAGCTGTTCGGTAGAGCAGCAGACGGCCTGTCTCAACCTCCGCCTGCATCTTTTTCAGCATCTGGTAAACAGCCGGAAAATGTGTAATGGCCTTGCCGAACTGTTCTCTTTCGCGGGCATATTTCAGAGCTTCCTCATAGGCTGCCTGTGCAATGCCGAGGGCCTGGGCCGACACACCGAGACGGGCTCCGTTCATAAGGCTCATCACATATTTAATGAGACCGAATTTTCTTTTACCCACCAGTTCCGCTTTGGCCATATTGAACTGCAGTTCACAGGTGGGAGAGCCGTGGATGCCCAGCTTATTCTCGATCCTGCGCACAATCATATTGTCATCCCGGTAGCGTTCATAGAGGAACATGGACAGGCCCCGTCCCCCTTTGCTGCCTTCCTCGCTCCGTGCCAGGACCAGGCTCACGTCGCCGCTGCCGTTGGTGATAAATCTCTTCACACCGTCCAGATACCACTGTCCGTCCTTTTCAATGGCCTTAAGCGTGACAGCCTGCAGGTCGGATCCGGCATCCGGTTCAGTCAGGGCCATGGAACCGCTGACCGCACCGCTGGCAAATTTCGGAAGAACCCGGTTCTTCTGCTCTTCATCGGCAAACTTGGCCACCGTGACCGCAATGTCCTGCAGCCCGAAGAGATTCATCAGAGAAGCATCCGCCTGACTCACCATCTCAATAATAACAATATTGACGGTATTCGGCAGGTTCAGTCCCCCGTACTTTCTTTCCAGGGTTCCGCCCATGTAGCCGGCCTGGGCCAGAACCTTCATGTTTTCCCGGGTCTCCTCTGCCCATTCCACCCGTCCTTCGATATAGCGCGCGCCCTTTTCATCCACTGCCTCCGCCCGGGGGGCAATAAATTCCGCAGCAATATGCCCCGCATTGTCGAGAAGCATCTCATACCATTTCCGGGCATCCTCATAACTTCTTAACGTCGGCGCCTCCGGATTCTCATAATTCTTCTCGAGATCCGCAGAAACCGTCTCCAGATTCAGCTGACGCAGAAAAAAGCGCCGGCTGTCATTGTAATAACTGCTCATTCGCCTTCCTCCTTCAGGTATTTCAGCAGGACCGGGATCACTTCCCTCAGATCCCCGACAATGCCCATGTGGGCGATTCCGAAGATCGGGGCTTCAGGATCGATATTGATCGCCATGATCTTCTGGCTCTCTTCCATGCCTGCCCGGTGCTGAATCGTCCCGCTGAGGCCGGCTCCGATATACAGCTTCGGCCGGACCACAGCCCCGGTCTGACCGATCTGTCGCTCTTTGGGCGCATAGCCGAAATCAATGGCTGCACGGGTGGCAGCCCACTCACCGCCCATAGCGCGGGCCAGCTGTTTGATCAGGTTGAAATCCTCCCGGGAGCCCACTCCGGCCCCTCCGCAGACGATGACATCGCTGGCACTGAGATTCACCTTGCTTTTCTTGGGAATGATGTCCAGAAATTCGTTGCGGATCCAGTCCGGCTTCAGTTCAACCCGGTGTTCCTCTATTTTCACAGGATTGTTTCCCTGTTTTTCCGGCAGCAGCATGACCCCCTCCCTGACAGTGGCCATGGCAGGCCGATGATCAGGACTGATGATCGTCGCAAGGATGTTGCCGCCGAAAGCAGGTCGGACCTGATAAAGTATCCTCCCTCTGTCCTTGAAATCGTCAAGGTAGAGCTGAGTGCAGTCCGCCGTAAGNCCGGTCTGCAGTGTGGATGCCACCAGAGGTGCAATATCCCGGCCCATGTGAGTGGCACCGAANAGTACAATATCAGGATCCTCCTGACGGATGACATCACTGATAATATTTTTATAGGCCGTCGACTGCAGGTGTTTCAGCTCGTCGTTGAGGAAGACCACCAGCCGGTTGAGCCCGAAACGGAATAGTTTGTCCACATTGGCAGGCAGGGCATGGCCGACAAAGACCCCCACGATCTCGCCGCCTTCGCCCTGAAGCAGGGACTCCGCCTTGTGTGTGAGTTCGATACTCACATCCCGAAGCATATTGTCTAGGGGATTTCGCTCGATGAAGATCATGGCTTTCATTGCGGTGCCTCCACCAGGTCCCGCATGATGTCGCGGGCCAGGTCCCTGATGGCCTGAGCCGTATTGTCGTACATCTGCAGATCCCGTCCTTTCAAAGTGATACTCTTCACTTTGTGAACCTTGGTCGGGCTGCCTTTCAGTCCGCAGCGCTGCACATCGAGCCCAAGATCGTCGAGGTCGAGAACCTGCAGGACCTCATCTCCCCCGCCCTTCTCAGGGATCTCCCGCTGAAAATGCTGAAGTATCCTGTGAGCATTCGGATAACGCGGTTCATTGGCGGCAGAGGTGACTGTCAGCAGAACCGGGTAGCCCGTTCGGATCACCTCGGTCTGCAGTTCCCCGTCGCGCTCCACCGTGATATGCTCATCGGTCACCTCTCGAAGAGCACTCACATAAGTGATCTGGTTGAAACCGATCTTTTCAGCCGTCTGCGGTCCCACCTGAGCTGTGTCACCGTCAATGGCCTGACGGCCTGCAATGACGATATCCACATTGCCCATCTGACGGATGGCCTCAGAAAGGACATAACTGGTGGCCAGTGTGTCCGCTGCTGCAAAGCGGCGGTCCGTGATCAGACGAACCCGGTCAGCACCCATGAACAGACTGTGTTTAAGGATTTCCAGGGCTTTGGGCGGCCCCATAGTGATAACTGTGACCTCGGCACCGAGCAGGTCCTTGATCTGCAGTGCCGTTTCCAGGGCATTCAGGTCCTCAGGGTTGAACACAGCCGGCAGCGCCGACCGGTTCACCGTGCCATCCTCCCGCATGGCATCACCGCTAACATTCGCAGTATCAGGGACCTGTTTGGCCAAGACAACAATGTGTTTCATGTTCCCTCCAAACTGATTATCCGGCAGAGGATCCGAACTGGATCCTGCACTCAGCCTTAAAAATACAAAAAGTGAAGCATAAACTGAGAACTATTTTTTTCCCGGAATATAAATTTCCGAGGCTCCGGTGACTGAGCGGAGATCCACCGTCAGACCTGCGGCATGGGCATAGCCGAAGACAGCCATCCCGAAGGCCTCCTTCAGGTCCGGATCGAGAGTTTTGCCTGGAAGCAGGCTGACCTTCAGTCCGGGCAGCCTCTGAACCAGCTCCCCCATGATCCGCCGGTTCCGTGCTCCGCCACCTGAGACATAAAGTTCTGCAGATGAAAGGTCCGTCCTCAGGCTGCGGATCTGCATGGCGACCGCCTCAGCAGTAAACGCTGCCAGAGTGGCCAGGGCGTCAGGCAGTCTCATTCGGTCCAGTGCCTCTGAATGCTCGCCGATCCAGGCAGTGCCGAAGAGGTCCCGGCCCGTACTTTTGGGAAAGGGCTGATGCAGATAGGGATGCTCCAGGAAGTACGCCAGCACTTCGATATCCGTCTGCCCTGTCTGTGCCACTTCACCGTCCATATCAAAGGGCCGTCCATCCCGTTTCAGCATATACTCATCCAGCAGCGCCATTCCCGGTCCTGTGTCGAAACCCAGCAGAACACCCTCCCCGCCCAGAGGCGGCACATAGGTGACATTTGCCACCCCTCCAATGTTCAGCAGCAGCCGCCCGACGCTTTCTTCTGCATAGAGCAGCTGATCCACCCAGGGCATCAGAGGCGCACCCTGACCGCCGGCGGCAATATCCGCAGCCCGGAAATCATGGACGACCGGTACCCCGAAATGTCTGGAGAGAAAAGCGGTTTCCAGTATCTGTAAAGTGCTGTGCCCCGGAATATGATGCAGGGTCTGACCGTGTGCCGCAATCAGTTCAGGCGGCACCAGATCCTCCCGTCTGCAGACATCCGCCAGTGCCTCAGTATACCAGCGGCCCAGATCATAGCTCAAACTGCAGATTTCCGCGGCAGACCCTTCCAGAGCGGCCCGTATCCTCTGCCTGAGGCCAGCAGGAAATGGAATGACAGCCCCTCCCTCAATCCGGAAGTCCAGCACATAGTCCCGGGTGATCGAGAGATCCGTCATACAGATATCCAGACCGTCCATGGATGTGCCGCCCATCAGTCCGGCAATACGCAGACGATCACCGGCTTTGATGAGAGGCGGGCTCAATATCATGTCGTTTCCGGTCAGTAAAGAATGGAAAAACTCAGCATTTTCACGGCATTCAGACGTCCGTAATCCACCCAGGCATAATCGGCCTGTATCTTGAAGGATGGACTGAAAGCATGGTGCAGCCCGGCACCGAGACTGAATCCACCTTCCCGGTCCTCGAGAAAAAGTGTCCTCATGCCGGCACGGAGAAACAGCCTCTTCGCAACAGCCGCTTCCGCCCCCACATTCAGATATTCCAGATTGTCACTGGGATGCAGTGCATCCAGATTCAGACGGACCCCGAACAGCGGTCCCTCCAGCAGCATGCCGGACAACCCGATACGGTAGGTGATCGGCAGCGGCCAGCGGCTCAGCTGATACATGGAAGGGATTCGGTCATTGTTACCGTAGAGCTCCTCCGCCGGATCCTCATAAAACCGGACATCCCGCCCGTACAGCATCATCTTTCCACCGAAATTGGANATATTCATGCCCAGCCGAATGCCTCGGAAAGGCAGCTCAAAAAGTGCTCCAAGGTCCAGGGCCATCGTACTCGCCTGCATGTGCCAGATCTGCTGACTGATGTACTTAAGCTGCCCGCCCATTGAAAAACGGTCTGTCAGCCTCGCGGCATAGCTGAGTCCCATGCTGATATCCTGACTGTTGAAAACNTCACCGCTGCCCTCAGGCATTTCCACGGTCCGAACCAGTTCATCCCCGTAATTGAGATGCACCACATTGAGACCCGCCACACCGGCCCGTCCGAGATTCATCGTGCCTCCCACATACAGAAAATCCGTGCCCGCCAGCCAGTTGCTCTGTGAGAACATCAGCGCCTGCGTCCCATGATGGGCCAGCCCGGCCGTATTGTAATGTATGGCATCAATGCCGCCCCCGTCAGCTACCATGGCCTCCCCGAGACCCAGCGCCCGTGCCGAAGGCCCGATCTTCAGAAACTGCGCAATGGAGGTTCCGACCTTATTCACCGGATACAGAGCGCTTACCGTGAAAACAAGCACAAGCATCAGCCGCAGACCAACGGTCCTGCAGCCTGAACGAATTCTGAATACATTTTGAGTTTGTCTTTTCATTTGATCACCGCAAATTTACCGATTTTTTCACCAAGGCCGCTGGCGCCTGCATCGACATGCCAGATATACACCCCGTATGCGATCTCCATATTGCTTTTGTTCAGGAGATTGTAGTTCTCGCTGGCATTCCAGACATCCGACCGGTGCTCCAGACTGTTCACCAGTTCACCGGTGATGGTGTAGATCCGTATCGTGCACTGCGGAGGAAGATTCACAAACTGTATCCGCCTCTCTCCCCGACCGCTCACAAATTCGCTGCGCGGTTCCCAGATTGCCTGCGCCCTGTAGGGATTCGGCACCACCGCCACTGCCGCCAATGGATCCTCCACTGTCTGAGGATCATAGGCCGCCGCCCGTGTACTGAACCAGAGGGTATCCTCAACCGTGTAAGGATGTCCCGTCTTCACCACGAAAACATCTCCGGTCTGCGGATACAGGGTATCTCCGCTCTCCGGCGCGGTCCACTTCACTTCCCATGTTTTGTTAGCCACGGAAATGGACGGTTCCTTCAGGATGCCGATCTTGTGGACATCAATATCAAATTCCTTCCCGCCGCCTGAAACCAGGAAAGGCGCCTTGCTGATGCTGTCCTTGAAAGCATAGGTCACATCCAGGATGTAAAAGGGTGCAGACTGCCGGAAAACCGTAGCGGAATCCCGATAGCCTTCATCCCAGTGGATCTCATAGACCCTCGGATGCGGTGTCCCCTGCAGTGAGGTGCCCTCATCCCAGAGCTGCACACTGTGGCTGTAGTTTGTGTTNCCCTGCAGCCAGCCCGTCTGCTCCTGCAGGATCTCTACCTCCGCATGCCGGGTATACAGACGCATGCCGTCAAAAACCACCGCAGCATCCTCTTCATTGAAATATTCATTCTCAAACAGCGGCACATGGTAATAGTCCACTGTCAGCTGTCTGCCCCACCATGCCGGGGCAAAATTCATCACCCGGCCCAGAGCTGTGCTCACATCGTAGTCCGCAACCGGCACCCGCGTGGAACCGTCTCTGACGACCACGTCCCCGATCTGCGTTCTCTGCAGCGAAATATAACCGCTGTCAATGACCTGCACTGTCTGAGTCAGCGGCGTCAATTCTGTCACATTCATGACCATATCGCCGGACAGCCCCGTGGATTTGCCGAAACTGATGCGGTAGTCCACGGCATCCCTGACTTTGGAGGGATCCAGAAATTCCACACGGACCTTTCCTGTGCTCGGGCCCACGCGGAGCATCTCATCCTCCGTCAGATCCGGCATGACCAGACCTGGAGCCCTGGAAGACGGTGTGGCTGCGCCTGTATTCACATCGAAGGTCACAACACCTGTGAATGCGTCCCTGTCAATGATCTTGGTGCACTCGCTGGGAGGGATGGCGATGGTCCCCGTCGTATCCCCGATATCATAGGACACCAGAGCATAGTAGTAGGTCACGCCGTTGTAAACCGTGGTATCCACGTATTCATGGCGCAGGCCGCTGTCCCGGCCCAGATCATAATGCACCCCGTTGATGCCGACATGGGCCTCCCCCGTGATCCCGTCCGCCAGATCGAAACGGGCCAGCGGCTTCCAGAAAGTGGCAATGCCGTTATTGTCCGTGACGGTGTGCACTTCATTGAAACCGGGATCTGTACTGCGGTAGAGGGCATAGCCCTGAAAATCATAGCCGTAGACCGGATCCCAGCTGTTCTCCGCCAGATCATCCCAGTACAGTGTGACCTTTCTGTCCCCGGGCACAACCGACAGGAGCGGCTTTTCCGGAGCCTTGGCAAACTGGTATCCGCTGTCATAGATGCGCTGCACCACATCGGCGGTCTGGAAGAGATCGTACTCATTCTCACCCATCACAAGCGCAATGGAGAACCTCTGTGTATCCCCGGAGCGCAGTGGAAAATAGCCGGAGCCGTAGAGAAAAATGTTGTCGCTCCTCTGCTCAATGTCAGTGAAGGCGTTGTCAAAGCCGATCTCAGTATAGGGTCTGGTGCGCCGCCACATATTTGGGTCGTTGCTGGCGTCATCGGCACCGTACTGAAAGGCATTGAAACTGGTGAGTCCGATCTGGTCCGCCTCATCGAGGTCCGTCCCGTCGAAATTCGGTTCGCCGGGATTCACCGGATCATTGGGGTCCCCTGCAGTGGGCATGCCGTCCCCCTCCCCGCGGTCGGGTCCGGGATAACTCGGGTCATCGGGACCGATGCCGTCCACCCCCACATCGTGGATGGCGGCGTCCCAGTCACCGTCGTCGTCAATGCCGTTGAACATACTCTCATCGATCATCCCGTCCCCGTCGTTGTCAATGCCGTCGTAATTGTTGCCGGGGCTTTCCAGAAAGGTGTATCCCAGCCAGCCCGTCGTTCCGCCCCAGTCACCCTTATTGTCTCCGTCATAGCCGTAGACCATGTTCAGATCCGTGTCAAAAAAGGCCATGTCGTCTGAATAGTCGGATCCACCGCCGATATGCGGATCTCCGAACATGCCGAAAACCACTTTTTCATAGTCGTTGGGGCTCGTGTTGGTGATCTCATAAATAAAGAAGATCGCGTCGTTGGCCATGGGATTGGACCACTGATAGGCTCGAACCTCCACCTTCAGACCCATGCCCCCGATACTGTGGTCGCCGGGAAAAGGGTGAAAAGGAAATTCCAGGTTATAACGGTCGTCCATAAGATAATACATTGCCTGATCGGCTGTGGCCGCATTGCTCCGGTAGGTTCCGGGCCATTTTCCGTCCCATTCCGGGGCCCAGGTGTCCGGTTTGTGACTCAGAGGCATGCTGCTGCTCTCCGGATTTCCGTAATTTTCCAGAGGCTGCCAGCCCCAGGTCTCGTTGTTCGGAGACAGATCACCGCCGTCCTGAAGTCCGTCATTGAAAATGTAGAGGGTCGTATCGTAATTCGCAGCATCCCGGTTGACCACCATCCTGCCGCTGCCGTCATCCATGTAGGGTATGAAATGTCCGTCGCTGTCCACAGGAACCTCCACGCCCACCAGAGGACCGAACTCGTAGCCGTATCCGTGACCGGAGTATATGGGCCATTCCAGGGACGGTTCCCTGCCGGGAGCCCCGATGGAACCGAAATCAAATACCAGAGTCCTGATCTGATTCCCGGAGATCACGGCGGATCGCACGGTGGGTCTCTCTGAAGTTTCCGCCGCCTTGCTCAGGGTCTCCCGGTGTTCCTGCAGCTTCGCTTTCGGCCAGTATTTCATTCGTTGCAGCTCCGGAGCAGTGTCTGCCTGCCCTGCGGAGAAGAGTCCGAATCCGATGATGAATAGATTGAGATAGGTCTTTTTCATTGCTTAATTCTCCCTGAACTGCCAGCTGACACTGAACAGGATCTGCCTGGGGTTCCGATAGTATGTGGGAGGATAAATATACTCCTCCAGTGAGTGTACTGCGGGGTTGTCGGCGTGTTCGGCCAAACTCTGACCGGCATAGCCGGGCAGCAGCGAGTAGCCGGCCCGCCCTGTATCATCGTGGACATAGCGCTCGTTGAGACGGTCCAGAAGATTGTAGACCTTCAGAGAGAAGCGAAGGCGGTTGCCTAAGAGTTTCAGATCTCTGTATGCCTGCATGTCGGTTGTAAAGGAATAGGGCTTGTTATCGCTGTTTTCCTCGGCGTTCCGCTCACCCTGTATGGCCGGTGTGTAGGGTGAACCGCTGGCATAGGAGGAGATCACACTCAGACCGGCAGAGCGCCCCAGTGCCAGACTCAGATTCATATTCACCGCATGTCTCACATCCCAGCTTAGAGGCAGCACCTTCTTTTCCGACTCAATGGGCGGTATCTGAAGATTGTCAAAGTAAGCCGCATCTGGACTCGAAGCATTTCCCTCAGCCAGCTGATACGTGTAGTCCAGGTTCAATGTGATGCCCTGACCGCTGCGCTGTGTCAGACTGGCAGTGATTCCCCGGACATTCCCGTAGTCCTCCGTCACGTATTTTGTGTAGCGGAAGGCATTGTCGATAAAGTTGTATTCAGAACTCAGCCAGTTGATGATGTCCCTGTAAAACAGCGTGACATCAAAGGCGGTCTGTCTGTTCAGCTGCTGCTGAAATCCCAGCTCATACATCACTGTTTTCTGGGCATCCAGATCGGGATTGCCGAACTGACTGACTCCTGCGGCCTTTTTTAGGTCCGGATTCCGGTAAAGATAGGAGAAGCCGGGCATCTGAAAGAAGTGTCCGTAAGAGAAATGGATATAGCCCTGATCCGTGATCGGAAAGGAGAGGCCGAGGCGCGGACTCACCTGACTCTTTGCCGAGGCCCTGAGGGTGTCGGAATCAGACGGAGAGAGTTTGTCCGTAAAGGTATAGTCATTGGCATCAAAATAATCATAGCGCAGCCCCAGATTCATGACAAAATCCTGCAGCTCCACCTTGTCCTGAATATAGGCACTGAAATCAAAAGGCTTTTTTGTATAGTCATCATGGGAAGCAGAAGAGGCGTCATCAATATAGGGCTGCCAGTTCGTGCGGCTGCTCATCTCGATCGCCATATTGTTGCGGTCATAGACATAGCTGTTGAACTCCAGACCGGCCCTCAACTGATGATGTCTCGTGACCTGGCTGGTGATATCGTACTTGAGTGTGGCTGTAATATCCTCGCTCATATAGTACCCCATATTCTGACCGCCGTAGATGAAATGATAGGCCGGCACATCGCTTCGCTGCTGATTGAGAACATAATGGGGTACGTCAATGCTGTCGCCGATCGTGTACCAGGTATCGTTGGGTATGAAGGCGCCGTGCTCTGCTATAAAGTCCCAGTCTATCTGCAGGTCCGGCGTGAGCACACCGTCTCCGTCAAGGTCCTCGGTAAAAGGTGTTCCGTCATCGTTGACACCCATGATATCGATGATTCCATTCCCGTTCAGATCCTCATTCCAGGTATAGCTGTCAAGTTTGTGAACATAATCCGCCGCATTTTTTTGACTGTAACTGAATTTCAGGGTCTGATAGCTCTTTTCCGACAGGGTATGGGTCAGGTGAAGGGCATTGAAACGACTGCTGTTCTCATGCTGATAGCGGCCGTCCGGATTATACTTCCACACATGGTCATAGTTCTGCCAGCTGCCGCTCTCATAGGCTGTCTGCAGCATGACCCGTACCTTGGGCAGCGGTTTGAAAAAAAGTTTCCCCATGAGATTGGAGGAGGAGCTGTTGTTCATAGCGACACGCTGACTGTCCCCGGTCATCATGATATCCCAATTGTCGCCGACGAGGGAAAAGCTGTCATAGGTATTGTGCTCGCGAACACCGTAGAGCCAGCCGTCACTCGACTTAAATGTTCCGGTAATGAAATATCCTGCGTTGTCCAGCAGCGGCAGAGGTCCGGAGATGTCCAGGTCGGTCCTGGAAAATGTCCCCGGCTCAAACTGATCGATGTCAGTGTAAATTCCGCTTCGTCCGCTGTACATGTCTCCGGCCTGGTATTTCACATTGAAGGCCAGGTCCCGGTCAGCATCCTTGGTAGTAATATTCACGATACCGCTCATTGCCTTTCCGTACTCCGCATTGAAAGTGCCGGAGATCAGGGATATCTCGGAAATGATGTTGGTGGACACGCTCTGCCCGAGGCTTGCACTGACCGGAATGCCGTCAATCATATAGACGACCTCTGAACTGCGGCCGCCCCTGACATGCAGAGAACCGTCACTGCCTGTGGTCACCCCGGCCTGAGTGCTGAGAATATCCACAGAATTTTCCACCGGCATGATCTCAAGCTCCTCTTCAGTGACCGTGGATTTCGATGAGGTCTTATCCGCCTGCACCAGCGGAGCTTCCGCAACTACCACGACTTCATCCCCCTGCAGGACCGCCGCATCCAGACTGAAATCTATCACAGTACTGCGGTCCACATTCACTTTCACGTTCTGCATGCGTGTAGTCGAATAGCCCATGGAACTGACCATCAGCTCATAAGAGCCCGGAGGCACATTCAGAATACTGTAGTAGCCATCGGCATCCGTGGCAGCTCCCAGATTCTCATTGACCAGAATCACGTTCACCGCAACCAGTCCCTCACCGTTGTCTGCATCTGTCACCCGACCGCTGATCTTACCACCCGTCGCTGCCGGCAGTTGAGACAGCATGCCGGTGAAAACAAACAGCCACGTCAGGATCTTGTTCATCTCTTTCATATCTTCCCTGTAATTAATTTTTATCCATAAAAGCTGCCGATGCCCCTCGGCATACCCTTCTGCACATTCTGATTCAACTCGGTAGTAAAACACCGGGTCCGCACTGATTCACTCCATATTAAATTCGGAAATCCCATTCAGACAGACCCCGCTTCACTGCGGCAGATTTCCCATTCTGCTGATATTCATGGAGTCGAATATAACCGAGATGAAAAAACATATCAACGAAAAAGACAGTTCGTTTACTGTCCGTATTAAACCTGCGGCGGACCTGTTTTTGTCTGCTTTCCTCAAAAGAGATCTGCAGGCAAACCGGCATTCAGGTCTGAGTGAGCGCAAGGAGACTTGTCTGCGAGCCTTGGGTAATCTGACAACGAGAATATGTGATAAATAAGGTGTTCTTTTATTCTGTGTCATTTCTTAAGTTCAGCAATGAAAAAAATCAATGGAGACAGATCATGACGATGGTTCAGATACACGGGCATGAGGTCATGCGAATGATGCTGGAGAGCGGTAAAGGGTACAGCCGGGAGAGTCTGCGCCGGGACATCCATGAAAAATTCGGAGCAGATACTCGCTTTTACACCTGTTCAGCTGAGGGAATGGATGCAGATGAATTGATACAGTTCCTGGCAGACCGGGGAAAATTCATAGACGAAGACAGCGGTTTCAGGACGGACCCGGACCGGATCTGCAGTCACGAATAAGCAGCTGCCGCTGTTCACTATTTGAAAATGCGGACTGCTGCAGAGCGGCTGTCCACCCTCACTTCATCGAGCTGAGTCTGTTGTTCAGGTAACTGATAATATTTGTTTTTCTTTCCAGCCCCAGCTTTTTTCTGATCCTGTAGCGGGCCTGTTCCACCGACCTGAGCGTACTGTGCATGGTGAAAGCGATCTCTTTGGTTGAGAGCCCTTTGACAAGGAAAGCGCAGACCCTGAGTTCTGTGGGACTGAGATCCGGGCTGAGTCTTGAGAGTTTGGTCAGAGTATCCTGATGGTAGATCTGAAACTGTTTGTCGAAGGACATCCATTTATCCTTGGCATTTCTGGCATCCACGATCTGCTGCAGATAATTTGTGAGGCGGGTCTGCAGGTGTCGCAGATCCTTTTTAATAATGGTTTCCATTTCCTTGCGCAGCATATCCAGCATTTCATTTTTCTGACCCAGGATCACGGCTTCTCCGGTGATCTCTCCCGCCTGCTCCTCAATGGTTTTTTCCTTCTCCGTGAGGGAGCTTTCCATCCTGATATTCATTTTTTCCAGCACAAGGCGCTGCCTGTACAGATCGATATGAGTTCTGGAGCGGGCGATCAGTTCCTGCATGTGAAATGGTTTGGTGATGTAGTCCTGAGCACCGACCTCCAGGCCCTTCACGATATCCTCCCTCTCACCCAGCGCAGTAATAAAGATCACAGGCACAAACTCAGTATCAGGATTTGTCCTCAGTTCTCTGCAGACCTCAAAGCCATCCATCCCGGGCATCATGATATCCAGCAGAATCAGATCAAAACTGGCCGTAGCCGCAAGCTTCAGAGCATCGGGTCCTGACACAGCATAGGAAAAAGACCAGCCTTCCTCCATCACTGTCTGACCCAGAAGCCGGATATTCTCATATTCATCATCAACAATCAGAATATGAGCCGGCAGATCCCTGTGTTCCATTTCGTCCCGCATTGTTTTTTTCATTCTAACTCCTCCGAAAAGTATGGGGTAATTGTATAAAGATTTTATTCATCATTAGCTGTGTAAACCAGCTAGTGCAGTCGGTGGGCGGCAGCATATCAGATCTCACCGTATTTGGGCAGACTCAGCTCCACCACAGCGCCGCCCTCAGGGTCATTGTAAACATACATATTTCCCCTGTGCATATCCATGATCAGCTTAGCTGTGGCCAGATGAAGGCCGAGCTTCTGATCCTCACGCTGTGACAGAGAAGAGGAGGAAAAAAATTCGGGAAAATTACGGATCACATCATCCTGAAAACCTTCTCCCCTGTCCTGAACAAGGATCTGTGTCTTCCCGCCAGCCTCAGCGATCAGCACTTTGACCGCCTCCTCCTTCGGTGAATACTGCACGGCATTCCTGATCAGACCTTCCAGAGCGTAGGCGATCAGATCTGCATCACCGAACATTTCGGTTGAGCCCAGGATATCATAATTTAGTTTAAGCCCTTTGTCCCTCATATCCTGACCGAGAAAATTCTCGATCTGCAGCAGCTGTTTCATAACATCAAAATTTTTCATTTCGGGTTCCAGCTGTCCCGTCTGCATCTGTGTGATCCGGAGAGCCGCGCCGGCGAAGCGTTCCAGTCTTTCTGCACTCTGATTAAGCATTTCGATGAGTTCTCTGCCCTCCGCACTGGGAACATGTTCCTTCAATAGAGTTGCGATCATCTGTATCGGATGAATGGGCGTTCTGAGTTCATGACTGATCAGAGTAATGAAGTTTCTCTTGGCATTGTCCAGAATGGACAGCTGGTCATAGGCATCCTTCAGCTCCATGGTCCGGGCTGTGATTTTTTCCTCCAGATTTTCATTCAGCTCATTGAGCTTATCCTGCTGCATCTTCAGTTTCAGATGCGTCGTCACCCTGGCCAGAAGCTCAGCTCTCTGAAAGGGTTTCATAACATAATCCTGAGCCCCGACATGAAAACCTTCCACCACGTCTTCAAGCTCATTTTTCGCAGTCACAAAAATAATCGGCAGCTTACTGAATCGGTCTCTGGACCGGATCTGCCGGCAGACCTCCATGCCGTCCATTTCAGGCATCATGATATCCAGCAGAACCAGATCAAAATCCCCCTGATCAAGATATTCAAGAGCCTGCTGTCCCGATGTTGCATAGGCAAAATCATAGCTTTCCTCCACCAGGATATTGCCGATGACCTGTATATTCTTCATATTGTCATCCACAATTAGAATCTTCATCTCATTGATTTCTGTGTCCATTCTCACTCCTGCATATCACTGGTTCATAAAAGTGGATCCGAAGAGTCCCTCTGCTTTCTCAAGGCGGCTGAGATAATCCGGCTCCATTCCTCTCTCTGTATCGGTTTGGTAAATAGCTGAAAGTCCTTGCTGACCCGGGACAGGAGTTCAGCCCCGTTCACAGGGGAGGAACTCATAAAGATAATGGGAAGATCGGGCTCTATAGACCGGACCTGTTCAAAGACCCAGTCCCCGTTTTTCCCCGGCATGATGATATCACAGATGACCAGATCAATGGCCTGTACTCTGGACTGGAAGATATCCAGTCCCTCTTCGGCATCTGCAGCAAGGATCACATTGTAGCCCATGGTGGTCAGCACGATCTCAATGGTCTGCCGTGTGATGTCGCTGTCTTCGATCAGGAGTATATTTTCTCCGGCTCCTTTGATAATCTGTGCAGTTGAGGGCAGCATTTCAATATTCCCGGTCACTGCAGGCAGGTATACATGAAAGGATGTCCCCTTCACGGGACTGCTTTCCACCCTGATATGTCCGTGGCTCTGTGTAATGATTCCGTAAACCTGTGCCAGGCCCAGACCGCTGCCGTTCTCTCCCTTTGTCGAGTAGAAGGGTTCAAAGATATGATCTATATCTTCAGCAGGAATACCCTCACCCTCATCATGGACAGATATGATGATGTATTCACCGCTCATCGGCATGTGACAGATGGAACAGAGATACTCTCTTTCCAGTACATCCTTGCTCAGTTCGATCTTCAGACGGCCGCCCTGCTTCATTGCATCCCGGGCATTGATCACCAGATTCAGGAGCACCTGACCGATCTTATTCTTGTCTGCATACACAAAACTGTCTTTGCCCGGATGCAGATCATATTCGAGTCTGCAGCGGTTGTTCACCGCCTGTTTGAGCATCGGCTGCAGCTCCGTCACCGTGTTTTCCAGGGAGATCTTTTCGAAGCGGTTTTCACCGGCCTTTGCGAAGTCAAGAATCTGCCGGGTCAGACTGATTCCCCGCTGACAGCTGTCCCTCATGCCCTCTGTGATCTCATCCTTTTCATTTTCAGACAGCTTTTTCTCAGACAGGAGATCCACTGCGGAGAGAAGAGCCGTAATGATATTATTAAAATCATGGGTGATCCCGGCGGCCAGCTGTCCCAGAGACTGAAGCCTCTGCCGCCGTTCCAGACTGATGCGCATGGCCATTTCCTCAGTGAGATCCTGAAAGATAAAATAAACCGGATCATCCTCGCCGTCTGTTGTCTGGGCAACGATGCGGAACCAGTAGAGAGATTTTGAGCTGGGATGAAGCATACGCACTGTGGCATCAAGTCGCCGGTTTTTCAAAATCAGTTCATACTGCAGCATTTTCCGCATTTCCAGCCTGTCCTCAGAATGAATCAGCTGCAGCCAGTCATTGGCAGACAGCTCGGCATGTTCCTCCATGTCAAAATACTTCTGGAGAAAATCTATGTCTCTGAAGATGCGGCTCTCACGGTCCATACTCATGAAGCGGATCTTGGCCACATCCTTCATCAGGATCAGCTGCTCCTCTTTCAGGGACAGTTCCTTTTCCCTGCTGCCCACCAGGGCCTTCATCTTTCCGGCATCCTCACGCAGACCGTCTGCCCGCTCCTTGATCTTCAGCAGATTATTGATACGGGCGAGGAGTTCATCTTTTTCGAAGGGCTTGACAATGTAGTCCTGTGCACCCATGTCAAAACCCCTGAGGATGTCCTCCCGCTCACCTTTTACCGTGATGAGAATGATCGGCATGTGTTTGAATAGTCTAAACTTCCGTATAATTTCGATAAATTCATAACCATCCAGTTCCGGCATCATCACATCCAGAAGCAGGAGATCGAATTCGGCCTGTCTCAGCAGTCTCAATCCCTCCCGGGCGGAGGATGCATAGGAAAAGTCGAGGCCCGCCTCCTGAAGGATACTGGCTATGAGACGAATATTCTTAAGATCATCATCAACGATCAGTACACGATGATTTTTCAACTTCTCACTCCTTGTTAAGAAAATCCGTCAATCGTTCATACAGTGCTGTGAAATCGTTCAGCAGCTCATTGATCAGTTCAAAGTCGAGGAGTTCCAGACTTTCACTGAACTGATCTCGAAAAGCATTCAGGGGCGCCAGACGCTCATACAGAGGCTCATCGTAGAGCAGCTTATCAAATTTCTGCATATCAGAGATATAATGACTGGAAATACACTTCTGATATGCGGGAAAAAGGCTGCGCTTCATCACAGATGCCAGCATCCGGCATTCCTCTCTGTGAAATTCCTGAGACTGAAGTTCAATCCAGGGATCATCACTGCTGACAGCCTCCGTTTCCTCTGTTATGTCTACAATGTCATGTTCCAGATACTGGCCCATGACATGGGTCAGCTCATGAATATTCAATGGTTTATAGAGGACATGCTGAAAGGGTTCAGTCTGCTTTTCGTAGTGTTTGCTCCGTACAATTGAGGCAGTGATCGCGATCACCGGCAGATCCGCAAGCTCAGGATCCTCCCTCATTTTCCGGGCTGCCTCATCTCCGCTCATCACCGGCATGCGAATATCCATCAGGACAAGGTCCGGCTTATGACCGGCTGCGATAACCAGCGCCTGCTGCCCATTGTCCGCCTTGATACACTTCAGGTTCAGATTCGCCAGAACCGACTCCATCAGTTTCAGATTGCTTTCCACATCATCCACCACAAGCACCGTCTGAGCCCGGAACATCAGTTTATCCGAGGAAATGCCCGACTCAGGGACCGCCTTGTGTATCATTTCATCATAGAACTTCATATTTGCAAGTTTCAGACGGAAGGTGGAACCCTTACCATACTCACTCTTCACCGTCACCTCCCCGTTCATCAGATGAGCGAGGCGTGTTGAAATAGACAGACCCAGGCCTGTGCCACCGTATTTTCGGATGCTCTGTCCGTCCTGCTGTGTAAAATCCTCGAAGATCCTTTCCAGATTGTCTTTGCGGATCCCGATACCGCTATCCTCCACTTCAAAGACAAGATCCATGCTGTTCTCACTCATATTCTCGCTGGAAATGCGGCAGTGCACATAGCCTTTATCTGTGAATTTGATCGCATTTCCGATGAGGTTGAGCAGTATCTGACGGGTTCGGGTCTCATCAATTTCCAGATAATGGGGAATATCGGCATCCAGTGTAAACTCAAAGAGGAGTCCCTTTTCCTCGGCCCGGAGATGAAAAAGGTTCACAACATCCTGAACCAGTGCCCGAATCGCCACCGGCTCCTTCCTGATTTCTGTCCGGCCGGCCTCGATCTTGCTCAGATCCAGGATATCATTGATGAGAGTCAGCAGGTTTTTTCCACCGCTCTGAATACTTTTCAGGTAGCTCAGCTGTTTTTTATTGCTGATCATCCCTTCCAGGAGTTCTGTATAACCCAGGACGGAGTTCAGCGGGGTTCTGATCTCATGACTCATATTGGCGAGAAATTCTGTCTTTGCCTTGGCCGCCACTTCGGCACGGCCTTTTTCCAGAACCAGTCTTTCATTGAGAGTACGCAGATTTTCCAGAAGCTGTCTTTCATGGTCCAGCTGGTATTCCACCGTGATAGCGGCGCCCATGGTATTGGCGAGAACCCGGAGGCTGTCCACCTCAGGTGCAGTCCAGTGATGATTGTTGCGGCAGTGATCAAAGCCCACCATACCCCAGAGACTGTTATTAGCATAGATAGGGCAGATGACCAGACTCTGAATATCCTGTTCCTTCAGAACCTCCCGTTCCTCAGGGGGAAATTCATCGACCAGGCCATGGATGACCTCCATCCTTAGAAATGCATCCAGCCAGCGTCCGTAACCCGATTCATACATGGGGATATTCAGCAGTTTCGTATTCTCGATCTGAGCTTCAATACCCTCCGCCACCCACTCATGGGTCTGCTGACCGTAGTATTCATTCTCCCCGGATTCCATTTTAAAAACATAACTGCGATCCACACCGATGCCGCGCCCGATGATCTCAAGGGCCTCCTGAATACTCTGTTTCCAGTCCAGATACTTGAGAAAGATCTCCGCTGACTTAGCGGTCGCCTCCAGGATATTATCCTTTGCCCTTATCCTGTTCTCCGTCTCTATCTTGTCTGTGAGATCCTTCATGGAGGTCAGAAGATATTTTTCGCTGAACACCTCAATCACGCTGGCAGAAAATTCGCCGGTCAGCACCCGTCCGTCATTGCTGGTGACAGCGATGACAAAATTCTGAAGAAAACCCTCATCCTTCATCTTCTGGAGGGCTGCATTTCTCTGATCGATACTCGTGAATATATTGAGATCGGCACTCGTTTTTCCGATCACATCCTCCCGGCGGTAACCCAGAACACGGCAGAAAGCTTCATTTACATCAAGATATTCACCGGAATCCAGTCGACTGATGGCCATCAGGCTTTCATTGAGCTGAAAGGCCTTGCTGAATTTTTCCTCTGAAAATTTGAGGGTTGTCACATCCTTGCTCAGACCGAAAAGGGCCGGCTGACCGTTCCATACACCTTCGCTGACACGGGTTTCAACCGGGATAAGATGTCCGTCTTTGGCCAGCAGGGGTACAGGGCAGAAGGTCTGTTTACCCTCCAGCATCTCGCCCACAATGCGCAGGGCCTCGTCCCTCCTGTTCTCCGGATGCACTTCGATCACATGTCTGCCCAGAAGCTCATCAGAACTGTAACCGAGCCGCCGTTCGACAGTTTCGTTCACCCGCAGAATTTTTCCTGTGCTGTCCAGAACAAAGAGAAAATCCTCAACCGTGTTGAAAAAAGTATTAAAATTATCCCTGGCCTGAGTCAGCTCAGCCTGAAGCTTTCTCAGGTCTGTGATATCGGTCAGATGCCCGTCCTCAAGCTGCTGATCTTTGATAGTTTTGTCCTGCGGCATAGGTCCCCCTGCTCTAATTTAAAGAATATACGATGTTATGTGAATAAATCAATTACACATTT
>JGI10211J34971_10000194_pt1 | contig 48261 bp, 93 predicted proteins | sample Etolagsediment_FD_34971 | JGI IMG/M metagenome (IMG submission 34971) | reverse complement strand
AAGGATCGAGTAGTTGCTTTAAGATCTGCACACCACGTTGTTGTAGACGAGATTCTTCTTCTATGTGAGAAGAGAGATTTTGAAGTAGTAGTTTTAATTCATGGAGTCCGAGTTCCAGCGTTTACGAATAAACCAATCAAGTTGCCAATGCCAATCGTAATGAATCCAGATACACAGATTACGTTTGGAGTTGGCAACAAACCAAGTAGCGCAAAAGTTCAATTTCGAATCACAGGAGTGATGAAAGATGAAAGTGATTAACGCATTCGACGGAAAAGAAGTGAAGGTGGGAAGTTTGTTTCCAGATCCGTTCTTGGGAATGATGAAGCTCATAGACGTAAACGAGAGGTTTTTGTCTGCGAAAGGTAAGATTGAGCAAACAAAAACAGGTAAAGTAGTGTGGGTGCCACTTGTGGTCCGTTGGACCCATCCATCATTTTTCTTGCAGAAAGTAGCATTCATCAACTCGTAGGAGAATCGTGAAAGTAATCAATAGGTATGATAAGGCAGAAGTAGAGGAAGGTGGCACATTCGCAATGATTGAAAATGACGACCATGTTCTAAAGCGGGCCTTGCGCTTGAAAGAGACTCGTAGTAGCCTAATCCTCAAATATCTTGGGCCGGGAGATTTGCCCGTAACCATGCTTGTGCGTGCCACATGGTTCTATCCCGGCAGATGGTTCCGAAAAACATACATACTCCCTACGTAGTAGGGACTACCCCTCAGTTGACATTCTTCTCGCCTCCTGCTACCTTGGCTTTGTCCGTAGCAGGTGGTTCCTGCTTGTTCCTGTTCTCCCTTCGCATTCCCCAATAGCTTGCAGTACCGGCTTGCGGGGGGTGTGCTTGCTTCATAATAAAAAGTTGCTTGACAAGTAGGCATAACCGCATTATGTTACCTTCGTCGGAGGTAGGCACAATGCGATTACAGCGTTACGCAGAGCACGTTTCAACAGTCCGCTCCCTAAACACGGCCCAAGTGTACGTTCGTGCAGTACGAATGTGGCTTGAGTTCTTGCAGGATCGACACGAAACTCCATCTACAGTCGATGCTAACAATCTGCAAGAGTTCGTAGAGCATTTAATCAAGCGCAATTATCAGCCTCGCTCCATCAATTCATTCGTGTACGGCTTGAAAAACTATCTCGAATGGTTGCGCAAAGGCAACGTGCCAATACCACCAATGCACAAGCCTGAAAAGCCTTCTATCAACAAGCCAAGACGCATCAGACTGTCCAAGGCCCAACTCTACAAGCTAATCCGCACACTGCAAGACTGGCCAAATCCGCTCCGCACAGGCATTGTACTTCTCGCTGCATCTGGTATGCGAGTGAGCGAAATGCTTGCTCTAAAAACAGAAGACATCCAAGTGCGCAACGGGCGAATATACCTATCCGTACACGGCAAGGGAAACAAGCATCGAAATGTACCAGTCCTAAAGTTCGCAAACTCATTCGTGTCATCATATTCCAAAGAGTACCATAAGAATCCACGTGATGAGCATTTCTTTTTCTATTCCAAAAAGTATGGCAAGAACAAGAAAACGGATGTGTCTGCCGTAACCAAATGGTGCAAGCGCATATCCGACAAAACTGGCATAAAAATCCATCCGCACGCCTTGCGATACACATTCAGCACTTTTTTGCTCAACAATGGAACTGACCCCGTTACAATCCAAGCAATATTAGGACACGAGAGTCTTTCCACAACGGCGATGTACCTTGAACCAAGTGAAGAGAAAATGGACCAAGCGATGAGGAGAATTGAAAATGGTAGTAAAAAGAAGAAGGGATAACGAGGAAATCGACCTAGATCTTGACAATGAAGATGATCTTGACATCGTGGTGGTCGATTCTCCAGACGACGACGACGACGAAGATGAGAGCGAGGCATTTCCAGATTTCGGAGAAGAACAGGAAGATGGGGATTTCTTAGGTGGACTTGAGGAACTTGGCGAGTTCAAGGGATTTGGGGAAACCGTAGAAGATGAAGAAGTCGCAGGCATACCAGAGGAAATCGTGGTACAGCCAGAAATGCGAACAATTGATGTACCGGACACCAAGCCTAAGAAAAAGACCGCATCCACAGTCAGGCAAGAAACGCTGGACAAGCGCAAGGCCGACAAGGTGTTTCCATCTAGACTCAAGATGGTACTCCGCAAACTGGAACCAAATGGACGTATAAAGTACATCGGATCTTACGCAATGTCCGAAGTGTTCCAATCAGCAAGCATTGAAGAGTTTATTCACATGAACGTAATCCCGGAGTTTGGCTATGGGAGATACAGATTGTGGCAGCTGGATTCAACAGGAACCGAAACGAACAAGGGAACGTTATTCTTTGAAGTACCAAATTCCGAGAAAGGTAAAGGAGATGAGGAAATGGCAGATCTGACCACAGTAATCACGTCACTGATTGAAGCGAACAAGGATTCGGAGCGTCGTGCCGAAAAGCGCATGGATGACATGACACGCAACAATGAAGATTTCCTCAGAGGCTTGTCTGATACTCTTACCAAAGCAGCAACAGTAGCGCAGCCTGTGCAGCCTGTGCAGCCTGTTGCTTCATCAGCATCCACATCTCCACTAGATAAAATCGTAGAGTTTCAAATGAACAAACTGATGTTAGAGCAGGTCAAGGGTTTAGGCGGTGGTAGTGCGTCAGAATCTCAGACAATCTCACCAGCACTAGAGGGAATCTTGACAAAAATCAGCGATGCCGTATCGGGACTCGCCAAGCGTGTTTCAGAAGTTGAATCACGTCCACGGTCCACAGCCCAAGTACTAGATCCGTTTGCAGGCATTTCGGCCACACCACCACCGTCGGATGCAGTCACGATGAAGGATTTGGTGGGACTAATCAGTTCGTTAAAGGACATGTTCAGCAACAATCAGCCGAGCATATCTGACATTGCTGGAATTTTGCAGGCAAACGGTAACGCTGCCAGCAATCCCGCAGAAATCTACAAACTCCTACAGGAGAACAATGATCGCATGATGCAGCACATGGATCGTGTGATGGGTGGTGTCACGAGTGGTGGAGGAATCGGAGAATCTCTTGCAACTTTACGTGAGCTACAGGGATTTGTGAAAGATGAACTCGCACCGAAGCCAGAACCAGAGGAAGGGATAGGTGGATTCTTTAGGCAACTAATCGAGTCTGCACCGGAAATTCTTTCTATGATCCGTGGAACCGAAGTCAACACGTCGGCTTTGCCAGCGATTGAGGGGGCAGCACCCCCGCCACCAAATATGGAGCTTGACGATGCAATAGCATACGTTGCAAAGTTGCCAGATGATAAGATTGCGCCTGCCGTATCAGAAATTGTACAAAGCTTCGCAAGTGACCCAATTGCTGGTGCTCAGATAAGAACAATTCTGGACATTCCAGACGAAAAAGAACGTGGCAAGCAAATGCTAGAAACGTTGCAAACACTGCTTCAGGCGTTTGTCAATAAAAAGGTGTTGACAGAAGCAAGCTCCAGCCGTATTCTGAATGCGGTAATGAGGGACGGAGTCAACATTAGGATGTAAATGGCGAAACTAAGCACACTCGCATCTATACTCGGATTGGCTGGCGGAACACTTGCACTAGCAGACCACGTGCTATCTGATTTAGAAACGAGTGGTCCTGAGCTTGGCAAAGCAATGGATTCCGTAGCAGACGAGAAAATCCAGACAACCTACTACGAAATCAACCAGAATGACATCGAAGCCCGCCTCAAAATCCTCTGTAATCTCGCCAACAAGTTTGTCCATCACGATTCAGTAACTCGTGTAGCGTCCATCCTTGGTAAAGCCGCAGCGAAACGCTACGGTGAACGATCCGACTACGGACAGGCTGTATTCATCTTTACCTTTCTAAAGCACGCCATCGTCTACGTTCGTGACGCTAACATCGGTGAGAAACCAGTAGATACGTTCCATTCCCCGCCACGAGTCTTACAGCTTCGACGAGGAGATTGTGATGATTTCACGATTCTTGCAATGGCTCTTGCGCAGAATATGGGTCTAAACGTACAGGAAAAGGTTGTGCGCACTGAGGGTCACGGATCTTGGAACCACATCTATCCTATGATTGGTGTGCGTCAGCGCAACGGCACCACCAAGTTCGTGGCCGTGGATGCTACAGTCAAGAACAAAACCAAGCCCGGCTACGAATCCAGCAACATTGTTGATTGGATTACATTCAATGCAGATGGTCAAGTAGTACAACGAAAACGTTAGGAGGATTCATCATGGCGAAGAAAAAGCTGAAACTCGAAGTAAATCCGCTGGAAGGTTCTTTGCGGGTCTGCATCCCCGGCAAGGGAAAGAAGGGAAAAGCATCGTGCTTCAAGCACTATGCATCCTTTGTTTCTACCAAGCGACCAAGCAAGGGCAAGGGCAAGAACAAGGTTGTTGACACGTTCAAGGCCCGAAAGGAAGATTGGGACAACATCATCGTTCCCGCAGCCGTCGATGCCGGTTTCAAGCAGGTTGGCAAGCGATTGGTCAAGGGACCGGGACGTGGCGGTAAAGCTCCACGTCAGTACACAGCTTCGCAAAAGAATCTTTCCACAGCTCGCCTCGTGTCTGGTCTATCTGCCAACAAAGCAAACGTTGGCTCCGAAGCCAATCCCGGTCGTGCACGTGTTATCATTGGTAATATGAAGTCACCGACCAAGGCTGCCGTTCAGAAAATTGTCTGTGGCAACGTAGACAAGATGGCTGGAAAGCAGGGCCTCAATGCCAACGTTGAAAAGGGTGCTCCGATTGCTTGCGATCTGTTCAAGACGCAGGGCAAGGTTCCCAAGAAGAAGAAGAAGTAGATGGCAAACGGAAGAAACATATCCAAGGTAGTAGAGATTAGGGCAGGAACAGACCCTAATACTCGCACTATCAAATCCGGTCAATACGCAGGATGTTTGCGATGCTTCAAGGCCCGGAAAGCAAATGTGGATTCCGATGAGGCCCGCAATGCGCCGCCTCAGAAACAAATGTGTGATGAAGCTGGTCTGATTTTGCAGGTTGGCAAAAACGTATTTACAAATCTTAAACCTACGGAGTGTAAGATGAACAATTCGTTCGACGTTGAGACTATGGAGTCTCTTGAGGGCGACACTCTTGCGGATTTGGCACAAGCCTTTGACAACTACAATCTGAAACAAGCAGGCTATGGCGTGTTGCTTGGTGTAGGTGCTGGCTTGGTCGTTCCCAAGGCGTTGCAGATGTGGAAAACCAAACCGAAGGCAGATGGTGGAATCAGTTTGGCAGAAGGTGCCAAGATTGCTGCTCCTGCCCTGCTTCTCGGTACGGGTTCATATTTCCTTTCACGACGAAGCCCCGAACAGGCAGTAGCACTTGCCGCAATCGGTGGTCTGATGTCCGCTGGTATCGCAATGAGTCGATTGGACAAGAAAACCAAGTCCTTTACGATTTCATTTGATTCTCTTCCTGCTGGCGCAGAAGCCACTGCTGCTGAACTTGTAGCTGCTGCTCCTGCCGCCGATGCTGCTGTTGCTGCCACAGAACTCAAAGGATTGGGGATTCTTCCTCCGCCCAAAGATTTTGTGGACCTCGGCGCACTCGTACCGACGCAGATGCTCGAAGGCAACGTCCTAGTGGATCAGGATCAGTTGCAGGGCGACTACGTTGATCTCGGAGATGATTGGGATCAGGGCTACATTGATCTCGGTGATGAAGATAACAATGTTGGTTCATTCTTGATGTAAACTTTGGGGCTAAGTAGCACCCACAATCCCGGCGCAAGCCGTAGAGCCTAAGGAGGCAACAATCATGGCAACTCGTAGACGACCACTGGCAACTACCAATGATGGACTCGTAATGGTCCCTTCTGCAAAAGATCCGCAGCGGATGCTGTTCAAAGACCCCGTTACCGGCGAAACCGTCCGTCAAGTGGACATCAAGAACAAGTTTGAGGGAGCGATTTGGGACACCATCGCTATTCCTGCTGGCCTGATGGGTGCGGGGACCAACTTCAACTTCTTCCGTGATGTCACCAACAAGGAACTCATCGACACCAACATGAGTTCGTCCCGACGACTGCTTTCCGGTACTCGTCTGGAAGTGCATTACATCGGCCTTTACATCCCGCAGGCTGCTGGCAACACCGTCGCCCGTCTGGACGATGCCAAGAAGATCAGCGATGCTGGTCTTTGCGACATCAAGCTCAATCGGCTCCAGATTGCCGAAAAGCCAGCATTCATGCTTCCTACCGGCTATGGTCTGGTTGGATATTCCAGCCGAACTGACACTGAGAACTTCACTCTTGGTGTTCCGTCCACCGCAGCAATCCGTCGTCTGCTCGTACCGCAGGTGATTGAGTCCGAACAGGACATCAATGCCGTCCTGCGTTTCGACGCCCGTACATGGGATGCTCTCGTTGCGATGCCCACCACGGTCGTCCATACTCATGTCAAGCTCATTCTCGTTGGCACGATGTATCAGTAGGCTAGTAGGCACACTGCCCCGGTGGTGGCTTTCGCTGCCATCGGGGTCCAAGATTTTTGTAGCAGATGCATCTCACACATAACGCCATTGGAGAAATAGAATGGTTAGCAGACTATCACGTAGCGAATCTACGAATCCCTCTCGTGCATTTCAGACTCTCGCCAATCAGCGTGAAGGAATGCGATCTTCATTTGCCAAAGTCGATCCGGATGACATCAAGGCAACGATCATCCCGTTCAAGTTCAATTTCACCGTAGCTGTTGGTATTGTTCCTGCCGCAATCACGCAGCCGCCAGATCAGCGTATTCCTCCGGCATACGTATTCCGTATGAAGAACATCCGTGCGTATATGGGATATGAAACACAGACTTCCGCAGCCGATGTGTTGCTTCCTGTTGCCGTGGAATTCCAAATCCGTGAAGTTGGATCTCGTTCAGACATGTTTTTTGACCCGATTGCACTAGCTTCAATTTTGTCAGGTGAGAATATCACAAAGGACGATGCTATCACTCCCGCTGGCTACTTGTTCCCTGCCGGTGAAGCAATCAAGGTTACTCTGTCCAACAATGCACTAATCACCGGACTATCAAACAACACTGTATACGGTGCAATCCTGTTGATTGGTGATCTCGTGCGAGTGAGCGGATAATGATAGATAAGCGAAGGATGCCTCCAGCAAGATCTAGTTCTGCAAATAGAGGGCCATCGGTCAGTCAGTTGAAGATTGATTCCAACTATCTGATTGGTGCGGTAATGGGAAGCACTACTCCGGTAAGGATTCTACTTCCTGCTGCTGCTCTTACGGGTGGGCCAGCGTTGGCCGAAAATTCAGGCGATGCACCGCTTGCGGTAGTTATTGCTTTGAGTGATGTTGGCTCTGCGCCGTTGACTGACCATATTGAGATTCACTTTCAAACAAGCGGCGGGTCTACTTTCATCAACGTTGCAATTGACAAGCCAGTGCTGGTGATTTTAGGACCGGGAAAGAAAATCTTTGGCTCTGCACGAACACTTGGATTGGGCAGAACGGTTGCGGTATTCCAGGCTTCAATTGATGTGGAGTCCTACTATGGCTAATTATGGTGACTTCTTAGCGACAATCAAGCAGTCGGTCTACATGATTGATAAGCTATGGAAAGAGAACATGCCAAACAAGGCCGCACGTTTGGCTCTCATTCAGACCAATCCAGAGCTTGTCAAGTCCATTGCGCAGCTAACGAATCACACTGCTGAAATGATCTCTGACTTCCACTTGAAGTTGTGGAAAAACGAATTCGTGCCATCCGTAGGTATGAAGTTTGCAGAAATCATCGACAAGCAGGTGATGGCAGACTCCAAGCTGCGTGCCCAATTCGTAGCAGTAGGATGGAATCAAGTCGATCCGCCAAGTGTGATGGCACGAGCAATGTTGAAAGAATTGAACTCACGCATCTTCTATGTAATATCTCATAGCAGCTTGCAGGGCTACGACATTGCCGGTGGAATCAAATCACACTATGGCAAAGCACAGCAAGGCTTGGAATTCGTCATCACTGGAACCGCAGTGGCAGCAATAGCGGTAATCGGGCTATTGACTGTGGCATCCGTAGTCGCATGGGGCAGCTACTTCCCATCTGACAACAAGGTGCAACTCGAAAAACAAAAGGCCCTGCTGCAAATTGCCAAAGAAACATCTGATGGCATTGCGCAGTGCATGAACAACCAACTCTTTACTGAGGAACAAAAGCTCCAGTGTGTGCAGGAAATCAAAGAGATTGCTGCTGACAAGCAAAAGGCACTAGACTCATTCAGCCTGCTTGAAATTATAGGCGGCGTAGTAGCACTTGGTGCAGTAGGCACAGCATCGTTCTTTGGTGTCAAGTGGTATAGAAATCTAGGCAAGGGGTAATCATGTCGATGGTAATAGTAGACGGTGGACTCGGAAGTCTCGATGGATTCCTTGATATTTTTTCCAGCAAAGAAAGTCCATCCGAGGAAATAGCAAAACTTAAGCACGATCTCGATCTAGCACAAGCAGCAATCAACAAGTGCGATTGGGAAACTCACAAGTTTTACTGGAATCTTGCTATCCAACGATGGAACAAGTGGATTTCTAACGGCTGGACGAATCCAAAATCTGGAGATTTTCTACAGATAATTGACAACGCAGGCAAAGACATGGATGCTCGTGGCGTCAAGATGGACGCCCAATTTGACAAGTCTTGCAATCAACCTGCAATTTCAACAGGTGGCGGATCTGACACTGGCACAGGTTCCACAACCACAGCCACAGGCAACAGTGAAGGATGTGGTTATTTAGACAAGCTGCTCGGAAATTGCAGCAAAGATGACATGAAACCACTGGTCACATCCGGTGGTGGTAGCACTGGTGGTGGGGGAGGCTTTGTTGTGGCTCCTACGGTGCCGGGATCGGCCTCTCAGACGCCTTCATTCAAGTGGCCATTGACCAAGAGGCAGACCATTGGCGGGGGCATTGCACTTGCTGGCGTGACTGGCTTAGTGATTGCTTTGATTCGTTCACGGAAGGAGAAATAAGATGGCAACTGCAATGTTCGGAGATTTGGGTGCGCCAGTGTCTACCCAATCGTCATTTTCCAAAATTATGGCAAGTGCCATGGCATACAACAAAAAGCAATCATCGCTGGTTGGCTGGTATGTGAAAGAAACATCGCACTATTCTGGACCCGGTGACAAAGCGTTGGCTCTTGCAATATTCTGCTACCAGCACAATCTCGAAGGATGCAAAGGCTCTTGCAGCGAAACTGCAATACTGAGTCCATGTGCAGATCGTGATGGCAAGCTCGGACCAAACACGCTCAAGGCTCTCAAGGAGGACATCAAAAAGGGCGGATTCCTTGCAAAGCTGTGGTCAACCCAGATTGGATTTGGTAGTCCCAAGCCGCAGGCATCAAATCATCTAGTAGCATCCGGGACATCGCTGCCAGCGGTAGTGACTGCCCCACCTGCACAAGTAACAGTTGGCGGGAATCCGTCACTGTTTGAACGATATAAGGCATACGCAAGAACAAAGAAAGGGAGATTAGTTCTTGGTGTTACATATACATCTCTAGCTGTCATTGCCGGAGGCTTTCTTTACCTAAAATCCCGTAAAAGTTCGTAGGAGGACATCATGGCTTGGGTAATCGTAGATGAAACAAAACTAGAAGCACTTGTTCCTACTGACTTCGAGGGATACGTGCCAAGAGATCAACTGGAAGCATACGTGCCGACGACAGCACTGGAAGGGGATTTCGATTTCGGTAGCAGTAGTGGAGGATTCCCATCTTTTGGAATGAGCAAGCAACTGGCTGATGCAAAAGCAAAGGCCGGTAGCAAGCTGCCTGCATCTTTCAGTTATCAGGTAAACAATCTGGTTGCGTACTACAAGACTCTCAGTAAGAAAACTGAATCCTACGAGAAGAAGCTATATGCTGAACTCGAAAAGGATTTCAAAGGAATGTCCGGTATCGTTGGATCATTCATCAGTAAGTTCGCAAATAAGCTCAAGAAAATGCACAATGATCGATCTGCGTCCACTGTAAGCACCAACATTCCGACTGCAAAGGAAATTGAAGAAGCATCTTATCTCATTGCAGCGAACAGTCCTTACTTCAAAAAGAATTGGGCACTAGGCAGCAAAGCCGCAACGCTGCTTGCATTCTGGTCCAAAAAGGCAGATGCACCCATCACCGGACCAAACACGTGCAAAGAAGGTCCGTTCCCATCGAACAAGAAAAATGCAGCAGGATTGCCCTTTGGTTATTCCTACTGTTTCCCCGGAAAAGGAACAGGCGGAAAAGTTGCAAAGGTTACTATCGGTTTCAAGTATGCACCTGACAATGTGACCCGAATCAAGGAATGGGTTTCTGGTGTGCAGAATTCCAGCGGTGCCGCAGGGCAGAAGATGGTTGAAGGAAAGCTAGGACGAAAGCTCATTACCAACGTTGCGGTGGCATCGCCTCCTGCTCCAGAGCCACCGAAGCCAATATCACCGTTCAATCCTTCAATTTTCACGGACCTGTATAACAAGCCTCCGTCGCAAAATACGGTTGAAGAGGATGAGAAGGTTGAATCTGTTGTTCCAGTGATTCCACCATCACCGCCAATCATTGCACCCACTGTTGACGTGGAGGCAATTGACAATCCAATCAAAAAGCCGATTCCCAAGTGGGCTTACGCACTGATGGTTGCAGCGGGACTAGCTGCCGCAGGTGGTGGCTACTACGTGCTCAAAGTTAGACCAGAGCAAACCACCTCAGACTAGAGGAATCTAATGGTTGACGCAATGAAATATGCAGCCGCATATCAATCTGGTGGACAAGAGGCAGTCGAGGCCCAGATCAAGGCAGAAGCCGAACAAGCTGCCAAAGATAAAGCCGACGATCTTCTTGTCGATGCCATCGGAACCGATGCCGCTGGCGTAGTAGACAAGATAGACAAGGCAGCGGAAACCGCCCAATCTGCAATGGGCGCATTTGCAGCCTGCAATGCCACAGTCGTTCCAGCACTGACTGCTGCCGGTGCTCCAATCGCAGGAATAGGTGCACCTGCCGGTGCAATTGCTGGTGAAATAGGCTGTGGCTTGTATGCAGCATACATCGTCATCCAAGAGTACTGGTCTGACATCAAGGGATTTTTCAATGGCGACTTGTGGAAATCTGCCGGTGATAAAGCCAAACCAGCATACGTGGACGGGCCAACAATCCTTGCAGTGTTCAGCGGGCTGAAAGCATTGTCAGATCCATCCGTCTACACAAAGCTACCACAAGATGTAATTGACCATGCCGGTGCAGCAATGCACAGATTCAAAGCCGTAGCAACCAATCTTGGACGCCACGGTCGTGGGAGCAGCCTTGATTATCAGATGTCTGTGCCTCAAGCAAAGGCACTTGACGAAGCACTCCCGAAAATCTGGGTATTGGCTACAGGAATCCAGCCAAAGAAACCAAGGGATTTCGACAATTTCCGTACAAACAAAAAGCTCTCACAGCCATATTTGCGTAAGCATCCTGAGAATTGGGGACCGCTGCTCGATGCATGTGCACCAATCTTGCCAGTGTTCATGGATTACCCTCAAGATGTCAAGAAGTGGGCATCGCATCATTGGTCGAAATGCAACGACGCATATCGCAACACGTTTGAGGCAATCCAGAATCAAGGACTCATGCAGACCATTACGCCACGAGTCTTGTTTGCTCAGAAAGAGGACATCACCAAGGCACCGCTCAACAAGCCATACAAGACTGCAAGTGGCAAGAGTGCAATCAACACATACTCAGGTGCCCCGATCCCGCCAATTCTAAACAATGATATGGCGTGGACATGGATGTTCTACGTGGAGACTCCAATCGGACGACTGGAGCACTACGAACTTACCAAGCGAAACTTTGAAGCAGTGCCGAAGATTTTTGACACAATCGGCATCTACAACAAGGACGGATCGATCACCAATTCGCAATACCAGCGGTATACTCCTGCTTGGTTCAAGGCAAAGAGTAAAGCTGCACAGCAAGCATACAGGATTGCGCATCCGAAGGTCAAGGTGCTTAACTTTGCTTCCAAAAAGCTACAGGTTCCCATCACGTATTGGGGAACAGGCGCACTTGTGAGCACGGCAATCATTCTTGCTGCACTAAGGGCGAGGGGGAAATAACATGCAAGCATTTGCAAAACCACCAATCCCTGAATTTCTAAAGAAGGACAAGAAGTTTTTGGTGCCGAAGTTTACACCAGAGCAACAGAAGCTCTTGCAGTCTGTCAAGGACATCCGTGTGTCACCTACTCGCATCGGAATGTGGAAAGCACTAGGCTGGATCAACCTGCATCCGATCGCAGTGCCAGCCACAATGATCGGCGTATCACTCATTGCAGCACTTGCCATCACTCGGAGATAACATGAATCAGAAAGCAGTTATAGCTGTACTTGAGGGAATCGACCAGATCGGGCAGACTGCAAAAACCGATTTGCCAGAAGAAATCTTGACCACAAAGACACTGGCATACGGAACCGGCCTGTTTCTCGGTGGATTCCTACTAGGTGTATTTCTAACCAAAAGTCGGGTCAAGAAGGGAGCTTAATCATGGCAGGATTCGAGGGAGCAGTATTGGCACGGACGCCAGCACAACTCAAGTATCTGTTGACTCAATATGGAACAACCATCCGTTTGGGCAACACACAGTTCAACACTGACAAGTACGTAGCAGCCTTTGCCAACAGAGCAGGTGATGCATTTGCCGCAGTAGAGAGCATTGGGCAGGGCGGCTACACCATCCATAAGTTTTCGGGAGTATGCGATTGTCAAGCATAGAGCTACCGTTGTACTGGATTTTCATGGCTGTTGGTGCATACTGGATATTGCGTGCAATCCGCACGTTCATATCGTGGGCCAAGCCTAGCCTGCTAACGGTCAAACCGTTTTCATGCGACGTGTGCATGTGTGGATGGTCTTCTATCATCATTTATTTACTGGCATGTTTGCCAACACTGACATTCACGTTCACGCTACACGAGTCTTTCATTTCAGCGGGACTGCTATTAATCGGCTTGCGTTTTATACCGGCCAGCGATGACGAACCGGATATAGAGGGTCTATAATGGATCTCGGCACACTAGCAAATGTGGCAATGTCAGGCATCAACAATATGTCTGATGGTTCGCCGCTCAAATTCAAACTCAAGTATCTCGCAATCGGTGGAGCCATCGGTGCGGCAGGTGCGTCTTGGGCAATCTGGCGTGCACTGAAGAAAGAGAAGGAGGCCCAAAGTGCGAATCAAGCGTAGATGTGGATTCAAATTAGGCAATGGGAAGATGGCACAGGCCATGCTAGTAGACAACGGTGGAATAGAGGCACTTTTACTAAAGATTGTTGACGATGATGTTGATAAGACTGTAATCAGGCTTGATCATGACGGGATAGTGTGGCACGTAACTGATTCTGGAAACCGAATGATTGGCAAGATACACGGACAAACCGTACTTTCTGGCATTTCTTCTGGTGCTTTGTTTTGGGCACAGGTAGCAAAAACCGTGGCAGTTGTATTAGATTGGATGGCATAATGACAATAGCTGAAATATTCGAGAATTTCCGCAAAGGTGCATTCTACGCAACTGCAAGCGATGGGTCTGAGTTTAGTGCATTTTTGGCAGGCGGCAAGGTGCAGTTCTTGAAAGATCCGGCAGGTTCCGGCACAGGATGGAATGCGGTAAAAGTGCCTCGCAACCCAAAGGTGCTAATCGATTCAGCTGCATCGGGATACACTCGGGTAGTGGTTTCAATCGAATATGACTCCATGTTTGGGTCGCCACAAGCAATCACATACATTGACGTACCAGAAGATGGTTGGGGGAGCGCACCATAATGCCTTTCAAATTCGACATGAAGAAAATCCTTGCATTTCTGGCTCGTTCGCTTCGCAATCGCAATGTGCAGATTGGGCTTGCTTCTACCGCTGCACTTGCTGGAGGATACGCTATGTTGCGCAAAGGAGAACACGATTTCGGTGGCGGAATGTGGCTGTGGTCATTCGAGCGATGCCCTGAAAAATTCGATTGGCAAGCATACGTGGATACTGCAAAGTGGGCAAAGCTAGACCACATCGTAGGCCCAAAGATCAGTGAAGGCAGTTCATGGATGAACGAGCCAAACCACATCATTGAATTCTGCAAGGCATTCAAGGGTACTGGCATTGAGCTAATCCCGTGGCACTATCTCTATTGCGCAACTCCAGAATCGCCAGAATTGGAAGCTGAATCCTTGTGGCAGAAGCTCCAGAAGATTCAAGAAGCATCTGGTTACAAGTTCAGAACCGTGTGTCTCAATGCAGAGCAAATTGCACTGCCCGGATACAAGGGCAACGAGACAATCGGTGGATGGGCTGACAAGGGACTCAAATCGGAAGCAGTTGCATGGTACAAGCAAGTTGCAACTCGTTTCACATCACACTTCAAAAAGATCTCTGGAATGGAGATTGGCATTTCCACATATGCACGATTGGATATGCACAACTCATTCCCGTATGCTGAGTTTTTTGCAAACGGTGCTACCATATTCATGCCACAGTCTTACTGGTGCAGTGACAAGATTACACTTGGCAAAACCACACGTGACGTGGCATGGTGGACGAAGGGCAGCGAGGCAGAATTCCGCAAGCTGGTTGGCCCATCCGACAAGTTCAAGTTCTTTGCATCACCGCCGGGATATATCAAGGTCAAGAACACATACGGCAATTGTCGAGAACGTGGCAACTATGAAACCCTGATGGAGTTCTTCTCGATGTACAAGGATGGAACCATTTGGGAATGGGGTGACATCAACAAGGCTGGCTCTCCACACGGCGAACGCAACAAGCTCGCTTCCTCTGAAATCTGGACAGCACTAAGGGACAGGTAGACAAATGAACATCTTGCAAGTATTAGATCAAGCAGTTGCAGCACTTGAAGCCGATGGCAAAAAGGCAGTATCATGGATTGCCACTGTTGGCACCGGGCCAAATGGCGAACGGGTAGTAATCTCAGTCAATTGTAAACGAAAGAAAAAGGAAGTCACGATTTCGTCTGCAAAGGCAGATTACCTTTCAATGCCGATTGTAGTTCCGGGGGACAGCGCCAAAGTGGAAAGCACTTTAATCGACTTCATTGATCAGGTGAAAGAAGCACTCGCCACGAATCCAAGCGCATCTGGCATTAGCTTCATGTTGCCAAGCGAAATCAGATTCGAGGCTCCAGTCAACGGTTGGGTCAATGCACCTACTGGCAAATGGAAACCAGCATAGGAGACATCATGGCCAATTGCAAACTAGCACTGAATCGTGCAAATATCACTAAGGCAGTCGTTATCACTGGTGGTGCAGTTTCCATTGCGGCCTCAGTCGTAGCATCAATCAACAAAGCAAGTCGTCCTGTTCAGGTAGGATTGCTCGGCCTCAACACTGCGCTTCTCGTGGCAGGAACGGTGGTTGCCAAAAACACTGCATCGGCTATGTACGATAAACCCAAGGCGCAATCCAAGGGTCGTCCCGGCTCATTTGTGGTGCGTCATCCAATCCTTTCGACACTCATTCCGATCGTAGGCAGGGTGTCGGCTTGGAACCTATCCAACGAAGCGCAGCTAAAGTGCGTGGTGTCATAATGGCAGACCTCAATGTCACCATTTCTAAGCCCATAATGGCCCGTCTGAGGCCCTATGCCTATGGTGCTGGTGCTGGACTTGTGGCCGGTTTTGTGGTAGGTACAGGGGTGAGGCTGGCCGTCAAGGGCATAATGATTGCAACAGTGGTGGGATTAGGCTACTACGTATCAAACCATCTAGGAGACAGAAATGGGTCGGATACGAACTTTTGATGAAGCAATAAGCGCAATCCAAGCACTAGACAATGCTGGAGTTGATAGTGCTATGGTAATCCCAAGGATTAGGGTTGACAGAAGAGGGCAGCGGAGTTCGATCCTGAGAATGGCTGAACTGCATAAGTATGAGGTACAGGCAACAATAAATCTAGTGAACGGTGTCTACGATGTCGATGTGGACTGGTTTTATGATGGCGTGATAGATGAGGAAGTTTCTTTTACTGCTAAGGATCTAGCCGTAACTACTAGGATAGAACACAGAAGGCTCTTTTTGAAAATACAAGATCCAGAAAACAGTGAAAGTTGGGCGCACGTCCCTAAGTATGGTTGGCTAATAGACCATCTTGGAACAAGGAGATAATCATGGCGACTGCAATATTCGGACTCGGAGATCTCAGTGCAATCCAGTGGGGCAAAAAGGTAACTGGAGCATCCACCAATCCAACTGGCATGAACAAGAAATTGTCCAAGTCAAAGGGTTGGTCGCTCTCACTGCTCGGCAAGCAGATGTACAAAACCGTGTCATCCGTGGCATTGTCCAAAGCCATATACTGTTTACAGCATACATTGGAAGTTGCGCTTAAGACTCCAGATTGTTTCGGCTCATGCACACCAGACATCAAATCTGGTGATTGCTACAATCGTGACGGAATGCTCGGTGGGCGCACAATGGAATTCGTCGGGTTTATTCAATTCCACGGAGAACAATCCGCAGCGCAGAAACTAGGCGTGTCGGTTGCGTCACTTGCAGCGGCAAAGCTCTTCATCGTGCCCAAGTCAGTTATCAAGGATTATTCCGTGTTCATTCCCGCAACCGATGTCGTAGACACAGTGGTGGCGGGAGAAGGCACAGCAGGTCAGGTTCATCAAACAATCGTTGCGGGTGGTGGCACGCCAGTTACACCAACAGGCACGCCTCCTGTAGCAGTAGTTCCCACGAAATCTAACTTCCAGCGCAATCTTGGCATTGCTTCATTGATCGGCTCGGTTGCAATGGGACTTTGGAGCAGAGCAGGATAGGAGACAAGATGAAAATAAACAGAAGAGGAATGATTGGCAGAGGGATCAATTGTAACATATGTAACAGTCTCGCAGGCAACGATGACGACAAGATCCTCACTCCAGGCATCAAGCTAGGCATCGCTGGCGTGCTCGGATTGCTTGGCATTGCTGTTCTCGGTGCAGCCGCACTCAAGAAAAAGGAGGCTTAAGATGATGTCATTATTCCAATTCGCAATCTCAAAGGAATCGGAACAGATAGGCTAACGTAGGAGCCACCGTGAACATCGCTGAAATCGCCAAAGCTGCAAACAGCGCACGATTCAACAATCGAGAACTCGTGTATGGTCGCCAGAAGGTTGTCAATGGCAATGCGGGAATCTCGTACATTGTTGTTGACAATAGCAAAATCGCTTACGTGTTCGTGACCGACGATGCTATCTCAGGCGGCAAGGGAGATCGCATTGATCCCGGCAGCAATTTTGGCGCAACAACTCAACTGGTTATGAACGACTCCAACGGGCGCAATTTTCAACAGTTCATAGTGCCAACATCTGGCTGGATTGAACTTGAAGGCAAGTTTGCTGCACAGGCACAAGCTCTTGCAGGGAGAGTCTAATGCTGTCAATCGGAAATGCAGACATTCAGGGAAACTCGTCAGATGCAGCAATCGTCAAGTTATTTGCCGATCGTTCGTATGACGTGATCTTTTTGCAGAACGTGCCAGAAGACATCAACCTTATCAAGTCACTGTCCGATGGTTTTGGCATGGAGCACGCATTTGCAGTAGACCAAAACAACGGGCTAAAGCTAGTCACGTTTTCACGTTCGCCACTAGCCTCTATGTCATCAAAGAATGCAAACGATTACACGATCCAGCATTCCGCAATTCTCGGCAAATACGTACTGGCGAACATGTGGTTTGAGTCAGGCGATGACATTTCAGTAGGCACAGCACTAGACATAACGGAAGAGTTTGCGGCACAGTCGATTATCGGTGGTAACTTCGGCGCAGCCACAAAGCAAACCATTCCCGATTGGCTAAATTTCACTTGTTCAGACAGCAAGAACAACAAGATCGGCAATGCAATTCTCGTCACCGATATATTTTCCAAACTAGATTGCTCCAACATTCAATCTGGTCAAGTAACACGTCAATCTGCACAGTTATCAGAATCAGTAGCAGCCATAAGTGTCATTCCTGCCATCATGGTAGGCTCTGCACTGCTTGGCGTAATCTGGCTTGCACTACGGGGTGACTAATGAACAAAACAGATCAGTTAAAATCGTCATCGTCTTGGGAAGGAACGTTGAGCCTAACTGCAATAGTAATTGCAAAGTCTCATCATGGTTTGATGGTAAAGAATTACGGTGATGCCGCAACATCTTTATCGTTTTTTTCCAAGGGGAAAGTACAAAATTGCCTTGTATGAAAGAAATGAATCAGGAGATCCGTATGAAGTGTTTGACGTAAAGCACGAAAACGGATTGTATAGCGTTTCAGGAATTACTGTGTTTGATAGTGAGTGGGATTAATGTCTAAGTTGTCAACCATCCTAATCAGGTACGTATTGCCCGGTGCAGCTATCATCGCCGGGGGTGCCCTGCTATTGGCCAAGGGTCGGCCCTTGACGGCTGTAGTGGTCCTCGGCAACAGTGACCCCATACACGCTGCCAACAGGGTTCAGGCGACCATAGACATAGTGCAGGCGCACGGAGCGGACCTTCTCATACCTACGGGCAAGGGGGCAGGGATTGGTGGATTGCCCGAGGCTGACTGGATGGCACAAAAACTAACACATTTGAACATTCCAATGATGGTTGAGAACAAGGCAGGAAGCACCGCTTCCAACGTCACCAAATCAGCATTGCTCATTCCAGACGACTACAAAGTAATCGTAGTATCTGACATGGATCACGTTCAGTCTGCCGCTTGGTGTTTACGTTGGGTACACGGAAAAGACGCATACTGGATTCAATATCCAAATCAAATGACGCCACAATTTCCACCACAAAATCCAGCCAACTGCAAACGAGCAAGTTGCTGCAACTAGGAGAATCGCATGGCCAGAGCAAACAGGGCAGAACTTGAAGCAATTCTCGAATTCGTCAGTGAGCGAACAGGCGTAAAGCTCCACATACAAAACGATGGCAATCGCTATTGGCTGGCAGAAGATGGCACAAACAATGGTGTTACCAGAGCAGGCAATTTCGATTCGCTGATAAAGTGGTTGCGAGCTTTTTTCAAGGGTTACGTATTTGCTAAGATGGGCAAGTTCTAGTGCAAGTAATCAAACCAATAGCAGCAGAGTCTAGTCCGTCAATCGGCCAACGGTTTACTGTTGGCAAGTCCGGTGCAGACTACACTAGCATCAGCGATGCGCTAGACGCTGCTGATCTTGTTGCAACCTCTTCAAACAGAATCCTCATAGAAGTGTACCCCGGCGATTTCAGTGAAAACAATCCACTGTCAATACCAGATTACGTAACGCTGAACTTTCCAGCACGTCACGAAATAACACGTGTAATCCCACAAAACCTAGATCAGCACGCATTTGTGATAGGAAGAGACACGGAGCTTATTGGTGCTCGTGTTCGTTGGGAAAGCCAGTCAAACTCAGGAACCGCAGCATATCACATCCTATCCACTGCACAAGACACAGAATTGCATGATTGTGCGGCGACAAATGCTGACGCAAGTATTTTATGCGATTCTACTTCTACTGATGTTCTTGTGCGATCTTTCACAATAAACGGTGGAGCATCCACCTACGGAATCAGACTTTCTGCTGGAGCCAAACTATACTGCAAAGACATATCGATGGCTGGCGGTGCAATAGTTGATTATCCGATTGACCTTGGAGCAAATTCGCACGGACATTTCGACATGTTTGACCATGCTGATTCTGGTGTGTTTGTTTATGGAATAAACATGGCCGCTGGATCTGTGCTTCACGGCTCAATAATGAGATTGACATCAAATTCTACAGGCACAACTCTAATAAACAACGGTGGCACAGCAGTAATCTTAGGTCTACAAACAGAAGACGTAGCAATTGGCATTGATTGTCTCGGTGGAGGCTCTACTAGCATCCATGGTGCAGAAATAGTAGCAGGAACAACAGACTTGAGAACTCAAACAGCAAACGACACTGTAATGATCACAGGTGGCAGCTTATCAAGAAAGCGACTAAGCTTGTTTGCTGGCAGCGGAGTATATGCAACATTCCTTGACACAAGCATCGTTGGAGATGAAGCAATTGTAAAGATTGGAGAGCTTGCCACTGGACTTCCCGGAGCAGGTTCAGAGGCAATCTTTGGAGAAGGAGACTCTTATAGCTGGAATATGCAGTGCTGGCAATGGGACGACAATCTTGCTGCATTTACAGATGTGACTACTTCTGCACGTGACCAGTCAGCAAACGATTTTGGCTTTACTTCGCCAATCGGAGTAGATGACGCACTCCTTATTGCTAGTCCAACATTTTTCGTTGGAATAAAGATCAATGTTGTCACTCCGCAAACCCCAGATGCAAACACTGCTTTGGTGTGGGAATACTGGGATGGCGCATCTTGGCAAGAATTCAAAACAATGCAAACACTAGCTGCATATCCATACACGAAATCTGCAAAATTTGAAGCACTATCATCTGGCGTATATCAAGTGCGATTTGACTGTGTGCTTGATGGCTTGGTGGTTGCAGATAACAATGTAGCTGGAGAGCTACCAGACTTTGGTGAAAATCTATATTGTGTTCGTGTACGTGTTGATACGCAAGTGCCAACGGTTGAACCATCTATTCGATACATCAAGGTACACACGAATCGACATGAAGCCAACTCTGACGGTTTTATAGAGTCATTTGGTAGGGCACGTCAAACAGTCGAAGATCCACCAATCTACCCAGAAAATCTCTCACGTGGCTCTGTAAACGTACCAACAAACATTGACGTAGACATTACTGCAACCTTAGTGCACGAGCATTTGCGTAATGGATTCACAAACAACACTACAAAACAGGTACAGGGAACATACACACTCGGGTCAGAAGTAGACACATCTTGTCCGTTGGTTCTCAAGATTGTATGGCTTGCAGCAGACGGAAATGCGGGAAACGTAGAGTGGGAAGTAGAGGTTGCTCCATATTCAAACGATGATGTGCTTGACGGATCAATTTCTGGAGTAGTTTCAACAAGCGTTGTTGCGGCATCAGGGACAGCATTGAAGATGCAAGAAACAAGCATATCGCTTGACGTGTCTGATATAGGCGCAAGTGCAGCGTTATCATTTATGATTAAGCGTGACGCAACCGTAGGAAACCTAGATGACACATACGCAAACACGGCAATCATGCACTATATCAAGTTTGAAAAAACCATTTGGAGAGGCTAGAGATGGCCAACGAACACATAAGGGTTTTCACTGGAACGATTGGTGCACTCGCAACAAAAAAGTTTCTACATGGAATGCAGAAAGAACCAGACGTATGTTGGCTTAATGATGGCGGACTTAGTGCAACACTTAGCACAACCACGGTAACAAATGATTCAATCACAATCACTAACAACACTGGAAGGTCAAGCTCGTTCGCTGCGATATGTTGGTTTGTTCATTCTATAATCGGTGGTTCGCCAGACGTTACTGCCATCCCTTAGGAGAAGTCATGGTTCAAAAAGTACAAAATGCACTGTCTTGGTTAAACGTTCTAATCGCACTTTGTGCCTTGATCGGTGGAGGTGTGTGGGCAATCACCAATGTGAACAGTCAGACATCAAATCAAACGGTACACACTGCCGAAAAGGTTGATTCAATCACTGAGGACATAGGTGAAATAAAGACAGACGTTAGTGAAATGAGGGAAGAAGTGAAGGACAACATTGCTGTCCTAGAGCAGAGGCTAACTGACGTATGTGTGAAGCAGGGCCGCATTGAGGAACGTGTTGACAGGCTATTAGAGGTAAGGTAATATACTGATATCTCTTGTTGTTCTTTTTGTTTATGTAGCATAACTTGGAGGATTCATCATGGCAACTACAGCAGTCACAATGTTCAAAGGGACTGGCACAATCACCGCAGCCGGTGGTGGTGCCGCAGTCAATGTAGCTCACGGATTGGCCGCAGCGCCAACGATGTTTTGGGCAGTAGCGCAAACATTGTCGCCAACATTAGCGGCGCTTGTTTCGGTAGTTCCCACTGCCGATATAACAAACGTTATCTTGACACCTAATGCTGCGCCCGCAGCCGATATCGTGTTCGATGTGTTTGCATTCGTCGCCGCAGAAGTCGGTTCCGATGTTGACACTCTGGCAAACCAGACGAAGCTCGCTGGACTAGGCAATGCGCTTGCCACATCGTTCAATCGTGCGACTGTGTACCAGACTGGATACACTCGTGTACGTCAGTACGAATTCCCCTGTGTTGACAATGCGGGTGGTGGTGCTGGTACTGGCACAGCCCCAATCACCGCAGCCGGAAACTGCACACTCGGTGCTGCAACTACGCCGACTCTCGCAGCAACGTTCCCGAACATCAACTTCGCCAAGACGCTGGAGATCTGGACTGACAATCCGTTCTGCAAGGTTGCGGTTACAAGTGCGCTCGGCAGCGTGACAACCATCGTTGTCACTAACAGTGATGGCGTGGATGCACAGCACTGCAAGTTGTTCGTGAAGGAAATCCACTCCATCAACAGGTAGTAGGTATCCAGTGAAATGCAGGCCCGTCATCAAAGGTGGTGCTTTTTCGTACCCCGGTGGTTCTACAAGGAATGCATCCCTATTTGTGCGGATGTTCCCGAAGCATCGTAAGTACGTTGAACCATTCGTTGGTGGCGGGTCTGTTTTCTTAGCACATCCCCTGTGCGGCGTTTCAAAATCTGTCATCAATGACAAAGACAAGCTGATCGCAAACCTCTTCAAACAAATGAAATCTGGAGAAATCCAGAAACTACTCGACAAGTGGAAATGCGTTGAGATGTCTCAGGAGTTGTTTGACAAGTACAGGGATTCTGATAATCCACTTGAGCGGCTTGCATTTTATCGCATGTCGTTCAGTGGATTCATCAGGAGTCCAAGCTTCAACAAGGGACTGGCTGGAAAGAAGCTTTGCTTTGACAAGCTGAAAAGGTTGGCACCAAAGCTCAATGACAAGTTAGCCAACACATCTGTCACGTCACAAGATTTCAAAACCACAATACGCAATCACGACGGAAAAGACACATTCTTCTTTTTCGATCCGCCGTGGGCAATACCAGAATCAAAACGAATGTATAAACATCACACATTCGATTGGACAAAGTTTGCCAAATCGCTGTCAAACATTGTCGGTAAGTTCATGGTATACAATCGCTGGAACGATGAGATCGCAACAGTGGCTCAGAAATCTGGCCTACGTGTATACCGTGTCAAGGCTCGACGTAAACCAAAGAAAGGGACACAGGCAAAGCACGTGCCGCACGAATCAACCAAAAACCAATACATGATCATCACCAACTACCCAATCCAAAAGGGGAAGTACTATGAACCATAAACTACAAATAATTGCTGGCTTGGGATTGATGGCTTTATCAGTCAAGTTGGCACGATCAGGAAGGCCCCTTATATCGTTGGGTGGTTTAGGTGAAGATGAAGGGGGATTTGATATGGACGAAGTAGATCTCAAGACTTTGCTTAGGGTTCTCAAGGAAGATCCAAAACTGGCAAAGCAGGTCGGTGGAAAGATTCAGGAAATCCACGAACAAGTTTCTCGTGCCGAAGGCGAGAAGAAGATGCAGGAATTCGTGGAATACGTCAAGGCTGGCATGAAAGAGCGTGGCATCCAACAGGTACAAATCCAGCCAATCGACGCCTCTGGCACATCAGGCAAAAAAGAGAAGACCATCAAAATAGTGTTCATGCAAATGGAAAACGGAATGCAGATTGGTGCTGCTCAAACCGGACGAGTGCCAAAGTCAATCGGTGGTCAGCGTAAGGTAACAAAGGAAGACATCCGGCGTGCAGATGAAGCTGCTCGCATATGGATTCAACGACGCAACGATGGTGAACGTCGTATTTCACACGGTAAACTCATCGAAGAACTCTACACCAAGGAAACCGGCAAACTGCTTTCAACTGGTCAGGCAAGAGGGATTGAGGGCAAGTGGAAGAATCAGACCAACGTTAGCAGGTTGGATAAGTTCAAGACAGTCCAAGCTCTCAATCGTCATCTCCAGAATGTTCGCAAGTAGCGTCAATCCCCACGTAGATCCTCCCCGCATCACTGTCACGAGACACTCGTACACTATCCAATCCTGCCTTCTTACGTAGCTGCAAAAGCAGGCTATACGTACTGGCCAACGGATCGCCCTCGTCAAATTCCAAGCACTGTGGAATCCCATCCGATGCCTTTTCGAGTATACGTAACAACATTGCCCTTTTGGTTCTAGATCGTGTGCCAACGATTGCTGAAAATTCTTCTTGACTTATTTCTGTGGTACGCATATGTTCCCCTATGGGCCTAGCAAAAATTGGGTGCTAGGCTCTGTAGTCCATACTACTCATGTAGGGGTCGATAGTCAAATGCCTAGTGTGCACCGAGTAATTCCGCTGGCCCGCTTTGTGACTAGAATTTCCTCCCAATTGGATATGGGCGAAAAAAAAAGTGAAAAAAAAAGTGAAATAGTTGTTGATTAGTCTAGGTCATATAAGTATGATCTTAGGTGCAGGAAAGGTCTGCATGGGCTAGATAGCCTAGTAAATGTCATCCGATGGAAACGGGTTCATCGGGGGCAAAACCGCAGCATAGAGCAAGGGAGATTCAAAATGGAAAACTACACACAGGAACAACTCGATGCAATGGTAGCAAACATTATCGCAAGCGGTGATGCAAAAAAGATCGCTCAATTAAGCAAGCTGAACGAAAAGGTTGAATCCGAGGTTGCTGAAAAGAAAGCAACAGAAGAACTTACCAATCTTTCGTTCAAGGGTGCGGATGGTGTCACCAAAGCCATTGGCAAATTTGCCAAACAGATGAAACGGGCTGTCACTCTTTCGATTACTGTTACTCCAGTAACCGATGAAGATGGCAACGTCACATATGAAGCATCTGCCAAATTCAAGGCCGCAAGCAAGCCACGCAAGAAATCCGAAGGAGGATCTGGCGAACCGGATGATCAGGATTACGCTGCCGCTGAACTTCTCGCAAGCGGAAAGTCCTACAAGGAAGTGGCGGAAGCCATCGACATGAAAGAGGGCACGCTCAAAACTCGGATTCGCAAGCTCGGTGGCATCGACACATACAAGACGTTGACAAAGCCTGTGGATGAAAAGCCCAGCAAGTAGCAAAAACCATCTTACAAGTTGAATCTCAGCGACTCTACGCCTATGGTGTAGGGTCGTTGTGGTTTGCCCTTGTGGGAATCGGATGACCACTGTGGCATCCGGATCTCGGTTTAGCGCACAATGGCAAAGCATCGGCCTGGGTCGGTGCAGCTTGTTTCGGGAATTGTCCCGACAATCGGAGGTTTCAAATGAAGTACAGGATGGGAACGGGCTACGGGCTTAGTTTTCGCACAGTCAAGAAATTCACCAACAAAGCATCAGCCGTCAAAGCCTGCAAGAAAGCAGCCGTTGAAGGCGTGGATGGTTTGTTTGCGGGATCGTGGTCAATTCGTGACAAGTCAGACGCAACAATCTGCCGTTACAAGTACAAGATTGACGTGCAGACCGTAGGCGGAAAGCGCAAGGCCGTCCGTCAAGCAGTCAAGGTTGCCGTCTAATCCTCTAGTGCCTACCCCGGCCTAGATGGGGTGGAAGTCGCTTGTGACAGTCCAGAAGTTCAACAGTAATCCCCACACATTTCTGCAAAACAATCGCTTCGTGCAAACTGCTTCGTGCGTGCGATCATTATCTATATACGCACCCACGCGTATGTCACCCTGCACAATCGACTTCCACCCGATTTCACAATCAACCAATTGGAGAACAAATGGCAAATAGCCACCCAATCAGCAATGCTGTTCTACGGGCCATCATCCGTGAAACTACACTTGATGAGTCCGACAACCAGAAATCCTTGAACAATCGCCTAAGCAACGTTTACTGGCTTCTCAAGAATGCTGTAATTGACGCAATCCCATTCGTCGATGACAAAATGAACTACCCAGCGTTTGCTTGGCCCGGTGGCCACCAGATGTTCTATATCACATGGGACAATGGTGTGCTTTGTCCGCCGTGCGTCAACAAGAACAAAGACTTATGCGAGCAAGAATCCGGCACAATAGAAAACAACCAATGGGCCATCAAGCACGCAGAGATCAATTACGAAGATCATTCGCTCATGTGCGACAATTGCAATGAACTAATCCCCGCAGCCTACGGAGAAGCTGATGACTAAGTTCTATTGTCGTGATTGTAAGCAGACTCTACCTATGCAAACATCCGGTGGCACAGGGTATGCAACACTCAAAAACAATCATAAAGTCTGTTACAAGTGTGTTGCTGTACGTGAAGCAAACCACATGAAGCAAGACGGAGAATGTTGGCTGTATTTGACAGACAATCAGACGGTTACAAACTGGCCGGGAACATTAGTATTCAAGCTGACGGCTTATTGGACAGGAAAGCACAACTGGGGATTGACTCAAGCATACTTTCAGTTTATCGGTCCAGATGGGAAGCGTTGGTATGGAAGACATATCGTTCCCAATTATAATCAAATTTGCAGAGTCAAGAGATACGCAAATCAGTAGTGCCGAAACGCCTTCGGGCGTCACCATCGGGTTGTGCCGGTGGTCTGATGATGGCAGCTACCCATCTCTGACCCTACGGGGCAGGAGGCATCATGTTTAATAAGTTTGAGTTAGAGTGCGGCGAAAAAGTTGGCGGAACAACCTATCACCATTGCATCGCAAAGGATAGGCACATCTCGTACAAGGGACCAGCATTCCGTTCCTACAACAAAGCATTCAAGTCGAATCGTGAATACATGATTCTGCGATTTGACCACAGTGCAAGCGGTGTAGCAATCTGGCGCATGGGCCACAGAGGATGGTGTCCGTACAATGACAGAGCAGATTCTATCTTTGCAAAGAATAAGCGAAGCGGAATCTCAGGGGCATGGCCAAATCCAAAGCGTCAGGCTGACGTACTTCGCAATCCCGACCCAATCAAGAAACAGAAGGAGGAATCCAATGACAATTCTTGATCGAGTCAATGCAGAGATTGCCAAGGCCAAGATCAAGTCTAAGGTGTGGCTTGCAGCACGTCAGTACATCGAATCTCACGTGGGCCAGAAGATTTCCAAGCGCATAGAAACCCATATCAAGAAGCAGTTTCCAGAGATGCGATTTAGCTATGCTGTGGAATACGGATTTCGACGGCTTACGTTTTGGGGCTGTGGCGTCGAGCTTGATGAGCGTGTGCGAGTTTTTCTAGGATACAAGTTCGACCAATCACACTACACGATCCTCCTGTCAAACGACATCGGACAAACTATCTTCCACAACAATAACTGGATTGCACGTGCAGAAGCCAACAAGCACCGCATACCAGAACTAGCGGCACAGCTACGTGACAAACTGGCAGAGATTGCTACCGTCAACAACACAATTGAAGATGCCGGACTCGGCTCTTTCATCACACAGGAGACAGTATGATCAAGATTGTGCTCAACAAAAAGATCCTGTGTCCAAGGTGCGGCCAAGCGTTTACATTTGCCGACACTGCTGATGTAGTAAACATTAAGTTGCGATTCGATGCTAGGATTCATGGGCACATTCAGGTGTCTTGCATTAATTGCAGCAGTATCGTTCTGATTGAAGTACCGGCACAGCAAGTTCAGATTCACAATGCAGTTCACGATCACACAGATGGAGGTAACGACATGAAATAGCCAATCTGTAGCAGTTAGGCATCCGGCGCACAAGCTCCACATCAGGGGTTTGTGCGCCGTCGCCTGTTTGCTTACAGGATCTCGGGAATTGTCCCGATTTTGGAGGAACAAGATGATTGGTCGTAGTCAGGAAGAGAAGCTGATCAAGATAGCCTTGATTGCTTCTGAACATGCGCTTCTCGTAGGTGTACCGGGAACAGGCAAGACCTATCTTGCCAAATTGATTGCCGAAGCAAGCAACCTGTCTGCTTGGGAATTCCTATTCGGTAAGTTCTCAACTCCAGAAGATTTCTTTGGACAGATCATGATGTCCAGTCTTCTGGCTGATGAATGTGTGCGAAATCTCAAGGGTCGTGCTTGCGACTTTGACGTGGTGATCGCAGACGAAATCTACAAGGCTGGCAACTCCATCTTGTTAAGCCTACTCACAATGATGAACGAGCGACAGTTCAACAATCCAGAGAGAATCGACATTCCTCTGCGTACCATGATTGGATTGTCCAACGAGCTACCGTCAGGCGAGGACAAGGAAACACTGTCAGCCCTACATGATCGGTTCATGCTACGTACCATTGTCAATCCACTTGAAGATGAGTACTGGATGGACCTACTCGATTACAGCGGAACGAGTACCATAGCCCCGGTGGACCTCGACGTGGACCTTGATTTAGACATCAGCTTTCCAGACGAACTCAAGCGAGAGCTATGCACGTTGCGAATGAAGCTGCGTGATGAGAAGTCTACGACAATCACTGACCGTAGATTCCGCAAGTCGCTAAAGATGGTCAAGGCACATGCAGCATACTGTGGCCGATCTACTGCAACCGAATCTGACTTCGATGTGCTACGCTGGTGCTGGTGGGAAGATCCATCGGAATTCCGTGGCATTTCTGCATTCATTGCAGCGGAAGCAAATCCAGAAGCAGCAGAAATCGAAGCACTCATCGACGCTGCGACTAGCCTCGTCAAAGACACCACAACCGACAACTATGTCGATGATTCCGCACGTATCAATGCCCACAGTTCAGCAATCAGCCAATTGAGGGACATCACAGATCGGCTGGTTCAGCTTGGTGCCGATCAGGGAGAAGTTGACAAGATTGGGCGCAAGAAGCGTCAGATTTCCGAAGTTATCGCAAGGAAGTTTGGGATTCCAATGAACAGTGGCGACTAATCATGCTCACTTCAAAAGAGCGACTTGCGATCCTCAGTGCGCCCGATACAGTGTTCAAGACATCTTACTTGTCACGACTGAATTGGGAAGAACATCAACCAGAGGAACATCCACAGCCCGACTTGTACGGGTGGGATGAAACTTGCCGTGAGCTATATAACCGGCTCTACAGCAATCCTCACAAGCTGGACGAAATTAAAGGCAAAAACACTTCTCTTGAAATGGTCCACGATCAAATCACCAACTTGCCTGAGTTTGCATCTCTCAAGGCAAACGTTGGTGGCGACAAACTCATGTCTGCTTGTGCAACGTCTACAGTTGCCCAGACAGTAGCGGAAATCATGAAGAATGCAGGTTCACCTACTCAATCCGAAGAAGATGCAGCAGACAGAGAAGCTGCTTGGGATCCGGATGGCAACAAGTTCACAACCCAACGTGAAAACGTTGCGCAGAAGTCCAAGGATTGTGCACAGAATCTTTCCGACAATGAAGAGGACGTGCGTGCAGCAATCCGTGTAGCACTTGCTAAGGCTTCTGACGAAGCCGAAAAGACTCAACAAACAATGAGCATGATTGGTTGGGGCAACGAAATCGGAGAACCTGCAACCCTTGACCAAGTGCAAGCTGCCCAACAGATTTCAGCCAACATGCAGCAAAATGGACTACTAGAAGATCTAATCCGTGCATTGGGCAAGATGCGAGGTTATCTCAACAAAGCACTTGCCACAAAGCATTCTCGTGCAGGACAAGACATCTACTCTGTCACGATGGGCAACGATTTGGGCAAGGTGCTTCCATCGGAATACCTGTTACTTGCTAACGAAATCACACGCCCAGTGTTCATGCGCAAGTTCATCGAACGACAACTGATGCAATACTCAGTACGTCCGCCAATGGGCAAAGAGTACGGTGACGCAATCATTCTAGTAGATCACAGTTCATCTATGTCTGACAATTCAAGTCAACCACTACTGATGGCCAAAGCATTCACCATTGCCACTATAGAGCGAATGAAGCAACAGAACCGTCGCACTCACATATACTCATTTGAAAGCAGGGTGTTCGACGACTACAATCCCAAATCCGCTTCCGACATGTTACGATTCATGTCAACCGGCACACGTGGCGGAACATCTTTCGAGAGCGCAATAGAGCACGCCATAAATCATGCTGGCACCGATGCCGTGGGGCTCAACTTAGACAAAGCAGACATTATGATCGTTACAGATGGTGCCTGCGCAATTCGTGAAGATTCAAACGCAGCACGCATGTTAAGCGGCATGTTCAAGCGACTATTCGTAATGCTCATTCCACCTGCCTACGATGGCGGATTAAATCTGAAACGAGTCGAAGTATTGCAAAGTGCAATCACCGGGATGATCGGTGACAACGAAGATATGTTTGTAGACTACTTCCGAAAACTATAGGAGAGGAAATGTGTAAACCAATAGATGTGCCTCATGTGGCACCGGGATGGGGATGTTGCAAGTGCAACACCTACAACTCAGTACATCGTGAAAAATGTAAGATCTGCAATCACGAGCAGTGCGGCATTAGCGATGAAGAAATGGCAAAATTGAAGCTCGCAGAAGAACTACTAGGACTATAGGAGAATCAGATGGCACAAGGATTAGGTAAATTGGTTTGGTTTGAGAATCCTGAGCAGGGCTGTACGACTGCTGAATTTCAATCTCTGCCCAAGCAGTATAGGTCGGTTCACCCCGTCCAGCTTGGTGAAGCACTGTCTCTCTGCACGAGCAAGCGCAGCAACATTCGCATCGAGCGCAAGCAAGGCAACTACTGCATGATGTACGTTCATCGTGATCCAGACAACAGAGAACTATTCATGGATCATGTGCGCACCTACGCCAACAATCGCAACTACGAGCTACGTGTCAGGGAGCACATTCAGAACCCATCATCTCTGAGCCAGCACATTCTGGACGAAATCGACGCATTTGAAACCAAGGTGCAGTCTCTACTTGCCACAATTACCGGCTCCAAGCTCACGCAAAACTCTATCAATGTCATCCGTACTCGATGCCGTGGTGCAAGCGTCCGCAAGGCCGGTTCTGTGTACTTCATCCCTGAGAAGTTTTCAGCAGAACTCAACAACTACATCGCCCTTATCGAGAAGTTGGGCGTAGTCACTTTCATCGTAGATGCAAAGCGCACTGCAACCTCTATTGAGTCCCTCAAGACAGGAACCAATCAAGACCTGTCTGCTCGTCTATTCGACATGATGGAATCCGTATGTTCCACGTCATCTGATCGTGGCTACACGTCACGTATGGATGAACTCAAAGAACTCCATGATCTTGCAATCCTTTATGAAGGTGTGCTTGATGTCAAAATGGACGAAGTGAAAGCAATGATCCAGTTCACTCAGAATAAAGTCACTCAGCTAATCGGAGAGCTAGAATGAGAGAGCAAGTAAATTTCCTAGTAGAGAGCGAAATTGTCCGACACGTCAAATCCTACGGTCGGTTTATCGTGGCTGGTGTCAACTGTAAAGCGAAGCGTGCCAACTACGGCATAATCAAGGATGGCAATCTGTACTTTGCAGGAAGACTCGAAAAGCGAGAGGACGGCGATTATCGAATCGCAGGACGCACATCGTCACACTTTCGAGCAATGGATGCGGCATTCATGGCAGAAGCAATGTTTGAAAGAGAACATGGGGGACGGTAATGAAAACCATCGTTACGTGTATACTCGATATGCCAGATGCAGATCTCGCACGTGCAAAGCAAGTCGCCGCATCCATCTTGAAGTCAGGGGCGGCTGCGGTAGGCTTGCAGGGGATAGCTGTCACGGTCCAGAGTGCCACCGTGCTTGCCTTACAGGACTGGTCTAGCAAGCCTCCTGTGAGGACCATAGCCGTGCGTATGGGCCAGCCAGAGCCAGAGCCTACGGTGCCCGATGAAGCACTGGACAGTCCGCCAAAGCATGAGATTGATCCAGAGCTTGAGCAGGAGGAACCCGGCCCGATATTGCCTTACGTCGAAGAGTACGATCCGGAAGCTGATGACGAGGATTACGAGTAGCACCCGCTTTGCGTCGTGTGAAGTTGGCACATTGGTTCGCTACCGGACGCAAAGCCCAACCACTATAGGAGCACAAGATGGAACATTCAAAAGGTCCGTGGCGCATGATCTCGTATGAAAGGCACAACGAAGTAACTGGATTTCCAGAGGAAGTGTATGATCCAAACGAAAGCGATTTCAGTGAGGTTGTGAACGAAGCTGGCGAAAAGTAATTGAGTATGCTGGCTGTGGTTCACATCATATTGAAATTGAAAAAGCTGGAGATCGGTTGTCGATACTTGCAGTGCCGGAAATGATTGATGCCTTGAGAGAGTTTCTGAAAGAGGCAGACATAAAGGTCAAGTTCGCAGGTTCATATGGACATCTAAAGGTTGCTGCTGACAAGGCACGGACAGCCCTAACTAAAGCAGGAATCAAACTATAGGAGAGCATCATGGAGAAGGAGTTTAAGAGAGGCAAGCCGCTTGAGTCAGGAACAGCTATATCGAGACATAACAATCTTGTCAGGCTGGAGGGGTCAGTGGTACACGATACTGATAACACAGCACACTTGACACAAGCAACAGCAGTCAACTTTGATGACTGTCAATCTATACAGTAGAGGACATGTCTAAGCCGGGCGACATGGTAAAGCTACCATGCAATCCAAGCGTAGAGCTATTCGACGGTGTAACCGAACTCATGCTTACCCAAAGGGAAGATGACGACACCAGTGAAGTGTTGCTAATTTCAGCAACCGTGCTCAGTGCATATGTAATGGATATGATTCTGTCTAAAGCAGGTGCAACCATATCGGCAGTTCGTGAAATGATCAAGTCGCAATACGAAAACGATGAGCCACCATTGCCATCTATTGCGACACTGGAAGCATTCGAGTCTGCAAAGAAGACTGACCCCAACCCAAACCTAAACTAGACTGATAGCGTGCCACAAGCACCCAAAACAACTATGCCTACGTCCAAATCTCGCTTAGTGCATACGATGGACTGCACTAATCCATTTGGATGCCCCTGCTCGTCAAGGGGTAAGGTAGGGGTCTTCCGGGGGTACGGGAAGAATCATGTATTCATCCCATGAATAATTGTTGACGGCTGAATAGAACGGGTGTATACCTATAATAGACATTATAGGGAATGAGAAAAACGCTGTATTTTCAGGGAGTTACAAGATTATGAGTAAACAGGCGACAGAGAGCGGCAAAAACGCAACAATTACCGGCCTTTCGGACCTTGATACCCTGCCTGAGAGTGACGCTGACAGGCCCTCAGAGGCCGCAAAGCCTGAGCCAGTACCCGTGCGCCCGTCCATTGATGTACTCGTGTGCATGGGTGCTACCATTCGTCACTACCGCAACAAAGCAGGAATCTCGCAAGCTGATATGTCTGCATCCATCGGCGTCAGTCAACCAACCTACTCAAGATTCGAAGCTACGGGCGACATCACGCTATCCAAGCAATTTGAGATATCACGTCGCATAGGGATGGCTCCAGACCAGATTTCTGTCAAGTTCTGGAAACTCGCAAACATCTTGAGCAAGTCAGGCTATAATGTAGTAGAGGACGGCACAGGAACGGCCATCTTGTCGGCAAGCTATGTCAAGGAGTTATTAGATGAGTAAGTATGACTATGACAGAGAGAGGTATGAAGATCCAGTAGTCGGAGAGGGTGGTTATGGTTTAGTGTATCTTCCGAAAGGAAGCAAGGAAAAGGAAAATCATATGAGCGACACCTATCAAGGCATGATTGCTGTTCCATTTGGACAGGGCAACGTTGGCATTAGTCACCAGAAAGCAGCCAACGGAAACGCAATGCTCTGCTTCCATGACGTAACAAACTGCGAAATTGAATTCAAGGAAACTCTGCCAAAGGGATGGTCACGAAAGTATCCGCCACTTGTCGGGCTATCATTTCCAAACCTAGAGTCAATCGATCACGTAATCAGCCAGCTTACGAAGTTCAGAGATCATGTAGCAGAACTCGCAAAGGATGGAGAGAACTCTTGAAACCTGCAACCTGCCCATCATTGTTAATGGCTGCTTTCATACGTGCAATACGCAGCTATAACAACATCGACCAGAAGACACTGGCTAGCATATGCGGCACGTGCCAATCCGCAATATCACGTGTAGAGCGTGGAAATGGTATGCCAGCCATCATGTGGCCAGATCTTATCGCCAAGCACTTTGGCTACGACAACGGAATCATCTTCTGGGATCAGTTCTACTGGCTACGTGACAAGATGGTTGAGGCAGGTGTTTCGTTTGAGACTCACCGAGCACACGTGGACATGGAGTGCAGGCCACCAAAATCTCTACTTGTGCAAGCATGTGAACCATTTGACATTAGGAAGGTGATGCCATGAGAGGAAAGTGCAAGCATCGTACCATGTCTATCACTTATAAGTCGGCATCTAATCCAACCGTCAGGAAAGTAACCTGTGTCGATTGTGACGTAAGCGCAACAATAAATGATCAAGAAAACAGGATTCCATACAGCGGCGCAGAAATACGACTTTGGATGGCACAGTACGTGCATGGGTTATTCATCAAGGAACTAGGGGAGGTGATGCCATGAAAGCATACCACAAACGAGCAATCAAGTTTTGGCTTTGCGTGTTTGCCTTTATAGTGTTTTGCGTTAGCTTGGCAGAGCTATTCGGGCCATATCCGAGGGATTGCGATCGAGAGTGCGGAGCAGGATACACAGGGAAAATTTCGCTTAGTAGCGATGGTTGCTCGTGTTGGGAAATCACCGATGGCGTGAAGTTGGTTCCAAACGAAATGTGGACAGGAGAATAGCATGACTGACAAGTGCAAACATGAGACAATCGAGATTCAAGATACGCTATCAGATGATCATTCGCTAGTCGCTTGTTATGATTGCGGAGTTGAGCGAGTGTTTCTCAAGTGTGATATTCCGAAAAGCTGGCCATTTCCAGACGGGCTAGAAAAGCTACGCAACATGATGGATGACAAGACTCAGTGGGCCACCGTTGAAAATGCAGAGTACATTGGCTGGTACGGTAAGATTGCCACCGGACTGCCAGTTGCAGCATTGGTAGTTGGCGCAATGGGCCTGTTGGGTGCCGAATACTTGATTGGCATGGGCGCAGTATACGCACTTCTCGAAATCGCCTCTGCAATGCGGAGTATGCCATGAGGATCTTCTACTTATATCATAGTCACCCCGTAGGCGCACGCAAGCGTGCCAAGTGGATTGGCCACGATCCAGTATCACGCCGATTCATTAGTTCTGGCTCAAAGAACAAGACCATCAAGGACTTGTCCCAAATTGTTGGCAGTGCTCCAGACAAGATTGTCACGTACAAGGGACAAATGAGACTGTCAGAGATTTCTATGTCAATATCAGCAGCAGAGCAGGAGGCCAAGCATGAGTCAGACAACTAGGCCAATCGTCCACATATTCAAGGTAAGAGATCTGGGGCGAGTAGTGTACTATGGGTATTCTCCAGAGCTACGTGGCAGGATGGACAAGTCAGAGTCAGTCGGAAATCTCCTAGAGCACATTATTCAGATCGAAAGACTTGATGGCGTAAAGCCAGTTCGCCACAGTTCCACAATGAACATGAACAATGCATCATTGTGCATGTCCGCAATACAGAGACATCACGACGCACTAGGAAGGAGCTAACATGCAGCAGCGACTAGTAATCAACATCTTTCCGGTAACTGATTCAGAAGGCTTTAGAGCATGCGTAGATGATCCGGCATGGGCTTGGATAGATGTTACGTGTGACAGTCCCTATCTGGTGTGAGCGAGAGGTTTTGGGATTGCTTGATGCAGAATATGCCACAGAGGTCATACTGCACGAGCCGGGAACGTCGGCACAAGTGGAATACTTGATTCGCACATTACGTACAATGCGCAACCATAGGATCTAGCCATGGACCTTGATTTTATACACAGTAACATCTGCTCTGACTTCGACCTTACAACCAATCTGCACACAGGAAAAGACACGTGCAGGCACCGCAATGGCAAGTTCTGCGAGCTTGGTAGTCGGTTTGTGTGCGAGATTCCCCGCTACAAAGATCGCCAAAAGCCACACATCAGCGTGAGTCAGATTACCACGTACTGCAAGTGCCCGTTTTCCTATTTCCTTTCCTACGTGCTCAAGCTCAAGACTCCAGTTCGCCCGCACTATTTCTGGGCAGGTGGCGCATTCGGGGATTGCGTGGGAAACATGGTGCGTGGCATGAAGTATGTGGTTCCAGAGATCCCGGCCAATTGCGATGCAAAGCTGGAAGACAAGATCAAGATGGAAGAAACGCTGCGATTCTGGGAGCCTTTCCGTGCGCAAATCCCACGTGGCGATGAGCCAGAGGCACACAGGGACGTGTATGTTCCCGGCATACGTGAAGACCACGAAAAAGCACGTATTACCTGTTACTTAGACGATCTACTCGATAACGGTGATGGCACAAAAACAATCATCGAATACAAGTATTCTGTCAAGGATTACAAGTTGCTCGACATGCGACGACAGGGGGGCCTGTACCTTGCGGCTATTCCAGAAGCAAAGGCGTTCTTGGGTGTGGTATTCAATAAGCTCAAGCACAAAATGAAGAGTACGGAATCTGTTGAGGCTTTCCGTGACAGGATTCGTAGCATTCTGGCGGAGCGTGGCGTATCAGGCAACATTACCACATCCGAATTCAAACGCCGGGAATTCCCAATCCAAGCAGAGCTAGAGCAAATCAAAACAGTTATCAGTTGGATTGACGAGCTAACGATGTTCGGTGACAAGGCAGGAAACCAGTGGCCCCGCAACTACTGGAGTTGCGACATGTGCCAATACGCATTCTACTGCAAGGAGCAACACGGATGAGCACAATCGAAGTCAAAAAAAAACAAAGTTCGACACTGGCGACATCGTATATGTAAAGCTGTGTTCAACAAACGCAAGCTTGCTTACAAGCAACTGATGAAAGAGATCGGGTATTTGTCGTGATTTTGCGCATTCACACTGCTCCCCGTTCCAGCCGAAGGCACCCCCCCACCCCCGATAGGGGGTGCCGTAGGGGGGAACGGGACAGGGAGAACACTTGGGGGGTATGATGGTGACACATAGGCCAGTTGTTTTGTTGTTGAGCGATACAGACGAAGGCACTGCAACAAGAGATGAGATCGTAGTTGAGATCCTCAAAGAGCTTGAATCCGCAGAAGCCAAGTTTCCTACGTGGCCAGACGATCCGATTGCTGGTGAGGCCATTGTTGCAGAAGAGTCCGGTGAGCTTACAAGGGCAGCAAATCATTTTGAGTGGGAGCCTCACAAGTACGAATCATCTTCTTTGTACAAAGAGGCTACCCAAACCGCTGCAATGGCAATCCGGTTTCTCATGTACTTGAAGTTCCACAAGCAGGGGCAAGCATGATTATCGAACGATCCAACTACGAAGATGTAGAGTCACCACCTGCGCATTGCGACGTTTGGATGGTCAAGCGTGACGGCAATTATGCTTTCTGCAAGACTGGCTCGTATCGCATGAATCATTGGTCACGCACAGGCAGGTTGGTTCGATCGGTACATGCACCAATAGGCGATTGCCTGTTGCTTGGTGAGTATATGTTTGGCCGAGAGCGGGCAATGAAGTCTGATCTTCGATATGGTAGCATGGTGTTCTTTGATTGTCTGGAAGCCCTCGGTAAGAATATTCGGTCAATGCCATATGCTTTTAGATTGGCAGTTGCACGTAAAATGGTTGAGTCTGACGAGTGGTTTAGTGTTATTGAGCCACATCTTCTAACAGATGAGAGTTTGCGTGCTGACGTGTGGAACAATCAGGTGATGACTGGTGAACTTGAGGGACTGATTTATCGTGACAGTGGTGAAGCATTCCCCGGCACAGCATATCGTCACAAGGGTAAGTTCAAGGCAATCCTCACTGCTGTTGAGTTTACGGAATCTGAGTCTGACACGTATTTTGGTCAGGTGCGTAGCATCGAAGGAATGGATGACAATGGAGTAATAACGCTGGTCAGTGGAATTACTGCTGCAATGCGAAGGGAGTTGACTGACAATCGAGAATCGTATCTCGGTCGGGATTTTGAAGTTACGCATCATGGAGTATTTGATTCTGGGAAGTTGCAGGATGCACGTTTCAAGAGATGGCTACCAGAGGCTCTATAATGAATGATCCACACGTAACGTACAGCGAACACAGCAAGCAGTTTTCTCTAATCCGTGGCAACAGTGTGACTACTGGATGGGCAGTGTACATTTTGGCCACCAAGGAATACGGCAAGGGTCTAACTCTGGATCGCTACGCAGTCACCAGCGATGGCAAAGACAAGATTCTTGGCAAAATGGACGAATACGATGAAATCGGTCAGGAGTTTACGATGTTCTCATTGTTCGACCCAGAGCAAGCTGACAACATCAACAAGGTGTTGGCGACTGGTCTGATCAGCAAGCAGCTTGCAAAAGAACTCTCCATTTCTGAATGGACATATGTGCCGGTATGAGGATGAAATGTCCAAAAACAAATGCAGATGAGTGTGGGTTTTGTCCACATGCAGATGAGCACGAACACATACCAGCTTGTGATCGAAAGTGTGAGAACATTGACACAAGTAAATTTGCATTGTCGAATCCTATCAAATGCGTGAGGGTCAAAGATGACTCGTAGAAAGTTGGCTGCAAGTTGCGATCTTGTGTCGTCTGTTTTGATGTTACTGGCAATGGTGTTTTTGATTTGCAAAGAACCAGTGTATGCAGGTTGCTGACGCTTATGTCTATTGCATTTGTAATAGACAATCTCAGAAATACAAAGCTGATGCTTTGGGAGATTGAGCACGGTTACAACCTTATGGACATGGGAGAAGTTGAAGATGAATAGAGCATATCACTACAACACTACACTTGGGGTTTTGGTCGAAGCAGAAGAACACAAAGGTAATCTAACGTATGATGTAATGTGCGATTGTATTATCATGGCTCGATCAAATGAGATGGTTGACCGTGCTATTCCGGGCAGGCTACCCTTGGCCCTGTATGACCGCATAGGGAGGCTGGTATGCCCTACTCAGGCTGACATAGGGGCAGGTTCTAGGCTTCTGTATGGCGATAATATCTGGCCCTTAATGGTCAGAGTCCATCACTGGCATTTCAACCCGATGACTGGGTGGGAGTGGATTGACTGTCATCCAGAAAGTCTGTTATGTCCGTATACCTTTGGTGCGCATCTGCATCCTGCACAGGATACAGAAATTGGTGGTCCACACGAGTATTATGTTGGATTCCCGCACGAGGCCAATCTTAAGCGTGCAAAGGCTGTTCGGGCTGCACGTGGAGAATCTGAATCTGGTGTTAGCAGAGTGCTCAAGTTTTTCCGGCAAGAGGATGAGAGTTGGGGCCACATGGCAGACAAGGAAGCAGACAACATTGAAAACTGTAGAGATGGCGCATATCGGGCTGGCCACAAGCTGTATACTATGATTTCTGGCAAGAAAACAGTAGTAGTTACAGATTCCATTGGTGGAATTGCATATCCTACTGTCTTGAACGAGGATGGCGTGAGAGTAGAAAGTTTGACTGCAATCCTACGAGCACATTCTGACAGGGATCTGGAGTTGCGTCAGAATCGTGTGTTCTTGCAGTACACAAAGGAAATCATGCCGGAATTTAGAATGTTTGAAGGATTGGAGTTGGCTAAGTGGGGAGAGGTGACAGCATGAGGTCGTGTCATAAAATGGACAGGGAAGAATTACAAAAAGAAATGCGCAAGCTCAAGGCTCAGTCCATCAAGTATTGTGGGCAATGTGATGTGTTGCGGAAAGAAGTTGGCCGGTTGAACAGGTCTGCGATTGCCAAGCACGAGGAATTGAAGTTGGCGAAACTGGAATTGACATTGCTGCCAATCAAAAACGATACAATCAAGTCACTTAAAGAGACAGTCAGAATTCAAGCAGAAATGATTGAGTTTTTGAAATTGCCATGGTGGAAAAAGTGGTTTGCTAAACAGGAGGATGCATGAGCACATTTTGTCCGCAATGTGGATGGGACGTAGAGGTTGATGAGGCTGGAACGTGCAAAACGTGCGGTGCGCTTGCTATGGGTATTCCAGTAGAGCTTATGGCATTGGATCGTAAGATGCTCGGTGAGTACCAGCGGATTATGCCTCACGTGTATCCGCCGTGGTGGTGGCGTCCGCCACAACTATTTGTCACGTTTGCGATGTTGAAACTGTTGAGCCATGCAACTGAAAAGGTAAAGGGGGTGATTGGACAATGCTTAGACCAAAAGAGCTAATGAAGAAATACCAAATCGGCAAGCAGGTTGAGCTGATTGGACGGATTGCAGACTTAGAGGACCGCATGGACAGTTCGTGTTTCAAGAGCATTGGTATCACGGATGAAGAGGTCCGTAACAATATGCACTTTGCCATAGTGACTGGTTGCACATACGTGTGGTCGGTTATGGCAGATGGTAAGAAGATTCGGATTCCAGTGTTGTGTGTGCGGCAAGGTTACATGAACAAAGAAATCTATGTGATGGACGGGCACGTTGTGCAAGATGACGCAAGGGTTGTTGAGTTAGATTTTCCAAAGTTCCGACTTGTGGCAAAGCGCACGGATAGGATGAAGAAGCAAATGAAGCGATTTGCAAGTGACGATAGCAATCGTGATCCCAAAACCGGCAGGTTCCTCGTATGAAAACTGACAACAGAAAAATCAACCAGATACTAGAGTTGAATAGAAGTATTGAGATGGTTGGGCTAAGGTCTACAGAGGACGGCTTGGTGAAGACTGGCTCAGGCAAAACTATCTTGCGACCGGGCCTGACTTTGGCTACTGACGATTTGCCATTGTGCAAAGATGTTGCTGAAATGGCAGCATTGGCGTATGGGAATCTTCCGGCACTTGTCACGGATTTCAACACTGCAACGGGTTTGCTCGATGAGTGTGCGTCAGTATTGGATGGTATCAATCCGGAGTTGTTCCAAAAGCTCTGCAATTTCCTGCATGGAGATGACTAGTGCGCAAATCCAAAGCAATGCGTCGTGCAATTCGAGAGGTAGCAGAAGCGCACAAGTGGACTGTGTACTTGGCACAAGATTTCCATAGCCCTGATCTGATGACTGTGGAAAGGGGCAAGGGGAAGTCTCGGCAGGTGCATCGACTCACACTAGATGTGCGTGTGCCGTTCATTGAGATTGCAAACATTGCGACCTTGCTTGGCTGTACCGTATCTGAGATCGGAGCAAGGTACGATGAAAATGTCAACATAGTGGAGGTAAACTAGTGGCTTTCAAAAAGATTTCCGATCTCAAGAAGTTATATCGCCGCATTAGCGTATTGCTGTATGGCAAAACGAGAATCGGCAAAACAACAATGTTGTTGGATATAATCAGGAACGGTGAAATACTGTTCGCCATCAGCACCGACAAGGGATTGATGGATGCTATGACGGAGGCAGAATGGGAGAAGTACGATGAAAATGTGAGGGTGTCCTTGAGTAAGGGTATTGTGGAGCTACGTAAGGATTTGGCTCTCATGCACAAGAAGATTATGAAGATGGTCAACGGTGGTGTCCCGCCACATGAGATCTGGTTCATAATTGACACTCTCACACACATGCAGGCCGATTTGCTAACGGAATGTCGAACAATTGCTGTTGGAAAGGGCAGCGGCAATCCGACTGTAGGCGGGACAGTTTTGCGTGATGCAGTACAGCAAGTTGACTATGGCATCCTGTTTGCATGGATGAATGAGATAGTTAGCGGCTGTATGAATCTTCCGTGCAACGTTGTGTTCATTGCATTGGAGAAGACTGATCGAGATGCAGAACCAAGGATTCAACCAGCACTCACTGGTCAGAGTTCGGCCAAAGTTGCTGGCGATGTACAGGTCATTGCCCATCTTGAGCATAGTGGTAAGAAGGGCAGGGATCGAGCTTTGCGTGTTCATGCCAACGGCGAGTGCGTTGCTGGCACTCGTGGCGACAAAAATCTCTTCAAGGAGTACATCAAGCCCGATCTCCTTGAAATCAGAGACACTTTAATCGGGTAAACTAGGAGGCAGTACCATGTCAGAGAACAGAATTATCACACTCCCAATCCCTCTGGAAGATGTACCGGGAAGTCAACCTTCATTGCGCTGCATCCCCGAAGGCCACTACTTGCTCAAGACTCAGACTGTCAAGCCTTGGAAGAACAGGGATGGAGATCTTGACTCGATCATGCTGGTGTGTGCCATCAGGGATTGCTTCGATCCTGAAGATTTTGATGACCTTGAAGGACAGCCTTTCACGGACTTCATCCACTTGTCTGAGCGGGCACTGTGGCGACTCAAATCTTTCATGGAAGCGGCATCTGGCCATGCTCCAACTGGTGTCGAGCTTGATTGCGACGAGTGGGAAGGCAAGCACATCGTTGTTCGCATTGAGAATGAAATCTACAACGGTGCGGAGCAGTCCAAGATCAAGGAATTCCTACATGCAAAGGAATGGGATCGGTTTGCTCCACCGGAAGATGAAGATGAAGACGATGTGAAGAAGAAGGTGGAGCCGGAACCGGAACCAGAGCCGGAGCCTGCACCTAAGAAGAATGCTGCAAAGTCTGAAGAGGAAGATGACGAGCCGCCGAAGAAGAAGCGGCGATCTCGGAAGATTGACCTTGATGACGACTAGCATTTAGTCTGTGGCTGTGGCGGATGTTGGCGTCTAGTTACGGGTTCGACTCCCGGCAGCCATCTAGGAGGAACGTGTGTGAAAGCAATCTGCGAAGTGCCAGAACGAGATAAGTGCAGTGTCAAGAGTTGGGCAAAGCTACTCACGAAGATTGATTTCGGTCAAAAGGGTGGCTATATGTTTGAAGGGAAGTTCATTGGGGTTGGCCATCAGGAGTACGTGCCGGTAGGCTCTATCATTCTTACAGTAGACTACATCACAGAAGATCAGAGTGTGCCGCCAAAGACAGCCAATCCAAAGGCTGACAAGGCACTTTTCGACTTAATTCTAGGTACTTGTGTGCCATATGCCAAGCTCTACAAGGTGGTGGCAGATGGCGAGTTGGTGCTACAGTCTGAAATGCACAGCAAGCGATGGGCACGTGCTATGGCTCGTGTTGCTTCCAAACATTTGAAGCAGTGCGACGACTCACTTGACAAGCTGGAATATTCCATCAGGACAATCGGACGCATTCTCACAGAAAGACCAGAACTCATGCTCTCAGTAACCATCGCATTCGGAAAAATGGGGATTACGTTCAATGCCGACTAAACTAGAAACCGAATTTGCTGCAATCGAAGCAGCATTTTACAAGTTGCTCTATCTGGACGAAGATCCGGTTATTGCAAAACTTGTATACGCATCATATGTGGCCAATCAACTGAAAATGCCTCCAGTATGGATCATGATTTTGGGTCCGCCCGGATGTGGCAAGACGGAGTTTGTGACTGCTTTTCAGAAGTGCGAAAGTTCAAAATTCTACAGTAGCATCAATGCGGCAGGGCTGCTTTCAGGCTACGATGAAACTGCCAGTGTGTTGTCAGATGACGCCGATGGTAAGACCATCTGTGTAGGAGACATGTCTAGCCTCATAGAAGGCAATAGAGAACGTGCTAGTGAGGTATTTGGACTCCTGAGACATGCTTATGACGGTGCTGTGAACAGGGCAACGGGTAAGGGCGTGATCGAATTCACTGGCAAGATCGGCTTTCTATGTGCTGCCACCGAGAACATTGACTCATATCGAGATTTCATGTCATCATTGGGTGAGCGATTCATCTATATCCGAATGAGAACACAACCAGTTGATGACGTTCTAAGGATTGCCCTTGGCAACAGTGCGAGACACGACGCCAAAAAGGAAAGCATCCAGCTTGCCACCAAAGCAATGATTGACAATGCGCAGTTACAGACGAAAGGTGTTCCATTGGATGCCGACATTGAAGACACAATGGTTGAAGTGGCAAAGGTCATTGCAAGAGGTCGTGTGCATGTAGAGCGAGATCGGCAGGGCGAAATAATGAGCACCAATCTTCGCTCTGAGGTTCCGACTAGAGTAGTAAAGCAGTTATTGGCAATCTACGTTGGTCTACACAATATCGGCACACCAGACCACGAGAAAGAGGACATCCTGCTCAGGATTTGTTACGACTCGTTTACGCCGTCACGTATGGAAATCCTCAAGAGAGTTGTATATCAAGGCAATCGGGCTACCAGAGTTGACATGGAGAAGAAATCTCTCATGCCACGTCGCCCTACGAAAATCTCCATTGAAGACCTAATGCTGCTCCGGTTGGTTGACAAGCCGATTGGTGGCGGAAAGTTCTGTGTAGCAAGTCCTACATTGGTGCGGGCTGTGCAGCGATGGAGGGACAATTGAGAACTATACTTGTAGGACTAGATCCAGCTATGCAGACTGGTTCTGGCATCGTTATTGCGGATGCATTTGATTTTCGCATATTGGGACACGAATCGTGGGTTGCTAAGAATGCCACCGAAGGCGTTTACTATGCCAGCATGATTGCTGAAAAAGTGGCTGCTCAGTATGGTGGGCCAGAAACACAGTTCAAGCTCATCGCAGAGCGGCCATATCACAAGCAGTGGCTAAAGCGATTCAACAGCCTCAAGGCCGCAAAGGAGTTTGCAAAACGTGGATTCGTTACGGTCCACGGTGCAGGCAACAACGCAAGTACATCATTGAATAGGTGTGTTGGAATATTCTTATGTAAGTTTCCGAATTACTTAGACTATACCGCAAGCGAGTGGCGAAACTTATCCGGTGTAGTCCAGACAAAAGGCTCGCATCTCAAGAAGAATGCAATCACTCGTGCTCTTGAGCTAATTGAAATCTGGAACAAAGACTGCCCATCTGCCGACAGGTTGCGTGCAGCAATCGAACGAACACAAAACGACAATCTCGCAGAAGCATATTGTATCACATATGCAGGATTCAAGGCAGTCACAGCCAACAAGATTGCACTAAAGATTACTAGCAGACATGAGCCAGCAAGAAAACGGAGGAAAAAACTATTATGAAAGGCGACAGATCAGCATTAATGTATGAGTTCAATCGTTGCATGGCACTTGCTCGAAATGCTATCCCGATCGCCTTCAAGGAGCGATTCGAGAAGGCAACACAGTTTGTAGTTGATTTGAACGAGTATTGTATTGCTCTTGAAGAAGGCCACGATACAAAACCAATTGAACATCCAGCATGTAAGACTTGTAGGCTTGGTGAGCGACTCCAGAAAGACAATGGCACATATATTTGCCACTTGTCTACGGTAGTCCATTTGGACCAAATCGACCAATTATTGGGCACGATTGAACGAAGATTCGATTGGTTTTGTGAGCAACATCAAGACTGGCAGACATGGTTGTTGCAGTGCAGGAGAGAAAAATGAAACTGATTGACGAAATCAACAAGGCCATTCGCAGTATGATGATTATCAGCGGTATGAAGGCAGAGGAAATCGGCGTGTTTCTCAGGCCAAAGTATCTGATGGTGGACACTGACATAGAAGACGTGCGCTACGATGTTGTGTTGCTCTGTTATAAGGATGGAATGCGCACCTGCACACAGCACAGGATTTTGCCTAGTGCCTTCTTGGAAGATGCTTATAAACGGGCAATTGCTGCAAACGAATGCTTGCAGAGGTTGTCTGATGGCGGCAAGAGGTTTGTCGTCCGAGAACTTTAGGAGGAAACATGAAGTTGCTAATCAGAGTGGTAGAAGATGCTAGTGAGATTGTGGAGTTGTTGACATTGGATTCGATTGTGGCGCACGTGGACAAGCTGGAAAAGCTCACCGAGCGTAATGAGGAAATCGCAGAAATGCTTATGGACTGCGAAGATCCAGATGGTCGTGGCACCATCGACCCAATCGTAGGCAGGCCATACATTACAGTCACAGATGTTATTCCTTTCGAGCCAATCGACAAGGAAGGCATACACTGCACATTGGCCTCAATCAGAGCGGTGTGTGTGTCGATTTCGGAAGAGAATATCGAGACTGGTGACAGTGACTATCTTTGCAATCCAACTAGACCAGAGTTCTACATTCACGATTGCATTGATGATATAAAGGGGCACAAGCTCAAGTCTGCAATGGCAGCAATGGCTGCACTTGAAACGGATGATGACGAGGGGATGTTTGGCCTCAACGTGCTTCTTGTGGACGAGAGATCCTGTAGTTTCGTCCGTTCTGCATGTGCGAAGTTCTCAGTTTCAATCGTGAGGATCAACGATTCTTCCCATAAAGATCACTACTCTCTTGTCTCGGAGGTCGAATAATGGCCATTGAAATCATAACTATGGATGAGGCGGTTGACCGCTGGATGACGGAAACTGACGATGAGGGGCAAACTGAGGATGAAGCCGTCGAGAACCTCGTAGCGGAGGCCAAATTCATACGGAATAGGCTACCCCCTGCCGAGCGGAAACAGGCCCCTTACAAGGCCCTCAGGAGGCTCCTGTGGGCCTACAACAATGACCCTCAGACAGTGGACCCTAGCAGAATGGCCAAGGTTCACCGGCCACCCGTTGCTTGGGCGCATCGATTGCGTATGATCCAAGGAAAAATGGGCGAAGGTGTAAAAGAACGTGTGCTTCCTAAGTCTTCTGAGAAGAAAAAGAAATCCAAAAAAACTCGTCAGCCAAAGGTGAAAGCTGGCAAACGAGTAACAAAGCCGACACTGTTTTAGGCGGATGAATCCGAATTGGGAGATGAGTGTATCATCAGTGTGTAATCCGACAAACTTTAGTGGCTGGAGTCATTGAAAACTATGCAGAAGTTTACAGAAATAGCGGTACTGAAAAAGGGCAGAACTTTACAGGGTGCCGGTTATGGAAACTTCAACAATGGGGGGCCGCAAGTCCGCATGGGAGTAGGCCCTTTCTCAAGTTTTACGTGGCTCGTGAAAACTTCGCAAAAAACAGCCTCTAAATCAGTGAATGGACCGCACTGTGACTCGTTCAAATCCACTTTTGCCAATTTCACCACTACCCCTATAGGTAGATGGTATGGTAAGGTTTGGAAGGGTTAGTTATGAATTCTGTTATTACACTTATAATAGACATCACCCCTACAAGCCCCTCTCTATATATACGGGGGCAGGAAAGTGGTAAATCCTATTTTGGGGCAGACAGTGACAGGCTTAAAAGGTGTTTTGAGGGTCGTTTTTTCCCTTTTTTTCAGAGGCCACGTAAAACTTCGACATGAAAGCTATAAAATACAGGCTGCTGGCCGACCAGCGGCAATTTGACTCTCTGTTGATTGAGTTGGATCGTTTCACGTCTAATTCCAATCCATTTGAGTGTTGGGAGTGGAACGGTGCACGCTGGATTAGCGGTCACGGTTACATCAAGTTAGGCAACAACCTTGTGGAAGTACACGAGCTTATGTATCTGCTTTGCAACGGGTCAATTAGGATCGGCAGACACGTAAGCCAGCGATGCAGAAACAGGCATTGTGTCAACCCAAGTCACCTGTACCTAACAAACCAACCGGAGAACGTTGAGCGAATTCACGACACAGATGGTACGTCACTACAGAACAAGGTACTCAGTGTTCGTGACGCAGATTCAATCAAGCGCATGTTGCTGCGAGGAATGTCATACAAAGAGATTGGCGAGATATTTGGTGTCTCGCTTGCAACCATCTCACGAATAAACAAAGGGGAGATTTATGGCAAACAACAGTTGACGTATTCGCCAAGCGAAGCAGTAAAGATTACTGGACTAGGTTCGGTCTACAAGCTCAAGACATTTGTAGAAGTTGGCGGCTATGGACACATCAAATGCGATTGTGGCCGAATGAAGTTCACCAATGCTCAGTTATCCGAAATTTGCAAACAAACTAAGATTGACAACAGGAGATAAGATGCAGAAAGAAACAGAAATTGAAGTTCGTGTTCACAAGTGTCTATCGTGCGTTTATCAAATCAAGCTGGTCAAGCGTACAGTAGTGGTTATGCAGGGTCAAGTTGGTGAAATGCCAAAGATTGCAGATTCCAGAGAAGACTGGTGCGAACTGACCAAATCTATAATGAGTCAAGAAATCATTGACCTTGAGACTGATACTGTGATTTCGATGAATCCGTTAGGTATGGTGCAAAGCGTTGGTGAGTGCAGTAAATACATGTCAGAGCTTGAAGTTGTGCCTCCCAGTCTTGGGCAGTTTGCCGCAATGAAAGAAATGCTCGATGAAGATGGGAACCTCAAGCCAGAATTTTCTGGCAAGCCAAAGGGAGAATAGTATGTGGACATCATATTGGGTTTTTGGAGCAGGGAACTTTCGAGCACAACTCAGCGGTGGAAATCTGCCCAAGTTTCAGATCCCGGCAGTAAACGCAGAAATTGGCAATGCAATCATCAGCCAATATAAAGAGATTGCGGCCAAGCTTAA